>OGML01000254.1_pt1 | contig 58983 bp, 50 predicted proteins | sample 1572951 | NCBI WGS metagenome assembly OGML01 (sample SAMEA2581883, study PRJEB24529) | metagenome | biome: Human gut stool | place: China | collected 2011 | reverse complement strand
ATATGCAGTCAATAGCGGGCTATTGACAAAAATCAAGGGATTCAAGATGCCAGACAGGGGTTCAATATGGCCGGAACATACCTGATTGCAATGATAATATTATTTCTCAATAAATTTAAAACAACTTCTTATAATTAACCCCTTACAACTATTGTTCCACACCACCCGATTGTTTCCCGGACGACTTGGAACGACCATGATGCCTTTCGGGTTTTCTTGAAATTTCGGTACTCTGTGAACCTCGATTGTTCTTTTTAGGCTTCCTCTTACCTCCCTTTCCGTAATTTTTAGCACCGGTTCTGACTCTCTTACCGCCTCGATTTCGTTGACCTCCCCGACCTTGTTTGGGAGAATAAACCGGAGCATCGCCCAACCCTTCGGGCAATTCCCGTTTAGGAATATCATACCCCAAAAACAATTCGATTCGATGAAATTTGCCTTGTTCTTTTTCCGACACGAACGTAATGGCTGTACCGTCGGCATTGGCTCGGGCCGTGCGACCGATGCGATGAATGTAATCCTCCGGATCATGCGGTACGTCATAATTAATGACCAATCCTATTTGATCGATATCGATACCTCTGGAAATAACATCGGTTGCCACCAAAATATCGATTTTATTATTTTTAAAATCAAGCATGACCGATTCGCGCTCCAATTGCTCCAAGTCTGAGTGCATCGCCTCTACCTTATATTTTTTTCGTTTCAAGGAAAATGCCAACTCCTTTACTTTCTGTTTCGAAGAAGAGAAAACGATCGTTTTCGTTCCGGTCGGTTCCTTGAAAAGCCAATCGACGATTCCCATCTTCTGACTCTCATAACAGACATAAGCCGACTGGTCTATGGCCTCGTTCGGTTTCGAGATAGCCACATTGACTTCTACCGGTTCGTTCATGATATTCTTGGCTAACTGCCGAATCTTGGGAGGCATAGTCGCCGAAAACATGACCGTTTGACGATTCTCGGGCAATTTTTTACCTATTTTCATAATATCGTCATAAAAACCCATGTCGAGCATCCGGTCGGCCTCATCGAGAATAAAACACTCCACTCCCGAAAAATCGATATTCGAGATATTCAAATGAGAGATAAGCCGTCCCGGTGTGGCGATAATAATGTCCGCACCCATCGTTAACCCCCGCTTTTGCTGGTCCCATGAAGCGCCGTCTCCCCCACCCGAAACCACAACAGTAGAAATAGGAAGAAAATAGGAAAATCCCTCGAACTGCATGTCGATCTGTTGCGCCAACTCCCTCGTAGGAGCGACAATCACAGCACGCACTCTATCTCCGTCGCCCTGCTTTTCTGTAAGCAGATTCAGTAATGGCAGTATATAGGCGGCCGTCTTTCCCGTACCGGTTTGAGCACAAGCTATTAAATCTCTTTTTTGCAATATCACAGGAATGGTTTGTTCCTGAACAGGAGTCGCCTCCTTAAAATTCATGGCATCCAGCCCTCGCATAACATCTTCGGACAATCCGAACTCTTCAAACGTCATATTTTCTATTCTTGTTTTTCTTTTTTACTTAACGAATAGCCGAAGAATAAAAATCGGTTAGATTTCATGCCCCACTATTCTCATCAATCATATGCAATGGTAATACAGGCCAGAGGTATAAACAAAAGTCTATTGGGTCCATACCACGGCGATGCTTATCCTCGCAAGTGCAAAGTTACAAAAAAAGGCGATATACCACTGCATATCGCCCTCTATTCCATGCCGATTCCCACACTTTACTGATGCTGCGGACGGAGTAAATCGTTAACTGTCTTGACCGGATTGAACGTCTCTGCGGGAACCTCCACGAAAACAGTACTCCAATCGCTCATGGCCCCGTTCCAAAGTCCCGGTAATTCAAGAGCTTTCAGCTCTCTGCCATTCTTCGATTTAAGCGAAATAAAACCGGTATTTTTATCTACGTATTTCGGCAAATCATATTTCTCGCCCTTATTATCCCTCACGGCACAAACCAAATCTACCGGATTAAAATGAGTACCCGACTCGAACTGCTCCTTAGCATCTGGATTCGACATATCTATTTGGGAACTCTCCAAAATCTGCAAAGATGTGGTTCCGTCCTGATTATAAGCAATAAAGGGTCCCCCGCCGGGTTCGCCGGAATTGCGAACCATTCCGCATACACGAATCGGGCGATTCAACTTCCGCAACAAATACAAAGCCAGCTCCGCATCCTCCAAATGTTTGGTTTCCTCATTTCTGACGAAAAGCTTTTTATGCAAAAACTGTATCATTTCCCGTAAATCGTCGATCGTGTATTTCCCGCTTTTCAACATGGTAATATAACGGTTTATCTCTGTTTGTAACGATACCAGCACCCCTCCGATGATTTTCTTAAACCGCACGGTCGGCTCTTTCAATCTGTCGGGCACTACATTATCTATATTTTTTACGAATATGATTTCGGCATCTATGTCGTTCAGATTCTCGATTAAAGCCCCGTGTCCCCCCGGACGGAACAACGGCCTACCATTCTCTCGGAACGGCTCGTTATTCGCATCGACCGCAATAGTATCGGTAGAAGGCTTTTGCTCGGAAAAACTAATATGATAACGTACGCCATAGCGTCGCTCATAATCTGCTTTTTTTTTGGCTACTAATGCTTTAAAATCGGCAAGGTGCTCATGAGATACCGTAAAATGAATATTGACCTCCCCGTCGGAACTGGCGGCATAAAGAGCTCCCTCCGTCAAATGTTCCTCCATAGCCGTACGGTTATTCGTCGCGTAACGATGAAATTTCAATAACCCCTTCGGTAAAGAACCATAATTCAAGCCCTTCGCTTCGAGCAGATTGGACACCACCGCTTTGTAATTGCCCGATTCTATCAAATCGGTTATGCTCCTTCCTTCATTCTTCAAACAAGCTTCGTCAAGATCGGAGTAAAAAGCAAAATGTTCGATCGAATTGAAAAATTTCTTTTCGAAATCAGTTTGTGGTTCACTGTAATCGGCAGAAAGGAATGCGAACAAATCTTTGAACATACGACTCGCAGCTCCCGATGCCGGAACAAACTTCACGACCTTATGATTATCTTTCAAGTAACCTTCCCACAAATCGAGATAATATTGCGTTTGCTGTTCATCAAGCGATAAGATACCGTTCCCGACAGAAGCAGAAGATAATATCCTTAAAAAAGGAAATCCGCTTTTAAACGAGGCCAACTGCTCCTCAACCGTATGTACGTCAATACCTTTTTCGGCAAACAAATCTAAATCTTCCGGTGTAAACATAGCTTGTAATGAATAATGAATTTTAATTCCGTTCCCAAAACTACAAAAAGCTCTAAAAAAAAGCACATTTTTACCCACAAAAATATATATTTGAGACAGAATTTTTGAAAACAGTCGCACCTTATGCCCGAAAAAAGCTATTTTACACTCGACGAAAAAGAAAATGTCCTATCGGTCTATCGGCAACTGTTACGCAATAGTCGCCCGGTTTTAAGAATCGAAGACTTCAACCGCATGCGTCGCCTCATTTCCGAAGCCGTCGAAACAGGGCACTATCAGCGAAACAAACAAGGAATAAATCCTGTTGTCCGTAATCTGAATACTGCGCTCATCTTATGCGACAGGGTGGGATTAGAACGCAGTATGCTTATTTCGGTTCTACTTTTCAACTTGGTCGTCAGCGAATTCCTCACTATCGAAACCGTAAAAAAAGAATTCGGGGACGACATAGCCCAGCTCATTCGGGGTCTCATTAAATCGAACAGCTTGTATGCCAAACAGGCGGCCGTCGAAAGCGAGAATTTCCGCAAACTGTTACTATCGTTCGCCGAAGATATACGAGTTATCATCATCATGATCGCCGACCGGCTTTGCGTCATGAAAATGATAAACCACCACCCCAACGAAAAATACCGTTATGACATCGCCTGTGAAGCCTCCTATCTTTATGCTCCGCTGGCGCACCGATTGGGACTATACTCCATAAAATCGGAACTGGAAGACCTCTCTCTGAAATACACCAATCGGGAAATCTACGACCAGATAGCCCACAAGCTCAACGAAACCAAGAGGAACAGGGATAAATACATCATGGAATTTATCCAACCGGTAAAACAAAAACTCGAAGCCGAAGGTCTACATTTCGAAATCAAGGGCCGCACGAAATCCATCTTTTCCATCTGGAATAAGATGAAGAAACAAAAAGCCGATTTGGAAGACATTTACGACCTGTTTGCCATTCGTGTCATACTGGAAACTCCCCTCGAACAGGAAAAGGCAGACTGTTGGAAGGTATATTCGATCGTCACCGATATGTACCAGCCCAACCCCAAGCGAATGAAAGACTGGCTGTCCATTCCCAAATCGAACGGATACGAATCGTTACACATCACTGTGCTGGGACCGAAACAACGCTGGGTAGAGGTACAAATACGTACCCGGCGAATGGACGAAATAGCCGAACGAGGACTTGCCGCCCACTGGAAATACAAAGGAATTAAAAGCGAGAACGGGCTGGACGATTGGATGAACAATGTGCGCGAAGTACTCGAAGCGGCCGGAAACGGTGGAGCTTTGGAACTCATGCGCGATTTCAAAATGGATCTCTACGACAAAGAGGTATTCGTATTCACTCCGAAAGGAGACCTATACAAATTGCCTTTGGGAGCCACGTTACTGGACTTCGCATTCCTCATTCACACCGGGTTAGGCGGCAAATGTGTCGGCGGCAAGGTAAACGGAAAGATCGAAACCATAAAATACAAACTGAAAAGCGGCGATACGATCGAAGTACTCACCTCTCCCAACCAGACCCCGAAGCAAGACTGGCTCAACATAGCCGCGACATCGAAAGGGCGGGTAAAGATAAAGCAAGCCCTGAACGAACAGCAGAATAAAGCGGCGGAATATGGGAAAGAGCTTTTGCAAAGACGATTCAAAAACCGCAAAATAGAGATGGAAGACGGTGTAATGATGCGCCTTATAAAAAAAATGGGCTATAAAACCGTCACCGATTTTTACAACGAATTGGCCGATGAACATATCGACGTCAATCGCGTAATCGACCTTTATCTCGAAATCGATAAAAAAGAAAACGAAGAACAATACGAAACTCGTACGGCAGAAGAATTTACTTTACAAAAAGAACCCGACGAATCGAAAGAAGACGAGCTCGTCATAGGCGGCGATGTCAAAGGTATCGACTATAAATTGGCCAAATGCTGCAACCCCATTTACGGCGACGAAATCTTTGGATTCGTCTCCACGGAAGGAACTATCAAGATACACCGTAAAGATTGTCCGAACGCGCGGCACATATACAGTCGTTACCGTTACAGAGTAGTCAATGCCCGCTGGTCGGGCAAAATGGGGTCCAAATACGTCACCGTCCTGCGAGTTATCGGAAACGACGATATCGGTATCGTAACGAACATTACATCGATTATTTCAAAAGAGAAAAACATATATATGAGAGGCATCTCGATCGACTCGAACGACGGCCTTTTTCAAGGGCATATCACCGTCACGGTCGATGACATCTCCTCCCTCAACAGTCTGATGAAAAAGCTCAAAACCGTTAAGGGGGTCAAAGATGTACAGAGAGGGTCTATTAGATAGAATTAAACATCAAATACAATACACCGATCAATTATGGCTAAATATCTTTACTTTTGGATATGCTCCTGTGCGATAGTATTATTCTCCTGTGGAGATAATAGTAATGAAGCTAACGCTCAATATGAAAAAGCTCGGAAGTTATTCGAAAACGGTCAATACGCCAATGCTAAAAACGCTATCGACAGTATCGAATTATTATACCCCAAAGCCTTCAAACAGATAAAAGCGGGTATGTTGCTCATGTGCCGCGTAAAACAAAAAGAGAGTGAGCAAAACCTGCTTTATATAGACAGTGTACTCAAAGTGAGACAAACCGAACTTGAAGCGGCCAAGAAAAACTTCCGGTTCGAAAAAGATGCCAAATACCAAACGGAAGGGAATTATATATATAAGAAACTTCCCAAACAAGCTGCGATAAATCGTAGCCAATTGAAAGTTTTGGTCACAGAAAACGGACAAATGCAGTTAGCAAGCGTATATTACGGAAGCACACCGATAAAACACAGTTCCATACGGGCGACGCTCCCGGACAAAAGTAAAGCCGAAACTCTCGTTATCGGGTACGACGGAGCCAATAATTACCGGTTCACCAACGACGGCAAATATACCGAAATCGTGACATACAAAGACGGTCAATGTTCTGCCGTCGCAGCACTCATAGCGAATAATACGAGTAAAAAAATAACCCTCACTTACTTGGGTGGAAACCGATACACTCTATCGCTCGACCCCATCACTCGCGAAGCCGTTAAAGCGACCCGTGAGCTCGCCAACCTCATGAAAAATGTCGATGACCACAAACGAGAATATCAACTGAACGTACGCACGCTCGAACTCGCAGACAAACAAGTCTTACAGTTGGAAAAACAGCAATCCGAACAGAATGCCGAATAACAACGTCTTTAACCGGAGACCTGTGAAATGAGAACGATATTAGAAATTCTCAGAGAGTTATGCCCGAACGACTTTCATGTAGTTTGTAAACTCTTACAAGACAACGAGGTGATGTACGCCTACGAAGGCGCATTCAACGGCACAGAAGTCCGGGAATGGTTAGACCGACAAATAAAGAGATATGCCGAAGACAAAGTCGGTTTATGGGGAGCCGTTCTTAAAGAAAACGGAGACTCATCGGACAATGTGGCATCACTATGCAACCATACAGAGAACAAACCGTTCCCGAAATAGGCTATCTCCTTCGCAAAAATTTCTGGCACAAAGGATATGCTACCGAAGCCGCACGATCATGTGCCGACTATGCCTCCCACATTTTGGGTATAAAACGCATTTACTCCATTATCCGCGACAATAACCTTCCTTCGCAAGGAGTCGCAAAACGAATCGGTATGACTCCCGGCGATACCATCGTAAAACACTACCGAGGTATCGATATGCCTCACATCGTGTTTTCGATGCCTCTCGGAGAATAAACGAACTTTGGGGGTATCATTCGTTCAATCCATTGCTCCGAAGCCAACGAAACATCTCGGAATAAGCAGCTTGACGAGCCGAAGGTTTCGAAAGTACGAGATCGTGCATTCCTTCCTGAACCTCAAACTCTGTGACTTTTGGACCCAACATGCGACCATAACGGGCAATATCCTTTACATCGAGTACAGCGTCTCCCGATTGATGTTGAGGCGTCCATTTATTCCCGTCTACCGATTGACTCGAATACATCAACAAAACGGGACAGGGAATATGCAACCCTTTATGAATTTGATTGTGACCGCGATGTATCGCCCGTATCCATGCCGAAGAAACAGGCGGAGATACCTTAAATTTCAAATCGGTATCATAATCCCATTCCCCATGATGATCTTTTAGCAAACTCTCGGCATAAGCGGTAGAGTTTCCCTGACTTATCTTCGTTCCTTTAAACCAACGCCCCCAAGCCGACACGATAGGAACCAGAATCTTCTCATAGAACCAATTCATATTCATGTCGAGAAACGGGCTGTTCAAAATGAGTCCCTGTACCGGCAAATCGTTGCGATGAGCCTCACAATAAAGCGATGTTATCAATCCTCCCGTCGAATGAGCCATCAACACAATATCGGTATTTCCCTCCTCTCGAATAAGAGTCAGAGCCGTATCTATATCGGCAAAATATTCTTGCAAATCTCGAACCTCGAACGGCGTTTGTTCCGGCAATAACGAGCGTCCGTATTTTCTCAAATCCACGGCATAGAAATTAAAGCAGGAATCGTTAAACGTCCGAGCCAGCGTTTCCTGAAAGAAATAATCGTTATATCCGTGCACGTAAAGCACCGCTTTATGCGTGTCGCACGACGATAAACTCCGAACAAGAGTCGTCACTACCCTTCCGCTGTAATCGTCCGGCATGGCGATAGTTTTTGCTTCAAAACCCTCTCCCAAACGATCGGGCTTGTATTGCGCGAAAGAACAAATCGTCCCTGCCGCAAGCCATACAACTATAAAAATGAATATATGCCTCATATATTTAATCATGACAGATTTTCTTAATCCTCCAACGAATTTTTCAAATTACCGAAAACTTTGGTCAACATTCTCCCGGCCATCTCGACTTCTCTATCCGAAAAGCCGTCCAACGCCGTTCTCATAATAGCCGTCACCAAAGGTTTCGTAGCCACCTCCAACTCCCGACCTTTATCTGTAAGATGAATCAAATTGATACGCCGGTCTTTCACGCCCGGAGAACGAACGACAAGCTGTTGCTTTTCCAAATTATCTATTAGCCGGGTCATGCTCGGTTTGTCTTTAAATGTAACATTACACAATTCCTGCTGAGTCACTCCGTCCCGCGACCATAAATAATACAATACAGTCCATTGTTCGGGAGTTATATCGATAGACAATTTTCGAAAACTACGATATAATTTCCGATTAATCGCAGCTGACAATTTACCGCTCATCAAAGCGAACACCATTTCTATATTCAATTCAGAAAAGTTCATATATTAATCATTGCTTAAACAACTACAAATATAAAGTAACTTCACCATAAAAACAAATTCACCTCCCTTTTTGCTCACTCTCCGAGCAAAGGGAATGTATTTAACCTCCTGACATATCTATTAATCCTTCCGTCACTTGGTGTGTGTGTGTGTGTGTGTAACCCTTTCACCCCTTTGTTGTAGAGCAATATAGTGGTAAAACCAAAGAAACATTTCTTTAACCCCTCCTGCCTGCGGCCACCTCCCCTATATTTTACGTTGCAAAACACAGGGGAGGAGTGTAAAAATTTTCCAGCAACATCGCCCTACTGTTATTTTAGCCCTTCTGTCTCTTAGTGTACCTTACCCCTTCTCTCTTGTGCTGCATAGCAATATAGTAGTGAAACCGAAGAAATGGTAATTTTTAAGGAGAGGGGTTGGAGATGTGAAAGGACAATCCCTACTGATTTCCTACTGAGCCCAAAACAGCTACGGGGGGGGACAAAAACATAGACACAAGCAGGCGACCGGGAATCGACTGGTCGAGACTTGCCTCGGTCGAAATTTCCAGAGTGATTTACAAATCTGTTTTTTACATCTGTTCGTAATCTTTGGCAAGGCCACCCTCCCCGGTCTCCTTGTACAAGGAGGGCAAATCGTGCCCTGTCTGTTTCATTACAGCCACCACCTTGTCGAACGATACACGATGATTCCCATCGGTAAAAGCCGAATAGATATTAGCATCCAAAGCCCTCGCCGCAGCATAGGCATTCCGTTCGATACAAGGTATCTGTACCAATCCGCACACCGGATCGCAAGTCATACCCAAATGATGTTCCAGCCCCATTTCGGCGGCATACTCGATTTGTGCGGGACTACCGCCGAACAACTGGCTGGCTGCCGCCGAAGCCATAGCACATGCCACTCCCACTTCGCCTTGACACCCCACTTCGGCTCCCGATATAGAAGCATTTTGCTTCACGATATTCCCCACCAAACCGGCGGTCGCCAACGCTCTTAAAATGCGGGTATCGCTGAATTCCCTACTCTTTTGCAAATGGTACAATACCGCCGGCACGACTCCACAAGATCCGCAAGTGGGTGCGGTTACAATACGCCCGCCCGATGCATTCTCTTCACTCACGGCCAACGCATAGGCAAATACCAATCCCCGACTTTTCAAACTGTCTTTATAACCCTTCGCCTTTATATAATAAGAAGAGGCTTTCCGCCGCAAATTCAACGGACCGGGCAATACACCCTCCTGATCGAGCCCTCGTTCGATAGCCTCGCGCATAGTCGACCACACCTCGGCCAAATAGTCCCAAATATCGTGGTCTTCGCATTCCTGCACATATTCCCAATAACTGCGCCCCGTCCGTTCACACCAAGAGAGAATCTGAGTCATACTATTCATTTCGTACAATTCCGGTGTCTTGTCGAAAGGCTTCCCTTCTTCGGCCAAAGCCCCTCCTCCCACGCTGAACACGGTCCATTCGTCGGTCACTTCGCCCAAACTATTTTTCGAGCGAAAAGTCATGCCGTTCGGGTGAAACGACAGAAATACCGACGGTTTCCACACAATCTCGACCGGGGCATGAGGTTGAAGGGTATCGAGAATCGCTACATCGGTCAAGTGCCCTTTTCCCGTAGCTGCAAGACTACCGTACAGAATGACCTCGAACGCCACAGCCTCAGGGTGGCGGTTCAAAAATATTTCGGAAGCCTTTCTCGGCCCCATTGTATGACTACTCGAAGGGCCATACCCTATGCGATATATCTCTCGTATCGTTTTCATCGTTCCGTAAAATTGTAGAGTCCATGCAAGCAAAGGGAGCAGAACCGAATTCCATTTGTTACGCCGAGCCCGGCCTGCTTTCACAATATACGCAAAGATAGGGCAAATGAGGGCAAAAGCAAGCTCGCTTGACTTTGCCGAATGCAGCCTATTTTCGCATCCTGCGCAAAGATAACTCAAACAATTTTCAAAACAACCTTACCGAATAGAAATTTGTGCCTTTTCATCTACATTCTATTTTCGATGCGATTTTCCACGAGTCGTAACCGATTTTATTTTCAATCCGTTAGGGAGATTTCGCACTGCCGCCGACCGGGAAGGTACAGCCGTCATATTCTCTACCCCCGAACGAGCAGAAACACAAGGCATAGTTTTCCCCGACAGTACATCGATACTTTCCGACTCTCCCTCTTTGTTCCGGGAAACTTCTCCCGATCCCCCGTTTTCTACGGGGACAGGCTCCACGGTCGGTTCTTTCGGCTCATATTTACGGGCATAGCGTTCGAGCGTGTTGATACTGCTCATGAGAGCTTTCACTTCTTGGGTTTGCTCTATGATATCGAGTTCGAGCAATTGGGCGTAATAACGCAACAACACTCGATTCCTCAATAATTCTATTTGCATACGGCTCTCCGCCAGTTCCCAGACAAATTGTTGTTCTTGTATTTCCATACTCTTCTCTTTTTTTTGAGCAAAAGTATAATCACACCATAACCGATTTATGGCATAATCGAAAAAACTATGACTTACCTATCGATTCCCAACGTCCTCCCCTGCCCGAAAAAAGTGACAATAATTACTCTACGGAATAATTTTGTCCACTTTGGATAACTATTGTCATACATACCCGAACAATAAACCTCGAAAAATATATTGGCACGTCGTTTGCAAATATCCGAATGACGTCGGTTATCGAAAGAGCCGAAGTCAAAGAAAAGATTAAACAACTTAAAAATAGGAGATTAAAACTATGTTACCCACAAGAAAAAATCAAGGTTGGTTACCGAGTATCTTCAATGATTTCTTCGATAACGATTGGATGGAAAAAGCTAATGCAACGGCTCCGGCAATCAATGTGGTAGAGCATGAAAACGACTACTGCATTGAAGTGGCGGCTCCGGGTATGACAAAAGACGATTTTCAAATCCACATCGATGACAATGACAATCTCGTTATCACGATGGAAAAGAAAAGCGAAAATAAGGAAGAAAGAAAAAAAGAGCACTATCTGCGTCGTGAATTTTCTTATTCTAAATTCCAACAGACAATGATATTGCCCGATAACGTAGACAAAAACAAGATAGCGGCTCACGTCGAACACGGTGTTCTGTCTGTCGAACTTCCTAAATTACCCGTTCAAAGTAATGATGGAGTCGTAAAAACAATCGAGGTCAAATAATGTAAATCTGGCTCATCGAAACTGCAAATCCTTGTTGAAGAAGGATTTGCAGTTTTTTTTTTTTTTTGCAATATCTTCATTTCAATAAGAAGCTGTTTTAAATACTACACGACAGATACTATCTGTTCGCATTTAAAAGATGCCCAAAAAAATTTAGTCTCTCACGAAAAAAATAAGTCGATTATTTTGGACAAAACAGTCTTATTCACGTCCTTTGCACCCGATTTTTTCAGAAGGTCCACAAAAATCACGCGGCCTCACTGCTCAATAGGTAATTAAATAGAAATGAAAAAGAGTCTTATCGCACTGGCATTCGGCACATTAGGATTAGGTATAGCCGAATTTGTCATGATGGCTATACTGCCTTATGTAGCAGCCGATCTGCACATCAGTATCCCGACCGCCGGACACTTGATTTCGGCCTATGCTCTCGGTGTTTGCGCAGGAGCGCCCATGCTTACCCTCGCCCGTAAACTCCCGTTAAAAAATATTTTGTTAGGACTGGTGGCGATCATGATGGTAGGAAACATCTTTGCCTCACTGTCGCCCAACTACTGGACTATGCTTGTCGCCCGATTCATATCGGGGTTACCACATGGAGCCTATTTCGGCGTCGCATCGGTTGTCGCGGAGAAACTTGCCGACAAGGGAAAAGGCTCCGAGGCAGTCTCCATCATGATTGCCGGCATGACCATCGCCAACCTGTTCGGAGTCCCGTTAGGAACATCGCTCAGCACGTTGTTATCGTGGAGACTCACATTCATGCTAGTAGGAGTATGGGGTATCATCATACTTTATTACATCTGGAAATGGGTTCCCCAAGTCGAAGGACTACCCGATACAGGGTTCAAAGGGCAATTCCGTTTCTTGAAAACCGGAGCCCCGTGGCTTATTTTGGGAGCTACCATGTTGGGAAACGGAGGCGTATTTTGTTGGTATAGCTACATAAATCCCCTCCTTACGAAAGTTTCCGGATTTTCCACAGAAAGCATTACCCTATTGATGGTATTGGCCGGATTCGGTATGGTAGTCGGGAATCTCTTGGGCGGGAAGTTATCCGACAAATATACCCCCGGACGTGTGGCCGCCTCTACCCAATTCATACTCTTTACGGCATTATTGGGCATTTTCTTCGTAGCTCATATCAACTGGCTCACAGCCCTGCTCATGTGCCTTTGTACAGCCGGGCTGTTCGCTGTGTCGAGTCCTCAACAAATCTCTATCATTCACTTTGCCAAAGGAGGCGAGTTACTGGGAGCAGCCTGTATACAAGTGGCTTTCAATCTCGGCAATGCCATCGGCGCATATATCGGAGGTCTACCCCTGCAAGCCGGACTGGGATATCAATATCCCGCCCTGATAGGAGCGCCCCTCGCCTTCGTCGGGTTTATCCTCCTCACGCTGTTTTACAAAAAATACGAGCCGAAGAAAGCGTGATATTTAAACCACAGAATATGCAAAATACAGTAGAAGCTGTTTTAAATTTATTCCGAGACAGATTGAGCCCTATGTTGAAGCAGATTGGAGTCCGAGATATGCAGTCAATAGCGGGCTATTGACAAAAATCAAGGGATTCAAGATGCGAGACAGGGGCGCAATCTGGCCGGAACATACCTGCCTGCAATGATAATATTATTTCTCAATAAATTTAAAACAGCTTCTAAGAGTGAATGTTCCCTCAAAAAACGAGTATAAAGCATTGCATAATTACAAAATAATACCTACCTTTGCCCCGCAAATAAAAAAAACATTATACTAATTACGTTAAACTAAACGAGTATGAATCATTACGAAACCGTTTTCATCTTAACTCCCGTTTTGTCTGATGTACAGATGAAGGAAGCGGTAGAAAAATTCAAAACGATTCTCACCGAACAAGGCGCAGTAATCGTGAATGAAGAAAACTGGGGATTGCGCAAACTCGCCTATCCTATCCAAAAAAAGACCACCGGGTTCTACACCCTGTTGGAATTCGACGCCGAACCTTCTGTCATCGCTAAATTGGAAATCCAATTCCGTCGTGACGAACGTGTAATCCGTTTCTTGACATTCAGAATGGATAAATTTGCAGCCGAATACGCAGCAAAGAGAAGAAGTGTTAAATCGTCTAACAAAGAAGAAGTAAAGGAGAACTAAAAAATGGCACAAGCACAATCTGAAATCAGATATTTGACCCCTCCCTCGGTCGACATCAAAAAGAAAAAATACTGCCGTTTTAAGAAAAACGGTATCAAGTATATCGATTACAAAGATCCCGAATTCCTGAAAAAATTCTTGAACGAACAAGGCAAGATTTTGCCCCGTCGTATCACAGGAACTTCGTTGAAATTTCAACGTCGTATTGCACAAGCTGTGAAAAGAGCCCGTCACTTGGCGCTGCTCCCTTATGTAACTGATATGATGAAATAATTAAACGAAGGAGGAATTTAGCATGCAAGTAATATTGAAAGAAGATGTCGCTAACCTCGGTTACAAAGACGATGTCGTTACAGTGAAAAGCGGATATGGTCGCAACTACCTTATCCCGCAAGGAAAAGCAGTGATCGCTTCTCCTTCTGCATTGAAAGTTCGCGAAGAAGATTTGAAACAACGCGCCCACAAGCTCGAAAAGATCAAAGCCGATGCTTTGGCTTTGGCTGCCGCTCTCGAAGGCGTGTCTCTTACCATCGGTGCTAAAACTAGCTCGACCGGTACTATCTTCGGGTCTGTAAACAACATTCAGATTGCCGAAGCCCTCGAAAAATTGGGACATATCGTAGACCGCAAACAAATCGTTATTAAAGATACGGTTAAAGAAGTGGGTAACTACAAAGCTATCGTGAAACTTCACAAAGAAGTCAGCGTAGAAATCCCCTTCGAAGTCGTTGCCGAATAATCATCGAAACGTCTTATAGTAAGAACGCCCGACAAAATCGGGCGTTCTTCTTTTTAAATTTCCACTTATTTATCAACACGACACGTTTTGTCGTTCTGCATCATTATATTTGCACAAGAAGCAAAAACAAACAGATATGGCAAAACTCAGTCAAATACGACGCTTGGCGATACTCATCAACAAACTATCGGCAGTTCGATACGTCCCGACAGACGCACTCATCGCACATGTAGAGAATACCCTCGCCCTATACGACAACAAAGATTCGAACTATTCGCAACGAACCATGCAGCGCGATTTCGGACTTATCGACGAAATGTTCGGTATAGTCATTCGTAATGACAAATCACGAGGATACTACATTGCCGAACTCGACGAGATGACCGACAACTACAAAGAACTACTGCTCAACTTCGAGCTGCTCAGTTCTATCAACACCGACAGTGTTTTGCAAAAATACGTCCTCGCCGAGCATCGCCGGAACGCCATACGCCACGAACTCATCGCTCCCCTCCTAAAAGCGATACGGAAAAGGAATCCCATTGAATTCGACTACACCTTAGTACGCCATAACGGAAAAATCGTTCACAAACGGCTCATGCCCCATTTCTTGAAAGAATCGCAATACCGATGGTATCTCATCGGCTACGACACCGACGGCAAACTGAAATCGTTCGGAGTGGACCGTATCTCGGCGATAAATATTCTCGAAGATACACAATTCCTCCGTGACGAACACATATCCCCTCCCTCTTTCGGGACAGTTACGGGATATGGAACAATCCCGAAGACCCCGTGGAAGAAATCGTTCTTAAATACGATTCGGTCGATGGAGCTTTTGTGAAAACACTACCCCTGCATCACTCGCAACAAATACTCTCCGAAGACGAAACAGGTATCACCGTCAAACTGCGACTGCGCATTACCAACGACTTCGTCATGGAACTGCTTTCCCGCAGCCGATCGGTCGAAGTAGTCGCGCCACACACCCTGCGCACCCGCCTGTACGATACGCTGCGACAAGCCGCTGAACGAAACAAACCTATTGAAACAGAGTGCGACTAAGTACTGAAAATCATTAACGATACGAATAAAATACCGAATAAAATACAATACCCCAAGACTTGTTATTACAAATCACCCAGACATTCTACACTAAAATTATCGTTATGGGAAATATCGAAAAAATCATACAGGCAATAGATATTCAGCTTATACAAAAAAACAAGCCTTATATGCTTTTAGCGGAAGCTAATCGTTTACTTACCTTTACCCGTTTAATCGCTGATAACAAAGCCTTGAAAAAAATAGTAGAATCAGGACTGATTCCTCACGCCTATCAAACGCAAAAATCTCCAAAACAATGGAGAATCCCTTTATCAGAAAAAGGGAAGGCGGAAAAAGAAAAATTGGATAAACAGAATAAACAACAAGCTAAGGAAAACCAATATACAATCCAAACACAAATATTAAACCAACCAGATCTTTGTTGTCCGCTTCGTGAATATACCGGTATAATTCCGGAACAGTTTCGTTCGGAGCCATGCTTAATATGTCCAAAATACCAAGCAAAAAATGGATGTGAAGGAATGAACTACGAAAATCAAATATTTTATCTCGATGAAAACGGAAATCTAATTTATTAAAACAAACTTAACTACAAATATAGTGAAACAAATTAAATGATACATCTATGAAATTCAACACTATCGATGATTTGAAAGCCGCCGGCTTCGAGGGATTCATTCCGGTAGCTCAACTGCAAACCGACAGTACGGCAATACCCCGAACAGCCGGAGTGTATATGGTTGTCTATACGGGGGAAAATATGTCCGAGTTTCTCTCCCGCGGTACGGGAGGATTCTTTAAAGGGAAAGATCCCAATGTGTCGATAACCGAATTAGAAACCAACTGGGTAAAAAATACATGTGTGGTCTACATCGGAAAAGCCGGAACAACCCTCCAAAAACGATTAAATCAATATCTGAAATTCGGGAATGGACAAAATATAGGGCACTGGGGCGGCCGATACATTTGGCAAATAAAAAATTCCGGCAATTTGCTGTTGTGCTGGAAACCTACTCCCGACGAAGATCCCGAAGCGATCGAAACCGCACTCATCGCCCGATTCAAAGAACAGCACGGGGGACACAGACCATTCGCCAATCTCAAAGATTAAAGGCAGAGGGGATCTCTATGCAGAGTCAAGGCAAATGTTCTACTTTGCCTTGACTCCCATTTTAGATAAATTACCAATATTTGCAATATGAAAAATCTCATTGCTACGACATTGCCGGATATGATGGAGACGGAACTATATTGACGATCGTTTCACAAATCCGGTGGTATCCGGCACAGACGACACAGCAGTATCTCTTCTCGCCCGATAGGGTAACAGTTCTTGCAACCTCTGTTCCAACTGTGTCACCGTCAGGTTGCGGGAATCGATGGACCCATCGGGGGCGATGAGCATAAAATCGGGAACCGACACCAGAGCATATCGGGTTTCGATTACATCGGGTTCCGCAGACGCACATTGATGTGAAGGCAATCCCAAAGTTCTCACTTTTTCTCGCCATATGTCCTGTTTTTTATCCAATGAAACAGACAAAAAGGTCGCGCCCCGATAACCATACGCCCGATACAGTTCTCCGAATTTCGTCATATCCCGACAAGAAGGCTCGCTATCCGAACGCCAAAAGCCGATAGCCGTATATCTCGCATATCCTATATATCCCGATAGATTCTCTTTCCGTCCCGAATACTCTATCAATGGAACATCTACATACGGATTTCCCGGCTCGACTTTATCGGCATTACGCAAGCGCAAAGAAATATCGGACAATATCTGCGCATTCTTGCTTCGCCCACCGAACCCCGACAAAAGGCTTCGCAACTCATCTTCATCGAAACGGCTTTGCATCTGTTCCAGCACCCATATCGCAGCCGGTGAATAATGATTCCGTCGAATAAACCGGTAGGCCAGCTTCTCCTCTTGGCTGCTCAAACGAAAATCCTCATCGCACATCGATTGTTCCAAACCGGCATCCATCATACGCTTCTCCACCTGTTCGAGATAATGGCTATGCAAACAGCGGCGTAAAGAATCGAGGCGATACACCTCCCGTTTATATTCCTCGAATATGTTATTCTGCTCCGTCCCTGCGACACTCGAATACGAAGTATCCATTACCGCCTCCATCGCTCCATTTTCCAGCACAAATAACACGGGCACAGCCAAAGAATCGAGATAACGGTTAAACCGCAGATAAGCCATAATCGGTTCTTCTTGTACTCCTTGAAAAGAAAAAACTCCGCCATCGACTATCGCGCTGTCCAAATTCACCAATTCATCTCCGTTACTATGAGACAAATAAACGACATTCCCGTCAGTCAGCGAGTTAACCACTTTTCCTGTAATCACGTATGAAGAATCCGTTCTATCCTGACAACCGGCGAGCAATAGCAGGAAAAATATCCAATAATATACCTTATTCATACTCTATACTTTGTAGTTACAAAGATAGTGAAAGGTGAGCGCAGAGACAAACGGAAACCCCATTTCCGATTTGGCTATACCGAACCGCATCCTATCTTCGTTATGACAAACGATAGTGCATACGAGGGCAGAAACAAATTTATTTGATTATGCCGAGTGCCGCCTATTTTCGCATTTTTGCAAAGATAAAGAAGTTTTCAGGAACCATCTCAAATCTTAACTCATTCATCTCGGCAGCAATCGGCTTTTTTTGTAGTTTTGCTTAAAGAACAAAAACGACTGGAATCATGAAATTTATAGGAGCCCACGTAAGTGCTGCGGGCGGTGTAGAAAATGCTCCGGTAAACGCACATGCCATAGGAGCCAAAGCCTTCGCCTTGTTCACAAAAAATCAAAGGCAATGGCAATCGCCTCCGTTATCGGATAAAAGCATAGAACTGTTCAAGGAGAATTGCGAAAAATACGGATTCTCACCCCAATATATACTACCGCATGACAGCTACCTAATTAACCTCGGACATCCTCAGGAAGAAGGGCTGACCAAATCTCGGGCGGCTTTTCTGGACGAAATGCGACGTTGCGAACAGCTGGGATTGAAACTATTGAATTTCCACCCCGGCAATCACTTGAAAGAAATTTCGACCGACGAGTGTTTAGCCCGTATCGCCCAATCGATCAATCTGGCCCTCGAAAAGACCGATGGGGTTACCGCCGTTATAGAAAACACGGCCGGGCAAGGCAGTAACGTAGGATTCAAGTTCGAGCATTTAGCGGTTATCATCGACCGGATAGAGGACAAAAGTCGTGTAGGAGTCTGCATAGATTCCTGCCATGCTTTTGCCGGAGGTTACGATTTGGCGACAGCCGAAGGATATGATGCGACTTGGCGGGAATTCGACCGAATTATCGGATTCGAATACTTGCGAGGAATGCACCTGAACGATGCTAAAAAAGGACTCGACTCCCGTGTAGACCGTCACGACAGTTTAGGCGCAGGCGTATTGGGTATGGGGTTCTTTGAACGATTAATGCAAGATAAGCGTTTGGATAACATACCGTTGATTCTCGAAACCCCGAATGAGAACCTTTGGCCTCAGGAAATAGAGAAACTGTATGGCATGACCTTCCCGGAATAAACAGGACAACGGATTTACAATAAACCCAATGCTCCTCTCTTTTCGATGGAATGAGAGTAAAACCCGATTTAAGTTTCCGAAGACTATGGGATATCAGTTTCGGATTCTTCGGCGTTCAGATAGCCTATGCTCTTCAAAGCGCCAACATTAGCCGGATATTCGCCACCTTAGGGGCCGATCCGCATAATTTAAGTTATTTCTGGATACTTCCTCCGTTAGCGGGAATTATCGTACAACCTATCGTGGGCGCATTGAGCGACCGCACTTGGAATCGTTTCGGGCGACGTATTCCATACCTTATCGCCGGCTCGGCCATTGCCGTAGCAGTCATGTGCCTATTGCCCAATGCCGCTTCATTCAAGGGATATATCCATGCAATGTGGTTCGGGTTAATAGCCCTCATGATGTTGGACACATCTATCAATATGGCCATGCAACCTTTCAAAATGTTGGTAGGCGATATGGTCAACGAACGTCAAAAAGGACTTGCTTACTCCATACAAAGTTTCCTTTCCAATGCCGGAAGTTTAGTCGGCTACTTGTTTCCTATCCTGTTCACCTATATCGGAATCAGAAATATCGCAGCCCCCGGAGTTATCCCCGATTCGGTAATTTTCTCTTTCTACGGAGGGGCAGCCATATTGATACTGTGCACCCTCTATTCTTCGATACGGGTAAAGGAAATGCCACCTGCGGAGTTCCGGAAGTTTCACCAAATTTCGGACAAAGAACTGACAGAGAAGAATAATTTCATATCCCTGCTGCGCCACGCTCCGAAAGTTTTCTGGACGGTCGGTCTTGTTCAGTTTTTCTGTTGGTCGGCTTTCATGTATATGTGGACCTACTCCACAGGAGCCATCGCCGACAACGTCTGGCACTCGACCGATCCGGCTTCTCCCGGCTACCAATCAGCCGGAAACTGGACAGGCGTATTATTCGCCATACAAGCCATAGGCTCGGTATGTTGGGCCCCGCTTCTCCCCTTGATAAAAAACAGAAAAGCGGCATACAGTCTCAGCCTACTTATCGGCGGAGCCGGTTTCATACTGGTTCCTTTCATTCACAATGCCTATCTGATGTTCCTGCCTTTCTTCCTCATCGGTTGTGCTTGGGCAGCCATATTGGCTCTCCCTTTCACGATCCTCACCAATTCCGTCTCGGGGAAAAACATGGGAGCCTATTTAGGACTGTTCAACGGCACGATCTGTGTTCCCCAAATTCTCGCAGCCTTAGTAGGAGGTTCTCTGCTACGATGGTTAGGCGGTAGCCAGCCCGTCATGTTGGGGATTTCGGGTATTCTGTTATTCGCGGGAGCTTTGTGTGTATTTGCAATCAAAGAAACATTCGCACATAAAAGTGAGACAGAACGTATCGAAAAGGGAGATTAACAGACTTTCAATACTAAAACAAATATAAGCCCCACTCGGTATCATCAAATTAATTTGCTCCTGTCCTCGTTTGCACTATCTTTGTATCACTATAAACATATAAACATGAAGAAAATAGCCAAAAGTCTAACCGACTTGATAGGGAATACTCCTCTATTGGAGCTCTCGAATTACAATAAAAAACACGAGTTGAACGGAATACTGGTCGCTAAACTGGAATACTTCAATCCGGCCGGGAGCGTAAAAGACCGTATCGCTTTATCTATGATAGAAGAGGCCGAACAAAAAGGGCTGTTGAAATCCCATGCCACAATTATAGAACCCACAAGCGGAAATACGGGTGTAGGTCTCGCATTCGTTTCGGCAGCAAGAGGCTATCGGCTCATACTGACCATGCCCGATACGATGAGCATGGAAAGGCGCAATCTGCTCAGAGCATTGGGAGCACAGTTAATCCTTACTCCCGGTAGCGAAGGTATGGCAGGAGCCATTCAAAAGGCGAAAGAACTAAATGAAGAGATAAAAGGAAGCATCATTCTGCAACAATTCGAAAACCCTGCCAATCCCGCCATTCATGCGAAAACAACGGCCGAAGAAATATGGAGAGACACCGAGGGCAAAATCGACATATTCGTCGCCGGAGTAGGTACGGGAGGAACCGTCAGCGGCGTAGGAGCCGGACTTAAAAAACACAACCCAGCTATAAAAATCGTAGCCGTAGAACCGAAAGACTCACCGGTTCTATCGGGAGGTAAAGCCGGCTCCCATAAAATACAAGGCATCGGCGCCGGGTTCGTTCCCAAGACATTCGATGCTTCCGTGGTCGATCAAATAATCCCCGTAAGCAACGACGATGCCATTCGCACCAGTAGAGAACTGACAGCGACAGAGGGTCTATTAGTAGGTATCTCCTCCGGAGCAGCTGTTTTCGCAGCTACCCAACTGGCTCAATTACCCGAAAACAAAGGCAAAACAATCGTCGTACTTTTACCCGATACGGGAGAACGTTATCTGTCGACAGTGCTATACGATTTCGAGGGATATGCCTTGTAAAAGCCCCTATCTCCCGCTACGTTCAATCAATTCCCGAAGTCGGGTATTAAATACCCCTTCTTCCAAAAGCTGTTCTATCGACAGGTGCATGCGGTATCGCCAATAGTGACGGGAATGAGCCGGTATATTTATCCGCTCCTCCTGTGGATTTTCCCGACGTAACCGCCCGTCTATCGACAGCCAATCCTGTAACGGTAAAATAACAAGCATCGAAGGAGAAAAGAGATTCAACTCGACTATCTTCTCGCAAATCCACGGTTCACAGAAATAAGGAGCCTCGCCCTGTTCGCCGAGAATTTCATTGAAAAATCGTTGTGTTCGAGCTCTATCCTCTTCCCACCATACCCTTATTCCCGACATATCGTGAGTCGAGGTCGTACATACCGATCGATAAGGATAAGCCCATGTATCCCCAAATTCGAGCCGAGACTCCTTAGGCATTCGCTGTATTTCCAACGAGAGTATCTGTAAACGCTCCATCACTTCGGGAACGCAGTGCGGGATCATTCCCAAATCTTCGCCACAGACCAGCATGTCGGTCGACGATATGAGAGCTGGTAACTTCCGCAACGCCTCGTCTTTCCAAAAAACATCGTGACGATGGTAATAAAAATCGTCATACAAACGATTGAAACAAGACTTCTGATCTTCATCGAGGCTATGATAAACATGTGTATGCTGAGCCGAGATACGGGGGTGATAATACCCCGGACGGTCGGGATCTTCGAGGAAAAGGACATCGTCGATAAGCCGCATCAACCCGTCTCTTATCAAAATACTCATATCGTCACTCGCCCCGGAGAAATATCCGACTATCTTACGCTGAGTATCGACCAAGACATTCAAATCCCATCGTCCGTCTCCCTTATGTACCAAGAACCGCTCTTTCACTTCTCCGGTATATGCACCGAAAATCTCGTCCAAAAAATCTTCCCGAATATAAGGAACCGTTTGCCACGAAGCATCAAAACGGAATCCGTATCCCTGCAACTCTTCGGGAGAGAACGGTAACGCCGGATTAAAGTGTCCCAGCAGACCATGAACGGCATTGAACGGAATTTCCCAAATTCTGAAAAAGCCCAAAATATGATCAATCCGGTAAGCATCGAAATACTCCGACATCTTGCGCAACCGGGCTTTCCACCACGCATATCCATCACGAGCCATGACCTCCCAATTATACGTTGGAAATCCCCAGTTCTGGCCTTCTATCGAGAAATCGTCGGGTGGCGCCCCTGCCTGACTATCCATGTGAAAGAGTTGCGGATTGACCCACGCATCGACACTGGTACGACTGATTCCTATGGGAATATCGCCTTTCAAAACCACTCCTGCCCGATGGGCATACTCCTTGACTTCGGATAATTGAACATGCAAATGATACTGAATATAATAATACAATGCGACCGATTTATACCACGGACTCCACACGGCACAATAGTCGGCAATGGCCGATTCATCGTAAAACGAATGTTCTTCCCAACTGCTAAAATCGGCAGTTCCGAACCGGTCTCTCAAACTGCAAAACGCTGCGTAAGGAAGCAACCAAAAGCTATTATCCCGAAAAAAGGCTTTGAATCCGTCGCTCGATAGCGTAGCCTCGCCCTGCACCTCGAACAAAAGTCTCAAATATTCCATCTTCGCACGGTTCACCCGCTCGTAATCGACATCGGGCAACCGGTTCAATTCTTCCCGCAGCGCATCGAAGCGGGCTTGCTCCTCCTCGTCGTTCAAATACCCGACTTCGGATAGCCGAAGGTACTGCGGATGCAGAGCAAAAGTAGAGTTGGCGTTATAGGGATAGGAATCTTGCCATGTACCCGACATCGTCGTATCGTTCACCGGGAGTAACTGTATAAACGACTGTCCTGTTCTTAACGCCCAGTCTACCAAATATTTCAAATCGATAAACTCCCCTATGCCGAACCCATAATCCGTACGGAGAGAGAATACCGGAATCGCCGTCCCGGCTCCCTTCCACCTCGACTCAAAACCGTTGAAGCGAAGTCCCGAAACCACCACAGCCTCAGACGGATTTTGCGGTTTCTCCCGGCAAATACGGTTCTCTCCCGTTTCCCAAGCTACAACTTCCCGTTGATGGGTACGCACGATAACGAACTTATACTCGAACGGGAATTTCAGGTGTTTCCCATCGAAGGTTATCTGCCACTCCGGAAAAGCAGAATCATTCAATAACGGAGCTTTTAAAACGTCCCAATCGCCCAATTCCGGACAGTCGCCGACCATAACGAGCCTCTCATCGGGCCTTAGCTGCGACGCATCGACCTTAACGGTGAGTGTCCCCGGTTCTATCGTTTCTACGACAGAATCGGCATGTTGCCGAAAGAATATACCTTGAATGAATGCCGATGAATAAAAAGGCATATCGGCAGGAACATCGCGCCATCGATCGACCAAACGATATTCCCCGTCATTCCTCCCCGGAGAGAAACTATGAGGGCTCCCCCATTCCCGACGGATTCCCTCCCCGGACTTTACCAGATATTCATAATGGAACTTCTTTGCAGAGGCCGGCAGTTCCATTGTATATTTCCATAGGCCGTCACCTTGATAATCCATCATAACGGCCCGATTCTCTTCATTCGCGCCAAGCTCATCTATGTTCCCGGAGAGAAATAAACTTTCGCCCCATCGAGTGTGATAATATATCTCGAATGTTATTTTCATCGCTATGTCCTATATTTTAATCATAAAGGTAAGAACTTTCCGACAAAATTAACGCTCTTCTTCATACCTTTTTTCTAAAAAACAAAAGCGAACCTATGATAGTTCGCTTTTGCCTTTTGGTCTATATTTGTTGCTCGACTATTATCCACATTTGGAAGTTCCGCACGACGTACAGATGAGACAGCCTTCCTGATAAATGAGCGTCTCATTTCCGCAATGAGGACAAGTCTGCCCGTTAGCCTTAGTCCCATTGGGCAGATATTTCTTCAAAGCCCGCTCGACCCCGTTTTTCCAACTGTTGATAGACTGACTATCCAATTCAAGGCTCGAAACCAATTTCAATACCTGCGGAATAGGCATTCCGTACCGGAGAACCCCCGATATTAGCTTGGCATAATTCCAATATTCCGGATTGAATTTATCGGACAATCCCTCGATAGTAGTCTTGTAGCCACGCTTATTGGAGAACTGGAAGTCGTACCGCTTCGTACCATCTTCATTCACAGCTTTCACAATTTTTCCCTTGACTACATTCTTCGGACAAAAAATACCGTCATCGTCATCGGCCAAACCGGTAAAGATCTCGTACGGTTTTCCGTCTTTCAAACCGACAAAGGCAATCCATTTTTCTTTATTATTCTGGAAACGAACCACGTCTGCCTCCAACTCGATAGGACGGACCAATGTCTCGGCCGGTTCATTGATAGCCGCAACGGGTTTCTTTTCCTCTTTCTTGGCAGAGATGAGAACTCCCGACCGGGAACCATCGCGATAAACAGTACACCCCTTACAGCCAGAACGCCATGCCTCTACATATAGCTGACCCACCATTTCTTCACTGACATCGGAAGGTAAATTGATCGTCACGCTAATCGAGTGGTCCACCCACCTTTGAATGCGGCCTTGCATACGAACTTTCTGCAACCAGTCGATATCGTTAGCCGTAGCTTTATAATAAGGAGAACGAGCCACCAACGCATCGACTTCTTCTTGTGTATAGTTTTCTTTCACTTCGATACCATTCACCTGCATCCAAGTGATGAATTTGTGGTGATAAACCACATATTCTTCAAAAGCATCTCCCGTCTCATCGACATAGTCGATACGAACCTCAGGATCATTGGGGTTCACTTTACGGCGACGACGATAAACAGGCATAAATACCGGCTCGATGCCCGATGTGGTCTGTGTCATCAAGCTCGTTGTTCCCGTGGGTGCGATAGTCAGACAGGCAATATTCCGACGTCCATACTTGCACATATCCCGATATAGTTCCTCATCTTCCTTTTTCAACCGATTGATAAACGGGTTATCGACTTCCCTATCGGCATCGAAAATCGAGAAAGCCCCACGCTCTTTTGCCATCGAAACCGACGAACGATAAGCCGCAAGTGCCAACGAGCGATGTACTTTTTCTGAAAAATCGGTAGCCTCTTCGGTTCCATAACGAAGTCCTAACGCGGCAATCATATCGCCTTCGGCAGTTGTGCCCACGCCGGTACGACGCCCTTGCAAAGTGCGTTTTTGAATCTTGTACCATAAGTTAAGCTCCGTACATTTTACCTCGTCGGTCTCTGGATCGGATTTGATTTTCTCTATGATCTTATCGATTTTCTCCATTTCGAGATCGATGATATCGTCCATCATTCGCTGGGCCAATCCTACGTGTTTACGGAACAAATCGAAATCGAAATAAGCCTCTTTCGTAAAAGGATTGACCACATAGGAGTACAAGTTTATCGCTAACAGACGGCAACTATCATAAGGACACAAGGGTATTTCTCCACAAGGATTGGTCGACACTGTTTTGAAACCTAAGTCGGCATAACAATCGGGAACAGACTCTCTGATAATGGTGTCCCAAAATAGAACTCCGGGTTCGGCCGACTTCCAAGCATTATGTACTATCTTTTTCCAAATAGCCTGCGCATCGACCTCTTTCGTTACTTTCGGATCGTCGGAATCGATGGGATATTGTTGCCGATAAGCTTTTCCGGCAATGGCAGCCTCCATAAAATCATCGTGAATCTTCACCGACACATTAGCTCCTGTCACCCGTCCTTCGACCATTTTGGCATCAATAAACGATTCCGAATCGGGATGCTTAATAGAGACCGATAACATTAAAGCTCCCCTACGACCGTCCTGAGCGACTTCACGCGTGGAATCGGAGTAACGTTCCATAAACGGAACCAACCCCGTAGAAGTCAAAGCCGAGTTTTTTACCGGAGACCCTTTGGGCCGAATATGAGACAAATCGTGACCGACTCCTCCCCGACGTTTCATTAATTGAACCTGCTCTTCGTCGATTTTTATAATCCCTCCATAGGAATCGGGTGCTCCGTCGAGACCGATTACAAAACAGTTGGACAACGACCCTACCTGATAATTGTTTCCGATACCGCTCATAGGGCTTCCCTGCGGTACGATATAGCGGAAACCTTTCATTAAATCGAACAGCTCCTGTGCCGAAAGGGGATTAGGATATTTTTGCTCTATACGAGCAATTTCATTAGCGATACGCCAATGCATATCGTCGGGAGTTTTTTCATAAATATTCCCATACGAATCTTTTAGAGCATACTTGTTAACCCACACACGAGCCGCCAGCTCATCGCCTTTAAAATACTCCAACGAGGCCTGATATGCTTCGTCGTAAGTATAAACAATTGGTTCCACGAGATAAAATGTTTTTCAGTTTTCGTTAATTTACTTAATTTAGACAAAGGTTTCTTGATGAAAAAGATTTACGGTGCAAGTTTATAAAAAACATTCTACATACGCAAACAATATCATTTTTAAATTTTCAATTTTCAAAAAGTTTCCCAAGTCAAACAAACAATATCCTAATTATCAAAATATTATATTTTCAAAAAACTTAAAAAGTTTCCAACTTTAAAAATCAACTGTAAAAACGAGAGCAATATAAAAAGAAACATCTCGATAAAAACAGTTTATAAATTTTCTTTTTTTTACAATGAGAAGGAATAAAAAGAGTTACTAATAATTAGCAACCGAAATAAATAACTTATCAAATAAATTTTTAATTTTGCAATCGAACATCTAACCTCTAATAACTACCTTTATATGATATCGTCTTTAAAAGAAAGAAGAACCATACGGAAATATCTCAATAAGGATATTGACGAGCAATTACTCAATGAGTTACTCGAAACAGCATTTCGAGCCCCCACGACACAAAATATGCAAGTTTACAGTGTTGTCATAACCCGAGAACAAGAGAACAAAGAAAAGTTAGCTCCGGCTCATTTCAATCAACCCACTGTAACCAGCGCCCCTGTCGTATTAACTTTTTGTGCCGATTTCAACCGATTTATTAAATGGTGCGAACAAAATCATGCAGAACCGGGATATGACAATTTCCAATCCTTCGTCACGGCAGCTATCGATGCATTGCTTGTAGCTCAACAGTTTTGTACAGTAGCCGAAATTTCAGGATTGGGTTGCTGTTATCTGGGAACTACCACATATAACGCTCCTCAGATAGCGGAAATATTGCGTCTGCCCAAGTTTGTCATTCCTATTACCACTCTTACGGTGGGTTATCCCGCAGATATACCTGCGCAAATAGAACGACTTCCCATCGAAGCGATTCTTCACCACGAAGCATATCAAGACTATACCCCCGAAGCAATACATCGGCTCTACTTCGAAAAAGAGAATTTGGCAGAAAACAAGAAATATATCGAAGAGAACCATAAAGAGAATTTAGCCCAAGTCTTCACAGACGTACGTTCTCCCCGAAAAGACAATGAACTATTTTCAAAAACATTCCTTGACTTCATCGTCAAACAGGGATTCCGTTTACCTGATTGAAGAAGAAAAATAAAAGAGCTCCTGAGTAAGGAGCTCTTTTATTTTTCTTCGAGTAATTTATATTACTATCCTTGAATACGCTGCTCTATCTCTTCCAAATCGCTGCGCAATTTTTTATCGACACCTACCTGCTCCGATATAGTCTTGCAAGCATGCAAAACCGTAGCATGGTCTTTTTTCCCTAACACATCACCGATTCCTGCCAACGAAAGAGTGGTATATTTCTTTGCCAAATACATCGACATTTGGCGAGCAACGACCACTTCTCTCTTGCGAGTACGCTCCAACAATCTCGACGTTTCCAGTCCATAATATCCGCAAACAGCCTCTTTTATCGAATCTATGGTGATCTGTTTTTGAGTCATCTTTACACTGGCAGCCAACACTTGATCGGCCATGTCTATCGAAATCTCTTTCTTCAAGACACTCGAACGTACCATAAGCGATACAATGACTCCTTCCAAATCTCTCACATTATCGGTGACATTACGAGCTATATAGTCAATAACCTCTTCGGAAATAGACAATCCATCACGACGAACCTTACTCATCAAGATATCGTATCGTAATTCATAGTCAGGGCGTTCGACCTCGGCCGTCAAACCCCATTTGAAACGAGTCAGCAGGCGAGACACCATACCCACCAACTCAACCGGAGGCCTGTCGCAAGTGAGCACTAATTGCTTATTGCTCTGATGCAAATGATTGAATATATGGAAGAATGTATTCTGCGTCTGGGTCTTTCCGGCAAATTCCTGAATATCGTCCATCAACAGAACATCTATACTCTGGTAAAAGCTGATAAAATCGTTCACCCGATTATTACGAACAGCATCGGTATATTGCACTAAAAAATCATGAGCCGATAAATATAACACACGAGAAGCCGGATTATTCTCTTTAATACGCAATCCTATCGCTTGAATCAGGTGGGTTTTCCCAACCCCCGACTCACCGAATAAAAACAACGGATTAAAGGTGTTTCTCCCCGGGTTTGCAGCAATAGATTCTGCTGCCGTACGTGCCAGCATGTTACTCGCCCCTTGATAATAGCTTTCAAAAGTATAGATAGGGTTCAGGCGGGGATCGAGCTCATCGTAAACGCGTTGTTTGAAAGGGTCTAAAAGATCGGGCATCGACTGCTGCATCTTCTTTACGGCAGTCGATTTAGTAGTAGCGGTCAAATCGACGGTAGCTTCCGGCTGACGAACGATTTGTACACGATACAACAATTTCACGCTTGCCCCGTATATGCGAGGCAGAACCTTTTTCAGCAAACTGAGATAATGCTCCTCAATCTGCTCAATAACGAAATGTGAAGGGACAAGCAAAGTCAACACATTATCATCAAACCCCAAAGAGACTATCGGCTTGAATAAACTATCGAAAGCCTCTTCGTTTATATTGTCTTTGATAATTGTTAAACATCGGTCCCACAACTGAACATGCTGTTCTGAACCCATTTTTATGTAAATCTTCTATCAAAAAACTTTTGTGAGTACAAAATTCAAATTATTTTTCATCAAAAACAAATTCAAAAATATTTGCTTTTTACAGTTCTAGCACAAACAATTGATTACAAGGTGTTTATAAACACCGACCCTACAAAGCAAATTATCTGACATAGAAAATTATTATCACACTTATTTACAATATCTTACAATCTTCCACATGTTCTACGACCAAAATCATTCCCTTTATAAGAAATTTGGGAATAAACACATATAAGCGTAGCTTTGGGAAGATTACAAAAAAATTACACGGCCCCCCTTTATTTATAATGATTCTAAATAATAAAAATATTAACGAAATCAAAATAGAGAAAAATGAACATAACGTTTCGGATTGAGTCTTAAATCAATCATCAAAGAATCTACGCTCCCCAAAACGCCATTCGCTTTATCGTACAGCAGCCGGTCGTTCAACAATAGTCCCAGACTATTGTCGGGAGAAGTCAAACGATTGGTTATTTGCTGCAAATTATCGGAAGTTTTCTGAACCGAAATCATAGTAGATTGGAGGGGTAACGAATTCAAAGTTCCCGAGAACTGATTTACCTGCGCCGTTATTCCTTGTACATTGTCGAGAATAGCCGGCACATCGTCTCTCATCATCTGTGATAATTGCACGGACGAACGCTCCAAATTAGCGGTAATATGATCGATACGTTTTACCGAAGCAGATAAAGCAGGATCATTGACTAGCGTCTGCAATCCCGAAAGAATACTGTCGAGTTTCGGTAACAGCAAAGCAAACTGGGGCAACAACTCTCCTTGTATGTTTTGCATTAGTCCAGACTTCACTTCCCCTTCAATAACGGCTCCATGATCATAGTATTCGCTCACATGAGGGTTCAGATCGATAACAATCGATGCCGTTCCAAGCATATCGGTTTCGAGATAGACTTTACTATCGACCGGGATTTTTAATTTTTTATCGAGATTCAACAGCACCTTAATCGCGCCATTTGCATCATAATCATAAACGATTTCCTGCACGAGTCCCACTTTGTATCCATCGATAGATACCGGTGCAGACTGGGCCAAACCTGCAACATTCGGGAATTGTACATAATAATAATTAGAAGGTTTCATTACGTTGATTCCCTTCAAATAGTTAATTCCCACATACAAAATCAAAATACTCGCAAGAACCGATAGTGCTATCTTAACTTCTTTTCCAAACCACTTTTTCATATTCTATTTTTTATTCAGCATCGCAATACCTTTCAATAGACCCGTTTTCCATCACGGAACTTTATGATAAAGGCATCGCGAAACAAAGATTTTACTTTTTTATATTGTTTCTGTATTTCGTCTCGGTCGGTAGATTTTCCATAGGTGTATTTATACATTCCTCCGTCTTTATAATATTCGACAGGAGAAAGCCCTTTAAATTCTTTGGAATTAGCCGGCAATTTCCGAGGCAAAGCCATGAACTGTACTTTATAATAAGTAACCCCGGATTTCTTGGCTTGTTCTGAGATTTTCACACTCGAATCACTCGTTTGAGTTTTTTTATCGGGCGATACAACTACGGAAGAAGACGGTGACCCCTCTACCCTTTTGCCGGCATTTTGCTTGCGGTCATAGTCTGATTTATATTTGACAAAAGCTTTGTATATAGACTTTGCCATTTTCTCCTGACCGGATTCGGAATTCAAAAATCTCTCCTGCGTCGGATTGCAAATAAAATCGAGCTCCACTAAAACCGCAGGCATACTCGTTTTAGCGAGTACCCAAAATCCAGCCTGTCTTACCCCCCGATCCACCCGGCCGGCAGTCGAAACAAATTCACGTTGTATATCCGAAGCAAAGTTTATACTCTGCTCCATGTGTTTATACTGCATGAATTCAAAAATAATATACGACTCGGTCGAATTCGGATCGAATCCTTCATAACGAGTCGAAAAGTCATTCTCCAAATATATAACGGAATTTTCCCGTTTTGCGACTTCCAAGTTCTCCTTGCTTCTGTGTAACCCCAATGTCCAAGTAGAAGCACCGGCGACTTTCCTACGATTAGGGGACTTTTTATCCAAAGAATTGGTATGAATAGAAATAAACAAATCGCCTTGAACCTTATTAGCTATATTAGCTCGCTCTTGCAAGGTCAAATAAACATCTTTTTTACGGGTATAGACCACCTTCACACCTTGCATATTATTTTCAATCAGACGTCCCAATTTCAAGGCAACTCCCAAATTGATGTTTTTCTCTTTCGCCTTGCTGCCGAGAGAGCCGGGATCGTGCCCGCCATGACCGGCATCGATCACCACGACAAAATCTTTGGCCAGCAAGACGGAAAGCCCCAAAGCGAAAGCCATAAAAACCGACAATAACCTCCGGCTGAAATATGAATGCTTCATAAATTATAATCCGTCATTTAATCCCGATAAGTAAAAAACCTATTACTCATTATATGCAAAGATAGTGTAAACCAAGAACAGAAACAAGCTTTATCGCTTATGCCCAAGCACGTCCTGTTCCTCACATATATCGCAAAGGTACGAATAAAGACCGAAAAAGCCTCGAATTAATAGATATTTATTGTCCTATACACCGTATAACAAAACAAAAATGTTCTTTATGGGTTTCTCAAAAGAAAAAAGTAAATTTGCAGAAGAGACATAAAAAGAGAGTATTATGATACAACCCGAGAAAACGAGCAAATATGCCGTCGTCGTAAGTTTACTTACCCTTTGTTTTATCGCTTGCAACGGAAAAGCATCGGAGATATCGAACCATTCAAGTAATCCGATCGTAACCATAGAACGATTCGATAAAGGACTACCTTCTTACGTCCAAGAAACAGACTCGGCCCAAATATTTCTTTTTATAGATAAATACACACCATTTTTTCCGGTTTATTGTCGACACATACTCGGTTTGGGAGATGCTCCATCGTTCCAAAAAGGATTAAAAATGTTTTTATCCAACGAGGCTATATCCCAGTTGTATGCGGATACTGAAACAAAATTTTCCAACGATACCGTATGGATTACCGAATTACACAACGCATTCCTAAGATACAACGAGTTGTTCGCTCCACAGAAACGTCCCCGCATTCTTACCCACATTTCGGGACTGAACCAGTCGATCGTCACAATAGATACCACTTTGCTATCGGTTTCCTTAGACTGTTATTTGGGAGAAAACTATCCCCTTTATGAACAACGCTATTATAATTACGAACGGAATTTACATGAAAGCGACCGCATTCCCATCGATGTCGTCGAAGTTTGGCTACGCACTTTATATCCCTACCAATCGCAGCGAAACGCACTATTAGACCGAATGATATACGAAGGGAAAATTCTTTATTGCTTGTCTCGGATATTTCCTCGAATAAACGAATATGTCCTATTGGGATATTCCGACAAACAAGCTCAATGGTGCAAAGAGAACGAAGCTGAAATATGGAAACAACTTATCGGTAAAAAGCACTTGTTCAATACCGAATCGATGCTTATCAACAAGTATATCGAGCCGGCCCCTTTCGTATCGGTACTTCATCAAGATGCACCGGGACGATTAGGCCGCTGGATAGGACTTCAAATCATCAAGGCTTATGCTAACGAAAAGAAAAAAGAAGCGATCGAAATTATCGAGATGACCGACAATGGAGGGGAAATATTATCAGCTTCGAAATATAACGGCTAATTTATCGGCTTTATGAAAAGAAAATACGGATTAGTGGGCTATCCTTTGGGACATTCGTTTTCCCGCTCTTTTTTCCAACAAAAATTTGAAGACGAGCATATAAACGCCACCTATGAAAACTTTGAGATACAGGATATTTCCTGTTTGAGACAACTTATCTCGGACAACCATGAATTGTGCGGATTGAATGTGACGATTCCTCATAAAACCACAGTTATCCCCCTACTCGACGAATTGCACCCTTTGGCTCGCGAAATCGGAGCGGTCAATGTCATCAAAATTACGAGGCAAGGAGACAAGATATTTCTCAAAGGATTCAATAGCGATATCATAGGGTTCACCAATTCTATCGCTCCGTTATTGGACGACCACATGACAAAAGCGCTTATTCTCGGAACCGGTGGTGCATCAAAAGCTATTCATGCCGGGCTAAAAGCCTTGCATATCACACCGACATTCGTTTCCCGACAAAAAAGAGGAGATATACTCAGTTACGAAGACTTATCTCCCGACCTAATCGATAATCACAAAATCATTGTCAATACCACTCCGTTAGGCATGTTTCCTCACATAGACCAATCTCCGAACATACCCTACACGGCACTAAGCCCCGAACATCTTTGTTACGACGTTATTTATAATCCCGAAACGACTTTATTTCTCCAAAAAGCAGCCCGACAGGGTTGCAAAATAAAAAACGGAATAGAAATGCTTCATTTGCAAGCACTGGCGGCATGGAAGATTTGGAACGAATAAATTGACTCTTATCATGATAGATTTCAGATTAAAAGTTTTTTGCAGTGTGGCTCACAACCTCAGCTTCACCAAAGCCTCGAAAGAGCTATATGTAAGTCAACCGGCAATCAGCAAGCACATACAAGAACTTGAAACAGAATACAGCACCCGACTGTTCGAGAGAATGGGTACTCACATAACGCTGACCCCCGACGGAGAACTGCTGTTAAACCACGCCGAAAAAATTCTCAAACAATACAAACAGCTCGATTTCGAGATGAACTTATTGACCCAGCGTCACATCGGAGAGCTTCGTTTGGGAGCTAGCACAACGATCGCTCAGTATGTGCTTCCGCCCTATCTGGCTACATTTCAACAGAAATTCAAACAAATAAAACTCTCGTTAATCAACGGGAATTCCAGCGATATAGAAAAAGCAGTCGAAGAACATCGTATCGACTTGGGACTCATCGAGGGTTGCAGCCGGCAAATACATCTACATTACACCCCTTTTATGCGAGACGAACTGGTTTGTATAACCAGTACGCGCAGCCGATTGGCCAAACTTGAAGAAATAACGATAGAGGAACTGAAAAGAATTCCGTTGGTTATTCGAGAACAGGGGTCGGGCAGTTTAGAGGTCTTTGAAAAAGCATTGGGTACACGCCAGTTGAAATTATCCCAACTCAATATTATCATGCAATTGGGAACCACCGAAGGTATCAAACGGTTTTTATACAATACCGACAGCGTGGGTATTGTTTCCATACAAGCCGTATCATCGGAAATAGCTGACGGAAAATTGAAAGTTATCGAAATCAGCGACTTCGATTGCGAACGGGAATTCTGCTTCGTTCAAAATACCGGTCAAACCGGTGGTGTCGAATCGGATTTCATGCGCTATATGACCCGAAGATTCTGAACATAAGCCCCATTCAAACAATCGACTTATGAATAGCTCCTCCCTATCGGCAGCCCGCACTCCATTCATACGGTTGTTAATACCTCTATTGGCAGGTATCCTGTACCAAGAGTTCCTATGTCTACCGATATGGGGAAACCTCATTCCCGCTTTATGCGGCTTAGTTTTATGGAGCTCATTCATAAAACGAGACAGTATCGAAGAACAATACCACAAACGAAATATTTTCGGAGTCGGATTATTCCTAATCGTCTTTTCTATCGGAGCGATACTACATGGCACTCAAAACCGCATATCCCAACAGCCTTCCGGTTTTTATCCTATCGCGATAGCTCACGTAAACGACAAAGCCGTAGAAAAAACGAACTCTTACTACTGTCCCGTTACGATAACAGCCCTGTCGGATACAAACGGGTCGGTCGTGAAATATAAAGAAAAAATAGCTCTCTATTTTGAAAAAGGTATTCAAGCCCGACGGCTCGAATACGGCGACATCATCGGGTTTGAATTTCGACCGAAAGCAATACCGTCCAACACCAATCCTTATGCTTTCGATTTCGCCTCGTTCATGAAGCACAAAGGTATATCGAGAAGTCAATATTTGACCGGGAAACAATGGAAATATATCGAAGAAAAACCAAAATCAAATCTTCGAAAGGCTACTTCGGATCTACAAAAACATCTTTCCGACCAACTTCAATCCTGTAATTTGTCTAAAAACAGTACTCTTTTATTGAGGGCTTTGTTGTTAGGCGAACGACAGGAATTTCCACAAGACCTAAGATCGTACTTTTCAGCAGCCGGACTTTCACATGTGTTAGCCGTAAGCGGACTTCACATGGGTGTCGTAGCCTCTTTGATTTACTTTTTGTTCTTTCCCCTCTCTCTTTTCAAGTCTTGCCGAAAACTGAGACCTCTATCCACTTTATTCGTTTTATGGATTTATGCTTATATAACAGGCTTATCGCCATCGGCCGTACGAGCTTGTATCATGGCATCCTTTCTTTTAACAGCCGAATTTCTCGACCGACGCAACAGTTCTCTCAATGCACTTTTCGCCGCAGCATTTTTTATGTTATCGTACGACACGAACCTCATTTTCGATGTGGGATTTCAAATGAGTTTCTCGGCAGTAACCGCTATCTTGCTATTCTACTCCAAACTAAATATCGGAGGTAATTCACCCTACTTTGTCGTTCGTTGGCTTAGTTCTTGCGTCGCAGTATCCATCGCCGCCCAAATCGGAGCCCTACCCATCGCCGTCTATTATTTTCACACTATTCCTCTATTATTTCTAATCGGTAATATTTTCGTACTGCCTCTTTTACCCGTTGTTTTCGGACTCTCTTTTTTCCTATTGTTACTCTCGGCCCTACATATTCCCTATGATTGGTTAGGAAATACCGTCGATTTTTTACTGCAATATATACAACAGATAAGCCTGCATATATACAAACTACCGTGGAGCCACATCGAAAGCGTATGGTTGGAAGCTCGCTATCTATGGCTTTATTTCATTTGCGGCATATTATCTTATATAACCGTCAAGAATCGTTCAAAAAAGACTCTTTGGCTGACTTTGGGCTTTTGTATCGGTTTTCTTATTTTTGACTTGTGCACTTATAAATCGCCCCAGCCAGAAATTATCGTATATGACAGTAAAAAATCGACAGTCGTTCAACTCAGCGACAAAGATCGTTGTTATATTCTCTTATCCGATACCCTCACCTCCGGTCAAAGGGTAGTGGGTGAAGAATACCGTATGAAAAACGGAAAGGCACAATACGAAATATTCCAACACGGCTCCCCCGGAACCAAAGACAACACCGGCTTTATAGACTATCCCTTCGCCCAATTTTATGGAAAACGGCTCGTCCTCCTCGGTAAACAGGAATGGGATAAACTATCAATAGGGAAAAAACTAACGATAGACTATGTTATTATCGGCAAGATGTTCAACGACAGAATAGAAGACATACTCAAACTATTTTCCGTTCGGCAATTTATCATCGGTCCCGATGTTCACCCCAGACGAGCCACTAAATTACAAAACGACTGTTTCGAAAATAGTATTCCCTGCCACGATATTCGCACACAAGGAGCTTGGATACACACCCTCGATCCATAAAAAAGCCTGTACGGGAAACCGCACAGGCTTATATTTACCGTTCATTAGAATGGCTTCTTATTCTGCTTTTTTCTTTGTTGCCTTTTTGGTCTTGGGCTTTTCCTCTTTCTCATTTACAGAATCGTCCGTTGCTGCCGTGTTCTCGACATCGGCATCCTTTTGAGTTTTTTCCTCTTCCACAAAATCGGTGTTACCGGTTTCGACCAACAAGTTATACCAACTTATCAATTTTTTTATATCGGTCGGATAGACACGTTCACGGTCGAAATTAGGCAACACTTCCGCCAAATATGCACGCAATGTTTCATTATCGGCTTTCTTGATATCTAATGTTACTTTCGCTCCATTTTCTTTTTCTTTTATCGCATTCAATACTTCACTCAAAGGTACGTCTTCTTCATCGGTGAAAATAGCGATATCTCCTAACGATATGATTTTTTCATGGGCATAAGCAGGTTGCCGTTTCCCCGTTTGCAGAGATTCCACGATCAGCATATTTTTTGCCTGAGATATCAATTTGAACAAACCGGGTTTACCGGAAATAGATAAAATCGTTTTTAACATAAAATTTTCGTTTTATATTTAATTACTTAAATCATTCGAACCACAAAAATAATATTCTTGTCCGGTTTAACCGTCTTCAAAACGAAAAATTCTCATTCCAATGACTTCAATAAAGATAAAACCCTGTGGATAACAGATACATTACCGTCATTCCAAATAATATGAGCAGCTCTTCTCTGTTTTTCTTCCTCGGACAATTGAGCAGCCATACGCTTTTTTATCTCTTCCTCGGTCAAACCGCTACGCTGGCGAACCCGACTTATTCTTAACTCTTCCGGTGCTGTCACCGTCCAAACTTCATCTACGAGTTCGTCAAACCGGGATTCATACAAAATGGCCGATTCCACAAAGCATATCTCCTCATTTAGAGATTCGGACCATCGATAGAAATCGAAGCGTACCACCGGATGTACTATGGAATTAAGCAATACTATCTTATCCGACTTTCCAAATACCCGAGAGGACAACAAACCCCGGTTCAATCGACCGTTATGATATATATCTCTCCCAAAGCACTCCGATAGTTTCTGCACGACTTCCAACGAAGATTCCATCAGCCTCTTCGCTTCCGAGTCTGTATCATATACAGAATATCCCATTATACGCAGCAACCGAGAGACAACCGACTTGCCACTACCTATGCCACCGGTAATACCTATACGTCTCATATCGAATCGGGTGTTACTCGATTGGCAGAATCGACAGGAACTACAAATGCAGGTCTTTTCTGCTCCAAAATATAATCGACACTGTCTTGCGACAACACTATATTTCGGACATATTCCGGTGCATTCAATATCTTCACCCCTAATTTATCAGAGAGACGCCGCCGCGACAAATCCAGAAAATCGACTCCCAATAAAAAACTATCTTCATCGACCGCCGCAAACTTACTAAACGGCATCATGCAAGAAAGTTGCACCGACGAAGGAAATGTGATAAGAGACCAATTCGAAGGTACATTTTGCGGGATTACAGGGATATCGAGAATTTTAGAGGTCATTTCTTCCACAGGTATGGTGACGGTTACCTGTTCAGGAACAATTCGAAGATTCGGAATCTTCGCTATCTTGACAACCGTGCGAAGGGTATCGTTCAACTTTTTTGCTTCAAAATCGGTCGTATAAACCTCTTTAACTCGTTTTAATAAGGAAGACTCTCCATAAACCATCACCGAATCGACATCGGCGGTCATATCACCACTCAGTACACACTGAGGTGTAGTCGATGCGACACCTTTCACAACCAGCTTCACCCGTTTACCGGCATTGTGTGTGTACATCACTTTCAACGTATCGGGAATAATCGAAACAATACTCGTTGACGAACGGAGGGACTTTCGCAATATGGTTTCAAGCTGAGACGACAGCAACAAAAAAGAATTTCGCCCCTTATCATACTCCTGAAAATTAATCCGTAACGGGGACAATCCTTCTATCGCATACCCCAACATAACAGGACCTTTATCCCGTACTCTCACCTCGATATGAGACGGGAGATCATTAATAAGAGTCGTTTTCTCGGGAAGGTTTTGTAGTTCTATCGGTATTTTGAAAGAATTTTCAACCTCCTCATTCAGCCCTTGCATAAACCAGAATATCAACGAAAGGAGAACAAACCCCAAAAATGTAAACAATTCCCGCGTGCGTTCCTGACGGAATGCAGTACCAATCCTCTGGATAATCGACTTAAACTTTGCTACTATGCGGCCTGAAATATTCTCTTCCATATATCATGCAACGACTACATACAACAAAGATAAGGTTTTTTATCGACAGAACCGATGTTCCTTGATAAAAAACCTTATCTTCTTATTCTCCTGCAAAGGAGTCCTTTGAAAAAATAGATTACTTAGCTTGATCGGCTCCGCTATCCTTAGCTTCGGCAGCAGAAGGATAAACAGAATCTTTGGCAATACGAACACGAGTATTCTCGGCTATTTCGATAATAAAAGAATCGGATTTAACCTCTTTTATTTTTCCGAATAGTCCGCCTGCCGTAACAATTTTGTCGCCGGTGGTGAGAGACTCACGGAACTTGCGAATTTCTTTCTGACGCTTCGTCTGAGGACGAATCATGAAAAAATAAAAAATAGCGATCAATGCAACCATCATCAGAATGCTCGACATTCCACTCCCCGTTGCAGCTTGTAAAAAAATTGATAACACTGTCATAATTTAGCTTTTAATAAAAAATTTATACTTGGATCCTAAAACCCGTACACAAATATATAACAAATTTCATTATTCTTTTGTTAGAACACCTTCTTTTTTAAGGTTATCGGCTATCGCATTCAATACACCGTTTACGAACTGCCCGCTCTTCGATGTACTATAAGCCTTTGCCAACTCGATATATTCGTTCAAAGTCACTCTTGTCGGTATCGAAGGGAATCTATGAAACTCGCTCAAAGCCACCATCATAATCACAATATCCATGAAAGCGACACGCTCGATCTCCCAATTTTTGATGAAATTTTCTATATAATTGCGATATTCTCCCCCATGAATCAATGTATTCCTGAACAACTCTTTGGCAAATTCAGCATCGTCGTCATCTTTAAACATCGGTAATAATGATTGCGGGCCTCCGTTTTCTTCACTAAATTGTTTGATCGTTTTTAAAACGAATGTCGTTATAATCTCCAAATCGTCATTCCAATATAAAGACTTTTGCTCCAACAATTCCGTCAACTCCTCGTCGGTACAGATCAAAGCCCTAAGGGCTTTTTTCCAGAACTCACAATCGTTTTCATAAGAATCGTCCGAAGAATCCATATACTCTTTATACAATTCACTCTTTACGATACGCTCCGAAAAGTCTCTCAGGAACTCCGGTTCATTGGTCCAAGTCACAGGTTTCTTCTCGTGGTAATCTTTATAGTCGTCACAATTCCTCAGCTGCTCGATAAACCGGTTATTAACGAAGCGCATATTGGGATTCTTCTCCTCGGGAGTCGCCAAGAATTTCATACGAGCAGCTTCCACCCTTGCAGCTTGCGTATCGGTCAATTCGACCATCAAAGTCAATAATAAATGATACAACTCGTAAGATTTTTCGAAACTGAAAAACAATTCTTTCTCAGCTTCCATAACAGTCTTGTCTTTCGTCAGGAAATACGAATAGGCTATTTGAACGACTTTGGAACGGATTAATATTCTATTAATCATAGTTTTAATGAACTAATTGAGCTTTTTACTTTTCTCGGTAACAAACTAATAAAACGATTGTACCGACAGACAAAGAAATCTGCAAGCCGCACCATCATCATACAGAATAGTGCGGCTTGCAGGTATACTTTACAGACTATTATTCAATAGCCGATTTTTCTTTCTCGGGATTTTTATAATATACTTTACCCTCTATATATTCTTGCGTAGCAATGAGAACCGGTTTCGGCAATTTCTCATAATAACGAGAGATCTCAATTTGTTCCCGATTTTCAAAAACCTCCTCCAAATTGTCGTTGCAAGAAGCGAATTCTTGAAGTTTCTTTTCAAGATCGGTCTTCATCTCGACTGCAATTTGATTGGCTCTCTTGGCAATAATACAAACCGTTTCATAAATGTTTCCCGTGTCGGAAGACAACGCCACCATATCGCGTGTTATGGTGTTTGTCGGTGCATTTGTTTTCTTGTAATCCATTATTTTAAAGATTAATCTTTTACGTATTTATTCGCCACTTTTTTAAAAATATTCTCGGCTTCTTTCGAATATTCTCCCGAAGGATAATCGTTGATAAACGAATAGTATTCGTCGATGACATCGCGAAAACGCTCAGGTTTCTTTTCTTCGATACTCTGTACCGCTTCTTGATATTTCGACTTCAAAATCAACATGGACAAAGTTTCCTTATATCGCGTATAGGGATATTCTTTCAAAGCGTTTTGCGCCGTAATGATAGCCGATTGATAATTATTCCCCATATAATTACCCAAATTATAATATAACTGGGCATTCAATAGCTCTTTATACACAAGTTTGTCTTGTAACTCAAAAATAATATCTTGTGCCTGTTTAGCCCGTTCGCTATTCGGGAAATAATCGAGGAAACGCTGCATTTCATCGATTGCTCTATAAGTGCCTGTTTGATCCAATTTAGCCTCGGGAGAATCCAAATAATAACCATATCCGCAATAAAAACGGGCCAATTCGGTATATTCCCCTTTGGGATAATTTTTATAATACGCCTGAAAATATTCGCCAGACGTAATATAATCCTTATTCAAATAATAGCTCCGAGCCAATAAATACAACGACTCTTCTGCCCTATCCGTTCCTTTGAAAATTGCAACCAACTCTTCGAGCAAGGTCGCAGCCTGCATATATTTTTTCCGTTCAAACGCCTTCTTAGCATAGTCGTATTTCAGCTCATAATCAGTACTTTTCAGTATCTTATTATATTCGCCGCACGACACAAGGAGCAAAGCACAAACTATCGAACAGATTACTTTTCTCATTATTAATTTATTTATCAGTTTGCAAAGTTAGAGATTTCACACGAATATAGAAAGGAAATAAGAGAAATTTAACGATGACCGGGATAAAGACTCCTTATTTATCGGTAATAATAAAGTTTATATCGACCAACTTTTTTTGTCAGTATCAGCAAATATATTATCTTTCATATTTTCATACCGGCCTTTATGAAAAACAGACAGGTGCGTTTTGTCCGGTTCTCTCGTTTTGTCTTATTATCTTCGTAGATACAAATAGGAGGAGGCTCGGCATAACCAAGTCAAAAATATGATTTCCGTTTGCCCCTACGCTCACCTTTCACTATCTTTGCACAATAGCGAAAACAGGATGCGGTTCGGCATAGCCCAATCGGAAATTTCATTTCCGTTTGTCTCTGCTCTCACCTTTCACTATCTTTGTATTCTGAAAAATTATCAAACATAAAATGAATACGATAAAGAAACTTACCCGTCCCCGCAACGGCCGCATGTTAGGCGGCGTATGCGCAGGTATAGGTGAATATTTAGGTATAGACCCTACCGTGGTCCGTATCACCTTTGTACTGCTCGGGACAATAGGCCTCAGCCCGCTGGTTTATTTAGTCCTTTGTTTTGTAATCCCGGAATCTTATTAAAGAATCGATTTCAATGGACTTTAAACTCATTTCACCTTATCATCCGACAGGGGACCAACCGGAGGCTATCGACGAGTTAAGTCGGGGAATACTCGACGGGACTCCCTATCAGACTCTATTGGGTGTAACCGGGTCGGGAAAGACATTCACTATGGCGAATGTAATCGAGCGGGTCCAGAAGCCGACTCTCATTTTAAGCCACAACAAAACTCTGGCCGCACAATTATATAATGAGTTCAAAAGTTTTTTCCCCGAAAATGCAGTAGAATATTTCGTTTCATATTACGATTATTATCAACCGGAGGCTTATATCCCCTCGACCGACACTTATATCGAAAAGGACTTGGCCATCAACGAAGAGATAGACCGGTTGCGTCTATCCACCACATCGGCCCTTCTTTCGGGTCGCAAGGACGTTATCGTGGTATCTTCGGTTTCATGCCTATACGGTATAGGGAATCCCGAAGACTTTCACAGCAATGTCATCGACATAAAGGTTGGCGACAATATCGGAAGGAACCGACTATTGCGACATTTCGTCGATTCGCTGTACTCCCGTAACGAGATAGAACTGAGCCGGGGTAATTTCAGAGTGAAGGGCGACACGGTAGACATTTATCTCGCCTATGACGACGTGATTGTCCGTATCGAGTTCTGGGGCGAAGAAATCGAGTCGATACGTACCATAGACCCTGCGACGGGAAACAGCACGGGGACATTCGATGCTTACAAAATTTTTCCGGCTAACCTATTCGTCACGACCAAAGAGCGAATAGACAAAGCTATCGGAGAGATAGAAATCGACCTCGGTAAACAAGTAGAATTTTTCAAATCTATCGGAAAAAACTTAGAAGCCAAACGGCTTTACGAACGGGTGACCTACGATGTGGAGATGATTCGGGAAATAGGCCACTGCTCGGGGATAGAAAACTATTCCCGATATTTCGACGGCCGAGAAGCGGGAACCAGACCTTTCTGCCTACTCGATTATTTTCCCAAAGACTTCCTAACGATTATCGACGAGAGCCATGTGACCGTACCGCAAATCCGAGCGATGTACGGAGGCGACCGATCCCGAAAAATGAATTTGGTAGAATACGGATTCCGACTGCCTGCCGCCGTAGACAACCGGCCTTTGAAATTCGACGAATTCGAAGGATTGGCTCGGCAAATCATTTATGTAAGCGCCACTCCCGCCGATTATGAATTGGAAAAGAGCGAAGGTATCGTCGTCGAACAAGTTATCCGTCCGACGGGATTGCTCGACCCTGTCATAGAGGTACGTCCCAGCCTGAACCAAATCGACGACTTATTAGAAGAGATACAACTAAGGATAGAACGCGACGAACGAGTTCTGGTAACGACCCTAACCAAACGCATGGCCGAGGAGCTGAACGCTTATCTCGCCAAGCTCGACATCAACTGTAACTATATCCACTCCGATGTCGACACTCTCGATCGTATTAAAATTTTGGACGATTTACGAGCGGGTGTTTACGACGTGCTTATCGGGGTCAACCTCTTACGCGAAGGATTGGATTTGCCCGAAGTCTCGTTAGTGGCCATACTCGATGCCGATAAAGAAGGCTTCCTACGCTCGCATCGTTCGCTGACACAAACCGTAGGACGGGCCGCAAGAAACCTCAATGGGCGGGTAATCATGTATGCCGACCGAATCACCGAAAGCATGCAAAAAACCATAGACGAGACCAATAGAAGGAGAGAGAAACAGTTAGCTTACAACGAAGAAAACCATATCACTCCCCAAGCGATACAAAAGTCGAAGAGTTCGGTGCTCATATCGAATGCAGATACAAAACAACAGGCGCAACCGTCCAAAGCGACCAAACCGACAAAAGCGTACAGCGACGAATATCGGGAACATGTAGATGTCGCCGCCGATCCTATCGTCAAATATATGTCGAAAGAACAGTTGCAAAAGGCCATCGAACGTACTCGCAAACAGATGGTCGAAGCGGCAAAAAAAATGGATTTCATCGAAGCGGCACAATATCGGGACGAGCTTATAAAACTAGAAGATTTATATCAAAAAACAACCACGACTACCTGAATTTATGAAAAGTGATACTGAAATAGCCGACAGCACAGTCTTGGAAGAAATAGATACCATAGCCCGCAAAGCGGGTATTCCTGTCGAAAACTTATTCCACTACGGTCCTTATATAGCCAAAGTACCGCTCAAACTTATCGACGACCATAAAGCGAAAAAGAGCCACCTCATATTGGTAACCGCTATTACCGCAACCAAAGCCGGTGTGGGAAAAACGACCGTGAGCATAGGATTGGGCATGGGACTCAACCATATCGGTAAGAAAGCCATCATCGCTTTACGAGAGCCTTCGCTGGGTCCATGTTTCGGGATTAAGGGCGGAGCTACCGGCGGCGGGTACGCACAAGTACTGCCTCCCGAAAGAATCAACCTGCACTTCACCGGAGATTTCCATGCCATTACGTCGGCTCACAACTTAATAGCCGCACAGTTGGACAACTATATTTTCCAGAACCGAGCCGAGGGCAGTGGACTGAAAAACATACTTTGGAGGCGGGTAATGGACATGAACGACCGATCACTAAGGCAGATTGTGACCGGATTGGGGGGACTCAACAACGGGATTCCCGCGGAAGCAGGATTCGACATTACTCCTGCATCGGAAATCATGGCGATTCTTTGTCTCTCGAAAGATATGGAAGACATGGAACAACGCATCGGCCGTATCGTCGTTGCACATCGGTATAATGGAGAGCCGTTCACGGTAAACGATTTGGGTATCACAGGCCCTGTGCTCGCCTTGTTACGCGATGCGATAGAACCCAATTTGGTGCAAACGACCGAACATAATCCTGTACTCGTACACGGAGGGCCGTTCGCCAACATTGCTCACGGCTGCAATTCGGCCATAGCCACCCGCATGGCTCTCACTTTCGGCGACTATGTCGTAACCGAAGCAGGCTTCGGAGCCGATTTGGGGGCCGAAAAATTCTTCAATATCAAATGCCGTCAAAGCGGACTTCGTCCCGATTTGACAGTCCTCGTGGCGACCACATTATCGCTGAAAATGCACGGAGGCGTTCCCGAAGCAGACATAACGAAACCGAATAGAGAGGGTATCGTTCAAGGATTCGCCAACCTCGATAAACACATCGAAAACCTGCAATCTTTCGGACAAACTGTATTGGTGGCTCTCAACCGTTTCACCAGCGATACTGATGAAGAAATAGAACTCATCATGCGCCATTGCGAACAAAAAGGCATAAGATGCGTTGTGAACAACGCTTACACCGACGGCGGTATCGGGGCCGCCGATTTGGCACACGCCGTTGTCGAAGAGATAGAAAACAATCCGTCTCGTCCGTTACGTTTCACCTATAACGATAACGATTCCCCGGCCGAAAAAATAGAAAAGATCGCACACACTATCTACGGTGCGGGAGAGGTCGTATTCAGTCAAAAAGCCGAGAAGAAGCTGAAACAAATTAAGAACTGGAACCTAAATCATTTACCGGTTTGTATCGCCAAAACCCAATATTCATTTTCAGCCGACCCGAAACGATACGGGTTGGTTAAAGATTTTCAATTCGCCATCAACGACATAGAATTAAATGCAGGCGCTGGCTTTATCGTAGCCATAGCCGGAGAGATGCTACGCATGCCGGGTCTCCCCAAGCATCCGCAAGCACATCAAATAAAAGTAGTAAACGGAAAGATCGAAGGACTCTATTAACAAAAAAATGAAAGAATACCGATTACAAGATTGGTTACCGACCACCCGTAAGGAGATGGATTTACGAGGCTGGGATTACGTCGATGTAATCCTATTCTCGGGAGATGCTTATGTGGACCACCCCTCTTTCGGTGCTGCCGTGATCGGACGCACGCTCGAAGCCGAAGGATTGAGAGTGGCTATCGTTCCCCAACCTAATTGGCAAGACGATTTGCGGGATTTCAAAAAATTGGGTATCCCCCGGTTATTCTTCGGTATTTCGGCGGGAGCTATGGACTCGATGGTGAACCATTATACCGCAAACAAGAGATTGAGGAGCGACGATGCTTATACTCCCAATGGCCGGCATGGCATGAGGCCCGACTATCCTACAATCGTTTATAGCCGTATCTTAAAACGGTTATTCCCGGACACTCCGATTATCGTTGGGGGAATCGAAGCCTCTATGCGACGCCTGACTCACTACGACTACTGGCAAGACAAACTATTGCCCGGCATTCTGGCTGACTGCCCGGCCGATTTGTTAATTTACGGAATGGGGGAACGTCCCATTATCGAAATAGCCCGCCGGTTACAACAGGGTGAGAACATAAAACAGCTCGACGACATTCCACAAACAGCAAGCATGCAACCTCTTTCGAATATGCCTCGCGTTACGGAAGACGAAGGGAATATCGTCCTCGCATCACATGAAGAATGCCTACTCCACAAACGGAAGCAATCGGAAAATTTCAAGCACATCGAGGAAGAATCCAATAAATACCATGCTAAGCGACTTTGGCAAAGCGTGGGAGAGCGGGCAATTATGGTCAATCCTCCTTACCCGCCCATGACCGAAACGGAAATAGATGCCTCGTTCGACCTTCCTTATACCCGTATGCCCCACCCCAAATACAAAGGGAAAACAATTCCAGCATATGAAATGATAAAGTTTTCGGTCAATCTGCATAGAGGGTGTTTCGGCGGATGTGCATTCTGCACCATTTCGGCACATCAGGGCAAATTCATTGCCTCCCGTTCCAAAGAGTCCATTCTCAAAGAGGTAAAACAAATCATCGATATGCCCGACTTCAAAGGATATCTAAGCGATTTGGGAGGCCCCTCGGCAAACATGTACCGAATGCACGGGGCAAATGAAGAACTTTGCCGAAAGTGTAAACGGCCTTCCTGCTTGGCTCCTCAAATCTGCCCGAATCTCAATGCCGACCATTCGTCTTTATTGGATATATACCAAGCCATCGATGCCCTACCCGGCATAAAAAAATCGTTTATCGGCAGCGGAGTACGGTACGACCTTTTGCTCCACCGCCACAAAGATAATGAGTTAAACCATTGTACTCGGCTTTATACAGAGGAGCTCATATCCCGTCACGTCTCCGGTCGACTGAAAGTAGCCCCGGAGCACACTTCGGACAGAGTTCTCAACATCATGCGCAAACCCTCGTTCTCTCTCTTCGAAGAATTCAAACTAATTTTCGAACGAATAAACAAGGAGAAAGGTCTGAACCAGCAAATTATCCCTTATTTCATATCGAGCCACCCGGGCTGTACAGAGGAAGATATGGCAGAATTGGCGGCTTTGACAAAACAAATGAATTTCAAATTGGAACAAGTACAGGATTTTACGCCTACTCCTATGACTTTGTCCACCGAAATTTATTATACAGGAATACACCCCTACACCGGTGAGAAAGTTTTCACAGCCCGAAAACCGGAAGAGAAGTTAAACCAACGCAAATATTTCTTCTGGTATCTCCCCGAAAAGAGAAACGACATACAAAATTCACTCAAACGCATGCACAGAAACGATTTGGCGGAAAAACTATATGGGAACACCCCGTGGAGAAAACCGACAAGAATCGTAGGTGAGACAAAGAGTAGACAAAAAAAGAAAAAACCGAACAATAAATAAACTATAAACCGTTATTTATGAACAAACTAAATTGTATGATGATGGCAGGAACTTTATTGGTAACGGCCTGTCAGCCGACCGGAAAAACCGGAGACGTAATCGGCAAACAACCCGTAAAAGTCGAGAATGGAATCATGACCACAGAAGTGCTCATGGCATTCGGCAGAGTAAGCGGTCCCGTAGTTTCTCCTGACAAGAGTAAAATTTTGTATGGTGTCTCTTACGAAAATCTGGAACAAAACAAAAGCAACCGTGAGCTCTTCGTCATGGACATCGACGGACAAAACAAAAAGCAAATCACTTGTACTCCCGAATCGGAAGGTAATGCCGTATGGATCGACGGAGGCAAACAAATAGCATACCTGTCGGGAAAGAGCGGAGATTCACAATTATGGATTATGAATGCCGACGGTAGCAATGCCCGACAAATAAGCCACCATGAGAAAGGTGTCCACGGTTTTTTATTCTCGCCCGACGAGAAACATATACTTTTCATCGGCAACGTGAAATACAGCGAGAAAGCCTCGGACCTCTATCCCGACCTCGATAAGGCGACAGGACGTGTGATCGACGATTTAATGTACAAGCATTGGGACGAGTGGGTGGAAGAGATACCCCACCCTTATATCGCTTCATTCGACGGTAAACAGTTAACCGATATTACCGACATTATGGAAGGAGAGCCATACGAATCTCCCATGAAGCCATTCGGTGGTATCGAATCTTTCGCATGGACTCCCGACAGTAAAGCCGTTGCTTATACCAGCCGAAAGAAAACCGGTATGGAATATTCTTTATCGACAAATTCAGATATTTATCTGTATGACCTCTCCACCCAAGAAACCAAAAACCTTACCGAGGGTATGATGGGATACGATACTACACCGGCGTTCTCGCCCGATGGGAAATATCTGGCATGGGGCAGCATGGAACGCGAGGGTTACGAATCGGACAAAAATCGACTCTTCATCATGAACATGGAAACAGGAGAAAAACAAGACCTGACCTCCGACTTCGATTACAGCACCGATGAATTGGCTTGGAGTCCCGACGGAAAATCTCTCTATATCCGTTCGGCCTATCAGGGAGAAATACACATTTTCAAAGTAGGGCTCGATAAAAAAATCGAACAAATCACGACCGGATATTACGATTATGCCTCATTGGCTCCCGTAAACGACAACTGTTTGATCGCCATGCGCCACTCTCTGTCTCAGCCCGATGAAATTTATAGTATCGACCCGCAAAGCAAAGAAGTAAAGGAAATCTCTTTCGAGAATAAAGATATTCTGGATCAAATCACTATGGGTAAAGTCGAAGAACGCTGGATAAAGACGACAGATAACAAAAAGATGCTTACGTGGATCGTTTATCCTCCCCATTTCGATCCTTCTAAAAAATACCCCGCTATCCTCTATTGTCAAGGCGGACCTCAACAACCGGTGAGCCAATTCTGGTCTTACCGTTGGAATCTGCAATTAATGGCGGCCAACGGATACATCGTTATCGCACCCAACCGTCGGGGTCTCTACGGATTCGGTCAAGAATGGCTCGAACAAATCAGCGGAGACTACGGTGGCCAAAACATGAAAGACTATTTCAGTGCGACCGATGAAATGAAAAAAGAACCGTTCATCGACGGCGACCACATGGGCGCAGTTGGCGCCAGCTACGGAGGATTCTCGGTCTATTGGCTGGCCGGACATCACCAAAAACGATTCAAAGCATTTATCGCCCACGCAGGTATCTATAACCTCGAACAACAATATGTAGAAACCGAAGAAATGTGGTTTGCCAACTGGGATATGGGCGGAGCTCCGTGGGATAAAAAGAATGCCACGGCACAACGTACGTTCGCTACATCGCCGCATAAATTCGTAGACCAATGGGATACCCCCATACTCATCACTCACGGAGAATATGACTTCCGCATTCTTGCCTCGCAAGGTATGTCGGCGTTCAACGCAGCCAAACTCCGAGGAGTTCCGGCAGAAATGCTCATCTTCCCCGACGAAAGCCACTGGATTTTGAAGCCTCAGAACGGCGTACTATGGCAAAGAATTTTCTTCCGTTGGCTCGACCGTTGGTTGAAGCCGCAAGCTACAACTACCGACCAACAAAAATGATCGAATTCGACAACATAACTTTCATTTATGACAACAAGCCTCTGATGCAACACTTCTCGTGTTGCATCAGCTCCGGCGAGAAAGTGGTGCTTTACGGACCTTCGGGACACGGTAAAAGCACCCTTCTTGCTTCGGTAGCCGGCTTTGTTTTACCAGACGAAGGCTCTATCCGTATAAACGGTAAAATCCTCGACAGCGTTGCCATACAACAAATACGACGGATAACCGCATGGTTGCCCCAAGAGTTCACTCTCCCGTTTGAAACAGTCGAAGAACTGATAGCAGCCCCTTTCAGGCTAAAAATAAACCAACCGTCGAGACCTACGAAAGAAACTGTCCTGAATCATTTCGCAAGACTCGGGTTGGAACCCGAACTGTATGGAAAACGCTCTATTGAAATATCGGGAGGACAGCGCCAGCGCATTATGCTGATGATAACGGCTTTGTTAAACAAAAAAATCGTTCTCTTGGACGAACCTACCTCGGCTCTCGATCCCGACTCTATTTCTCTTATCATCGATTACATTCACGCCATGCGGGAAACAACCGTAGTGATGGTGTCGCACGACACTCGCTTCATAGAGGCGTTCGACCGAAAAATATACATCGGAGACTGATTATGGAAACAATAAATATCGGATACGGACACATGGCTTTGGGATTTCTGTTATTGATAATCCCTACCTATTTTCTCTACCGTTACCGTACCGGTTTGGTAAAAGACACGCTTATTGCCGCGCTACGTATGACCGTACAACTCTTCCTCATCGGATTTTATCTCGAATACCTGTTTTTATGGGATAAACTGTGGATAAATCTGTTATGGATATTGCTCATGATAATCATAGCTTCATCGACCGCACTGAAACGAACCCACTTACCCGTAAGAACTTTATTCATGGCTGTTTCCGTTGCATTTCTCGTCTCACTACTCATCATAGACTTTTATTTTTTAGGCTTAGTCGTTCGCCCGGAAAAAATCTTTACCGCCCGATATTTCATTCCCATCAGCGGTATGATTTTAGGCAATATGCTCTCGGCCAACGTTATCGCTCTCAATTCGTTTTACGGCTCTCTAAACAGAGAACGACAATTATACCTTTATCTGTTGGGGAACGGCGCATCTCCCAGCGAAGCCCTGACCCCCTTCATGCGTGAAGCCCTCATCAAATCGTTCAACCCCACGATCGCATCAATGGCAGTCATGGGACTTATCGCCCTTCCGGGAACTATGACCGGACAAATTTTAGGAGGCAGCAGCCCAAGCGTAGCCATCAAATATCAAATCATGCTAATGATAACCATCTTCGCCTCTTCGCTCATATCGGTTTTGCTCACCCTATGGATTTCCCGTAAGAAAACATTCGATAAATACGGAATGACGAAATTCTAAACGACCATTTCCTCCCGGTTGCGTCTCAATCGAGCTTTGAACACATCGGGCTTATCATTGAGAATAAGCTCTTCGGGAAACTCGGTCTCCACCAACAGAGGATACAGCCATCTGTAATCGGCGATGGAAAAAGAGATATGGGCATCACTCCCCAAAATGACAGGTTGCTCATAGTGTTTGCACAAACGCAGGATTTCCAAATTATTTTCTCTCGCTTTCTCCTTATGGCGATATGGATTGAGAGAACTGTTGTTTATTTCCAACAGCCGGTTATTCGAGCTTCATCAAGGGCAAGATGATCTCCATCGGCGCTGTCAGCCTGCCGTGGTATGTGCTTTATGCCATCATCCTGCTTGCCATCACCTGGTTCCTGTGGAACAAGACGACGTTCGGCAAGAACATGTTCGCCGTCGGCTCGAATGCCGAGGCTGCCAATGTCTCCGGCGTGAATGTTTTCCGCACGACGGTCCTTGTCCACACGTTCGCGGGCGTGATGTACGGTCTGACCGGCTTTATCGAGGGCGCGCGCATCAGCTCCATCACGCAGTCCACCGGCCTGAACTATGAGTGTGATGCCATTGCGGCCTGCGTCATCGGCGGCGTTTCGTTCGTCGGCGGCACCGGCAAGATCAGCGGCATCGTGCTCGGCGTTCTCATCCTGCGTATCATCTTCGCTGCGCTGACCTTCCTTGCCATCGATTCCAGCCTGCAGTACATCATCAAGGGCCTCATCATTCTGGTCGCCTGCTCTCTGGATATGCGCAAGTACCTCGTCAAAAAGTAAAGACAACAGCTGCTCCTCCGGGCCTCCTGCCCGGAGGAGTTTTTATATTAAAAGTAGGGGCGGGGCATGCCCCGCCCGTCCGCGAAGCGGCAATCGGCTCGCTAATTCGGCGCAGCGCACCATTCCCAACGCCGCGTTTCCCCGATGTGTCATTGCGAGGAGCGAAGCGACGTGGCAATCTCGCAGTACCCGGTCGAATAACAGAAAGGCTGCGGCGAATACAGTAACTTTACGCTGCGGGGCGTCGAGGACGCCACCCCCTACAACGCCCGCCCGGAAGCCTCGCAAAATTTTCCGCTTTCTACTTCCTGCATGCCCCGTCCCTGCAGGGCTCCCATAAGCCGCCTCTTGCTTTTCCGCACGGATTCTGTTACAATAGGCAGACTGTGAAGAAAAAGATAGAAAGAATAGAGGAGGAAAGAGGCGTGCATTCATCGCTCAGAAAGAAATACATCGGCAATGCGGCGTTCTATAAAATGGCGCTTGCCGTTGCGATCCCCATCATGATCCAGAACGGCATCACGAACTTCGTCAGCCTGCTGGACAACATCATGGTCGGCCGCGTCGGCACGGAGCAGATGACCGGCGTTGCCATTGTCAATCAGCTCATTTTCGTGTTCAACCTTGCCATCTTCGGCGCGGTGTCCGGCGCGGGCATTTTCGGTGCGCAGTATTACGGCAAGGGCGACTGGGACGGCGTGCGGCAAACGTTCCGCTTCAAGCTGCTCGTCTGCACGGCCCTTACGGTGCTCGGTGCGGGCATTTTCCTGCTGTTCGGCGAGGACCTGATCCTCCTGTACCTCAAGGGCGACGGCTCACCGGAGCAGATCGCGGCCAGCCTCGGCTATGCAAAGGAATATCTGCTCATCATGCTCGTCGGCTTTATCCCGTTCACGCTGTCGCAGTGCTATTCCGGCACGCTGCGCGAGACGGGCCAGACCGTCGTGCCCATGGTTGCGGGCGTCGTGTCCGTTGTGGTGAATCTCTGCTTCAACACGCTGCTGATCTTCGGCTATCTCGGCTTCCCGCGTCTCGGCGCCTCTGGCGCGGCCATTGCCACGGTCATCGCTCGCTTTGTCGAGGCGGGTGTCGTCATGCTCTGGGCACACCGCAACCCGGAGCGCGTGCCCTATCTGCGCGGCGTGTACCGCTCGTTCCACATTCCGGCTGCGCTGGCCCGTGCCATTGCGAGAAAGAGCATCCCGCTCCTGTTGAACGAAACGCTCTGGGCAGCAGGTATGGCGCTGCTGGCGCAGTGCTACTCTGTGCGCGGCTATGATGTTGTCTCGGCCTATAACATCTGCTCGACCGTCTCGAACGTGTTCAATGTCGCCTTTATGGCCATGGGCAATGCCGTCGGCATCCTCGTCGGCCAGCTGCTCGGCGCGGGGAAGATGGAGGAAGCCGTCGATACAGACCGTAAGCTCATCACATTCTCCGTCGGCATCTGCATCGTGCTCGGCGGCGTGATGGCGCTCGTGGCTCATCTGTTCCCGCAGATCTATAACACGTCCGACAGCATCCGCGGGCTTGCGGCCTCGTTCATCCGCATCTGTGCGCTGTGCATGCCGATCAATGCGCTGGCCAACGCCTGCTATTTTACCCTGCGCTCCGGCGGCAAGACATTCGTGACGTTCCTGTTTGACAGCTTCTATGTCTGCGTGCTGACCGTGCCGATGGCCTTTGTGCTCAGCCGCTTCACCGGCCTGCCGATCGTGCCGCTGTTCCTCTGCTGCCAGCTGGCCGATATCGGCAAGTGCGTTGTCGGCCTCATCATGCTCCGCCGCGGCGTCTGGATCCAGAACATTGTCGGAAAGGAGGCGGCCTGAGTGAAGCGCGATACCCGCTATTATCAGCAGCATGGCCTGCTGCGCATTTTCCTGTCGTATTTCGGTCCGCACCGCCGCCTGTTTCTGCTGGACATGCTCTGCGCGCTGTTCATCGGCGCGGTCGATCTCATTTTCCCGCTTATCTCCCGCCGCGCGATCAATACGATGCTGCCCGCGCACGCCTACCATACGTTCTTCGTCGTCATGGGCATCATGGCGGCAGCGTATCTCGTGCGCGCGTTCTTCTATTATATCATCGCCTATTACGGCCACACGTTCGGCATCCGCGTTGAGGCCGATATCCGCCGCGACCTGTTCCGCCACATGCAGAGCCTCGGCTATGAGTTCTATGACCACAACCGCACGGGCCAGCTCATGAGCCGCCTGACGACGGACCTGTTCGAGATCACGGAGCTGGCGCACCACGGCCCAGAGGACCTGATGATCTCCCTGCTGACGATCGTCGGCGCGCTCGCCGTCATGTTCACGATCGAGTGGCGGCTGGCCTTGGTCGTGTGCGTCATCCTGCCGATCCTGCTTATCGTCGTCATCACGCGCCGCCGGAAAATGAGCAGGGTCTCGCGCGGCGTGAAGAAGCGCACGGCGGCCATCAACGCTGAGATCGAGTCCTCGCTCTCCGGCATCCGCACGGCGAAGGCCTTCGCGAACGAGGCCGTGGAGTTCGGCAAGTTCAGCGAGGCCAACGACCGCTTTAAGGTCTCAAAGCGGGAATTCCACCGCGAGATGGGCATTTTCTCCGGCTCGCTGGAGTTTTTCCTCTCGATCCTGAGCGTGGCCGTTATCACCGTGGGCGGCACGCTCATCATGCAGGGCCGGATGGATCTGGTCGACCTGTTCACGTTCTCCCTGTACATCTCCACGTTCACGAGCCCCGTGCGTAAGCTCGTGAATTTCGCCGAGATGTTCGCCAACGGCTTTGCGGGCCTCGGCCGCTTCGTCGAGCTGATGCGCACGGAGCCGAAGCTGCGCGACGCGCCGGATGCGAAAGCGCTCGGGCATGTCCGCGGCGCGATCGATGTGGAGGACGTCTCGTTCTCCTATGAGGAAAATCAGGAGGTGCTCGAGCACGTCACGCTGCACGTCCGGCCCGGCGAGACCGTTGCGGTGGTCGGCCCGTCCGGCGGCGGCAAAAGCACGCTGTGCCGCCTGATCCCGCGCTTTTATGACGTGACGTCCGGCCGCATCTGCATCGACGGGCAGGACGTGCGCTCGGTCACGCAGGAGTCCCTGCACCACGCCATCGGTGTCGTGCAGCAGGATGTGTTCCTGTTTGCCGACACCATTGCGAACAACATCCGCTACGGCCGCCCGGACGCTACCATGGAGGAGATCCGGGAGGCGGCGCGGCAGGCGGAAATTTATGACGATATCATGGCCATGCCCGACGGCTTCGACACCTATGTCGGCGAGCGCGGCACGCTCCTGTCCGGCGGACAGAAGCAGCGCGTGTCCATCGCGCGTATTTTCCTGAAGAATCCGCCTATCCTGATCCTGGACGAGGCCACGAGCGCGCTCGACAGTGTGACGGAGTCGAAGATCCAGCACGCGCTCGACCATCTGGCCGAGGGCCGCACAACGCTCATCATCGCCCACCGCCTTTCGACCATCCGCAGCGCCTCGCGCATCCTTGTCGTGGCGGACGGCCGCATCTGCGAGCAGGGCACGCACGAGGAGCTTATGTGCCTCGGCGGCCTGTATGCGACCCTGCGCAGCACACAGGACCTCAGCAGCGCGGAATGACCTCTGCGAATGCCCAAAAGATACCCGATAAAATGTGAACTTTTTTGGAAGGACCGTCGAAAATGGGATATTTGCTTGCTATTATGGTAAAATCCTGATATAATAGCGGAAATGCGGTCGACGTAACGACCTGTTCTTGGACGGCGCGCCGGAAATCTTGCCAAAAACATGGATTCCGACGCATTACAAGGAAAACAAGACCGCAATGCGGATTCCCATCCGCCTGTACGGCGGCATAGCATGGGAAAAACGAGAGGATGATACTGCTTTGAAGACTGCACACCGCGTGGAGCCAGCCATTACCCACTTCGCCATCAGCGGCGCTCCGATCACCTGCGAGAAATACGGCCACGGCCACATCAACTGCACCTATCAGGTCAAGACGGACGACGGGCACGCCTATATTCTCCAGCGCATCAACCGCTATGTGTTTGCCGATCCGAAGGCTGTGATGGAGAATGTCGGTGCCGTGACACAGTACCTGCGGGAGCGCGCGGAGGATCCCCATGAGGTCCTGAATTTTATTCCGGCCGATACCGGGGTATACTATCATATCGATGAGGCGGGCGAGTACTGGCGCTGCTATGAATTTGCCGACGGCATCTGCCTTGAGGCCCCGGAGTCCGACACCGACTTCTATGAGAGCGCCATCGCCTTCGGCCGCTTCCAGGAGATGCTGCGCGAGTTCCCTGCGGAGACGCTCCACGAGACGATCCCCCTGTTCCACAACACAACGAACCGCTACCGCATCTTCCGCAAGGCCCTACAGGACGATCTCGCGGGCCGCGCGGCGGGCGTGCCGGACGATATCCGCTTCGCGCTCGACCGCGAGCAGGAGGCGGGCACGCTCTGCAGCCTGCTCGACAGCGGCGAGCTGCCGCTGCGCGTCACGCACAACGATACGAAGCTCAATAACGTCCTGTTCGACCGCCGGACGCGCAAGGCGCTGTGCGTGCTCGATCTCGACACCGTCATGCCCGGCTCGTCGCTGTATGACTACGGTGATTCCATCCGCTTTGGTGCGGCGACTGCGGCCGAGGATGAGAAGGACCTTTCGAAAATGGGCATCAATCTGCACCTGTTCCAGGTCTACACGGCGGGGTATCTCGCCGCCTGCAAGAGCCTGACGCCCAAGGAGCTGGAGCTGCTGCCGCTCGGCGCAAAGATCATCACGCTCGAGCTGGCCGTGCGCTTCCTGACCGACTATCTCGATGGCGACCGCTATTTCCGCGTCGCCTATCCCGAGCACAATCTGGTGCGCGCCCGCGCGCAGATGAAGCTGGTGGCCGACATGGAGGCCCACTGGGACGAGATGCAGGCCATCGTCGCAGAAGAAGCGGCAAAGCGAAACTGAGGAGGAGCTATGCAGTATTTAGGCGTTGAATATTCCGTCAAGCATATGCCGGAGCTCGATCCGGACTTTATCCCCTTCGGCGTATGGCTCGAGGCCTATGCCAAGGGCGCAGAAAAGCCCCTGACCATCGCGCTCGAGCGCGATCAGGGCAAGATCTCCGTCCGTGAGACGAAGATCCACGGCACGCCGGAAATGGCCGAGGCCGATTATCGCTATGTGGAGCGCTATGTGAAATTCCTGCTGTGGTCCGTCGGCGGCTTCCGCATCTGGATCTGCGGCGACAGTGCGCTGGCGCAGCGCCTGCAGCGCGCCTATACCCTCACGGGCGAGCGAGCATTTGATGTGCAGTTCATGCAGGATGTGTATGAGGTGCCGTTCGAGGTCATCGACTGCACGCCGGAACAGCTGCCGCAGGCCAACGAGTCCTCCGTCGCCATCGGCGGCCATATGGAGGGCTGCCGCATCGGCTTTGACGCGGGCGGCTCCGACCGCAAGGTCTCTGCGGTCATCGACGGCAGGACCGTCTATTCCGAGGAGGTCGTCTGGCACCCGAAGACGGAGCCGGACCCCCAGTATCATTTCAACGGCATCGTCGAAGCCTTCCGCACGGCCGCGTCCAAAATGCCGCGCGTCGACGGCATCGGCGTTTCCTCCGCCGGTGTGTTTATCGGCAACAGCCCGATGGTCTCCGCGCTGTTCCTGAAGGTCCCGCGCGAAAAGCGCGAGCTTGTCAAGACGATCTATGACCGCGCGGCCAGAGAGATCGGCGATGTGCCGATCGTCGTGGCGAACGACGGCGACGTGACGGCGCTGGCCGGGGCCATGGGCTTGGAGTGCGGCTCCGTTATGGGCATGGCTATGGGTACGTCCGAGGCCGTCGGCTATGTCGACGCCGAGGGCAAGGTGCTCGGCTGGCTCAATGAGCTGGCCTTTGCGCCGGTCGACCTCTTTGAGGACGCCATGGCGGACGAGTGGTCCACGGACATCGGCGTCGGCTGCAAGTATTTCTCGCAGGATGCCGTCATCAAGCTCGCGCCGCGCGCCGGCATCGAGCTGGATCCCGCGCTCACGCCCGCTGAAAAGCTCAAGGTCGTGCAGAACCTCATGGAGAAGGGCGACAGCCGCGCCCGCCGGATCTTCGCCTCCATCGGCGCATATCTGGCCCATACGCTGAAGCTGTACTGCCGCTTCTACGACGTGCACCACATGATCGTGCTCGGCCGCGTCATGTCCGGCCTCGGCGGCAGCGTCATTCTCGAGACCTGCCTGTCCATCCTGAACGAGGAATATCCGGAGCT
>OGML01000216.1_pt1 | contig 63932 bp, 59 predicted proteins | sample 1572951 | NCBI WGS metagenome assembly OGML01 (sample SAMEA2581883, study PRJEB24529) | metagenome | biome: Human gut stool | place: China | collected 2011 | reverse complement strand
GCGCCAAAGACCGCAAGCAGGCGGGCCCCACCGCGCCGCCGGAGGGTCTGTGCCTGATGAAGGTGGATTATTGAGCAAAAAGCATCCGGGCGCTATCCCGGATGCTTTTGCTGCGTAAAAATGACCTAAGCCAAGGCTTAGGTCATTTTTATTACATATTGTGGATATCGTCCAGCAGATCGTCCAGCGACATGGTCCGCACCTCGTCCTCGTCGGCCTGGGTGGGCTCGTCCTGGGCGGAGCGCTCTGCGGTCGCCGGCTCCTCCGCCGGAGCGGCGGGTGTCACGGGATCTGCCGGGGTCTTGTCGGGGATGGTGACAGGCTCGCTGTCGCTGCTCTCCTCGCGGGGCACCAGACGGGGCACCCGTGCCGTGTGCCGTTCCTCGGGGAGCAGGGGCTTCGCCGGGGTCCGCGGCGGTTCGTCGTCGTATTCCTCGTCATCGCCGCCGCCCGTGTGGCCGCGGCCGATCAGGAAGCCCAGCAGGAACAGCACCACCACCAGCAGCACCGCCGCCGCGATGGCCACATACACGGTCTTGACCTCGCCGATCAGCGGCATCGCAATGGTCCCGGGGATCTCCAGCGGCGGTACCTCGGGGATGGTGGCCGGGTCGATGACCTCCACCGTGGGGACAATGCCGGTATAGGCCGGCATCCGCAGCACATGGATGGTATAGTTCTGCTTGGTCTTGCCGTCCTCGGCGGTTCCGGTAACCGTGAGCACAGTCTCCGCCTCCGTGGCGGACAGCCGCACCTCGCCGGTGCCGGTGATGCCCTGGGCCTTTTCATCCTTTGCCGTGGCGGCGATGGTCACCTGCTTCGTCTCATAGGGGACGTAGGCGATGTAATCCGTCACCGTGGGCGTGAACGCCGGAGACAGCGTGGCGCCCTCCAGCGTCAGGGCGGCGATGGACGCGTCGGTGGAGGGTTTGTAGTTGGGGTCCTGCTGGCGCGTGGCATCGATGGTATAGCTCTTGGTGGCGCCGTTGGCCGCCGTGACCTTGATAGTCACCGTGTTGACGCCTACCGCCAGCTCATTGCCGCTGACAGACACCGTAGCGCTGTTGTCGGCCTTTTTGTAGTTCAGGTCCAGCTTTTCCACTGCGAAAGGCACCGTGCAGGTGTAGTACGTGGTGCTGCTGGAGAAGGAGGGGCTCAGCGTGGCATTGGAGCAGCTCAGCGAACTGAGACTGCAGTTGCCGCTGGGTGCCGCGCCCACCTTGCCGGACCAGCTGGCGCTGTCCAGACTGGTGTCGCTGTTGCCGTCGGACACCACGATGTTGGAGAACGTGGCGGTCAGGGCATCGCCCTCCTTGGCGCTGCCGGATACCTTCATTTTGATGGTGACCAGTCCGCCGCTGGAGCTGGACGTGCCGTAAACGCTGAACTTGTTGTTGTTGACCACGATGCTCCATCCGCTGACGGAGCAGTTGTAGTTGGTAAAGGACAAATTGCCGCTGTAGCTCAGGTCGGCGGTCAGACCGTAGACCTTGCTGGGCACGGACAGCGTCAGTGTGACGGTGTCGCCTGCCTGCGGGGCGGCGGTGCCGGTCAGCGTCGCTCCGGCGGCGTGGGCCTGCACGGGCAGCAGCGTGACCACCAGCAACAGCGTCAGCAGCGCGGAGGCCGCGGCGCGGAACAGTTTGTTTTTCATAGGATGTTTCCTCCTCAGCCGATGGTGCGCTGGCCCACGGTGACCTGGGCGGCCTGCACCACGTCGGTGATGGTGACCTTGCCGTCACCGTTGATATCGGCCGCCTTGGCGTAGGCGCCGGACAGGCTGTTGGAGCCCACCACGTACTTCTGCAGCTTGACCACGTCGGTGATGGTGATCTTGCCGTCGCCGCTGACGTCGCCGGTGACCACGATGGTCACGGTGGCGGAGCTGCTGACAGCGGTCATACCGGTACCCACGAGGCCGGATGTCACCTTGGCGCTGCCGCTATAGATGGTGTAGCCCGCGCTGTTCATTGCGGAGACAGACGTGCTGGGCGATACGCCGGTCAGATAGTTGCCGGAGGGCTTGGGCGTCTCGCCGCCGGTGCTCCCACCGGTACTCCCACCGGTGCTGCCGCCGGTGCCGCCGCTGTTGGCCGTCTTGGTAAACACGGCGGTGTAGGTGACGTCGGCGTCAGGCATGACGGTGCCGCTGGTATAGCGCTTGCCGCTGGCATCCGCCCAATAGTCGAAGCTGTACACGTACTTGCTGTCGGCCTGTATGACCGGGTTCGTTGCAGGCAGCGTGATAATGTCGTTCTGGGCCAGCTTGTAGGAATCCCACACAGCGCCCTGAGACATGAATTTCACGGTGTGCAGCGTACCGAACTTGGCCGTAACGGTGTGGTTCTTGGGTGCCACAGGCGTGCTCTGGGATATCTCGCGGTCATTGTAGAACCAGCCCTGGAAGCCCTTTTCGTTCACCTCAGGCAGCGCGCCGTAGGGTTGTGCTTCTTTATAGGTGCGCGTTTCCAAGGTCTTACCGTTGACCACGAAGGTCACCGTGTAGGTGTTGTTGGGGGCTTCGGGCGTGGTAGTCGTGGCCGCGCCCACAGTGAAGGTGGTATCCAGCAGCGTCACGGTGCTGTCGCTATCGGTGGTGCCGGTAATGGTAAGGTTGTATTTCCCGGCGGAGAGCTTACTGAACTTCAGGGTCTCATCCAGTTCCCACAGGTCGAACCACTTGGCATTGATGCCGCTGCGGCTGGCGTAGGTAGGCGCTGTCCCGGTAGCTGTATTGGTGACCACCGCTTTTACGGTGCTGATGTTTTGGGTGCAGGTGACGATGCCGCGCAGGGGGAAAGAGGAGTTACCCTGGGTCAGGTTGTGGACGATGCTCTTGCCGGTTTCGTCCTTCTCCGCCTTCTGGGGATAGAACAGACCGATGGTGCTCCAGGCGTCCTGTCCGGCCGCGGGCTTCATGGTCACAACAGCGGCGGTCTTGCTCTCCTTGCTCAAACCGACCTTATAGGCGGTGACAGTGGTGGTGGGGTTGTTCTTCAAATCCTCGTCGACCATCTCTCCCACGACTTCCACCGTAATATCCTCAAGTGACTTGCCGGTAAGCACCTCCACAAGAAGCAGGATTTCCTCCTCTGTAAAGGATACGTTTTCGTCATCACTGCTTAGCTTTTTGATAAGGGCATTTATATCCTCGTCCTTCATGCCCTCGCTGGCAAGCTTATCCTTTATCTCCTCGGTATAGTCCTCCTCCGACTTGCCTTCGATGCTCGCCTCGAACAAATCATTCAGTTTTGTCTCCAGCCGAGTACCAAAGTCGTTCGCCAACTCGCTGGTATACTGGCCATTCTCGGTAATGCCCTTACTGATCTCGACCAGCTTCGCGGCAATCAGGTCATCCCTGTTCTGGCCGTCCGCTGTGACATCCGCACTGGTCACCGTCACGGTCACATACTGCTTGGTGCCCACGTTGTACAGTATGTAGCCGTTGTTGCTGCCGGTCAGTGTCCAGAACTGTCTGCTGTCGGCGGCAGCGTTTTGCAGCATCAGTGCGCCGTCAACGACCGCCAGACGCTTGCCATCCGTGGTGGCCAGGGTGTATTTGTCGGAATTGTAGTAGGTCAGGATCAGCTGAGAGGCCTTCTCCTCGGCCACCAGGTCGGTGCTGCCTACGCTGTAGCTGAAGGTCCTGCCGTCGGAGTTATAGCACAGGGTGTATTTGCCCTCCAGGTGGGAGGTGGTGTTCTGATAGCGCATGACCAGCGCATCGGCAGGCTCGTTGATGTGCAGGCGGCTGTATACCGAGGACTGCACATCGCCGTCCGCTGCGCTGTAATAGGCCATGGAACGGTTCTTCACGCCATAGCGGTCAGACAGCTGGGTCTGCATATCCCGATACTTGGGGATATCCTCCGCCAGCTTGCTGCACTCAGTGTAGATGGCCTCGATCAGCTCCGTCTCGCTCTGCATCTTGAAGCCGCCCAGCCGGTTGTCGATGGCCCGCGTCACCACGTTATAGGCACCGTCCACACCATGCTGGACGCTGCGGCTCCACAGAACGTTCTTCAGGGCGATGGAGTAGTCGTTCAGGTTCAGGGCAGGGTATTTGCTTTGCAGGCGGCTGATCAGGGTCGAGTAACGCTCGGTACCCCAGTACTCTGTCTGGGCGTTGGCAAACTCACCCTTGTTGACGCCGTGGCCCAGCTCCCTCCAGGCGTTCTCAAAGTTGGGGCCGTAGCCTGCTGCGGCTGCGCCGCTGGTGTTCTCGCCGTAGGCCTTATCCAGCTTGGCTGCGAAACCATTGTAGATAGTATTGCCCTTGTAGTTTCGCAGCCAGGTGCGGAACGCGTCCAGCGTCCCCGCCTTGCTGGAGAACATATACAGGCCGAAGGACGTGCCGCCGGGGTCGCCGGGTACGGTGGAAACAGCGCCCGGGTCAGCGTCCGCACCCGTCTCATAATATTGACTCAGCGCGCCCAGGTCCTTCAGGCTGCTCCAGTTCTTACTGGCAGCCAGCAGTATGGTGGTCAAACAGCTCACCGCCATCACCGCCGCCAGGATCAATGCCATTCCCCGTTTCGTCCTTTTCATGTCGATACACCCTGCCTTATCTCTAAGTTGTATGGGAAGCGCCGGCGGCGGGAAAGCCCCTCCGCCGATTTACATAACAATAGTCATGTGTAGTATACCATCGGTCTGCGTCGTTGTCTACCAAAAAAACGAGAAAAACACAAAAAATATGAAAATTTTGTCACCGCCGCCACAAGATTTGGGTGGATTTATGGCGCGAAATGGCGTATAATGGCCGCAGGCTGACAAAAATACGCAAGGAGAAATCAATTTATGTCAACGAATACGAAAAAGAAACACGGCACCGGCGCGGCGGTGGTACTCATCGTGCTGTGCCTGCTGGTGCTGGGCGCGCTGGGATATATCATCTGGCGGCAGTTTGATCCCGTGGTGCCGGAGACGGCGGCGGGCTATGTGGCCGCCGCTGGGACCACCGCCCCTGTGTATGACGAAAACGGGACTCAGCTGGGTTCCCTGGTCCGCGGCGCGGAGGTACAGTACGTTGTTGAGGACGCCGAGGACGGCGCGGACCGCGTCCGCGTGGTCAACGGCGAGGGCTACGCCTATCTGGACGCGGCCAACCTGACCGCGGACTACAGCAGCGCGGTGCTGACCGATACCGTCTACGCCCTGCGGGGCATGAGCCTGACGGATGAGACGGGCGCGGTCCCCGGCTGCGCGGTGGAAAAGGGCATGGCGCTGACCGTCACCGGCTTTGACGGCCTGGACGAGAACGGCGAGGTCCTGCGCTGGGCCGTCAGCTGTGACCGGGGCGAGGGGTACATCGACGGAGAGAACGTCCGCATGACGGAGGAGGAAGCGCTGGCGCAGTATGACGACGCGCTCTACCAGCGCCACGCCGCGCGGGGCGACGCCTGGGGCGGCGGCGACGCGGCCGGCCTGGACTACTACCCCACGGAGAAGCCGGCCTTCACGGACAATGTGATGCCCGACGAGGTGCGGGCCCTGTACCTGAATGGCAGCGCCATTCAGTACGCGGACAGCTATATCCGGCTGGCGGAGGGTACCGGCATCAACGCCTTTGTGGTGGACATCGTGGACGGCACGGCGGTATCCTACGCCTCCCCGGTCATGCAGCAGTACAGCCCGTCCGCCTACGCTGCGGCCCAGGACACCATGGAGGGCTTCCGGGCCAATGTGCAGAAGCTCCGCGACGCCGGCTACTACGTCATCGGCCGCATCACGGTGTTCAATGACGCCCACCTGGCCGCCGACCACCCGGAATATGTCATCTCCGACCTGAACGGCACGCCCCTGAAGATCAGCTCCATGTACTGGCCCAGCGCCTACAACCGCACCGTGTGGCAGTACAAGGTGGAGCTGGCTCTGGAGGCCGCCGCTCTGGGCTTCAACGAGATCCAGTTTGACTACATCCGCTTCCCCGACGGCGCGTATAAGTACGAGCAGGCCGGTACCATCGATTACAAAAACACCTACGGTGAGAGCAAGGCGCAGGCGGTCCAGCGGTTCCTGATCTACGCCGCCGAGCGGCTGCATGACGCCGGGTACTACATCTCCGGCGATGTGTTCGGCGAGTGCGCCAACGCCTACGTCACCGCCTGCGGCCAGTACTGGCCGGCCATCAGCTCCGTGGTGGACGCCATCTCCGGTATGCCCTACCCGGACCATTACAGCGCGCAGGGGGACTATAAGCCCTGGGAGCACCCCTATACCACGGTCCACAACTTCGGCGAGAGCGCCATGGCCCGCCAGAGCGAGACGGCCTCCCCCGGCGCGGTACGCACATGGATACAGTGCTACAACGCCATTCGTGAGCCGTATAACCACTACGGCGCAGCAGAGCTGGCCGACGAGGTCCGGGCCCTCCGCGACGCCGGGTGCACCGGCGGCTTTATGACCTGGAACGGCGCGTCCGACATCGACAAATACGCCGAGGTCATCTCCGCCCTGCAATAAATAAGCAAAAAAAGAAAGCCCGCACGGGCTTTCTTTTTTTGCTTATTGCGCTTCCATGGCCTTCTGGGCAAAGCTGTTGTCCACCAGCTTGTCGAAGTCCACCCACTGGCCCTTCTCCAGCTCGCCGGCCTCGGTCATCACCGTCTCCAGCCGTTCCAGCGCCGACCGCGCCATCATCGGCCCCGCGTTCCATGCATCGATCTGCCGGTGCCGGGCGGTAACGGCCTCCAGGGTGTCCAGGTCCGTATCCGGGAACTGATCGATGATGGCCTCCGCCACCTCCCGGTCTGTGTGGTCCACGATCCACTGCTGCGCCCGGGCAATGGCGTTGGCAAAGCCCTGAATGACCTCCGGATGCGCCGTCATATAACTCTGGCTGGCGAAATAGGCGGTGTAGGGTATCTCCCCGGACTCCTCGCCGATGGAGCAGAGGATATACCCGTGTCCGGCGCGCTCTACCTCCGTGGCGGTGGGCTCAAACAGCGTCACATAGTCCCCCTGTCCGCCGGTGAAGGCCCCGGCCATCATGTTGAACTGCACCGAGGTGTCCACCACCGCGTCCTCCTGGGGTACGATGCCGTGCTGCTTGAGGACGTATTCCAGCGTCATCTCCGGCACGCCGCCCTTGCGCCCGCCGATGATGGTCTTGCCCCTCAGGTCGTTCCAGTCGAAGGCCTCATCACTGCGGCCCACCAGGAACGAGCCGTCCCGCTTGGTCAGCTGGGCGAAGATCACCGGCAGATCGTCCTTGCCCTGCGCGTGGATATAGATGCAGCTCTCCGGCCCGGCCAGACCGATGTCCGCGCCGCCGGATACCACGGCGGTCATCACCTTGTCGGCCCCGCCGCCGTTGCTCAGTTCAATGTCCAGCCCCTCGTCGGCGAAGAACCCCTGGCTCATAGCCACGTACTGCGGTGCGTAGAACACCGAGTGCGTCACCTCGCTGAGCCGGACCGTGACATTTTTCGCCTCCGTGCCGGCGGTATCGCCGGTATCGGTCCCCGCGCCGCAGCCGGTCAGCAGGCTGAGCGACAGCAGCGCGGCCATACAAATGCAGATAAGTTGTTTTTTCATGCACGTACCCCCCATAGATGATTTAAGAATGCTTCCGCCCGCAGCACCAGCAGGTACATTCCCACCGCCGCCAGCCCCAGCACCAGCACGCTGGCCATGACCAGGTCCATGTTGAATACCTGGGAGCCGTAGACGATGAGATACCCCAGCCCGGCCCGGGATACCAGGAACTCGCCCATGATGACCCCCACCCACGAGAGGCCCACATTCACCTTCAGTGTGGAGAACAGCGTGGGGCAGTTGGCCGGGAACACCAGCAGCCACAGGATCTGGCGCTTGTCAGCGCCCAGCGTCCGCATCAGCCGCAGCTTCTCCGGGTCGGTGGTGCGGAAGCCGGTGTACATACTCAGGATGGTGACGATGAGTGAAATGGCCAGCGTCATGGTGACGATGGCCCCCATGCCCGCGCCCATCCACACGATGAAGATGGGCCCCAGGGCTGTTTTCGGCAGTGCGTTCAGCACCACCAGGTACGGGTCCAGAATGCGGGCGGCGGTGTCCGACCACCACATGGCCACGGCGACGGCCGTGCCCAGCACCGTCCCGGCGGTAAAGCCCAGCACCGTCTCGCCGATGGACACCGCCGCGTGGTGCCACAGCTCGCCGGAGGCGCACAGCCGCCACAGGGTCTGCACCATGCGGCTGGGACTGCTGACCAGAAAGCCGTCGGACAGCCCCAGCCGGCAGCTGAGCTCCCACACGGCAAACAGCACCGCCACCAGCGCGATCTGCCAGATACGCACCCGGCGCTTTTCGCGGCGCACGGTCCTCAGGTACGCCGCACGGCGGGGCGAAGGCGTTTTCTCAGGCATGAACGTCCAGCTCCTTCCATATGGCGTTGAAGTACCGGTGAAATTCCGGCGTGTCCCGGCGCTCCAGCGGCGGCAGACCACGCAGCGCACCCATGTCCATCTCCACCTTCACCACGGCGGGGCGGCGGGACAGCACCACCACCCGGTCGGACATACTCACCGCCTCAGCGATGTCATGGGTGACCAGCAGGGCCGTTTTGCCCTCCTGCTGCAATATGCGCCAGATATCCGCCGACACCGCCAGCCGTGTCTGGTAGTCCAGGGCGGAAAAGGGCTCATCCAGCAGCAATATCTCCGGCTCAGTGGCCAGGGTCCGGATCAGGGCGCAGCGCTGGCGCATACCGCCGGAGAGCTGGCAGGGCCGCTTTTTGGCAAAGGACGCCAGCCCATAGCGCTCCAGCAGCCGGGACACGTGTGCATAGGCCGCCGGGTCCTTCTCACCACGGACCGTCAGCCCCAGCGTCACGTTGTCCCATATATTCCGCCACTCGAAAAGCTGGTCCCGCTGGGGCATAAAGCCGATTTTTGGCGACGTGCCCTGTACCGTCCGGCCGTCGATCTCGATAGCGCCGCCGCTGAGGGGCTCCAGACCGGCAATGGCGCTGAGCAGGGTGGATTTGCCGCAGCCGGAGGGCCCCACTAAACTGACGAACGCGCCCTCCTCCACCGTGAAGGACACGTCCCGTACCGCCTCCACCTCGCCGTCCGGGGCTTGATAGCAGGCGGCGGCATGACGGAGCGTAATGCTCATATCCTATGTGACCTCCTGTCGGGAATGATGGGAGACTTCTCTCCGTGGTCATTCTACGCAGGAGGGACCCGCGGGGTGCCCTACGGCAGCAGATACGGTGCCAGCAGCGCCGCCAGTCCCGCTGACAGCGCCGCCTGCACCGCCTTGGCCGGCACATACAGCCGCAGGGAGATACCGCTGCCCGCCGTCACCGCCGCCGTCTGGCAGTGGACGCTGAGCCCGCCCCAGCCCAGCAGCGCCGCCGCGGTGACGAAGCCCCGGCGGTCCGGCGTCAGGCGCAGGATGCCGTTGGTCAGCTCCAGCACCCCCGCCGCCAGCGGCGGCAGGGGGCCGATGAGCCCCTCCGCCAGGCGCAGCAGCACCAGAAAGAACACCACGAACCCGCACACCCGGGCCATGGCGGACACCGCCCCCTCCACCGCCCGGAGAAACTGCCCCGTCAGTCCGGTTTGCGGCGGCACAGGCCGTTTCGGCATGGCGGTGACGGGCAGTGGGCGGCGGCAGAACAGCAGGCCCGTCAGCAGCGCGGCGGCGCAGTGCAGCAGATACAGCCAGGCTCCCGTCCGGGCACTGCCGAATACCGACACCCCGGCCACGCCGATGGCAAAGGCCGGGCCGGCGTTGTTACAGAACGTCAGCAGCCGCGCCCCCTCGGCAGGGGACAGCTCTCCCCGGCGCACCAGCTCCGCCGCCGTCCGCGCCCCCACAGGATAGCCGCCCACCAGCCCCAGCAGCAGGGCGGCGCACCCCGCGCCGCCGCAGCGGAACAGCCTCCTGAAGGGGTGAGCCAGCACCCGGCCCGCCGCCTCCGCTGCCCCCAGCGCCACCAGCAGGGACGAGACGGCAAAAAACGGGAACAGCGCCGGCACCACCGACGTCAGACACAGCTGTACGCCGTCCCGCACCGCCTGGGCCGCCGTCTCTGCCTGCCGCAACAGCAGTATCGCCAGCGCCCCGCTGCCCAGCAGTGCCAACACGCGCTTTATCATCACCATCACCGGTCCCCAGCCTATGCGCGCCGCCGCCGGGAAATACCCCGCCCCGGACAGGCAAGTTCCGGGGCGTCCGCGCATAGCGTTCTGTATCATCCGCAGGGAGGTGACGGTGTGGCGGGACTGAAAAAGAAGCTGGCCCAGGTGGGCCAGGAGGCGCTGGAGCGCCTGGAGCTGCCGGTGAACATCGCCGCCGGCGTGGCCCGGATCGAGCTGCTGGGCAACCGGGAGCTGTATATGGACCGGCACCGTGGCGTGCTGGCCTACACCACCGAGGCGGTGGACGTCAACGGCGGCGGCGTGGTGGTCCGCGTCCGGGGTCAGGGCCTGCAGCTGCTGGTGATGACGGGGCAGGAGCTGCGGATCACCGGAAAAATATCCGGCATCGAACTGGTGGAGTAAGGGGGGCGCCGTGTACCGTAAAGCAGTGAATTATCTCCGCGGTCAGGCGGTGGCTGAGGTGGTCTGCACCGCTCCGGAGCGCGTGGTGAACCTGTGCGCCGCCCACGGCATTCCCTTCTGGGACCTGACTTGGCTGACGGAGACATCCTTCCGCGTGACCACCACCCTGTCCGGCGCGCGGCGCCTGGCCGAGGTGACGGCGGACATCGGCGCACAGGTGACCGTGTGCCGAAAGTCCGGCGCGCCGGAGCTGTGGCGGCGGTGCAGGCACCGGTATGTGCTGCTGGCGGCAGCGCTGGTGCTGCCGCTGCTGCTGGCGGTGGGCAGCGCCTTCATCTGGGACTTTGAGGTCGCCGGAAACGACACCGTCCCCACGGAAAGCGTATTGCAGGCACTGGAACGATGCGGCGTGCGCGTGGGCACGCGTGGTGTAGGCCTGGACCAGGACGAGCTGCGGAACCGGGTGCTGCCGCTGCTGCCGGACGTGGTGTATCTGGCGGTGAATGTCAAGGGCTGCACCGCCCATGTGCAGGTGGTGGAGCGCGTTCGCCCGCCGCATCTGTACCGGGACAGCGACGTGCAGAACATCGTGGCGGCCAGAGACGGGCTCATCACGAAGATCGAGGCGCTGGACGGGGTGACCTGCGCGGCGGTGGGCGAAACGGTGCAGGCGGGACAGGTGCTGCTGTCCGGGGTGGCTGACTCGCCCCGGGGCTGCCGGTATATGCGGGCCACCGGGCGGATCTGGGCCCGGACATGGTACGAGTGGACGGTGCCGGTGCCGCTGGAGACCACACTGAAGAACGGCACGGAGCCCGTGAAGACCTGCACCCATACCGCGCTGGACCTCGGACGGCACCGAATTGCGCTGCCTGCGGGGGACAGCATATTGCAGGGCCGGGAAAACTGTGATAAAATAATACGATACCGTGGCGTGCAGCTGCCCTTCGGGCTGCGCCTGCCGGTAACGCTGGTAAGGGAGACGGTGACGGAGCCCGCGGTGTATGACGGGCAGCGTCCGGAGGACGAGGCCCGCGCCGAGGGACAAAAGCAGCTGGAGGCCCAGTTGGCGCAGACCATCGGAGACGATGGCCGTGTTCTGAAAGCGGACGTATCCGCCCGGCGGCAGGGCGCGTACCTTATGGTGACGCTGCGGGCGGAGTGCGAGGAACAGATCGGCGTGGACGCGCCGCTGACTATAACAAGCGATACAGGGAGGTAAACCCGGAATATGGAACAACGTATCGGTATTGAACGCATGGAGGAGGCCGTCAATCTTTTCGGCTCCTTCGACGAGAATATCCGCCTGCTGGAGGCGGAATTTCAGGTGCAGGCGGTGAACCGGGGCGGCGAGATCGTCGTGTCCGGCGAGCCGGAAAACGTGATGCTGGCGGTGAAGGCGGTGCAGGCGCTGCTGACCCTGTCCAATAAGGGTGAGACGATCACCGACCAGCACGTGCGCTACGTCATCGGGCTGGTGCGCTCCGGTCAGGCCGAGCGCATCAGCGAGCTGACCCAGGACGTGATCTGCATCACCAGCAAGGGCCGGCCCGTCAAGCCCAAGACCATCGGCCAGAAGGAATACGTCAACGCCATCCTGAAGCAGACCGTCACCATCGGTGTGGGCCCTGCCGGCACCGGCAAGACGTACCTGGCAGTGGCGGCGGCGGTGGCCGCCTTCCGGGACAAGCAGGTGAACCGCATCATCCTCACCCGTCCGGCGGTGGAGGCCGGCGAACGGCTGGGCTTCCTGCCCGGCGACCTGCAATCGAAGGTGGACCCCTATCTGCGCCCGCTGTACGACGCCCTGTTCGATATGCTGGGGGCGGAGACATACCAGAAGTATCTGGAGCGCGGCAACATCGAGGTGGCGCCCCTGGCCTATATGCGCGGGCGGACGCTGGACGACAGCTTTATCATTCTGGACGAGGCCCAGAACACCAGCCGCGAGCAGATGAAGATGTTTCTCACCCGCATGGGCTTCGGCTCCAAGGTGGTCATCACCGGTGACGTGACCCAGATCGACCTGCCCACCGACAAGGTCAGCGGTCTGAAGGAGGCCATGAAGGTGCTGCGGGACGTGGAGGGCGTGGCCATATGCAGGCTCACCAAGGAGGACGTGGTGCGCCATGTGATGGTGCAGCGCATCATCGAGGCCTACGCCAAATTTGAGGAGAAAAAGAAATGAAACGACACTATATCCCGGTGACCGCCGATGTCCCCGGTGTCAGCGAGGGCACACGCAGCTTTCTCCGCAGGGTCATCCGCACAGCGCTGGCCGAGCAAGGGGTGGACTTCCCCTGCGAGGTGGATGTGCTGGTGACCGGCGACGCGGGCATCCACACCATCAACCTGGAGATGCGTGGGGTGGACCGCCCTACGGACGTGCTGAGCTTCCCGGAGTTTGAACTGACTCCCGGCGAGCTGCCCGGCGCGGAGGACGCCGACCCCGGCACCGGCTATGTGCCCCTGGGGGACATGGTCATCTCTCTGGAGCGCGTGAAGGCGCAGGCGAAGGAATACGGCCACGCCAACCGCCGGGAGCTGGCCTATCTGGCGGTACACTCCGTGCTGCACCTGCTGGGCTACGACCACCTGGACGAGGGTCCCATGAAGGCCCAAATGCGCGAAAGAGAAGAGGCCATCATGTCTGTGCTGGGCCTGGAACGAAAATAACGCTGCACGAAAATTGCTCAAACGAAAGAAAGTTGAGGATCACCTATGAACATCACAAAAACCGCAATGATCACCGTGTGCGGACGGCCCAACGTGGGCAAGTCCAGCCTGACCAACGCCCTGGTGGGCGAGAAGATCGCCATTGTTTCGGACAAGCCCCAGACCACCCGCAACCGCATTTACGGCGTGGTGAACCGGGGCGATACCCAGTATGTGCTGCTGGATACGCCGGGCCTGCACAAGCCCCGTTCCCGGCTGGGGGACTATATGGTCAAGGTGGTGCGGGAGAGCCTCAGCGACGTGGAGTGCGCGCTGCTGCTGGTGGAGCCCATCCCCCATGTGGGCGAGCCGGAGAAGGTCCTTTTGCAGCGCATCCGGGAGGAGCACCTGCCCTGCGTGCTGTGCATCAACAAGATCGATACAGTAGAGAAAAAGGAGGCCCTGCTGGAGGTCATCGCGGCGTACAGCGCGGCCTATGACGGCTTTGATGCCATCATTCCCATCTCCGCCCGGATCGGCGACGGCCTGGATGAGCTGATGCGGCAGCTGTCCCAATACGCCCAGGAGGGTCCCCAGCTGTTCCCCGACGGCATGACCACCGACCAGGCGGACAGCCAGGTGTGCGCCGAGATCGTCCGGGAGAAGATGCTGCGCTGCCTTGACAAGGAGATCCCCCACGGCACGGCGGTGGAGGTGACGAAGTTCTCCGAACGGGAGGACACGGGCATCATCGACCTGGACGTGACCATCTACTGCGAGAAGGCCAGCCACAAGGGCATCATCATCGGCAGAGGCGGCGAAATGCTCAAGCGCATCAGCTCCGCGGCCCGTCGGGATATTGAGAAATTCATGGGCACGAAGGTGTACATGGAGACGTGGGTGAAGGTCAAGGAAAACTGGCGGGATAATCCCAACTTCATAAGAAGTCAGGGCTACAACGAGGAGTAACATCAACAAATTTCCAGCCATAAAACCGGCGAAAGCTCCCATGCTAACGACATGGAGGTGTTCGCGTGGACTACTGGGAATTATTTTTGGACACCGGCGCGCCGGAGGCGTATCTGCTGTACCGCGGGGCCCAGGAGGCTGTATGCAAAGTGGAAAGACCGTGACCGGCGGCGTGGTGCTGCGGGTCACAGACACAAAGGAGACAGATCGGATATTGACGGTGCTGACGGCGGACCGGGGGAAGATACCCCTGATCGCCCGCGGTGCCCGGCGAAAGAACAGCCGCCTGGCGGCGGCCTGCCAGATGCCGGCCTATTCCGAGCTGACCATTTTCAAGCGGGGCAGCTGGTATATGCTGGATGAGGCGTCGCCCATCGAGCTGTTCGACGGGCTGGGCCGGGACATCGAGCTGCTGGCGCTGGCGGCGTGGTTCTGTGAGCTGACGGAGGCGGTGTGCGCCGAGGAGACGCCCTGCCCTGAGATACTGTCGCTGCTGCTGAACGCCCTGTACGCCCTGTGCCGCACGGGGAAGGACCCGCGGCTGGTGAAGGCGGCGTTCCAGTTCCGACTGATGGCGCTCTCGGGCTTTGAGCCGCTGGCGGAGGAATGCGCCGTGTGCGGAACGGCACAGCCGGAGGGACCGGTGCTGGACATCTCCGGCGGATTTGTGGCGTGCGGAACGTGCAGGGGCCCGGAGCGCAGCTTCCGGCTGCCGCTGACCGAGGCTGGTCTGGCGGCGCTGCGGCACGTGCTGTACGCGGACCCCAGGCGGCTGTACAGCTTTACGCTGGAGCCGGGCGCCCTGCAGGCGCTGGATCAGGCGGGCGAGGCGTTTATCGCCGCCCAGCTGGAGCGCGGGTTCCGGACGCTGGACTATTACAAGGCCCTGTTGGGATAACAGGAGGATATACATACATGAGCGAGTTATTTGAAAAATCTATCCGCACACTGGAGCTGCCGGCGGTGCTGGAGCTGCTGGCGCGCCATGCGGTCAGCGACGAGGCCAAGGCCCGGTGCCTGCGGCTGCGTCCTGCCACAGACGCGGCGGCGGTGGAGCACCTGCTGGATGAGACGGACGCGGCCAAGACGCGGCTGGGCCTGCACGGCAGTCCGTCCTTTGCGGGCGTGAAGGACGTATCCCAGGCACTGGACCGGGCGGACCACGGCGGCGTGCTGAACACCCGGGAGCTGCTGGATGTGGCCGGCGTGCTGACCGCTGCGCGGCGGGTCAGCGACTATGACGCGGAGCGTCAGGGGGAGGCCACGGCCATCGACCGGCTATTCTCTGCCCTCCACGTGAACCGCTATCTGGAGGATAAAATACGCGGCGCCATACTGGATGAAGAGACCATCGCCGACACCGCCAGCCCGGAGCTGGCGGACATACGGCGGAATATGCGCGCTGCGGCCAGCAAGGGACGGCAGATCCTGCAGCGGATCATCTCGTCGCCCTCCTACGCCAAGGTGCTGCAGGAGGCGCTGATCACCCAGCGGGATGGGCGGTTCGTGGTGCCGGTAAAGGCGGAGTGCAAGGGCAGTCTGCCGGGTCTGGTACACGACATCTCATCCTCCGGGGCCACGCTGTTCGTGGAGCCCATGGGCGTGGTGCAGGCCAATAATGAATTGAAGGAATTGCAGGCCCGTGAGGAAAAGGAGATCGACCGGGTGCTGCGTATACTGTCCGGCGAGTGCGCGGCGCAGCGGGAGAACATCCTGTACGACTACGACCTGCTGGTGCAGTTGGACACCATTTTCGCCCGGGCACAGCTGAGCTATGCCATGGACGCGGGGCGTCCGCTGGTGCGGAAGCGGGGCGGCATCGACCTGAAGCGGGCACGGCATCCCCTGCTGGATCCGGCCAAGGCGGTGCCGGTGACGGTGGCGCTGGGCGGAGCGTATGACACGCTGGTCATCACCGGCCCCAACACCGGCGGCAAGACCGTCACGCTGAAAACCCTGGGGCTGCTGTGCCTGATGGCCCAGTGCGGCCTGCACATCCCCGCCGGCGACCAGAGCGCCGTGCAGGTGTTCGACCGGGTACTGGCGGACGTGGGCGACGAGCAGAGCATTGAGCAGAGCCTGTCCACCTTCTCGGCGCACATGGCCAACACGGTGGAGATACTGAAGCTGGCGGATGAGAAGAGCCTGATCCTGTTCGACGAGCTGGGGGCGGGCACCGACCCGGTGGAGGGCGCGGCGCTGGCCATCGCCATCATTCAGGACGTGCGGCGCAAGGGTGCGCTGACGGCGGCCACCACCCATTACGCGGAGCTGAAGACCTTTGCCATGACCACGGCGGGGGTGGAGAACGCCAGCTGTGAGTTCGATGTGCAGACGCTGCGGCCCACCTACCGGCTGCTCATCGGCATACCGGGCAAGTCCAACGCCTTTGCCATCTCCCGGCGGCTGGGGCTGGACGAGAGCGTCATCGAGGACGCCAAGGCCCAGATGGACAGTGAATCCGTGCGGTTCGAGGATGTGCTGACCCAACTGGAGGAGAAGCGCCAGCGGCTGGAGAAGGCCCAGGGCGAGGCGGATCGGCTGTGGCGCCAGCGTGAGGAGGACGCGCGGAAGGCGCGGACCTTCCGTGAGCAGATGGAGAAGGCCAAGGACAACGCCCGGACCAAGGGCGAGGCCGAGGCGCGGCGCATCGTGCAGCAGGCCCAGCGGCAGGCGGATCAGGTGTTCGCCGAGCTGGACGAGCTGCGGAAACAGCAGCAGCGGTCGGACTATCAGGCCGTGAATGACCGGAAGAGCGATATACGCCGCCGCCTGAACGAGGCGGAGACGGCGCTGCACCAACGGGACGAGGATACAGAGCCGGTACCCGCGCCTACGCGGCCCATCGCCGTGGGCGACACGGTGGAGCTGGCCGGTGTGCGTACCGGTGCCGCGGTGCTGGCGGTCAACGGCGACGGCACACTGCTGTTACAGGCGGGCAAGATGAAGATGACCGTGAAGGCCGCGCAGGTGCGCCTGCTGGAAACGGCGGAGGAGATCGAGAAGAAGAAAAAGCAATCCGCCGCCGCGCAGCAGCGCAGCGGACCGGCGGTGTCCATCAACACCGGGGCGCGGGCGTCCGCCGAGCTGGACATCCGGGGCCTGGAGACGCTGGAGGCCGAAAGCGTGGTGGAGAACTACCTGGACGCGGCATCCCGGTCCAAGCTGGGCACCGTGACCATCATCCACGGCAAGGGCACCGGCGCGCTGCGCGCCGCCGTGCACCAGCTGCTGAAGAAAAACAAACAGGTCAAGTCCTTCCGCCTGGGCCGATACGGCGAGGGCGAGGCCGGCGTGACCGTAGTGGAACTGAAATAAGCAGTGTCCTCCTGCTGGTGCAGGAGGACACTGCTTTGCCGGCGTGAGGAGCATAAAAAGGGCCGGCCGAGCCGGTCCCTTTTATGTATCACAGCTGCTTGATAAAGCAGCGGCGGCGCTTATGCTGTTCAGTCTGAAAATCCTTCCACTGGGACTGGACCTTGTCGTTCAGCTCCAGCATGGGGCCGGTCTCGGCCTGCTTGATGCCCAGCTTGTGGCAGCCTTTCATGGCCTTGCTGAGGATAATGGCGTTGACACCCTTTTTCTGGTAGTCCGGGTGGACGGCGATGAGCAGCAGGTCCACGGTGTCGTTCCTGTGGAAGGCCTTGAGAACGTCGATCCAGCCGGTGGGCATGAGGCGGCCCCGGTGCTTCTGCAGGGCGGAGGCCAGGCTTGGCGCACCTACGCCGAAGGCCACCATGCGGTCGTTTTCATCCATGACGAAGCAGGTGGTGTTGGGATTGATGAGGGGCGCGAACTTAGCGGAGTATTTTTTGATCTGGCGGTCAGAGAGCTCCACAGTGCCGTACAGCGGCGCGTAGGCCAGGTTGACCAGCTCGAAAAACGGCTTGAGCAGGGGCAGATAGGACAGGCGGCTCCTGGCCTCGTGAATGTGCAGGCGGTGGCGCTTGAGAACGAAGTCGGAGATCTTCTCCCAGCGCTGTATGGTGGCCTCGTCCTCCGGGACGGTGATAAGCTCCTCGATCCAGTCCACGTCCTTCACATAGCCCAGGGCGGCCATGTGGTCGATGTAGTAGGGATGGTTATAGTATGTGAAAAAGCAGCTGCGGCGGTCAAAGCCCTCCACCAGCATACCCTCGCGGTCCATGTCGGTGAAGCCGAGGGGACCGTGAACGGCGGTGCAGTCCAGCTCCTTCGCCCAGGCCTCCACCGTGCGGAACAGGGCGGAGGAGACCTCCGGGTCGTCAATGAAATCCACCTGGGTAAAGCGCAGGCGGTTGGCACCCCACTTGTCGTTGGCCTTGCGGGAGTGGATGGCACCGATGCGGCCCACGATCTCCCCGTCGCGCATGGCCAGCCAGCAGCGGGCGTCGCAGTATTCAAAGGCGGGGTTCTTGCTGCGGTCCCAGTCGGACAGATCGTCGTCGTAGGTGGCGGGGACGAACTGAGGCACGTCTTTATACAGCTCATTTGGGTAGTCCACGAACCGGCGCAGCTGGGCTTTGTCAGTTACTTCTATAATGGAGACCATTTAGTATACCTCCTGTATCATGCAAACACACATATAGTGTACGACATTATTTCACAAAAAGCAAGGATAGTGACATTAAGAACACATTAACTTTACCCCAATAGTACCCACTGCAAAAAATCAGAAAAAACGTTTGACAAACCGGACAGGCAGGTGTACAATACAGTTGAGCACGAATAGAGTCACCCCCCTCTGTCCGTGCCACCCCCCTGTCGGGTATTCCCCCTTTTACCCGACAACACACCACCACAGGGAGCGCTACGGCGCTCCTTGTGGCCGTCTTGGGGAGGGAGAAAGAGCAGCCGAAAGGCTGCTCTTTCTTCATTTCCGGGGGAATATCTGCCCCATGCCGCCGGGCAAACGGCGCGGAGACAGCAGAGAGCAGCGGCGCCGGAACATCGTTCCGGCGCCGCTGCTTATTGCCGGCATTTCAAGCGCGGAGAGGGTGCCCTGCTTCAGTTCAGAGTGCCGTCCTTTTGCCGGAACAGGGCCTGTACCCGGCGGCGGAGCACGGCGTGCTCCGGCCGGGTCAGCAGCGGGTCGCCGGCCAGCAGCTGCTGCGCGGCATCCCGGGCCTCGGCCAGCAGGGGCATATCGCAGCTGAGGTCGGCAGCCTTCAGCGTGGGCAGGCCGTGCTGGCGGCTGCCGAAGAAGTCGCCGGGTCCCCGCAGCTTCAGGTCCTCCTCGGCAATGCGGAAGCCGTCGTTTGTCTGGGTCAGGGCCTTCAGCCGCCGTTTCGTGTCGTCGTTCTGCACGTCGCTGAGCAGAACGCAGTAGCTCTTGGCGCGGCCGCGGCCTACCCGGCCGCGCAGCTGGTGCAACTGACTCAGGCCGAAGCGGTCGGCGTTCTCCACCACCATCAGTGTGGCGTTGGGCACATCCACACCCACCTCCACCACGGTGGTGGAGACCAGAATGTCGCTCTCCCCGGCGGCGAAGGCGGCCATGACCTTTTCCTTCTCCTTTGGCTTCATACGGCCGTGGAGCACGGCTATCCGCAGCTCGGGGAAGGTATCCTCCTGCAGTGCCTTGGCGTAGGCCGTCACGGCCTTGCGCTCATCGGGCAGAGCGTCATCCTCGCCCACCAGCGGGCAGACGATGAACACCTGATGGCCCTCCTGCACCTGCTTGCGGATAAAGCCGTTGAGCCGCGCCCGGTATTTCTCGCCCAGAGCGAAGGTCTCCACTGTCTGCCGTCCCGGCGGCAGCTCGTCGATCACGGACACATCCAGATCACCGTAGATGATAAGGGCCAACGTCCGGGGGATCGGGGTGGCGGACAGCACCAGTGTGTGTGGGGCGGCGCCCTTATGGGACAGGGCGGAGCGCTGTTCTACGCCGAAGCGATGCTGTTCATCGGTGATCACCAGACCCAGGCGCGCATACTGTACGTCCGCCGTCAGCAGGGCGTGTGTACCGATGCACAGTGTGATATCCCCGCTTTGCAGGCCGGCCAGAATGGCGCGGCGTTCCCTGACGGGGGTGGAGCCGGTGAGCAGAGCGCACGGCAGGCCGAAGCGGGCGAACAGCGGGGCCAGATTTTCGTAATGCTGGCGTGCCAGTATTTCCGTGGGGGCCATCAGGGCCGACTGCCAGCCGCTTTGGGCGGCGAACCACACGCAGGCGGCGGCCACCATGGTCTTGCCGCTGCCCACATCGCCCTGGCACAGGCGGTTCATGGGCCGGCCGGAGGTTATATCGCCTACGGCGTCCGCGATAGCCCGCCGCTGGGCGGCGGTGAGGGCAAAGGGCAGGGCGGCGTAGAAGGGCGCCATGCCCGCCGCTTGACAGGGCAAACCGGCCACCGTCTCCCGCCGCTGCCGCAGCAGAGACAGACCGCAGCTCAGAAGGAACAGCTCCTCAAATACCAGACGCCGCCGCGCGGTATCCAGTGCCTCCTCCGAGGCGGGGAAGTGGATGTTCTCGTAGGCAAACCCGGCATAGCACAGATGGTGCGCCTGCCGGATCCCGTCCGGCAGCACATCCTCCGGCAGGTCGCGGCACTGGTCCAGCCCCTGACGTACGGCCTTGGCCACCATAGTCTGTGTCAGCCCCGCCGTCAGGGGATAAATGGGCATGATGCGGCCGGTGAGCAGCTGCTTCCCCTCCGTCTCCAGCAGGGGATTGACCATGCGGCGGCGCACACCGCCGCCCTCGACCTTTCCATAGAAGATGTATGTCTCTCCCGGATGCAGGACATTTTTGCGGTATTCCTGGTGGAAGAAGGATACATCCAGCACGCCGCCCTCGTCCACGGCCCGTACCTGCACCAGCGTCTGCCCGCCGCGGATACGGGCGGTAGTGGGGGGCTGGGCGATCATGGCCTTGCAGCAGGCGTACTCCCCCTCCGGTAGGTCCCGGATAGGGTAGAGCTGCGAACGGTCTTCCCATCGGCGGGGATAGTAGGCGATCAGGTCGCCCAGGGTGAAAACGCCCAGCTTTTCAAAAGCCTTGGCCCGGGCCTCGCCCACGCCTTTGATATAGCGGATATCGGTATTGAGATCGGCCATGGGTGCCCCTCCTTTGCGGTTTTATACATTGTACCACAGCCGCACGGCAAAGACAAACGAAAAACCGGGGCGGCAGCGCCGTCCCGGTTTCGTATCTCATTCGTGCTCGGCCAGATAGCGGGCCACGTACACGCCGCTGGCGCTGGCGTGGGACAGGGAGTGGGTGACGCCGCTGCCATCGCCGATGACGAACAGGCCCTTGTGCGGCGTTTCCAGATTTCTATCCAGTGCCACCTCCATGTTGTAGAACTTCACCTCCACGCCGTAGAGCAGCGTATCGTCGCTGGCGGTGCCGGGGGCGATCTTGTCCAGGGCGTAGAGCATTTCGATGATGCCGTCCAGGATGCGCTTGGGCATCACCAGGCTCAAATCGCCGGGTGTGGCGGCCAGCGTGGGGGTCATGAAGCCCTTTTCGATGCGCTTGGGGGTGCTGCGCTGGCCGCGGATCAGGTCGCCGAACCGCTGGACCATCACGCCGCCGCCCAGCATATTGCTCAGGCGCGCGATGCTCTCGCCGTAGCCGTTGCTGTCCCGGAACGGCTCGGTAAAGTGCTTGGACACCAGCAGGGCGAAGTTAGTGTTCTCCGTGTGCATGGCGGGGTCCTCATAGCTGTGGCCGTTGACGGTGACGATGCCGTTGGTGTTCTCGTTGACCACCGCGCCTCTGGGGTTCATGCAGAACGTGCGCACCTTGTCCTGATACTTCTCGGTCTTATAGACGATCTTGCTTTCATAGAGCTCATCGGTGATGGGGGCAAACACCTCGGCGGGCAGTTCCACCCGCACGCCGATATCCACACGGTTGGACTTGGTGGGGATATCCAGCGACTGGCAGACGGACTCCATCCATTTGCTGCCGCTGCGTCCCACGGAGATGATGCACTTGCGCCCCGTGAACGTGCCCTTGTCCGTCTCGGCCGCATAGCCGCCGTCGGCGGTGACGGACAGAGCCTTTACCGGGGTGAGGAAGTGGAAATCTACATGATCCTTCAGCTTGGCGTACAGGTTCTCAAGGACCTTGTAGTTGATGTCCGTGCCCAGGTGCCGCACGGAAGCGTCCAGCAGGTGCAGATTGTTTTGCAGGCACAGCCGCTTGAAGCCGCTGTCGGCGGTGGAGTAGAGCTTCGTCCCCGCGCCGCCGCAGGCCACGTTGATGTCGTCCACATAGTGCATCAGCTCCATGGCCTTCTGCTTGCCGATGTACTCGTACAGTGTGCCGCCGAACTCGTTGGTCAGGTTATATTTGCCGTCGGAGAACGCGCCCGCGCCGCCGAAGCCGTTCATAATGGCGCAGGTCTTGCAGTGGATGCAGGACTTCACCTTGTCGCCGTCGATGGGACAGTGCCGCTTTTCCAGCGGGTTGCCAGCCTCCAGCACAGCCACCTTCCACTCCGGCCTGCGCTGCATCAATTCATAGGCGGAAAAAATACCGCCGGGGCCGGCGCCGATAATGATCACATCATAAGTCATGGAGATACCTCCTTATATTTTATCCGCAGAATATTATAACAAGGAAACGGAAACTTGCAACCCGCAATTTCTTATGGTAGGTATATCAAAATGTAATTTCACTTTTCTTATCGTAAAGCGCTGGTGTTTCGGTTTATCCTGTGCTACAATAGAAAAAATCACACAGGAGGACGCCGCCATGAGCTACGCAGACCGTATATTCAAGGAAAACTGCCGGGAGATCCTTACCCACGGCGTATGGGATACCGACCAGAACGTGCGTCCCCACTGGGAGGACGGCACGCCCGCCCACACCGTCAAAAAATTCGGCATTGTAAATCGTTACAACCTGCGCCAGGAGTTCCCCATCCTCACCATCCGCCGAACGTACTTCAAGACCTGCATCGACGAGCTTTTGTGGATCTGGCAGCAGAAGTCCAACAACATCCACGACCTCCGTGGGCATATCTGGGACAGCTGGGCCGATGAGAACGGCTCCATCGGCAAGGCCTACGGCTATCAGCTGGCGGTGAAGCACCAGTATCCCGAGGGGGAGATGGACCAGGTGGACCGGGTGCTGTACGACCTGAAGCACAACCCGGCCAGCCGCCGCATCCTGACGAATATCTATAATTTTCAGGATCTCCACGAGATGGCGCTGTACCCCTGCGCCTACTCCATGACCTTCAACGTCTCCGGCAACACCCTCAACGCCATTTTGAACCAGCGCAGCCAGGATATGCTGGCGGCAAACAACTGGAACGTGGTGCAGTACGCTGTGCTGGTGCACATGATGGCGCAGGTGTCTGGGCTGCAAGCGGGCGAGCTTGTCCATGTTATCGCCGACGCTCATATCTACGACCGCCATGTGCCCATCATCGAAAAGCTGCTGGAGAAGGACGAGCGTCCCGCGCCTAAGTTCAGCATCGATACGTCCGTGACGGATTTCTATCAGTTCACCCGCGACAGCTTCTCGTTGGAGGGGTACGACCCCCAGCCCTTCGAGGACAAGATCCCTGTGGCCATTTAAGGAGGGAACGCCGTGTATGCTATCGTCGCTGTGGATGAGAAGTGGGGCATCGGCAGAGATAACCGGCTGCTGTTTCATCTGCCCGCCGACCTCAAGCGGTTCAAGGAGTTGACCTCCGGGCATACGGTCCTCATGGGCCGCAGGACGCTCCAGTCCCTGCCGGGCGGGAGGGGCCTGCCGAACCGGCGCAATATTGTCCTGACCGGGCAGCGGGGCTTCACGGCAGAACGGGCCGAGATCGTCCACTCTCCGGCGGAGGCACTGCTGACTGCCGATGAGGACAGCTGGGTCATTGGTGGCGAGAGCGTCTATCGGATGTTCCTGCCGCTGTGCGATCGGGTCTATATGACACGAATTGCCGCCGATGGCAGCGCGGACGCCTTCTTCCCTGATCTGGAGCACGATCCCGGGTGGAGACTGGACAAGCGCTCGGCGGATATGGAGGAAAACGGCCTGCGGTTTCGTTATGAGGAGTATGTTCCGGTAAAAGGTGAATAAAATGACCCCCCGATACCGTCGGGGGGCCATTTTATTCTTCCATGTCCACGGTGATGTTGTCGGTGCCGTGCTGTTCAAACTCACCTAAGTACGTCTCCATCCGGGCCATGATCTCATCGTAGTTCTCCGGCGTGATGGGGGGATCGTCCATGTCCCGCAGGGCCAGCTCCTGGGCCAGTATCTCAAAGAACGTGGCGTCCTCATAGGCCATGATGGCCTCATGGATACCGCCGTCGGCAAAGGCGCGGGAGGGGATCAGCTCTCCCTGGTACAGCTCCGTCAGGGGCGCCATGCCGTGGTCCAGGCAGTGGGCAAACACCAGGCTTTCCACCTGGTCGTACTCCTTGATGCGGTCGTCGCCACGGGTGGAGTTCAGCACCCAGTTGCCGATATACACCAGATCCAGCAGACGCCGGAATTGCTTTTCCGTCATGTTCAGTTCCATCATACCACCTCCATCACGGGCAGAAATTCATTTCCACGATTATAGCACGTTCCCGCAGGGATTGCCACAGAAAAAAATGAACAGGTGCGCCAATTTTTAGCTTGTAACGATAGGGGAAACATAGTACAATATATGAGTTAAACTATGCACTGCCGCCGCGGCGGCAGGAAAAAGGAGGGCGCATATGGATCAGCGGCCTATCGGGGTGTTCGACTCCGGCTCCGGCGGATTGACCGCCGTGCGGGAGATACGCAGCATCCTCCCCTTTGAGAACATTATATACTTCGGCGACACGTCCCGTGTGCCCTACGGCGGGCGCTCGGCGGAAATATTGCTGCGCTACGCCCGGCAGGATGTACATTTCCTGCGGAGCTTTGATGTGAAAGCGTTGCTGGTGGCCTGCGGCACCGTATCTACCAACGCTCTGCCGGTGCTGGCGGCCGAGAACGATATCCCCGTTCTCGGTGTGGTGAAGCCCTCCTGCGCGGCGGCCGCCGCGGCGACCCGAAATAAGCGGGTGGGCCTGATCGCCACGGCGGCATCCGTGCGTTCCGGGGCCTATGAGCGCTGTCTGGCGGCGCTGGACGGCGCCATTCAGGTGTATGTCAAGGCCTGCCCTCTGTTTGTGCCGCTGGTGGAGAACGGGCGCTTCCGCCCCGGTGATCCGGTCATCGAGACGGTGGCCCGGGAGTATCTGGAGCCGCTGCGTGCCACGGGGATCGACACCCTCATCCTAGGCTGCACCCACTATCCGCTGCTGACGGAGATCATCGCGGACATCATGGGCCCTGGCGTGACGCTCATCGACTCCGGCGCTGCGGCGGCGCGGGTCCTGCGGCAGACGTTGTCAGACCGGGGTGCGCTGGCCCAACGTGACCACGGCACACTGACACTGTATGCCAGCGATCAGCCGGAGGACTTCGGTGCGCTGGCAGGGCAGTTTCTGCGGCGGCCGCTGGAGAGCGCGGTACAGCACGTAGACATCGAGAGGTACTGACATGGACAAGGTACAGGTACTGGTCCGCAGCCACAGTGACTTTGCCGGCGGCGTGGACGAACTGACTTTCCGGGGCACGGGCACGTTGGAAAAGACCGACTATGGCTTTCGCCTGCGTTATACGGCGCAGAACGAGCTGGACGGCAGTGCCGTGGCCTCGGAGATGCGGCTGGAGACGCAGCAGCGTCGGGCCGTTGTCATCACCGAGTCCAAGGACGGCGGCTACGGCCTGCTGCTGGACCCTCAACGGCAAACGGTCACGCAGATCGCCGGCGGCGACGGCGGTGCGCTGACGCTGCACGTGGACACGAAGGAGGTGTCCTGGCACCTGCCCCGAAAGGGCGATGGCCATATCACATTGACGTATACACTGCTGCTGGGCACGCAGGCGCTGTCCGCCCTGCACCTGGCACTGACTTTGACAAAAGAGGAGAAGGACGCATGAATATGATCGAAAGCGCCAAGGCGCAGGTACGGCAGCTGACAGTGGCTGCATATGAAAAGGCTGCGGCCGCAGGGCTGCTGCCTGCCGGTATCACCGCCGAGCCGGCGGTGGAGATTCCTAAGGACACCGCCAACGGCGACTATACCACCACCTTCTGCCTGGCGGCGGCCAAGGCTATGAAGATGAACCCCCGTCAGGTAGCCCAGACGCTCATCGACCATACAACGCTGACGGACAGCTATTTTACCTCCGTGGAGATCGCCGGTCCCGGCTTTATGAACTTCCGCCTGGGCGAAAAGTGGTTCGCCGACACCGTCTCCGGCATTGAGACGGCAGGGGAGAAGTACGGCGAGAACGACACGCTGGCTGGCAGGAAGTACATGGTGGAGTTTGTCTCCGCCAATCCCACCGGCCCCATGCACATGGGCAACGCCCGGGGCGGCGTGCTGGGAGACACTTTGGCCAGCGTGCTGCAAAAGTCCGGCGCGGACGTGTGGCGTGAGTTCTACGTCAACGACGCGGGCAACCAGATCGAAAAGTTCGCCAAGAGCCTGGAGGCACGGTACTTCCAGATCATCAAGGGCGAGGACGCGGTGGAGTTCCCGGAGGACGGCTACCACGGCGACGATATCCGGGAGTTGGCCCAGGCCTTCTACGAGAATGAGGGCGATAAGTATCTGGACTGCGACGAAAAGACCCGCCATGACGCCCTGGCCCAGTTCGGTCTCAGCGTCAATATCCCCAAGATGAAGGCTGATCTGGCCCGGTACGGCATTCAGTACGACCAGTGGTTCTTCGAGTCTTCCCTTCACGACAGCGGCTATGTGGCTGACACAGTGCAGGCGCTGACGGACAGGGGCTATACCTACGAGAAGGACGGCGCGCTGTGGCTGAAGACCTCCGATATCCTGGCCGCCCAGCTGCGGCAGGAGGGCAAGAGCGACGAGGCTATCGAAAAGCTTGGCCTGAAGGACGACGTGCTGCGCCGCGCCAATGGGTTCTATACCTACTTCGCTGCCGATATTGCCTATCACCGCAACAAATTCGCCGTCCGCGGCTTTGACAAGGTCATCAACATCTGGGGCGCCGACCACCACGGCCATGTGGCCCGGCTGAAGGGCGCTATGGACGCTCTGGGCCTGGATGGCCAGCACCGGCTGGACATCGTGCTGATGCAGCTGGTGAAGCTGGTCCGCGACGGCGAGACCGTCCGTATGTCCAAGCGCACCGGCAAGGCCATCAGTCTCACCGACCTGCTGGACGAGATCCCTGTGGATGCCTGCCGCTGGTTTTTCAACGCCAAGCCGGAGACGCAGATGGAGTTCGACCTGGGCCTGGCCGTCCGGGAGGACAGCGAGAACCCGGTCTACTATGTCCAGTATGCCTACGCCCGTATCTGCACGCTGGTGAAGGCGCTGGCGGCGGAGGGATATACCGTTCCCGCCGCGGCGGAGGCCGATCTGTCCGTCCTGACCGCCGACGAGGAGAAGGCCCTCATCAAGCAGCTGGCCCAATACCCTGCCGTGGTGCAGTTGGCCGCCCGGGACTACGATCCCAGCTTCATCAACCGCTATCTGGTGGAGCTGGCTGCCGCGTTCCACAAATTCTACAACGCCTGCCGCATCAAGGGCGAGGCCGAGGCTGTGCTCCGTGCACGGCTGAAGCTGGCAGACACCGCCCGCGCCGTGCTGAAAAACGGCATGACGCTCATTGGCTGCTCCGCACCAGAGAAGATGTAAATTATGAAAAGCCACCCCGTGCGGGGTGGCTTTTTCACGTGCCGAAGAACAGCCGGACGGACCAGGCCGCGGCCAGGTAGGCAGCCAGGTCCGCCGTCAGGGCGGCGGGAATGGTGTAGCGTGTCCGCTTGATCCCCGCCGCGCCGAAATAGACGGCGACGGTGTAGAACGTCGTCTCGGTGCAGCCCAGCATCACGGCGGCGCAGCGCCCGATGTAGCTGTCCGGCCCGTATTGGCGCATGATATCGCCGCCGGCAGCCAGCGCGCCGGAGCCGGACAGCGGGCGTATCACCAGCAGCGGGGCCGTCTCCGGCGGTACGCCCAGGGCGGTGAGCGCCGGGGCGAGCAGAGCCGTCAGGGCGTCCAGCGCGCCGGAGGCCCGCAGCATATACACCGCCGTCAGCAGGGCGGCCAGCGCCGGCAGAATGGATACCGCTACCTGCAGGCCGCTTTTTCCTCCAGTGACAAGGGCGTCATAGACATCCACGCGCCGCCGGGCGCCCCACAGAGCGGCGCCGGACAGCAGCAGCGGCAGTATCCAGGCGGAAAAGGGCTCCATCTCATGTCCTCCACACCCGGCCCAGCACCCGGGCGCAGGCCAGGCCCGCTGTCACCGACAGCGCCGAGGACAGCCATACCGCCGGCAGGATATCCAGCGGTGCGGCGCTGCCCAGTCCGCCCCGCAGGGCGGCCACGGTGGAGGGCAGCAGCTGCACCGACGCGGTGTTCAGCACCACCAGCCGGCACAGTTCGTCGCTTGCGGTGCCGCCGCAGCCCACCGCCATACGCCTGGCGGCCTGTATACCCGCCGGCGTGGCGGCGTTGCCCAGCCCCAGCAGATTGGCGCTGACGTTAGCACTGAGGGCAGCCAGCGTCTCCTCGTCCCGCCCTGCCTGGGGCAGCAGACGCCGCAGGACCGGGCGCAGCAGGCGGCTCAGTCCCGCCGCCATGCCGCTGCGCCGCATCAGCTCCAGTACACCGGACCACAGGCACAGTGCCCCAGCCATGACCAGTACCAGCTCCACCGCAGCAGCGGCACCCTCCAGTGCCGCCGCTGTCACCGCCGACAGGCGGCCGCTGACTGCACCGTACACCAGGGACACCGTTACCATCAGCGTCCAGAATATCCCCATCACCACACCGCGCACCTCCTTACGGGAGAAGTCTACGCGGCTGTCTGTGCGGTTATTTGCAAAAATTCTCGACACGTTTCGAATTGTTGTTGACATGCTTCGTTGAATATGTTAAAATACAGGTATAAAATTTGCGGGGATTTTGTTATTACTGCATAGAGGGGGGAGGACATGAAATCTACCGGTATTGTCCGCCGCATCGACGAGCTTGGCCGGATCGTGGTCCCGATCGAAATGCGCCGCGCGCTGGATATCGGCGAGCGTGAGACAATGGAGATCAGCGTGGAGGGCGACGGCATCGTGCTGCGCCGCGCCCATGTGGGATGCGTGTTCTGCGACGGCAACAAGGATATATCCGCGTTCCGCGGCAAGAATATCTGCGCCAAGTGCAGGCGCGAGCTGCAAAAGACCTGAAAACAAGAAAAAACAGTGCCGCCCCAGTGGGCGGCACTGTTTTTTCCGTCTTATGCTTTCAGCGCGGTATCGTACAGGGCGTTGCGGGGCAGGCCGGTGTCGTCCGCTACCCGACGTACGGCCTCTTTCAGCTTCATACCGCCGTCCCGCAGGGCCAGCACCCGTGCTGCGCCCTCTTCCAGCGTCAGGGCCGGCAGGTTCTGCTTCTCCCGGCCCGCTACCACCAGAACGTACTCCCCCCGTGGCTCGTTGTCCCGGTAGAAGTCCGCGGCCTGGGCCAGTGTGGTGCGGACAGTGTCTTCATGGAGCTTTGTCAGCTCACGGCACAGGGCGGCGGGCCTGTCTCCCAGCAGCTCCACCATGTCGGCGAGGGTTTGACGCAGGCGGTGGGGTGCCTCGTGAAACACCATGGTGCGCGCCTCACCGGTCAGCTCCTCCAGGGCAGCGCGGCGCTCTTTTTTACCGGAGGGCAGAAAGCCCTCGAAGGTGAAGCGCCGGGTGTCCAGCCCGGACACGGCCAGGGCGGCGATGGCGGCGCAGCAGCCGGGAATGGCCTGTACCGTCACGCCGTTTTCGGCGCACAGGGCCACCAGCTCCTGCCCCGGATCGCTGATGGCCGGGGTGCCGGCATCGGTGACCAGCGCGCACGTTTCGCCGGAGAGCAGACGTTCCAAAATGGCCTGACCCGCCGCAGCGCGGTTGTGCTCGTGGTAGCTGACAAGCGGCTTTTTGATGTCAAAATGGTTCAGCAGCTTCACGCTGACGCGGGTGTCCTCCGCCGCGATGAAGTCTGCCTGGGCCAGCGTTTCTGCGGCGCGGGGCGAGAAGTCGCCCAGATTGCCGATGGGCGTGGCCACCAGATACAGAATACCTGCCATTGGGAATTACCCCCTGTCCTTGAAATAGATGCGGCGCAGCTCGCCGCTTTCGCCGCCGTCTGCTTGCAGCAGCAGCGGCGTGTGCACCGCCAGTCCGGCCCCGCCGTGACGGCGGCAGGACAGCAGCACCAGCCGCGGCGGCGTCTGTGCGTCCTTCTGCACGAAGCGCAGCACCTTCGGCTCCAGCCGGTGGCGGCGCAGGACGTCCATCAGCTCCGCCGTCCGTTCCGCCCGGTGGACCAGGCAGAACCGTCCGCCGCTGCGGAGCAGATACGCTGCCGCAGCACACAACTGGTCAAAGGCGCAGGCGGTTTCGGACCGGGCCGTGCCCCGGCTTCCCTCCGCCACCCGTCCTGTGTGGGGCGGGAAATAGGGCGGATTGGCCACGCACAGGTCGAAACTCCCGGCTTTTGGCAGAGCCGTCCGATCCCGCAGGTCGGCCCGCAGCACGGCAACGCGGTCCTCCAGACCATTGACGGCGGCGTTTTCTTCCGCCAGCGCACAGGCAGCACTGTCGATATCAATGTTGGTGATGTGCAGTTCCTGCTGCCGCGCCAGCAGCAGGAGGCCCAGCAGGCCGATCCCGGCGCCCAGGTCACAGACGCGCTCACCACGCCGCACTTCGGCAAAGTCTCCCAGCAGGAACGTGTCGGTGGAGGGCTTGAACACGTTGTCGTCAAAGCGGAAGCGAAAACCGCCCGGCCACAGCTCATCCCAGTGCTCCATGCCGCTTCCTCCTCTGCACATAGCTGTACTATCCGTTGACAAAGGGGTGTCTGCCCTTATCGGCGGATGATATCATGGTGACACTGCGTTGATACCATGTTGATACCATGATGACACCATTGTAATACAAAACCCGGGGGGATACAACAAAAAAGTGACCGGCACCGCCGGTCACTTTTCCTCATCGTTGTGCTTGGTTCAATTACTCAGCGGGGCTGATAGCGCCGTTGGGACAGGTGTCAGCGCAGGAACCGCAGTCCAGGCAAGCGCCGGCGTCGATGACGTAACGATCATCACCCTGAGAGATAGCGCCCACGGGGCAAGCATCAGCGCAAGCGCCGCAGCTCACGCAAGCAGAACCGATCTGATAAGCCATAGTAAGTACCTCCATTAAGATTGTAAACACATTGTACCATGAAAAATGAAAAAATCAACCCCATTTTCCGTGGAAATTCAAGGTTTTTAGTTAGCATACACTAACTCGCGAAATCCCGGGAAACGTCCGGTCAGCTGCCGGTGACTACCATGTACAGCAGTGCCGCCGTCTCCCTCGCCCAGTAGCCGGCGGTCAGGAACCAGGGGCTGGCGCAGCCGTCGGAATACGGTGTCAGTCCGCTGCGCTGCGCCCAGATGGCGGCACGCAGCTGGTGGAAGTTGTCCGAGGCGATGGCCACGTCCGTGGACAGGCCCTTCTTCCGCAGCAGCGCGGCGGAGAAGGTCAGGTTCTCTTCGGTGGAGGCGGACTGGTCTTCCAGCAGGATACGCTCCGGCGCGATACCCATGGACACCAGCGTGTCACGGATACATTGGGCCTCGCTGATGGGTTCGCTGCCGTTCTGCCCGCCGGAGGCGACGCACAGGGCGTCCGGGTGTGCGGTCAGATAGTCATAGGCCGCGTTGATGCGGCCACGCAGCATCAGGCTGGGGTGGCCGTCCGGGAACACCTGGCAGCCCAGCACCACCACGGTGCAGTCCTGTCCGTCGGCGGGCCGGTCCGCGGCGGCTATGGCCATTTTACCCAGCGTTACCAGAATGGCCGTCATACACACGGCGATCACGCAGCCCGCCAGCGCGCGAAGCCATTTTGGCCGCAGCAAGCGGCGGAAGAAGTCCGGCCATGTGAGCCACACGGCGCACAGCAATAGCAGCGCCGCCGGCCAGACCATGCCGAAGTGCAGGATACCTATGCCCAGCGGCAGCAGGAAGAACACTGCCGCCAGCAGGCAGAGGACAGCCAATATACGCCGTAGGACCTTTGCCATGTCAGTTCTCCTTGATATGTCCGGCGATGCGCTGCATGATCATATCCAGCGCCACCAGGTTGTGTCCGCCCTCCAGCACGATGATGTCCGCAAACTTCCGGGTGGGTTCCACAAACTGCTCGTGCATGGGCTTCACGGTGGTCAGGTACTGATTTACCACGGACTCCAGCGACCGTCCGCGTTCCTCCACGTCCCGCAGGGCGCGGCGCAGGATACGCACGTCGGCGTCTGTTTCCACAAAGATCTTGATGTCCAACAGGTCACGCAGCGCCTTGTTCTGGAAGATCAGGATGCCCTCCACGATGACCACCTTGGTGGGCTTGATCTCCACCGTCTCGTCGGTACGGTTGTGGATGGCGTAGTCGTACACGGGGCAGTGGATGGTCTCGCCCCGCTTCAGCGCCTTCAGGTCCTCGATCATCAGGTCGGTGTCGAAGGCGTCGGGATGGTCGTAGTTTTGCAGGCAGCGCTCGGCGAAGGGCCTGTCCTGCCGCTTGTAGTAGTTGTCGTGGTTACCACACTGATGTCGCTGCCGAAGCGTGCAGCCAGGTGCTCGGTGAGCGTGGTCTTGCCGCTGCCGGTGCCGCCGGCGATGCCGATGAAAATGGTGTTCATAGTTGCGCCTCCCCGCATTTCTCTGGCTCTATTATAAGAAGCGCAGCCGGGAAAAGCAAGTGCCGGCGTGAAGTGTTGTAAAAAAAGGATGAATTTCCTCGAAATGCAGTTGACGGGCGGCACAAAAATGAGTATGATATGTATTATGTAAATCCAATGCCCGGTATGGAGGTTTTCTATAATGAGTCTGATCAAATGCCCCAAGTGCGGAGAGATGTTCTCCGATAGCTATAAGACCTGCCCCTTCTGCGAGGAGGACGAGGCCTATTACAGCGGTAAGCTGCGGAAGAGCCGTGGCCGCCGCGCCGCCGAGAGCCGCCGCCGCAAAACGCCCAGCGTACTGGGGCCGGTGGCCATCGTCGTCCTGATCCTGCTGGCGGCGCTGGTGGTGTGGCTGATCTTCGGCGATCAGATCAAGGAGGCCATCACTGGCGAGAAGCCCCCCATTACCGATGTGGACAAGCCCGACGACACCATCGACAAGCCTGACAACACGCCCGTCACGCCGACTATCTCCCTGAACCGCACCGTTCTGGTGCTGAACGTGGGCGACAAGGACGAGCTGAAGGTCAACGGCACGGAGGATGCTGCGGCCTGGAGCAGCAGCGCGCCCACCGTGGCCAGCGTCAACTCCGCCGGTGAGGTGACGGCGCTGACCAAGGGCAACGCGGTCATTACCGCCGAGGTGAACGGCGAGTCCGTCACCTGCACCGTCACCGTCAAGGATGAGAGCGACGCGCCGGATAACGGCACCGATACGCCCGACAACAACAGCACGACCACCAAGCCCAATAACAGCAACAAGCCCAGCACCGGCAGCGTGGACGTCAGCAAGCTGACGCTGGAGAGCGAATACGGCACGACCATCAAGCCCAACGACGGCACGTTCGACATATCCCTGCCGGTGGGCCTGAGCTGCTCCTTCACGGTGAAGGGCACCGACATGACCGCCGCGTGGAGCAGCGCCGACAGCTCCATCGCCACCGTTTCCGCCGACGGCACGGTAAAGACCGTCAGCCGCGGCGAGACTACACTGACCATTAAGATCGGCAGCACGGAAGTCAAGTGTTTGCTGCGCGTGACCAAATGATACACGAAACCGCCGCCCGAAAGAGCGGCGGTTTTTTCCATTTGTTCCCGGGATTTAGAATATCTGATAATTGACGGTTTCTCTGTGGAATGATACAATAGAAAGAACGGAAACCGACGGCGGCTGTTCCGCCGCAAAATACAAAGTGAAGGAGCCGTGATGTATGTACCGTATCGTCAAGAAAGAAGCGCTCAAGCCCACTGTGATCCTCTATGAGATCGAGGCACCCATGGTGGCCAAAAAGGCAGAGCCGGGCCAGTTCATCATCCTGCGCGTGGATGAGAACGGCGAGCGTATCCCCATCACTATCCATGATTATGACCGCGAGAAGGGTACCGTGACCATCATCGTCCAGACCGTGGGCGCCACCACCGAAAAGCTGAGCCACAAGCAGCAGGGCGAGTGTCTGCACGACTTTGTGGGTCCCCTGGGCAAGCCCACCGAGACCGAGGGCAAGAAGAAGGTCTGCGTGGTCGGCGGCGGCGTGGGCTGCGCCATCGCGTATCCTGTGCTGAAGAAATTTCACGACTGCGGCGCCGAGGTCCACGCGGTGGTCGGCTTCAAGAGCAAGGACGTGGTCATTCTGGAGGATAAGTTCAAGGCGGTCTCCTCCGTGCTGAAGGTCTGCACCGACGATGGCTCCTACGGCCGCAAGGGTCTGGTCACCGAGGCGCTGAAGGAGCTGCTGGACGAGGGCAATGTGTACGATGAGATCTTCGCCATCGGCCCCATGGTGATGATGAAGTTCGTCTGTAAGACCACCGCGCCCTACAATATGCCCACCACCGTCTCTATGAGCCCCATCATGATCGACGGCACCGGTATGTGCGGCGGCTGCCGTCTGACTGTGGGCGGCGAGACGAAGTTCGCCTGCGTGGACGGCCCCGATTTCGACGGCCAGAAGGTGGACTGGGATCTGGCGGTGAAGCGCAACCAGATGTACCACGACTTCGAGGTGCGTAAGCACGAGGAAGTCTGCAATCTGTTCAAGCAGGAGGTAAAGTAAGATGGCTGCTAAGATCAATATGCGTTTGGACAAGAACGAAATGCCCTCCCAGGACCCCAATGTCCGCAACAAAAACTTCCTGGAGGTGGCCCTGGGCTACACCGAGGAGCAGGCGCTGGACGAGGCGGCCCGCTGCCTGAACTGCAAAAACCACCCCTGTGTGGACGGCTGTCCCGTCAACGTGCGCATTCCTGAGTTTATTCAGAAGATCGTGGAGAAGGACTATGAGGGCGCCTATCAGGTCATCCATCAGACCAGCTCCCTGCCCGCCGTGTGCGGCCGCGTCTGCCCCCAGGAGAGCCAGTGCGAGATGCACTGCGTCCGCGGCAAGAAGGGCGACCCTGTGGGCATCGGCCGTCTGGAGCGCTTTGTGGCTGACTGGCACAACGCCCACAGCACCGAGGCCGCGGCGGTCCCCGCCCCTAACGGCCACAAGGTGGCTGTGATCGGCTCCGGCCCTGCGGGCCTGACCTGTGCCGGCGACCTGGCCAAGAAGGGCTATGAGGTGACGGTGTTCGAGGCACTGCACCTGGCCGGCGGCGTGCTGGTGTACGGCATTCCCGAGTTCCGTCTGCCCAAGGCCATCGTCCAGAAGGAAGTGGACGGCCTGAAAGCCATGGGCGTCAAGGTGGAGACCAACACCGTGGTGGGCCGCACCATCACCATTGACGAGCTGATGGAGGAGTACGGCTTTGAGGCCGTGTTCATCGGTTCCGGCGCGGGCCTGCCCATGTTCATGAACATCCCCGGCGAGAACCTGAAGGGCGTCTATTCCGCCAACGAGTTCCTGACCCGTATCAACCTGATGAAGGCCTACCGCGAGGACAGCGACACGCCCATCATGGACCTGAAGGGCAAGACCGTGGCCGTGGTGGGCGGCGGCAACGTGGCCATGGACGCCGCCCGCTGCTCCAAGCGGCTGGGCGCTGAGGTGTACGTGGTGTACCGCCGCGGCATGGAGGAGCTGCCCGCCCGTCACGAGGAGGTGGAGCACGCCATCGAGGAGGGCGTCATCTTCAAGACGCTGAACAACCCCGTCCAGATCAACGGCGACGAGCAGGACTGCGTCAAGTCCATGACCTGCATCGAGATGGAGCTGGGTGAGCCGGATGCCTCCGGCCGCCGCCGCCCCGTGGAGAAGAAGGGAAGCGAGTTCGACCTGAGCGTGGACGCGGTCATCATGTCCCTGGGCACCAGCCCCAACCCGCTGATCAAGTCCACCACCAAGGGTCTGGAGGTCAACAAGAAGGGCGGCATCATCGTCAACGAGGAGGGCCTGACCTCCCGCCAGGCAGTGTATGCCGGCGGCGACGCCGTGACCGGCGCGGCCACCGTCATTCTGGCCATGGGTGCCGGCAAGCTGGGCGCCAAGTCCATTGACGAGTACCTGAGCAAGTAAGTACATCGAAAAGGCCCGCTGCAAAGCGGGCCTTTTTATGCCGGAAAGCGGTAAAATTTTACGTTCTCCTTATGGAAAGCGCCGCCGCGCTGTGGTATACTGGGAGCAGCAACAGACGGGAGGGGCCATTATGCCGAAAGACTTTATCGACTTTAACCAGAAAACAGGCTTTATCTGCGACATGGACGGCGTCATCTACCACGGGAACCGCATCCTGCCCGGCGTGGCGGATTTCATCCAGTGGCTGCATGAGGAGAACAAGGAGTACCTGTTCCTGACCAACAACAGCGGCTACACGCCCCGTGAGCTGCAGCAGAAGCTGGCCCGGATGGGACTGGACGTGCCGGAGGAGCATTTCTATACCAGTGCCCTGGCCACAGCTGCATTCCTGAAGGATCAGTCCCCCGGCTGCTCTGTATTCGCTATCGGCGAGGCGGGGCTGCTGAACGCCCTGTACGACGCGGGCCTCACCATGAACGACGTGAACCCGGACTACGTGGTGGTGGGCGAGGGCCGCACCTACTCTCTGGATACGCTGACCAAGGCGGTGAACCTGGTCATGGCCGGTGCCAAGCTCATCGGCGCCAACTCAGACGTGTCCGGCCCCATCGAAAGCGGCATTGCTCCGGCCTGCCGCGCTCTGGTGGCCCCCATTGAAATGGCCACCGGCAAGCAGGCCTATTTCTGCGGCAAGCCCAACCCCCTGATGATGCGGACCGGCCTGCGGCTGCTGCACTGCCACTCCGCCGACGCGGTGATGGTGGGCGACCGCATGGACACCGACGTTATCTCCGGACTGGAAAGCGGTATGTCCACGGTGCTGGTGCTCTCCGGTGTGTCCACCCGTCAAACGGTGGAGACGTATGCCTATCAGCCCAACGTCATTCTGGACGGTGTGGGCGACATCGCCCGTCTGGCCCGTAAAAACAAGAAATAGGCGCTACGGACCGAGGGCCGGGAATGAAAAGAAGTGACCGCGGAGGCGGTCACTTCTTTTCATTCGTTTTCCAGCAGCAGAGTGTATATCTCGCCCTCCACGGCGAACACGCGCTCCACATCGGTGTCCATCTGCTCCAGCAGCGGCTCCGCTGCCTCGTAGTCCACGCAGGTGCCGCAGGAGGCGCTGAGCTTGCGGGGCACCGGCATCATCCGGGCCCGGACCCCCGCCGCCGTCAGGCGCTGGCAGGTCAGCAGAGCGGACAGATGGGTGTGGAACGTGGCGATATAGCGGCTCATTTGGACAGGGACAGACGGAAGTCCTGACCCTCCGGCGCCACGGCGACCTTGTAGCCGCTGTTTTCGGCGAAGCGGGTGACATTCTCCACAGAGCACTGGTTGTCCACCAGCACCTCCAGGGTGGTGGGGGCGTCGGCCTTTACGGCCTTCTGCACCATCACCACGGGCATGGGGCAGGAATAACCTCTTGCGTCAACAGTCATTGTGATGTTCCTCCTTTACTTGGCGGCCTCAACAGGCGCGCTGACAGCCTTGGGCATATTCCACAGGGACACACCCAGCATGATGAGGATACCCAGGCACACGGCTACCTTGCCGTTGTTGGAAATGCCGCCCACCACGATCTCCTTGGCCTCGTTCATGGCGTCGGTGTTGCCGGCCAGACCGAAGTTGTGGGCAAAGGCCGCGCCCACGATCATGCCGAACACGGTCACGGCGCTGTCACCGTTGCCCTCGCCGGCCAGGATCAGCTGACGCAGCGGGCAGCCGCCCAGCAGCACGCTGCCCCAGCCCACCAGGACCATGCCCAGCAGGTTCCACAGCTGGCTGCTGTGGGCGATGGGCTGCAGTTCAAAGCCCAGCTTGAAGCTGCCGGTGATGAGGCTGCCCGCCAGGACGACCACGAAGATGGCCACGAAGCCGTACAGCAGCTTGAAATCCTTGAACAGCATGGCGTCGCGGATGCCGCCCACCATGCACAGGCGGGCGCGCTGGGCCAGAGCGCCCACCACCACGGCGATCAGCAGTGCGGCCAGCATGGGCGCGTGCTTGGAGCCGGGGCCCTCCTCACTGAACTTGAACAGGCTGGGCACGGCGATGACCAAAATCAGCAGGCCGGTCATCACGATGGGCAGCACGCCGCCCTCGCCCTTCCCAACGGGATAGGCACGCTTCAGGGAAAAGCCGCGCTTGAGGAACTGGATGCCGATGAAGATGCCCAGGGTGAAGCCCACCAGGCCCACCACGGCGTTCAGGTCGCCGCCGCCGATACGCAGGACCATCCGCAGGGGGCAGCCCAGGAAGGCCAGTGCGCCGATCATGACGAAGGCGCCCAGCACGAAGCGTGTGGCGGGGGAGGAGCCGGCCTTGGCCCGGAACTCCTTTGTGGCCACGGACATGATGAACGCGCCCAACACCAGACCGATGATCTCCGGCCGGACATACTGCACCTTGGCTGCGCCGTGCATACCCACCGCGCCGGTGATGTCCCGCAGGAAGCAGGCGATGCAGAAGCCCATGTTGGCCGGGTTGCCCAGATGGGTCAGCACCACAGCGGCCAGACCGACCACCGCGCCGGCGATGACCACGATCCAACTTACTTTTTTCATGTGATGTGTCTCTCCTTTGCGTTATTTCTTTTAAAGAATAGCGATGCTATTATACGACACTGTACCGGAAAAGTCAAGACCGTGACAAACGTCACTTTCTGTGGTATGATGGGTCACGAGCTGTGAGGAGGTGCCTGCATGGAGGCCATTTATCTTGACAACGCCGCCACGTCGTTCCCCAAGCCGGCGGGGGTCAGCGACCGGATGAAATACTATCTGGACTGCGTGGGAGCCAACGTGAACCGTTCCGTGTATACCGCCGCCCAGGAGGCGGGGCTGGTGACGCTGACACTGCGGCAGCGGCTGGCCCGGCTGTTCGACTTTCCGGAGCCGCCTACCCACGTTATCCTGACGCCGGGTGCTACGGCGGGGCTGAATATGATCATTTCCGGCCTTCTGCGTCCCGGCGACCACTGCATCGTCAGCAGCATGGAGCACAACGCGGTCATGCGGCCGCTGCTGCGCCTGCCGGGGGTGGCGGTCAGCCGCATTCCCTGTGACGCCGAGGGCTTTGCAGATCTGGACGCCCTGCCGGGGCTGTTCCGGGAGAATACGAGACTGGTCATCATGGCCCACGGCTCCAATGTCTGCGGCGTGGTACAGGACGCGGCAGCTATCGGCCGTATCTGCGCGGAAAAGGGCGTGCCCTTTGCGCTGGACGCCGCCCAGACGGCGGGACACCTCCCTGTGGACTTTCAGGCTTTCGGCCTCAGCGCCATGGCGGTACCGGGCCACAAGGGGCTGCTGGGCCCCGGCGGCGTGGGTGCGCTGCTGCTGCGGGACGATTTCGCCCAAAAGCTGACGCCTCTGATCGCCGGCGGCACCGGCAGTGCCTCGGACAGCGAGTACCTGCCGCCCTATCTGCCGGACCGATTTGAGTCCGGTACGGCCAATCTCCCCGGCTGCTACGGCTGGGAGGCGGCCCTGCGCTTTATTGAGGAGACGGGCGTGGACGTTCTGCGGCAGCACGAGAGGGCGCTGTGCGCCCGGTTTCTGGACGGTCTTGCGGATATTTCCGGGGTCCGACTGGTGGGCCCTCGGAACATAGATCGTCGGGTGGGCGTCATCTCCGTGGACTTCCTGCGCCGTGACAACGCCGAGATGGCCTATGCGCTGGAAGCGCAGTACGGCATCCTGACCCGCTGCGGCCTGCACTGTGCGCCCTCGGCTCACAAAACGTTGGGGACTTTTCCCCAGGGCACTGTGCGGTTTTCGCTGGGCTGGGCCAGCACAGAAGCGGACGTGGACGCAGCACTGGCGGCCATACGGGCCTTGGCATGAATTAAACCGGGCGGCACTGCCGCCCGGTTTTTGGTTATCGCAGAAGAATACGCTTGCCGCCGTGATATTCGCCCACGGTGCCGATGCGCTGGGCGCTGGGCACTACCGGTGTCAGCTCCGCCAGCAGCGCGTCCGCGTCCGCAGGGTCTACGGCCATCAGCAGGCCGCCGGAGGTCTGGGGGTCGAACAACAGGTCCTGTACGGCCAGCTCGGTGGTGCCCACGTCCACGCCGGCTTCGGCGAAGCTGCGGTTGCGGTACATACCGGCGGGCAGCACGCCCATCCGGGCGAATTCCAACGCCTCCGGGATCAGGTCGATGGCGGACACGTCGATGTGCAGTGCCACATCGCTGCCCTGGGCCATCTCGAAGCCGTGGCCCATCAGACCGAAGCCGGTCACGTCGGTGCAGGCGTGGACCCGATAGCGGACCATCACGTCCCGGGCGGCCTTGTTCAGAGTGGTCATCATCCGATTCATGAAGTCCACTGTCTCTTTCGTCAGCAGGTCGGCCTTCCCGGCGCTGGTCAGCACGCCGATGCCGATGGGCTTGGTCAGTACCAGCACGTCGCCGGGCCGCGCGGCGGAATTGGTGAGCATTTTGCCCGGATGGACGAAGCCGGTCACGGCCAGGCCGTATTTCGGCTCCTCGTCCAGGATGCTGTGACCGCCGGTGATCAGGGCCCCGGCCTCGTAGACCTTGTCATAGCCGCCCCGAAGGATGTCATGCACGGCCTCCTTCGGCATATCCTCCGGCACGGCCATGATGTTCAGACACAGCTTCGGCTCGCCGCCCATGGCATACACGTCGCTGAGGGCGTTGGTGGCGGCGATCTGCCCGAAGAGATAGGGGTCGTCGGCGATGGGGGGGAAGAAGTCCACCGTCTGCACCAGGGCCAGCTCGTCGCTGATCTTATACACGGAGGCGTCGTCGCTCTTGTCGAAGCCCACCAGCAAATTGGAGTCGTGGTGCACGCGGATGCCCTCCAGCAGTTGGGCCAGTACGCCCGCGCCCACCTTGGCGCCGCAGCCGGCGCACTTGGTCAGCTTTGTCAGTTTGATGTTCTGTTCTTCCATGACTTGTCTCCTATCGCAGTGCACCGGTCAGGTGCAGTATGGCCTCCAGCGCGCCGCCGCCCACGGCCAGCGCCTTGTCCGAGGCGGTGGTGCAGTATTCCGGTTGGCACCGTGGGTCCACGTCGCCGGATTTCATCCCCCGGTGTACCGGTGTGCCGCTGGGAAGAATACCCCGTACCACGCCGCCGATGGTGCATTTCATGGGCTGGCCGTTCACGGTCCCGGCGATGTCACCGGGCTGGACCTCGTCACCGATGTCCAGTATCCGGGTGAAGATGCCGTCCGCCGGGGCGCGGAGCACGCGCTCGCCGGCGTAGCCGCCGATGAGGCCGGGGATGTTGGTGTTGGGCAGGGCGCTGCCCTGATAGATGGCGCGCCCCAGGGTGTGGCCGCGCATGGTCTCCACTACCGCGTGGCAGTCCTCTCCGGCGGTGAAGCCGGGCCCGATGCCTACCACCACGGGGGCGTCGGTGATGCGGGTGCCCAGATTGCGCTTGGCCAGTATGGCGTCCACCAGGGCATCCGGGTGCAGCTGCTCACGGCACAGGCACTCCGGGTCGGGGAGGACGGGTACCGCACCCTGTGCCAGCAGGGACAGCGCCTGCGCCGGGCTGTCGGCGCGGACGGCCCGCACATCCTCTACCACCGTTTCGCCGTCGGTGATGGCGGGGGAGAAGCACACCGTCCGCCGTATGGCGGTGGGGCGGGGCAGGTCGGTCATGACCACCTGTATCCCGGTGCGGTACAGCCGCAAAGCGATGCCGGTGGCAATGTCGCCTGCGCCGCGTATCAAAACAAGCATAGCTAACCATCCTTTCGTTATCCGTACAATAACACAACGAGAGAGGGTTGTCAACAAAGCCCCGTTGACGGGGGGACGCAGGTCTGGTAAAATGGACCCACGAAAGGAAAGAAGGTGCTTCAGTGAACGACAACATCATCGTCCATATCACCGCCCGCCTGTTCGCGGAGGAAAAGTGCTACGGTCCCGGTGTTCACCGGCTGTTGGGCGCGGTGGCGCAGAACCATTCCCTGCGCGCGGCTGCGGCCTCCATGAACATGGCGTATTCCAAGGCGTGGAGCATCGTTCGGTCGGCGGAGCAGGGCTTCGGCTGTAAGCTGCTCCGGTCCACCATCGGCGGCTCCGGCGGCGGCGGCGCGCAGCTTACCGACGAGGCCCGACAGATCATGGAGGCCTATGACGCGTACTGCCGAAAGCTGGATGCCTACGGACAGGAGCTGTTTCGGGAATTGTTCGGCTTCTGCACAGAGAAATAAAAAAGGCCGCCCATCCGGGCGGCCTTTTTGCGGGCATCAAATGGTGGGCATCTCCATACCCAGGCGGCGGTACATGGTCTTTTTCACCGCTTTGAGAATGTTCTCATATCCGGTGCAGCGGCACAGGTGACCGGAGAGCAGCTTGCGGAGCTCCGCATCGGAGTAGAGCTTGCCGCTGTCCAGGATCTCCACGGCAGTCATCAGAAAGCCGGGGGTGCAGAAACCGCACTGGATAGCGGACTCCTCCATAAAGGCCTGCTGGATGTCGCTGGGCTCACCGTCGGGGCTGAGCAAGCCCTCCAGTGTGCGGATGTGCTTGCCGTCGGCCCACACGGCCAGATAGATGCAGGAGTTGAACGTCTCACCGTCGATGAGGACGGTGCAGGCGCCGCACTCGCCTACCTCGCAGCCCTTTTTCACGGAGGTCAGGTGATAGTCATTGCGGAGCATATCGGTCAGGCTGGCGCGAACGTCCACCATCTTCTCCACGTCCTTGCCGTTGATATTGCAGCGGATCAGCTTATACTGCTTGCTCATGCCAGCTCACCTCCTGCCAGCTCAATGGATTTTACGAGACAGCGCTTGGCGATCTCCACGGCGATGTGCTGCCGGAAGGCCTTGCTGGCGCGCCAGCTGTCACGGGGGTTGATATCGTCCAGGATGGCGTGGGCAAAAGTCTCCACCGTCTCCTCGGTCAGGGGCTTGCCCTGGGCTGCCGCTTCAGCGCTGGCACACCGCAGGGGCACGGGGCCGGCTACGCCGTAGGCGATGCGGGCACGCTCAATGGTCTTCTTGTCCTCGCTGAGCCGGACGTTGACGCTGCACCCCAGGGTGGCGATGTCCATGGCGTTCCGCATGGCGTACTTGATGTAGTGGCCATAGCAGCGGTCATAGCTCTCCTTGGGGATAAGGATGGCGGTCTGAATTTCGCCGTCCTCTGCGCGGATGTCCACCTTGCCGGCCTTGATATAGAACTCATGGATGGGCAGGCGGCGGACGCCGTTTTTACCGGTCAGCTCCACGATGGCATCCCATGCGTGGAGGGTGGAGGAGGAGTCGGCGGAGGTCACACCGTTGCAGGTGTTGCCGCCGATGGTGCCGATGTTGCGGATCTGGGGGCCGCCCACCATATCAACGGCCTCACCCAGCACGTTGATATACTGCTGGATGATGGGGTCGCGGGTAATGTGGGAGAAGCTGGTCAGACTGCCGATGCGGATGTTCTCGTCGGCGTCAATGGTGATGCCGCGCAGCTCGTCCAGCCCGTAGATGGAGATCAGCTCCGCACCGGCGCGCTTGCCCTCGCGCATCTGCACCAGTACGTCGCTGCCGCCAGCGATGATCTGGGCTTCCGGATGCTCCAGACGGAGGGCCACCGCGTTTTCCACGCTGGAGGCCTCGTATAAGGCTTTCATATCATACATGGCTTAGTTGCCCTCCTTTTCATTCCAGCTGTCGTGGATCAGGCCCGCCTTGCTGAACTCGGCGAACAGCACGTGGGGCGTGATGGGTGTGCAGTCGATGGCCACGCCGGTGGCGTTGAGAATGGCGTTGCGGATGGCCGGCGCGCCGGAGCAGGCCGGCGGCTCACCCAGAGCCTTGGTGCCGAAGGGGGAGGTGGGCTCGGGATTCTCCACGAACTGCGCCTCCAGATGGGGGTGATCCATAAAGGTGGACAGCTTGTAGTCCAGCAGATTGTTGTTCAGGGGCTTGCCGGTCTTTTCATCGAACAGCAGCTGCTCGCTCATACCGTAGCCGATGGCCATGGACATACCGCCGTGGACCTGGGCCTCCGCCAGGGCGGGGTTGATGAGGCTGCCGCAGTCGTGAACGTTGATGATCTTGTTCAGCTTGACCTTGCACAGGGCGATGTCCACCTCCACATCGGCGAAGGTGCAGCCAAAGGAGTAGGCGTTGTTGCGGATGGTGTAGGTGGATTCGGCGGTGATGTGCTCGCTGTCCGCCGCGTTGTACTGGGCGGTCATGGCCAGTTCACTCAGGCTCATGAGCACCGCGCCATCCTGCTTGCGGACGATATTGCCGTCCACGATGTCCATATTATCCACGGCCTGGCGGGTCAGCTTGGTGGCGTAGGCCAGGATCTTCTGGCGCAGCAGGGTGGCGGTCTGCCGGATGGAGAAGCCGGCCACATAGGTCTGGCGGCTGGCGTAAGCGCCCAGGCCGGTGGGGGTGATGTCCGTATCCTGGCAGGAGACCACACGGACGTCCCTGTAGCTCTTCAGGCCCACGGCCTCGGCGGTCATCTGGGCGTAAGCGGTATCAGCGCCCTGGCCGATCTCCGTCTCGCCGCACTGCATGGTGACGGTGCCGTCCAAATTCAGCAGCATACGGTTGCTGGAGGTCTCCAGCGAGATGGGATAGACGGCGGTGTTGTACCAGAACGCCGCCACGCCGATACCTCGGCGGATGTTGCCGGTGTCCTTGGCGTACTCGGCCTTCTTTTTGTCGTACTCTATGTATTCTTTACCCTTTTCCAGACAGTCGCGGAAGGAGTCGTAGTAGTTGGTGTTGCCGGAGAAGCCGTCGTGGAAGCCCTTGGGCATGATGTACTTCATGCGGTACTCCAGCGGATCCATGCCCACAGCCTTGGCGCACTCGTCAATGTTGGCGTCGTCGGCAAAGGAGGCCTGGGGCATGCCGTAGCCGCGCATGGCGCCGGCCGCGGGGCGGTTGGTGTATACCGTCCAGGCGTCGCCCTCGAAATTGTCGCAGGGGTAGATCTGGGGGAAGGAGCCCATGGCCTTGGCCACGATGGAGTGGCCGTGGGAGGCGTAAGCGCCCTGGTTGGAGAAGCACTCTACCTTCCGCGCGGCAATGGAGCCGTCCTTGTGCAGCCAAGTGACGATGTGGAAGCGGATGGCGTGGCGCACGCGGTTAGAGACGAACGTCTCCTCCCGGGTGCAGTCGATACGGACGCAGCGGCCGCCCACCTGCGTGGTGCACCAGGCGCACAGGGGCTCATACAGGGCGTCCTGCTTGTTGCCGAAGCCGCCGCCGATGTAGGGCTTGATGATCTGAATGTCCGCCCAGGGACGGCCCAGGGCCTGGCCCACGATGCGGCGGATGATATGGGGGATCTGGGTGGACGCCACCACGACGATACGGCCGTTTTCCTCATAGGCAAAGCAGCCGTGGTTCTCGATGTGGCTGTGCTGCACGGTAGGCGTGTCGTACCAGCCCTCCACCTTGATGAGCCCCGGCTCCTGAATGGCAGCCTGATAGTCGCCCTTGCGGATGTCGGAGTGCTTGAGGACGTTGTTGGAATATCCCTCGTGGAGCTGGGGCGCGCCGGGCTCCATGGCCTTCTGCACGTCCAGCACGAAGGGCAGCTCATCATACTCCACCTTCAGGGCGCGGACGCCCTGCATGGCGGACACCTCATCCTCGGCGATGACCACGGCGATATCATCGCCGTAGTAGCGCACATGGCGGTTCAGCAGATTGCGGTCCGCCACGTCCTGATGGCCGGGATCCATGGACCAGGGATGACCCGCCGTGGGGAAGCAGTGCTCCGGCACGTCGAAGCAGGTCAGCACCTTCACCACGCCCTCGATCGCCTCAGCCGCGGACGTGTCAATGGACTTGACGTAGCCGTGGGCGATAGTGGCGTGCTTGATGCGGGCATACAGCGCGCCCGCAGGCATACGGTCCTCGTAGTATTTTGTCCGCCCGGTGGCCTTGTCAAAGGCGTCCACACGGATCTCGCTCTTTCCCACCTTACTCATAGTAGGCAGCCTCCTGTTGCAAAACTTGGAAATGTCGTCTATATTTTTTGCTAATGATACATATTCACGAAAATTATAGCACGGGACAGGGGAAATGTACAGCGAAAGCGTGATTTTATTTTCGGAATAACGATACGGCGAAGCTTGACGGGGCATACTGAAGCTGATACACTGGAACACACGAAAGAGGGTGGTTTGCATGGCAGAGCTGCGGATCGGCTGCCTGGTCATGGCGGCGGGCAGCGGCAGCCGCTTCGGGCGCAATAAGCTGGAGGCTGTGGTGGACGGAAAAAGTCTGCTGCGCCGTTCGCTGGAGGCGGTGCCGACGGAGGAATTCGCGCAGGTGACGGTGGTGACGCAGTACGATGCCGCCGCGGCGCTGGCAGAGGAATTCGGCTTCACGGTGGTGCGGAACGACCGTCCGGAGGACGGCCTGAGCCGCACGGTGCGTCTGGGCACCGAGGCCATGGCCGGCTGCGGCGCTATTTTGTATCAGGTGGCGGACCAGCCGCTTCTGGAGCAGGATACCGTGCGGCGGGAGATCGAATATTTCCGGGCGCATCCGGACCATATCGTGGGCCTGGCCCATAACGGCGTGCGGGGCAACCCGTGCATCTTTCCCCGGAAGTTTTTCCCGGAGCTGATGGCGCTGGAGGGCGATGTGGGCGGCAACGTGGTCATCCGCGCACACCCGGATGCGCTGCTGCTGTATGAGACGTCCGCGGCGGAGCTGCGGGATGTGGATACGGTGGAGGCGCTGGCCGCGGTACAAGCGGATAGACAGATATGAAAGAGCACCCCTTTGGGGTGCTCTTTTACGTTTATTTCTTGGGTGCGTAGGGGGTGTTCTTCAGCGGCAGACTGAATTCCCGTTCGCCGGTGAGGCGGTAATAGGCGTCGGCAATGGCAGGGGCGGTGGGGATGGAGGTGATCTCGCCGATGCCGATGGCACCGCCGGCCACATTCAGGCCGGGCTTCTCCACCACGATGGCCTGGATCTCCGGCGGGATCTGGTTGGCGCGGAACAGGCCCAGCATACCGTATTTGGCGGTGGGCTTGCAGTTCTCGTCGATGGGGTATTTCTCTGTCAGCGCGTAGCCCATGGACATGACCACGCCGCCCTCGATCTGACCCTCCACGCTCAGGGGGTTCACGGCCTTGCCCACATCGTGGGCGGCCACCATCTTCTTGATGCGGCCCGTCTCCTTATCCAGAATACACATCTGGGTGGCGTAGCCGTAGGCCACGTGGCTGACGGGGTTGGGTACGTCGGCGCCCAGCGGGTCGGTCTTGGCCAGATACTCGCCGTAGAACTCCGTGCCCTTCAGGTCGGCAAGGGATTTGCCGGCGTCCAGCTCCGCCTTCAGCTTTTCGCAGGCGCGGCGGGTAGCCTCGCCGGTGACAAGGGTCTGGCGGGAGCCGGAGGTGTCGCCGGAGTCGGGGGCGATCCAGGTATTGCTGCGCTCGTAGACGATATCGTCCCGGTGCAGCCCGGTGTTGGTGACCACCACCTGCACCAGCACGGTGCCCAGTCCCTGGCCGATGCAGCTGGCGCCGGAGTAGATGTGCACCTTGCCGTCGCCCTCCACGATGAGCTTGCAGCGGCCCCAGTCGGGAATGCCTACGCCTACGCCGGCGTTCTTCATGGCGCAGGCGATACCCACCGGATCGCCGTTTTTCACCGCCTCGTCATAGGCGGGCTTGATGGCCTCCAGTGTCTCTACCAGACCGGTGGAGTCATCCACGATCTGGCCGTTGGGCAGCACACCGCCGGGGCGAATGGCGTTGCGGTAGCGGATCTCCCAGGGGGAGATGCCCACCAGGTCGGCCATCTGGTTCAGCAGCGTCTCGGTGCAGAAGCAGGTCTGGGTGACGCCGAAGCCCCGGAAGGCGCCGGCGGGGGGATTGTTGGTGTAGTAGGCGCGGCCCTCGATCTCGAAGTTCTCGTAGGCATAGGGACCGGCGGCGTGGGTGCAGGCGCGTTCCAGCACGGGGCCGCCCAGAGAGGCAAACGCGCCGGTGTCGGATACCACGCTGGCCTTGACACCCTGAATGATGCCGTTTTCGTCGCAGCCCATGGTGAAGTCCATGTCCATGCTGTGGCGCTTGGGATGGACGAGGATGGACTCCTGGCGGCTGAGCTTGAACTTGACGGGCCGGCGGCTCAGGTAACACAGCAGCGCCGCGTGGTGCTGCACGGACATATCCTCCTTGCCGCCGAAGCCGCCGCCCACCAGGCAGTTCTGCACCTGGCAGTGGTCGTAGTCCACGCTCAGCATGGACGCGCACTCATGCATGGTGGTGTGGGCACTCTGGTCCGTGGTCAGCAGCTTTACGCCGCCGTTGTCCAGCGGCAGCGCCACGCAGCACTCCGGCTCCAGGAAGGCGTGCTCCGTCCACGGGGTGGAGAAGTGCTCGGTCAGCACATATTTGGCGTTTTTGATAGCACCCTCGGCATCGCCGCGGGAGACGTGCTTGTAGGCCTGGACGTTGCTCTCGTCCTCGTCGAACACCAGCGGCGCGCCGGGGGCGGCGGCCTCGGCGGGGTTGTGGACGGCGGGCAGGACTTCGTACTCCACCTTCACCAGCTTCTTGGCGGCCTCCACCGTCTCCTGGTCCACGGCGCAGACCAGTGCCACACTGTCGCCCAGGTAGTGTACCAGCTCGCCCACGCCGATCAGGGTGGGCTGGTCCTTCTTCAGATGGCCCACGTTCACTTTGCCGGGGATATCCTTCTGCGTGGCCACGCAGAGCACGCCGGGCAGCGCTTCAGCTTCGCTGGTGTCGATGGAGAGAACGCGGGCGCGGGCATACTGGCTGCGGACCGCACCGCCGTAGCACATACCGTCCACATAAATGTCATCGGGATACTGGCCATAGCCCAGGACCTTTTCCTCCACGTCCAGTCGGTGGACGCGGCTGCCCATCTGCCAGTCGTCGGCGGAGGGGGCGGGCAGCTTGCCCTCGCGGAATATCTTAGCCGCCAGCAGGATGCCGTCGATGATCTTCACGTAGCCGGTGCAGCGGCAGATATTGTTGCGGATGGCGAAGGCGGCCTCCTCGCGGGTGGGATCGGGGTTCACGTCCAGCAGCCCCTTGGCGGAGATGACCATGCCGGGAATGCAGAAGCCGCACTGCACCGCGCCGGCCTCGCCGAAGGCGAAGGTGTAGACCTGCTTTTCCCAGTCGCTGAGCCCCTCTACCGTGAGGATGGTCTTGCCCTCCAGCTTGTCCGTCTGGGGGATGCAGGCCTTGGTGGGCTTGCCGTCGATGAGGACGTGGCAGGTGCCGCAGGCACCCTCGCTGCATCCGTCCTTTACGGAGGTCAGGTGCAGCTCGTCCCGCAGAAAGCGGATGAGCTTCTGGTTTTTTTCCACAGTGACGGACTTGCCGTTCACGGTAAATGTCGCCATAGTGTATCTCTCCTTTGCGCCCGGCCGGGCTTATCTCTGATATTTGCAGAAATTATAGCACGGGAACGACGGAAAAACAAGGTGAGAACCGCCGCATTTCGTCCAAGGCGTGATAGTATATCGAGAATATCGGATAAAAAGAAAGGAGCCGCCCAAGGCGGCTCCTTCAAACAAAAGCTTTCTTACGTCTCCAGCACCGGAAGCATGATCTGCAGCAGAAACTGGCCCTGCTGGGCGGAAAACACGCACAGCCCGCCGTTGCGCTGGGCGATGGCCTGGATGCTGCGGCATCCGTAGCCGTGCCCTTCCCGGTCACTGATAGGCAGGCCGTCCCGCATGGCTATCGGTCCGGCGCAGGGATTGCGTATCTCGATGAGAAGCTTGTTCTGCCGCACACCGCAGTACAGGGAGATCTGCTTCCGCTCGGCGGGCAGGTCCGCCACGGCGTGCAGGGCGTTTTCCAGACCGTTGCTCAGCAGGGAGCACAGCTCCGTGTCCGAAATGGCTACATCGTTGGGCAGTGAGGCATCCACGGTCAGCACGGCGCCCTGCCGCTGGGCTTTGTCGGTGAAGGAGGAGCACAGCAGGTTCACCAGATGGTTTTCGCAGAAGCGGCGGGGCGTGATGGCCTCGATATCCGCCTGGACCTTTTTGATATACGCTGCCGCCTCGTCCGGCCGTTCCGCGGACAGCAGACCGTCCAGCATATTCAGGTGGTGGCGCATATCGTGCTGATAGACGGCGGTCTGGGTCTCCAGCCGGTGAAGGGAGTCCATCTCAGACTGGGATTGCTCCAGCTCCGCCTCCAGCATGGAGCGCTGCATCTCCGCGTCGGTGCGCCGCTGTGACTGCAGGTGAAAGGCGGGCAGAAACAGCACATAGAATGTTACCAGCACTGTGGGCAGAAATTCATTCAGCGCCTGAATGCCGGAATAGAGTGCATCGGAGTAGATCGTGGTGGCATAGTCGAAAATATAATAGGTGACGGGCAGGCTGCCGAACAGCAGCAGCGCCGCCGTTGAGGAGGTCATGGTGTTATAGGCCGCGGCCACGAAAAAGCGGCGCAGGAGATAATACATCACCGGCATCAGCAGGATATAGACCAGCTCGGCGGCCAGCGTGCTCTGCGTCAGCGCCTCCACGGCGATGCGTCCCCAGCGGGGCGGCTGGCAGCACAGATACGCGGTGCAGGTGCTGACAATGGCTACGCCCACCGATTTTTTCATAAACAAAATCAGGATCAGCACCAACGGCACATGGATGACCAGCGGGTAGAGCTGCTTTACCGTTCGTTCGCCCAAAAGCACCAGCCCCAGTCCCTGCATCAGCAGGAACAGCAGGCACAGCAGCGTCAGCAGGTACTTCTGCTGCCGGGAGACATAGCCGCCGGTGGAGAGATCCGCGCTGAGCGCCAGTCCATAGATCAGCACCAGCACATAGCAGAATATATCCAGCGCGGACTGCATAGATAAATCAAACATATTATGCGTCCCTCCCGGAAAACAGCAGGGCCAGATAGTCCTTTTGCAGCTGGCCGTACAGCAGGCGGGACACGGGCACGTTATGGCCGCTGAAGGTGATGACCCCGGCGGGGGAGAGCTTTTCGGCCTGGAGCATATTGACGATGTAGGACCGGTGGACCCGCATAAACTCCGGGCGGGCCAGCAGCGCACCTTCATACTCGCGCATGGAGGCCGCCACCTCATAGACAGTGCCGTCGGCCATATTGAAAAACAGGTGCTTGCCGTTGACCTCCACATAGCTCAGCTGGGAAAAGGGCAGACGCACCAGCATGCCGTTGGACTTGACGGTCAGGCCGTCCTGCGGCTTCTGATCCCGCAGATACAGCTTGTCCAGCACCGGATAGAGCAGCTTGGCATTGATGGGCTTGAGCAGATACTCCGCCGCCCGGACGCCGTAGCTCTCGTAGGCGAAGCCGGGAGAGGTGGTGAGAAAGATAATGTCCGCCGCCGCGTCGAAGGAACGGATCTCCCGTGCGGCGTCCATGCCGGTCATGCCGGGCATCAGCACGTCCAGCAGATACAGGGTGAAGCGCTCGGCGCGGGCAGCGTCCAGCAGCTGGCCGCCGCTGCGGAAGGTCTGAAAGCGGACATCGGAGCGCCGGTCGGACTGCCAGGCCTGCAAAAGCGCCGTGAGCTTTTCCAGTTCCTCGATCTGATCATCACATACTGCGATATACATGGCGCCGCCTCCTTGTGCTTTTCTTGTGCTTCACGCGGCTTTATTTTATCATAAGAAAAGGGAATTGTCACCGCAAATTTTACATTTCGCGGACGTGTGTACGCATTTCGCGGCATATACATCCCCAGACTCCTCCACATCTGGTACGATGTCCTTCGTAGGGACCACTGTGCCCTGCGGAAAGGGGCGTTTGCGTATGAAATGGGTCATCTGGCTCGTGGCGGTCGCCAGCACTTCAGCGCTTGTCGCCCTGTGGTTCTGGGAGGTCCGCCGTCTGCTGCGTCAGCACCGGAGCATGGTAGAGAGCGCCCGGTGCCAGCTGGCCGCTTTTGAAAAGCGGGCGGCAGAGGCTGCGGGCAATGCTGATGTGGCGGAGGTCCTGCGGCGCAGCGAGAGTATTTACCGGCAGGCCGCCGGCAACTACAACGAGACACTGCATCGGCCATGGATCTATATTCCCGGGCGGCTGATGGGCTTCCACTATGAGGAGGCCGCGAAGGTCCCCGGCCGGGTACATATATAGATGAACAGGAAAGAGAAGCAACAAAAACCATTGGGAGGGTATTGTTATGCGCGATGAAATGAAACGGACGATGTTTGAACTGTTCGGCGTGGGCAGCGAGGATGACAAGGTGCTGGCCGCCGGCGGAAAAAAGCCCGCCGTCAAGCCGGAGCCGGTAAAGACCGCGCCGGTGCAGGCACCGGTACAGCCTGTGGTGAAGGCCAAGGCCGCCAGCTATCTGGCTGCGGGTACTTCACTGGAGGGCACACTGCGCTCCGACGGCGATGTGGAGATTGCCGGAGCATTCAAGGGCGAGGTCATTACCACCGGCACGGTGACGCTGCGCTCGGTCATCCAGAGCAATATCACCGCCGGCAGCCTGAACCTCATCGGCTGTACGCTGACCGGTGATGTAAAGGTCACGGGCACCGTTACCGTCAGCGAGGATTCTCAGGTGACGGGTAACATCAACGCCAAGGAGCTGCTGTGCGCCGGTAAGGTCAACGGCGATCTGGAGATCACCGGCGGCACTACCCTGGAGGAGAAGGCTCAGATCAGCGGCGGCCTGGTGACGGGCACTTTGGCGGTGGTCAAGGGTGCGGTCATCCGCGGCGGCGTGGAGATCAAGGCATTCTCCGGCACGGCCAAGCAGGAGCCCAAGCAGGAGCACAAGCAGGAGCACAAGGCCAACTGACTGCGATCATGTGATCGGCGGCCGTGCAGCGGACGCTGGTACAGGAGGTATATATTATGGGCCTGTTCAGCAACAATATCCAGTATGCCGGCGGTTTCATTGAGCAGGAGGACGGTCCGGTTATGATCGCCATGCTGGACGGCATCGGCATGAATGGCCTGTATTTCCGCCTGTATACGGGCGAGTAAGCTGTGATAAAAAAGGAGCACCCGGCCGGGTGCTCCTTTTTGCTTTTTTATTCTTTTGCCTCGTCCGCGTCCTCTGTTTGAGGCAGCAGCGTTACCTCCGCCGCATTCACCTGATGGTCCAGAATGGAGGTCACATGGATCCGCATCCCCTCAGCCTCCAGCGTAATGTCCTGCGGGCCGTCGTCGGGTATCATGCCCAGCGCGTCGAACACCAGGCCGGTCAGGGTGTCATGCTCCTCCTGGTCCAGCTCGATGCCAAGTGCGTCCTCCAGATCGTCCAGCTCTACGTTGCCGGTGATGACCAGGGAGCCATCCTCCCGCTTTTCGATGCGGGGCTCATCATCGTCCGGGATGTTGCTGTCGTCGCTGCCCAGGTCGCCCACCAGCTCCTCAACCAGGTCGTTCAGCGTCACGATGCCCACCATGCCGCCGTACTCGTCCAGCACCACGGCCAGGGGATTGCCGGTACGCTTCATGTTGCGGAACAGGGCGTCGGCCTTAATGGTCTCCGGCACGAAGTACGGCGTGCGGACGGCGCCGGCCATTACGCTCTCCCGGCTCTTATCCGCCAGACGGAAGTACTCCTTGGCGTTCAGAATGCCCACCACATTGTCCGCGCTGTCCTCGCACACGGGGTAGCGGGTATGCCGCGTGTTGTGGATCGTCTCGGCCCAATCATCCATGCTGTCATCCAGCCACAGCAGATCCACGTCCGTGCGGTGGGTGGCGATCTCCTCGGCGGTCAGGTCGTCAAACTCAAAGACGTTCTGGATGAACTCCTTTTCCTCATGGTCGATGCCGCCGTGCTCGCTGCTGGCGTCCACCATCATGCGGATGTCCTCCTCGCCCACTTGCTCCTCGGTCTCGTTGGGATCAATGCCCAGCAGCCGCAGTATGCCGTTGGTAGACGCGCTCAGCAGCCACACGATGGGCGCGAACAGCTTGGAAATGACAGTGATGAGACCGGAGATGTTCAGCGCTACCTTCTCCGACTGCTTCATGGCGATCCGCTTGGGAACCAACTCGCCGAACACCAGCGTGAAGAAGGACAGGATCAGCGTGATCAGGATCACGGCGAGGGTGTTCAGCGTGGCGGGGGGAATCGTTACGCCCAGCCCCACCAGCCAGTCCACCAGCGGGTCGGAGAAATTCTCCGCCGCGAAGGCGCTGCCCAGAAAGCCCGCCAGGGTGATGGCCACTTGAATAGTGGCCAGGAACCTGGCCGGCTGGGCCGTCAGCCGGCTGAGCCGCCTGGCCTTCCGATTACCCTCCGACACCATTTTGCTCAGCTTTACCTCGTTCACCGACAGCACGGCGATCTCCGCGCAGGCGAACACGGCGTTCAGGGCGATAAGCACCACCTGTAAAAGCAATAACCAACCTATTGAGGTATCCAAATTTTGTCTCCTTTCCCGGGCTCCGCTGCTTTTGCGGAGCGCCTCCTCTCGCTTTTTGCGCGATGTAAAAAGCGCAAAAGACACGGCCTGTGTGCTTCGCGCACAGGTCATGTCTTACTTCATTCTCTGTTGTTCTGATCTCGTTCAGGGCAAGAGTCGCTGCCGGCTGTGTCCATCCTGTGATAGAACCTCCCTGTATTTTTGGTTATGTTTTATTATACAGATGTGTAGGGGATATGTCAATATGACCGGAGGGAAAAGTGCCGCGGACGTCATGTCCGCGGCACAGTCATGTTACGCTGTCAGCAGCGTTTCCAGCCGCGCGCGGATCAGACCCAGCAGCGTGTCGTTGTCCGGCTTGTCGGTGTATTCCGAAGGGTCGCACAGCATGGTCAGGTCCTCGGTAAAGTGCCCGGCCTCGAATATATCCAGCCCCGCCTGCTCCAGGCAGCCGGAAAAGTGCACCAGGTCGGCGTTGCCGTCCAGCTCACCCCGCTTCCGCAGGGCGCCGGCCCAGGCGAACATGGTGGCCAGGGGGTTGGTGGATACCTTTTCTCCCTTTCGCCAGCGGTAGAAGTGGTCGGTGACGGTGCCATGGGCGGCCTCATACTCGAAGCAGCCGTCCGGGGACACCAGCACGCTGGTCATCATGGGTAAAGAGCCGGAGGCCGCAGCGACCAGGTCGCTCATCACGTCGCCGTCATAGTTCTTGCAGGCCCAGACGATGCCGCCCTTGCTGCGGAGGACCTTGGCCGCGATATCGTCGATGAGCGCATAGCGGTAGTGAAGTCCCGCCTGTTCAAAGGCGGCCTTGTACTCCTCGTCATAGACCTGCTGGAACAGCAGCTTGAAGGTCTGGTCATAGTCCTTGGAGATGGTGTCCTTGGCGCCGAACCACACGTCCTGCCCCACGGACAGGGCATAGGTGAAGCAGCAGCGGGCGAAAGAGAGGATGGAGGCATCCCGGTTGTGCATGGCCTGCACCACGCCGGGGCCCTTGAAGTCGAATACCGTCTGGCGGCTCAGCTCCCGGCCGCTTTCATCGGTGAACACCAGCTCCGCCTTTCCGGCACCGGGTACGCGGTATTCCACCGCCTTGTACAGGTCGCCGTAGGCGTGGCGGGCGATGGTGACAGGCTTCTCCCAGCAGGTCACCACAGGCTTGACCCGCTTCAGCAGGATGGGTGCGCGGAACACGGTGCCGTCCAGCGCCGCCCGGATGGTGGCGTTGGGGGACTTCCACAGCTGGGTCAGGCCGTACTCCTCCTGGCGCTGCAGGTTGGGGGTGATGGTGGCGCACTTCACGCCGATCTTCAGGCGCTTGATGGCCTCCGCTGCCTGTGCGGTGACGGCATCTGCCGTCTCCTCCCGGTGGGGCAGGGACAGGTCGTAGTATTCGGTATTCAGGTCCACGAAGGGCTTAATAAGTGTGTCCTTTATCATGCCCCACAGCACATGGGTCATCTCATCGCCGTCCAGTTCGGCGATGGGGACAGGCATTTTGATCTTTTCCATTCAGTTCACCGCCTTTGCCGCGTAATAGTTGATGAGGCACCCGCGCAGCAGCAGCTCGCGCTCCTCCGCGTTGGTGTTTTTCAGATAGAGGAGGAGGTCCGTTTTCCTGCCGTCATGCAGCAGCACCGCGGGGAATTCCTCGTCGCCCCGGGCCACCTTCTCCCGCACCTCCGGGACGTAGATAAAGTCGCCGGGTGCGCCGTCAAAGCTGTCGCCCCCGGCCAGGGTAAAGGGCAGCAGGCCCCAGTTGACGCAGTTGGAGCGATAGCGCTTGGTGGCAAACTCATAGCAGATGTTGGCGCTGCCGCCCAGCACCCGTTGACAGGAGGCCGCCTGCTCCCGGGCAGAGCCGTCGCCGGGCTTGTTGGCAAAGATAACGGAGCCGATGTGCAGGCGCTGCACGTCCTCCGCCGTCAGCCCCAGCGCTCTCAGGGCGGCGGACAGGGTATCGTCCTCCCCGGCGTGTCCGGCGGCACGGAGTGTCTCCAGCGCGGCGGTGGCCTTAGCGCGTGGCACATAGTCCGGGTCGCGGCGGGACAGGGTGAACTGCGCCAGCTTCATGGGGTTGGAACGGTAGGAGGACGTCTCGCCGGAGGGGATGAGCTCGTCTGTGGTGGTGACCTCATCCCGCAGGACGGAGGCCACCTGTAGGAGCAGATCATCGGATAGGGCGGGGATGGCGGGCCACTCGGCGATGTTGGGACCGTATTGCAGCGGGGCGTCCGGCTGGGGATGGCCGAAGCCGCGGTAGACCCGCTTGTCGTACACGGAGGCGTCGAACCGGCGCTCCGCGGGAGAGGGAGCGTCGTAGTCCACATCCGCCGCAGAGGTGAGCACACCGTGGTTCCGCGCGGTGGCGGCAATGGAGCGGGCGTCCATCAGGATCACGCCGGACAGCTGGCCGTCGCCGGGCTTGGAGCCCTCTCGGTTGGGGAAGTTTCGGGTGGTGTGACGGATGGATAGGGCGTCATTGGCGGGCACATCGCCTGCGCCGAAGCAGGGGCCGCAGAAGCAGGGCTTGCACACCGCACCGGCGCGCAGCAGCCGGGCGGACACGCCGTTTTCCACCAGCTCCAGCTCCACGGGGACGGAGGGGGGATACACGGAAAAGTCAAAATTCCCGCTGCCCACATCGCAGCCGTCCAGAATGGCAGCCGCCTCGGCGATGTTGTCATACAGGCCGCCGGCACATCCGGCGATAACGCCCTGCTCTACATGGAGCTTGCCGCCCTTTACCTTGTCGGTGAGATGCAGCTGCACCTTGCCGCCGAACTGGTCGGCGGCCCGCTTCTCTACCTCACGCAGGATGTCGCCAGGGTCGGCGATCAGTTCCCGCAGCGTCACCGCCTCGGAGGGATGGAAGGGCAGGGCGGCCATGGGCTCGATGGCGGACAGGTCCAGCTCGATAAGGCCGTCATAGTACGCGCCGTCCTCAGGATGCAGGGGTGCATAGTCACCCGCCCGGCCGTGCAGCGCCAGATAGTCCCGCACGGCGCCGTCCGTCTCCCAGATGGAGGTCAGGCAGGCCGTCTCGGTGGTCATGACGTCGATTCCGATGCGGTAGTCCATACTGAGACGGCCGATGCCGTCACCCACGAACTCCAGCACCTTGTTTTTCACAAAGCCGTTTTTATACACCGCGCCGCACAGGGCGATGGCCACATCGTGGGGGCCCACGCCGTGGCGGGGCCTGCCGGTGACGTGCACCAGGATCACCTGGGGCGCTGCCAGGTCGTAGGTGTTCCGCAGCAGCTGCTTGACGATCTCGCCGCCGCCCTCGCCTACGCCCAGGGTGCCCAGCGCGCCGTAGCGGGTGTGACTGTCGGAACCAAGAACCATTTTGCCGCAGCCGGCCAGCATTTCCCGGGCATACTGGTGGATGACCGCCTGGTTGGCGGGCACATAGTCGCCGCCGTATTTTACCGCGGCGGACAGGCCGAAGGCGTGGTCGTCGGCATTGATGGTGCCGCCCACGGCGCACAGGCTGTTGTGACAGTTGGTGAGCACATAGGGCACCGGGAACTCCGTCAGACCGCTGGCCTTGGCGGTCTGGATCACGCCCACATAGGTAATATCGTGGGAGATGAGACTGTCGAACGTCAGGTGCAGCAGGCCGTCGCCGCTGCCGGTGTTGTGGGCGCGGAGGATGCGGCAGGCCATGGTCTTCTCCCGGGCTGCCGCCATGGCGGGTGTGGCCTCACGGACGGCACCGCCGGTCCAGAGGACGGGAAGATCGTGCAGCTTGATCATAGGATAGCACCCCTTTCGGGAAATCAGAGTGTCGGGCACAGGCGGCCCGTGCAATAATGTAGTCAGTATAGCACGATGCTGGGAAAATGCAAGAGGAAAATCAAGAAAATTGCAAGTTTGAAATTTGCGTTTTGCAAAAAGATCGAGTTCTGACGGATAAATTTGCGTTAAAATAAAAAATTTTGAAATTTTAAAATTTTGCTCTTGCAAAATGAAAGCGGCGGACGTATAATCACCCATGAAACAACGTACCGCCCTGCGGCGAAAGGAGAAACCGATATGACCGAGAAAGACACCACGATTTTAAAACAGTATACCAATCCTCTGAGCCGCAGCATCCAGGAGCAGTACGCCATCAGTCCGGATCACTACCGGGGCGATATAAAGCTGGGCCTGCGGAATAACGATGGCACGGGCGTTTTGGTGGGTGTGTCCAAGGTGGGCAGTGTTCAGGGCTATCTGATGCAGGACGGTCAGCGTGTTCCCGCCCCCGGCAAGCTGTACTACCGCGGCATCGAGCTCACCGACATCGTGGAGGCCCACCGCAAGGCCGGCACCTTCGGCTTCGAGGAGGTAGCCTACCTGCTGCTGATGGGTTATCTGCCCTCCAAGAGCGAGCTGGCCTACTTCGACAAGATCATGAACCAGGCCCGCAAGCTGCCCGAGGGCTTTACCGAGGGCATGATCATGCGGCACCCCAGCCACAATATCATGAACGAACTGGCCCGCAGCGTGCTGAGCCTGTATTCCTACGATCCGGACCCGGACAACACCTCCATCGACAATATGCTGCTGCAGTCCGTCAAGCTCGTTGGCTATTTCCCGTCCATTGTGGCCAATGCCTACGCGGTGCAGCGCCACTACTTCCACGGCGACTCCCTGCATATCCACTTCCCGGTGCCGGAGCTGTCCACGGCGGAGAACTTCCTCCGCATGATGCGCCCGGACAAGAGCTACACCGATGAGGAGGCCCATCTGCTGGACATGATGCTCATGGTCCACGCGGAGCACGGCGGCGGCAACAACTCTACCTTCGTCTGCCGTGCCATGTCCTCCAGCGGCACGGACACTTACAGCGCCATTGCCGGGGCTGTCGGCTCCCTGAAGGGGCCCCTCCACGGCGGCGCCAACGCCAAGGTCATGGAGATGTTCCGCTATATCAAGGAGAATGTGGATCCCCACGACGACGGCTCCATCAAGGACTACTTGAACAAGCTGCTGGACGGCCAGGCGGGCGATCGGTCCGGCAAGATCTACGGCCTGGGCCACGCGGTGTACACCATGTCTGATCCCCGCGCCGTGCTGCTGAAGAAGTACGCCCAGCGCATGGCGGAGCTGAAGGGCTACGCCGACGACTTCGCCCTGCTGCAGAAGGTGGAGGAACTGGGCCTGCCCATGGTCATGGAACGCAAGCACAGCGACACGCCCATGTGTGCCAATGTGGATATGTACTCCGGCCTGGTGTATGCCATGCTGGGCATCCCTGAGGAGGTGTTCACGCCGCTGTTTGCCTCCGCCCGTATTGCCGGCTGGTGCGCCAACCGCATCGAGGAGGTGGTCACCTGCCACCGGATCATGCGCCCGGCCTACCGTGCCGTCACCACCCACGAGGCGTATATCCCCATGGACCAGCGCGGCGAGCATCTGCACCTGTCCGCGGCGGACTGATACAAGAAAAGAGCCGTCCCCATGGGGGACGGCTCTTTTTTACAGGACCAGGTTTTCGTCGGTGATCTCGCCCTTGCAGACCACATTGGTGGGGCCGGTCAGATACAGGTCGGTGACGCGGCCGGCCGCATCACGTTCCGCGTCCACATACAGCGTGCCGCCGGTCATGTCTACCCGGACGTGTTTGCCGGAGACCTTTCCCAGCAGCGTCAGCACCGTCACCACGGAGCCGGTGCCCGTGCCGCAGGCGTAGGTAAAATCCTCCACCCCGCGCTCATAGGTGCGCTCGTACACATGGTCCGGGCCGATGATCTCATAAAAGTTCACGTTGGCGCCCTTGGGGAAATCCGGATAATGCCGCAGGGTCCGGCCCAGCCGGAGCAGCGCCGCCGCGTCATAGTCCCTCAAGCCGGCGATGGGTACCGCCGCGTGGGGGATGCCGGGGTCGCCCAGCTCCACATAGGCGCAGTCGTAGGTGATGCCGTCCACCTCCGCCGTACCGTTCAGCCGCATATGGCAGGGATCGTTGAGCCGTATGCGGTAGAGCCGTTTGCCCATTCGCCAGCCCGTCACAAGACCGGCGGTGGTCTCTACCCGCTGTGTTTCGCCGGCCAGGCCGTTTTCATAGCCGTAGCGGCAGATGCACCGCGCGCCGTTGCCGCACATCTCACCCATGGAGCCGTCGGAGTTGAAGAACAGCATTTTGTAGTCGCCGCCACAGGTGGGGGGCTTCACCACCATGAAGCCGTCTGCGCCGATGGACATATGCCTCTCACACAGGACGCGGACGATTTCCGGCCACCTGTTCTCGGGGATGGCGTTCCGACGGTCGTCCACCACGATAAAATCATTGCCTGCCCCGTTCATCTTCCAGAATTCCATGATAGCCCTCCCTCGCGGTATTTTCTGCCATTGTACAGGGAACTGCCGCCATTGTCAAATACGCTGTCCCTATCGCCCGCGCCAAAAAGAAAAGCCACCCTTTAGGGTGGCTTTTCCGTGACTGCCCACAGGTTTTGTTGTCCGTACTTCCACATACCGCAAGGAAGGGGGAGTGTGGGGGGAAACCTTTGCGGGGTTCCCCACTCGCGTTCAGTCATCCGCCCGCAGGCGACCACTTTTGCACAGCAAAAGTGCCACACCAAAAAAGAAGAGACACACGAACGTGTGTCTCTTCTTTTTTGGTGCGAGCGATGGGACTTGAACCCACACGACCTTACGGACACAAGCACCTCAAGCTTGCCTGTCTGCCGATTCCAGCACGCTCGCGGACAAGATACCTGATTATTATAGCAAAACCGGGCAGTTTGTCAAGTACCGGAGGAAAATTCGCCTGCCGCAGATAAGAAAGACCGCCGAAAGGCGGTCTTTTTCCTGTATTCCTATGTGCTTACTCGTTGCCGGGGAATTGGGGGATGGTGGCGAAGCCCCGCTGCAGGTCCTCGTCCGTGGGGATGACGTCGCTCATCTCGCCATCGTTGTACTTGCCGTAGGCCACCATGTCGAAGTAGCCGGTACCGGTCAGGCCGATGACGATGTTCTTGACCTCGTTGTTCTCCTTGCACTTCACCGCCTCGTCAATGGCCACGCGGATGGCGTGGCTGCTTTCCGGCGCGGGCAGGATGCCCTCGCAGCGGGCGAACAGCTCCGCCGCCTCGAACACGGCGGTCTGCTCCACGCTGCGAGCTTCCAGCATGCCGTCGTGGTACAGCTGGCTGACGATGCTGCTCATGCCGTGATACCGCAGGCCGCCGGCGTGGTTGGCGGAGGGGATAAAGCCGTTGCCCAGGGTGTACATCTTGGCCATGGGGCAGATCTTGCCGGTGTCGCAGAAGTCGTATTTGAACACGCCCCGGGTCAGGCTGGGGCAGGAGGCCGGCTCCACGGCGATGATGCGGTAGTCCGCCTCGCCCCGCAGCATCTCGCCCACGAAGGGGGAGATCAGGCCGCCCAGATTGGAGCCGCCGCCGGCGCAGCCGATAATGATGTCCGGCTTGATGCCGTATTTATCCAGCGCCGCCTTCGTCTCCAGACCGATGACGGACTGGTGCAGCAGCACCTGATTGAGCACGCTGCCGAGCACGTAGCGGTAGCCAGGGGTCGAGGTGGCGACCTCGACGGCCTCGCTGATCGCGCAGCCGAGCGAGCCGGTCGTGCCGGGGTGCTCGGCGAGGATGCGCCGGCCGATCTCCGTCTCCGTGGACGGGCTCGGCGTCACGGACGCGCCGTAGGTGCGCATCACCTCGCGGCGGAAGGGCTTTTGCTCATACGAGCACTTGACCATGTAGACCTTGCAGTCGAGCCCGAGGTAGGCGCAGGCCATCGACAGCGCCGTGCCCCACTGACCGGCGCCGGTCTCGGTCGTGATGCCGCGCAGCCCCTGCTGCTTGGCATAGTACGCCTGCGCGATGGCGGAGTTGAGCTTGTGCGAGCCGGAGGTGTTGTTGCCCTCGAACTTGTAGTAGATTTTCGCCGGGGTCTGCAGCTGCTTTTCCAGACAGTAGGCACGCACGAGCGGCGACGGGCGGTACATCTTATAAAAGTCACGGATCTCGTCCGGGATGGGGATTTCGCGGTCGTCGTTGTCGAGCTCCTGACGGATGAGCTCGTCGCAGAATACGGGGCGCAGATCGTCGAACGCCATCGGCGCGCCGGTGGCGGGATTGCGCAGCGGCGCGGGCTTGACCTTCATGTCCGCGCGGACGTTATACCATGTGCGCGGCATTTCGTCTTCATTCAGGTAGATTTTGTAGGGGATGTTTTCATTTGCCATGATGTCTGCTCCTTTCGGCGGAGCCTTTCCGGGCAAGAAAAAACGACCCTTGTCCATGAAAGACCAATACGGAATTGATCTTTGGGACAAAAGCCGGAAAACTTCTGCGGTGCCACCCAAATTGGCGCAATGCGCCCACTCAGCGACGTGCCATCACACGCCTTTCCTTGGTAACGGGGGAAAAGCCCGTCGGACTTTACCGCCTCACGGCGTCTCGTCCGCCCTCTGCAGTCCATTCGGCAAGGTCGTCTCTGCTGCGCTCGCACCGGCCGGCAGCTCTCTGGGAAAGACGCAAACCCTCGCTTACTTCTCTGCTTCTGTGGTTTGCTGCTTTGAACTTGGCGCAAGCATACGCCCAAATATCATCGCTTGTCAAGCGGGCAAATGCACTTTTTCCGCTTTCCACAAACGCGGTACGCCGCATGGCGGATTCATTAGCTATTTAAACACAAAAAGAAGAAAGGCACTTGAAAATTCAGGTATAACTCACACTTTACATTCGCAAAACGGCGGCATATACTGAGACCATCCCGGAGTGGGTTCGGGTCCGGCAAACAGAGAATGGAGGGATCACCATGGCGGAAAACAAGACATTATGTATTGCCTGTAAGTACAAATTCCATGATCGGGATCTGCAGCCGTGCGCAGACTGCCTGCGCAGCACACAGCTGGCGCAGCAGGGCATCGACCGGTATCAGCGGGCTGCGCAGCCGCAGCAGTACCGCGATAACCCGCACGGCGCATACGAATCGCAGGAAGGAGGGGGACACGATGGTCAGTGACGGGGATTTTTACCGCCAGTATCTGAACGGCGATGACGCGGGGCTGGAGGCTCTGATGGAAAAATACGGCGATCCGCTGACCCTGTACCTTGACGGCTACCTGCACGACATACACGAGGCAGAGGAACTGATGCTGGATGTGTTCGCCTATCTGTTCACGAAAAAGCCCCGCATCCGGGACGGCGGCTTCAAGGCGTATCTCTATAAGGCGGCGCGGCACATGGCGCTGCGTCATAAGAGCAAGCGGAAGCCCATGTTCAGCCTGGACGAGCTGACCGACGAGCCGGACGGGCGGCTGCTGGCGGAGGAGGTCATAC
>OGML01000177.1_pt1 | contig 71032 bp, 48 predicted proteins | sample 1572951 | NCBI WGS metagenome assembly OGML01 (sample SAMEA2581883, study PRJEB24529) | metagenome | biome: Human gut stool | place: China | collected 2011 | reverse complement strand
TTCGGGTCAAAATACAAGACCGACCGGTTCAAACGTAGCGCATCTACAGCCATATTGACCAATGTACAACTGTTGTGCCCGTTTTCTTCGTTAAGGGCAAATTTCTGCCGTGTTTTCACACATTCGATAAAATCGGTGTTTTGCGGCTCCGGATCAGGAAGTTCAGCCAACTTGTCCATGACATTGGGTATTGTACAACGAAATCCCTGATAAACCTTTCCCAACGGACCTTCGATATAAGGAACGTCTCCTTTACTTTCAAAACCTTCTCCCTCAAGAATTATCTGGCAACCGTCTTCGTATGTATAAGTAATCTTACGCCAAATACCGGCGGCATCCGGATGTTGCTGCGGAGCATCCACCTCTACCTTGATAGGCAATGTATCATCTTTCCCTAAAATATACTGCACCGGGTCAAGATAATGCTGTCCCATATCCGCCAAGCCACCTCCGTCATAGTCCCAATAGCCACGGAATGTTTGATGTACACGGTGAGAATTATAAGGTTTATAAGGAGCCGGTCCTAACCACATGTCGTAATCCAACTCTGCAGGAACCGTTTCCGGCTTGAGATTTTCTTTTCCTACCCAGAAGAATTTCCACGCGAATCCTGTTGCGCCTGAAATCCGTACTTTCAGCGGCCATCCCAGCATTCCGTTAGACACTAGCTTTTTCAGCGGTTCTACCGTAGTGCCTAGTCCATAAAATGTATCCTTGAAACGAAACCATGTATTCAGTCGGAAAATACGATTATTTTGTTTTACAGCTTCCACTACGCGTTTTCCTTCACCAATAGTACGTGTCATCGGCTTTTCACACCAAATATCCTTACCGGCTTTGGCTGCTTCTACCGCCATTATACCATGCCAATGAGGAGGGGTTGCAATATGTATAATATCAATATTAGGGTCCGCAATCATATCCCGATAATCCTGATAAGTTTGTAAAGTCTGGTTAAACTTCCGTTTACCAAGATTCACAGCCTGCTCCAGATGCTTTTTATCAACATCACAAATTGCTACTAACCGACAGCGTTCATCGCTGGTAAAATGCAAATTGCTCTTACCAATACCTCCGACACCAATAATACCTTTGGTTAGTTGATCACTTGGAGCGATAAATTTCTCACCTCCTAATACCTGTCGCGGAACAATGCTAAATAAAGCAACTCCACCCATTGCTTTCAAAAAAGACCTTCTGTTAATACTCATAATATAGATAATGATTAATAATATACGCTCCTACTTCCATATCCGCATCACATATCCACCACCGGACGCCATGTGTATCTTTAGTCTGCGGTCGGCAGGAACAGGAATTACCCTTCGCTTATAATCCTTGCCTACTCTATCCGCGTTGATACCATCCTCAAAAATTTCAGCCTTATACTCGCCTTCTCCCAAGAAAGAAAGATCCAATTCCATATCACGAGAATCCCAGTTAGTCAATGCCCCTACATACCATACATCATTCTTTTGACGGGCCATTGCCAAATATTTGCCAACTTCTCCGCACAATGCTTTAGTCTCCTCCCAAACAGTCGGTATGGCCGCTATAAATTTAGTACATTCCTCTTCCTTCAGATAATTGGTAGGCGCATCACACAACATATTCAACGGGGAGTCAAATATGATATATTGCGCCAACTGACGACAACGCGTACCCTGACTCATCGGTTCCGAATAAACGGCCTTAAAGTTCTCCTTATTGGCATTATTCATCGCTCCCTGTGTATAATCCAACGGTCCCGCCACCATACGGATAAACGGCATCGTTACATCATACGTCACTTGGTCTGTACCCGATTGAGCCCATTTCATTTCTTCCAATCCGTGAACACCTTCAAAATTGATAGCGTTTGGATATGTACGCTGCAATCCTGTCGGCTTGTGTGTTCCATGCAAGTCAATAAGCAACTTATATTTAGCTCCCGTTTCCGCACAACGACGGTTGAAATCTACCATATACTGGTCATCCCGATCCATAAAGTCAATCTTAAAACCTTTGATTCCCATAGCGGAATAATGTTTGCAGACACGTTCCATATCCAAATCAAAGGCACGATAGCCCGCCCATAGGATTAACCCTACTTTCTTACTGTCAGCATAACGTATCAATTCCTCCATGTCTATTTCAGGCACTATCTGAAAGAGATCCGCCGGTCCGGCAACCGCCCATCCCTCATCTAATATCACATATTCAATCCCGAATTTAGAAGCGAAGTCAATATAATATTTATAGGTTTCTGTATTCACACCTGCACGGAAGTCCACACCATACAGATTCCAATCATTCCACCAATCCCAAGCCACTTTTCCAGGCTTTATCCAGGAATAATCAGCTTCTGCTGCAGGAGTGGCAAGTTTATACACCATATCACTGCACAACAAATCCGTATCTTTCTCCGAAATGACCATCACACGCCATGGGAATACAGTTCTACCTTCCACTTTAGCAATATAAGGTTCACGTGTTTTTACCATACCTTTTAGTCCTCTTACTTCTACGGAAATATCTTTAGGATAAGCGGCAAACTCCCCGTAAAATCCTTTGTTATCGGAAGATACTTTCAGAAACATACCCGGATAGTTCAACAAATCGGCTTCTGTGATGCAGACTTTCTTCCCATTCTCACTTTCCGACAAGACAGGCAGGAACGCCAACCGGGACTTATCCCATTTAGACAATTCCACATGTCTATATGTGTTCTGAAACGAACTGTGATATTGATTTTCCACTCCGTCTATCTTTCTGCCTTTTGGAGTAGCCGCGAAAACCTTCGGATTGTTCGGCAGATTGAATACAGCCTGTTCGCTTTCTACCATAAACGGCTTCTTCAAATCAGATATAAAACGATAGGCTACACCATCCTCATAAGCCCTGAATACCAAACTGTATCCGCCTTTAAAATCTAAAGTCAATTCATTAAAATGATCTTTTATAGATTGCTTTCTGTAGATAGGGGGATAAATCATCTGATTCTCCGTTCTGTATTTTTTCTTCTTCAAACGAGGTTCTTTTCCAAAAACCGTTCCATCGGCAAGTGTCATGGAGACAGGAGACGTTTCAATGATGACATCTTCCTCATGAGATACGGAATATGTAACCGTATTTCCCAACATCACATTCAACTGAATTTTACCCGAAGGGTCTTTCAGTTCAATACCTTTCTGAGCGTTCGCCCAAAAAGGAACGGCCATCAATAAGATAGCCGTCCATTTCCTAGATAGCAGATTCATATATGCAAACTTAAATTTTACAATTTAGCGTAGTTCCATCTTTCACCTTCTTATTCAAGATAACTTTTCCGGCTTTCTTCACTACCACCCGGATAGTCTGCGCTTTCACACGTTCCAGTTCAATGTCAAAATCAGAAGCAAACGCTTTGATGTGGCGAAGCGCCATCCGATCCCACTCCTGTGGAAGTCTGGGGGTCATAGAGAATGAATGTAATCCGGTAGGACGGATACCTAACATTCCCTCAGTAATAATACGTCCATACAAAGCGCTTTCAGTAGAAAGATGACGTTGTCCGCCCTCCGGCCATGCCTCAACAGCGTATGGCACATGTGCTCCCAACAGACGGGTAGAAGAATAATGCTTCATAAATTTCACGGCTTTCTCCACTTCCCCTGCCATAAAGACACCGCGAAGCGCATACAGAGTGGAACGATCCCAAAAAGTCTTACTGCCGGCCGCTGTCAACAATCCATTATCCGTCCACAGACGGGGAGAGAAAAGCGCATCAATCGTTCCTTTCGCACGTTCATTGATTCCCACCGTCAACGGGATGCAAATCCATGCACGCAACACATCATTTCCTTTATAATAGGCGTATGTATCAAAGCCTTCCACTTCCGCGGCAAAATAACTATCCATATTTTGCCGCAATTGGGCTGCTTGTTTACGATATTCTTTGGATACCGCACTTCCCTTACCCAACTCTTCCGCCAGATAAGACGCCGAAAGAAGAGCGTCATAATATAAAGAAGAAGTACATAAATTGGCTTTTCCTGCCGGAAAACGTCCTTCAAGTTCATCTGAATCAGAAGCCACTACTCCACCCTCGTTGATTTTCCGACGATTGAACTCCAAACACCATTCAATCAAAGGCCACAGCTGCTTTGCTTCCTCCTTATTACCACTTGCCAGTGCATAACGGGCTGCACCGTAAGCAATCATGGCAGCATCACCACGGTCACCGGCACCATTCCAATAGCTGTCACCTTCTGCAACAATGGAACTGGGAATCGGTTTCCACTCATCGTTCATATAACGTGCAAAATGTTTGAATGAATTCACTGCAGACGCATTGCCATACTGATAACCGATAAACGGAAAATAAGGATTGATATATTCCGCCTGATCGTTCGCCCAAATAGCCGCATAGTAACTTTCTCCTCCAGGACCATGCATCGGACCGGATTTGGTTTCATAGATACTCTCACAAGCCCGGATTTTTGATAAAGCAAACATCTCGTTAATTACCGGCTCAGGAGTTTCCAACACTAGATTATCCATCCATCCGGCAACAATAGACTTACGCTTCTCCAATTCTTCCCCGACATCTATCTTCAAAGTCTTCTCGGATGACTTCCATCCGGAAAGGGTAGCAAAGAACGTATGCGAATCACCCGGATTCAGCACCACCGCATCAGAGTTGTGAAGAACCATTTCAATACGATATCGACCATCCACTCCTTTAGCCGCATCGGTAGTTAGCACATTCGTGCAGGAAGGCAGTTCTATGCTTACTTTAGCTGTCCCCTGATTAGTGAACGTGTAGCTTTCCACTAAAGAAGGCAGATCAACCGACGGGCAATACACACGTTTCAAACGTAAAGAATTACCCTTGCTTAAAGCAATATTACTAATTACTTCCAATGTGCCATTGAATGTTATTTCTTTAACTTCTTCATGCATAGGCCTGCCATTAACAAACACATCTTTCAAAGGGTTCCAGTCAAACCGACGCATCAGGCTACCATGAGTATTATTAGGAATAGTACGAAGCATAGGCCACACCATACTCTTGTTCAGTTCAAAAGCGCCATTCTTATCCACACCATACCTCAGTACAGTAGCTACCCGCTTACCTGCCATTTCGATGTGGTCATAATGAACGTCTCCTTTCTTTACCTGCCATGTAATGCTATTGCCTCCCTCATCTATTTTCCAGTATTGCTGTGCATCAGCCACTCCTGTACACAACAGAACTACCACCAATAGTATTAGTTTTCTCATGTTACTAAATTTATTCTGATTTATTAAACTTACTTTTTCACAATGGTCATAGCAAAACCACCGCCGGAAGCCATATTGATTTTCCTCATCGAAGCGGAAGTTACCTTAAAAGTCTCTTTTTTATAATCTTCCGCCTGTTTATTCGCATTGACTCCATCACTAAACAAAGTCACTTCATAAGTGCCCTCACTCAGGAAACCGAAGTCCAATGTGATTTCACGTTGATTCCAATCGGTCATTCCGCCTACGTACCAGTTGCTATCCACCTTACGTGCCATCACAATAGACTCACCTAGTTTGCCTTGTAATACACGTGTTTCTTCTATATTCTTATTCGGAATACTTACAATAAAATCCGTACATTCCTGTTCCTTTTTGTAAATAGTCGGATTATCAGCAAGCATCGTCAGAGGAGAATCATGTACGATATAGGCAGCCAACTGATGACAGCGGGTTCCCTGACTCATCGGATTATAATAAATATCCTTGAAATCCTTCTTTGTCGCATTGCGCATAGCTCCCGGTGTATAATCGACCGGTCCTGCCATCATACGTATATACGGCATTATCACATCATACTCCATCATATCTTTCTCTATCTTGCTCCATTTCATCTCCTCCATGCCAAATACCGCTTCAAAATTGATAATATTCGGATAAGTACGATTCATGCCGGTAGGTTTGTAGAATCCATGCAAGTCCAAAGTCAATTTATACTTGGCTGTCATTTCCGCAATACGGTATGCCATTTCAACGGCTGTCTGATCGTCTCTGTCCAGGAAATCTACCTTAAATCCACTGATACCCATCTCCGAATACTTCTTGCAGGCCTCTTCCAACTGCTCATCCAATACATTGAACACCGTCCACAGTATCAAATCCACTCCTTTGCTCTTGCCATAACGAACCAGCTCTTCCAAGTCCAGCTCTGGAACGACAGTCAGCATATCCCCTTTACCTGGATTATACCAACCCTCATCGAGTACAACGAACTCTATCCGGTTATCCGCCGCAAAATCAATATAATACTTATAAGTCTCCATATTGATACCGGCTTTAAAGTCAACGTTATAGATTCCCCAATCATTCCACCAGTCCCATGCGACCTTTCCAGTCTTTATCCAAGAGCAGTCACCAACACGGTTGGGGGAAGCCAAGGCATACACCAGATTATTGACAGGCATTTCAATATCCTGTTCCGTCACCGCCCATATACGCCACGGATAATTGCGTGTTCCCTCTGTCTTGGCAATATAATCAGTACGGCCGACCACACGTTTCATCGCACGTGGCGGAAAGCTTTTCATTTCGGAAGGGTATTTGGCAAACGTTCCTTGCAAAGCACAATTCTTTCCGTCACCTTTTACAAACATACCCGGATAATTCTCCAAATCAGATTCCAAGAGTGTCATCTTCAGGCCCTCTCCGCAATCGACTGTAACCGGCAAAAAAGCAATGCTTTTTGTATTGGCACCCTTTACCGTTGCCTTTGTATAGATATTCTGGAAAGCCATCACATATTGGTCTTTTCCCGGTTTCACGGTAGAATAAGCCATGTATGTCTCATAGTCCTGTGGAAAATTCATCCGGACCACTTCATCCTTAATCATTAAAGGAGATTTGGCAGAGGTGTAAAAACGATAGGCAATTCCCTCGTCGTATGCACGGAAAACAACTCCGTAATTATCTCTCAACTTCAAATCCAGTTCATTGTAAGTCACAGCAAACGCTGGGAAACGATAATGTGGAGACACAATATCCTCCTTAACCATAGAACGTCTGTTCACACGTCTCACCTTTACATTCTCGCCCAATGTCCTGTCTTCAAGCACCAATCCGATCGGACTCTTATCCAACAATATTTTACCCTTATGCTTCAAAGCATAAGCCAATTGCCCCTCCGTGATGATTTCCACTTCCAGGTTTCCACCCGGTGACTTTAAAACCAAAGGGCGGTCTGCCGCCCAAGCAGACGACAGGCAGCAGACACATCCCAATAGTCCAAAAATAAAATATAGTACTATGTGCTTCATTATATTCATTATTTTCAAATTACTCGTAGAGGAATTGTGCAGTAGCCCTACAATCCTTATCGGCAGAAAGACAAGCCCAATGTGCGCTAAACCCTTCGGGGAACACATACGTCATCTCTTCTCCCGCTTTCAAAACAAACTCTTTGGACTTTACCTTTTCTTTCAAATAATGAGATACAGACAACCAAAGCGTCACGGTCACGTCACGGTCGGCTTTTAGCGTCAGTGTCTTTTTATCATAGCCGGTCATCAGATATGGGTCACTCAGTACTCCGCTTTTCACCGAAGTATTCATCCACGGACCACCATGCCCTACCGGTTTCCCCAATTTCCACAAATCATCAATACTTCCAAACCATAATCCGGCTGTCTTCTCCTTATTTATATATACAGAGTTAGACGTTCTCGCGTCTCTTCTAACGCCCGACAAAGCCAACAATCCATTCCATGTATTATAGTCATCAATATAATAATTATGTGAAGAAACAGGCCGCATCATCTTGAACAAAGGTTCTTTCCCTACATGGATTAATGGCAACTCATAGAATGTTCCATGAATATTGGCTAATTCGCGCTCGGACTCTACTTCACGTACACAACGGGCACTTTTCATTGTATCAAAAGCCGGATTCCCCTTAGGCAAACGTAAATCACCTTCGGAGGTGTGCAAAATGACAGAAGCCTCATCCACACTCCACAAGTCTTTCATCAGTTTTTTGTCCACCACTTTTGCATCAAACTGAGCTTGCTTGAAATAATGCACCTTAGTTTCCAATGCTCGGGAAGCCTGCGGTTCTACAATGCCCGGTGCAAAATCAAAAGTAAACTTGCGGAACTCAAATTCTCCTTTATCCACCACTCTTCCATTTTTCATGATGGAAGCATAATAGGACATATTATAATTACAACGGTTGCTATACAGTTTAGCTGCAAGAATCTCATCCGCCGTACCCACTTCGGCAAGTCCGGTAAACAACTTTGCAAACTTCTCACCTGAAACAAACTGTTCTGTAGTATAATGCAAAACAAAGCTAGCCTGTCCGTCTGTCAACGCTTTCAAACGTATCCATTCACCTTTCACACTCTCCGGAAAGATAAAATCCCGGTATTCTTCCCCTTTCAGTTGGAAAGTTTTATAGTCTGTCCATTCATTATTCCCTTTCTTGTCTATCTGAACGACAAAAGACAGAGGAGATTTGGAATGGTTAATAATATGTGCCATACGTCTGTCGAATCCGGCAAACAGATAAGGTTCGCTTACTTTCGTCGAAGAGATAACGTCCTTCAGCCAAATAGCTCCATATCCGGTAGCCGGTCCCCAGTTCAGAAAATCTTTTTTCTTTCCGAACCACAAATTGGATTGTGGCTGACCGGTGAGGATATTTCCCTGAATACTCGACTCATCGGTTGCCAATACAATCTGCCCGTTCCATGAACAGAAATCCGGGATATAACGCAAATGGGAAGCTATCGGACGAATACCGGATGAGTTGTCCTTTGAGAAAGTTGCGGGAAAATCGAAAAACATTCCATGCATATCCATCATCATCTCATTCCCGCCAATCTCGCGGATACGGGGCCATTCGGTAAACCAGCCATGAGAAGGATCATTATTGTAGGCGGCTTTTGGAAGCAAATAAGTACTCCACCGACCATTTTCCATTACTTTCAAGCGGATGGAGCGCTTGTCCCATCCCATTGTCCACAATGGGGCCTGTTCGTCAGGAACCGCCTTAATACCATTACGCGTAGTGACATCCGTAAATTGCCTGCGTTCAACAACCGTAAATTTCTTACCATCATACTCTGCCAATACACCATATTTCTCCGGTCCTTTCTGACCTTCTATGGGAACTTGCCAATCTTTCGGATTCTCACCGGCTTCTCCATTGTTTGCAAGCACCAGTTTGCCTTGCGCTGTATATCCACCTTTACCGTGCCATCCGGGCAACGGGTTATGATACAATTTCTTGGTCTCCAGCGTATGTACGTTCGCCTCATAAAGCATACCTTCCATATCATAGTAATACACTTTATTTTGGGGGTCGGTCAGATGACGGGCAATCGCAGTAATACGTCCCGGCATTTGTTTAATAGGAATTGTTCGAATATTCCCTTCAGTATCTATCAGATAGTGACCTATCAACAACTGATTGGACTCCTCATGAATCATACGGGCAGCAGGAGTTCCTCCCACACTACCCTCATAAATCTTCATATTCTTATTCTTATCGACAATGTACAATTTATGTTCACTACCCTTCGGCTCATGGGCCGCATAGTTCACCATATACAGTTTACCCTGCCAAGGAACAATCGCACCAATTCCACACTCATTTCCAAATCCATACTTCCCATTGATACGGGCATGAGCGTATGTCGACAGATGCGGATACACTCCACTGATACAACGTTCTCCGGATATTTCCGCAATATTCACACTATCTTTGTCCGGTCTAAAAGGAACTTGTTGGCTACCGGTACAAACCGCCATCAGTATAAGTCCTGCCAAGCTATAGCAGCCTGTTAAAATTCGATTCATAGCTATTAAATATTAAATGTTGATTTTTTATGGCACATAAGGGAAAGTATCCGAGTCCTCAGACAGTAGCAGAATAGAGAAAGCGCTTGACCATCCAAAATGCATAGCGGTCATCCCCTCTCCGGTAGCGGAATTCCAATTTTCACGAATAGGATATCCCGGATCTGCAAGACCTTTCAACCTGTCAGGCAGCAAACGTGTATACTTCTCCGCATCTTCTGCAAAACCATAATTCTTCCAGCCGCGAATGCCAAAATAAGTATAGTTCATCCAAGTCTGTCCACGGAAATACCCCCTGTCCGGTCGGTATAACGGGTGTTTATGATTCAAGCTGGAGAAAGGAAAATAAGTACCAAACAACTCAGGGTCCAGCATGTTCTTCTTGACAGCGGCAGCCTGCTCAGGAGTAGCCACCTTCGTAAACAAAGGAATCCATCCTGAAATATCAATTACTTTCACCAACTCTCCCGTACCGAGTTTACGGTCATAGAAAAATCCGGTTTCCTTATCAAAGAATTTATCTTGAATCATTTTCTTCAAATTCTTTCCTTCTGCCCTCAAAGTAGCGGCTTGTTCTTTATCTCCTATCTCTTCCAGCATATAAGCCAGATAAAATTTCTCAGCGCACAAATAACTGTTCAACTCTATGGATTCCTGGTCAAAAGAGTAAGCACCTTCCGTATTTTTCAACATTTTCACTCCATGAAATTTTACCGCCACGTCCATACCGCTTTCCCATTGTCCCATATAGACTTTCGGCCCTATACCTCCATATTCACACAAGCCGTTCTGATCATGGTCTCTGTATGTGTATCTCCACTTATGGTATTTCAATAATTTGGGTAACATTTCTTTAATAAATGCTTTATCTCCTGTACGTTGATACACCATATAGGTAGCCCATCCGGCAATAGGCGGTTTGGAACAAGCCTTATTATTATCTTTCTGACACAAAGAGACCAAATCAATAATCATCCCTTCCGGAGTCTGAAAATCAAACATGGTACGCATCTGGTCTTTTGCCAATTCCGGATTGAAAATAGACAAGGCGGTTGCGTGTTCCCAACTGTCCCATGCCCAAAAAGCATCAAAATGACCGGTAGCAGGTTGTACACCGGCATGTTTCAAGTCTCCGGCAGCACTGCGCCAATTGGTATGCAATGTCATCAACGCTTTTACAGCCCATTTCCGAGTACGGTCACTTTGCAAATAAGGAGTCGGACGTTCCAAAATACTGTTGATATAACCTTCCCAACGTTTTTGATTTTCTTTTAGATACTTCTTGGCTTTCTTTACCTCCAATGTCCGGTGAACAGAAATCGCTTCCTCCTGAGAAGCTGCCGGACAATAGGTAGTAAAAGTATAAAAGACATACGACTTTCCTGGGCGCAACTGTTTACTTTCCATTGTCGTTTCGTATGTATTCTTAGCTTTCATCGTCAAGACACTATTTTCAGGAAACGATACCACAAAATGATGCTTGTTATCCGCAACGCCTATTCCTAAAGAATTTTTAGAAAGAGCCTTGCATTGAGCGTCTTTATAGGTCGCTTTTCCACTCAATAACGCACCGATTGTTTTCTCCTCTGTCCCCTGATTGATCAGTGTATATTCAATCATCGTACTTCTATCGGACACAGCAATCTCTTTGAGTTGGATAAGGATATCACCGGCTTGTAATTGTTGACACAACCTACCGGGCAGATATTCGTGGGTCGCCTTTCCGGTAAAAGGAATCTTCTTCATATCCTGACCGACTTTCTCCACTACCGTCAACTTCTCAAAGCAATCCGACAACCATTGGAGTTTCAGCGAACGCTCTCCTGCAAATGCCGGCCCTCTGAATCCGCCGGTCAACGACAGATTAGAAGGATTGTTAAAGCCATAACCGTGCCAATCACCCAAGTCGGAAAAGAAATATCCGTTAGGAGAGACACTATATCCTACTTCAATATTCAGCAGATTCACAAACTGTTCCTGCTTAAACTTTCCTTTTCCAAAAACCTGGGAAAAAGACCAGACCAATACGGCTGCTATCAAAACTATTTTCCGTTTCATCACTATTTTATTTTTCCTATTTTACCTCCTGAAGCTCCAAAGCTAAACTGGAATATTCACTCTTCAATAGATTTTTCAGAGAAATTCCTTCTTCCATCAAGATTCTTCCGCTAATCACCTTGTCGTGCAGCGAACAGGGCTTATCTTCCTTTACTGCCGTCATATCAACCAAACGATACATCTTCCCCGCATCCAATCCGTTCATACGCACATTCGGAATCACCATATTCAGAAGATGGGAAATCTTGTATACATAGAAAACCGCTCTGTCTTTCTCAGGCGTTACATACATTAAAGAAGAAACACCCTTATTGTCATAAGGAGAGACCAACCGATATAAATCTCCGAGCTGCACCACCGGACGAATATTCTTATAAGCGGCAATGGCACGTTTAGCAAATGCCTTATCTTCCTCACTCATTTCTTTCGGCTGAATTTCCATACCCAATCGCCCGGACATAGCCACATCAAAACGGAATTTCAACGGAATACGGCGTCCTGTCTGGTGATTCTTGTCCGCACTGACATGAGAAGCCATCGCTATAGCCGGATAAAAGCCCGACACTCCCCACTGAAGGTAGATACGTTGCAAAGCATCCGTATCATCGCTAGTCCAGAATTCATCGAAATAAGGTAATATTCCATAATTCACACGACCGCCACCTCCGGCACATGCCTGCATTACCAACTTCGGATATTTGGAACGAATGCGTTTCAGAACTTTGTTCAACCCTCTATGATACTCAATATAAAGATGAGACTGTTTATTCTTTGGCAAGTAAGAAGAACCGTAGTCCATCAAACTGCTGTTATCATCCCATTTCATATAAGCTATTTCTGGATACTTAGTCATCAGATTATCAACTACACCAAAAACAAAGTCCTGTACTTCCGGATTCGTCAAGTCCAATACCACTTGCGTCTTGCCACGCCCTGTAGAAAGCGGACGGTTCTTAATCCTCATCACCCAATCGGGGTGTTTTTCAAACAATTCACTTTTGGTATTGGCCATCTCCGGCTCAATCCAAATGCCGAATTTGATATTGTGCTTTCGGGCAGACCGTAATAACCCCTCTATTCCGTCAGGTAACTTTTTCTTACACACTTCCCAATCACCCAAACTACTGTTTGCACCGTCCCTCGGATATTTGTTTCCGAACCAACCGTCATCCATTACAAACAACTCACCTCCCATAGCAGAAAAAGCTTCCATCATTTGGTCCATTTCTTTTTGGTTCACTTTGAAATAAACCCCTTCCCAACTATTCAACAAGATATCGTGAGGACGTTTGCCCTGATTCAGTTTATATTCGCGCGCCCAGCGATGAAAAGCGCGGCTCACTCCCCCTTTGCCATTCGTGCTGTAAGTCATGGCAAATTCCGGAGTAGTAAACACCTCGTCAGGCTCTAATATATAATGTGACGTTTCTTCATTGATACCTGCCGACACGTTGAATTTTGTATTATGCACATCCATTTTAATAAGGTAGGTACCGGTCCACGCCAATGTACCTCCCAATACATGCCCGTTTTCTTCCTGAGGCCTGCCATCCATTGTCAGCATAAATGAAGGATTATCCGTTTCGGTATTTGCCAATCCATCCTTATTGGAAATCACTTTCTGTCCGTTCGTCAGTTTTTCTTCATCCTGTGTACATTCAGCCCCCCAGAAACCATGAAAATGTGTCATCCAGTTGTCACCGCGCGGTACAGGCATAAAAGCTGAAGCGAACCGATACAAGGTAATGGGCTTCTTCCCATGATTTTCCACTTCCACCCAAGTAGAAATGATATCAGTTCCTTTATAAGCTTTATAAATCTGCTTCAAAACAAAAGGGTAAACTTTATCCTTCATCCGGATCTCCGTGACTTCCGCCTCATTCGAGGTATATTGTTTCACCTCCTCTACAGCCAAGTCCAACGACATATTGCCATCGGCGTGTGTCACTGCCATCGCTCTTTCTCCCGGAGTATTCAGTCCGAACACCGGATAACTTTCCAGTCCGAAAGCCAGTCCGCTGTCATAAATGCCTTGTATATCTTTCTCAAAAATACGACAACCGTAATATTGAAACTTCGATTTCTCACCGGGAACCGCAGTGATTAATAAAGAGGTATTAGGAGTCGAAATCAAGTAATCCTTCGCATATAAATTACCGGAAAGGACTCCTAATCCCAACATCAAGAGAGCTTTTATTTTCATGATATTCATATTAGAACAATTAGTTATTTTTTCGCTTTCAACACTGACGAATGGATCGAAGTACCCTCCAAACGGATTTGATAAGGCCATTGCGCCTCTTTCTCCAACTCTTCTTTCGGAGTACTCCAAGGCTTCACAAAGTCCCAATGTTCGGTCGGAGCACCCGTAACCACCAACCACAGGAACTGAGTATCTTTGGGAATCTCAAAACGAACAGTGCCGTTTTCTCCGTTCTTACCTCTATACATATCACCATAAAGGCACTTTCCTGCTTTATTAACAACAACAAATCCATATCGCCAACCGGCCTTATCTACCCGTTCCGAACGGAATCCCTCACTACCGGCAATACCTTTGAAATCCAAAGACACGATTTTTCCACTTTCCGGCACATTCAGCCGAATGGCATTATACCCATAATTTTGCGGACAACGCGTCGAAGCTATCTGATACCACCTGTCGGCCACCTTATCCAATTTGCATCGGTGCTGATTGGCATAGCTGCTACATATACTTTTTATACGTGGAATATCCCAAGCAACAAAGTGGGATGCCGCTTCATAAATTTCATCATTGAACTGTTGCTGATTAAGTCCGGTCAGCCGCTTATAGGTAGCAGCCGGATCTTCCTTGCCCTCTGCCTGCCGCCATATCCGGGATATGATATCTTGCCCGTGCTTATTTGCCCAATATTCCATAAACTGCGGAGCGTGATACATATTATGTACACTCAGCAATGAATAATGTGTCTGATCCATATAGGCATCCAAATGATACTGCTCTATGGTAGTCCAATCCGAATATACCTGCCATAACATCCATTGCGATGTATATTCCACCAATGGGCTGCTCACCGGAAAGCTACGGGCACCGTCAGCTCCTACCATATACTGGAAAGAATGCCCCATCTCATGGGCCAGTGCACAATAAGGATAAGATTGAGCACGGCAAGGACGCATCCACATCATGCCTACTCCCTCGTCTCCCCAACCGAAAGCGGATGTCTGATCATCATTGTACATCCAGATTATCATCTTATAACGACTTGAGAATGACTTCTTCTTATCAACAAACTTCAATTTATCCACATAATAATTATAAAAGCGTTCGCCTTCTCTTAATATCTCTTCCGGACAAAAGCGTTTGCCTTTATCAGCGTATTTCGTCGGTTCCTTACCAAAAGACTTTGCCCAAAACAACACCAGATTCTCTGACTCCGTCATATAATCATAACTGAATTGTCCGTCAGGCTGGTTAAACTTGTTCTCCTTTAAAGATTTTGCCGGAATAAATATCTCTTTTTTAGCAGATTTTGCTTGTGCAATCTCTCCCGACAGGAACCATATCACCAGCAATGTTAACAAATACATTCTATTCATATCAGTTGTTTCTTTATCAATTATCGATTATACATATTCCCATATTTCGAATCTCTTTCTTTCATCCTCTTCTGCTGCTCCAAATCCTCCGTCCATTAGAAGTCTACTTTTGTTTTTTTTCCGTCGGCCGCAATAGCATAGACTTTCGTTTTCTCATCTACTGCCACACCTTCCACTGTAAACTGTTGCAAAGGAGCGACAAATACAAGTTTTCCTTTTTGAAAGACTTCGTATGCCACTACCCCTTTCCAGTCCTTCATGGTAAATGTATTTCCCTTGCATACAGCCGTACCCGTTTCTACAGGCTGGGGATTCTTGAATAAATCGACCGTATTATCCGTAATATACCAGAAAGGCAATTGCTGTTTCGGATACTTCTTCGCTTTTATTTCCTTTCGTGTCTGTTCGATATCTTCCGCCGTCACTTCAAACATTCTTTTTCCGTAGTCGTTCACTTCCTGTCTGAAAGGTTTCAGAAAACCGAATTTCTCGAAGAAAGGAGTTAAATCCATCTTTGCCGCCGCACAAGCCTTTTTCACAAACTCCAATTGACATTTCCCGGCTGTAGCCGGATTAGGAGTAGTTCTGACAGCCTCATACAAATCCTTATAAAAATCATCATTACCTTTCACCTTAGCGCAATAAAGATACAATTGCCAAAAAGGAACCAGCCGACAATGGTTGATACGATTCTCATTGTGTGCAAGATTACGGGTAAAGTATTCCGTCATCGCACGTTCATACCAACAGTCATCATAGATTTTCGTAGGCCGTTCCACTTCTTTCTGAAGACGCGTTGTCATACCAAATGCATCCTGCACGTACAGACAATAAATATTATTCGTCACCTCCGTCATGCCATGCCATTTGGCTCCCGGACGTATCTGATTGATATGCCCTATCTCATGTGCCGGTCCCCAAAGGGCAATGCCGGTCAGTTTGTCAATATCACAAACTTTCTCCATCGTGCCGATACCATAAGCCGTACGATAATTGGGTGCATACATATATCCCTTATTTACTACATGGCAATATTGCCGGTTCTTAAACCGCTTGTCTGTATACTTGTCCAATCCCATAAACTCATGTTCCAGCGCCACAATGCGGTCGAATACTTCCACCAACGCCTTACCATCCGGTGTATATTGCCTGAAGCTCTCCACCGGAAAGGTAAGGTGGGTATACGCACCCAATACATCAAAATACTTGTAAGTGGCTTTGTCCAACAATGTCCGCCACTGCGAAGCCTTATGCTTCTTTATATCAAAATACCCATTGACTTCACCGGTCAGAAAGTGTACCCTTACCTTCTTGCCGGTCGTTTCTCCTCGTGTATGAAACAACACATACACCAGTCCATCATTTTCCGGAATAATCCGGTTCATACCTTCGTGTAACAAATAGTAGGAAGAACCGTTCTTGTAACCATCTCCGTTCGGACAATCCAAGTTCTGAATCTTGATCCGGAGCGTATCTCCTCCGGTTTCTCCTACCTTTATTAACAAAACCCTATCCTTACGTGCGACTATCCCAGTCGCGTTATCCAATAAACTATACCCATTGGTCTTATTTACCTTAGCCATTACATCGGGGTGTTGTCGTTGTTCAAAATCCTGAATACGGAATTCCGCTTCATTTTCACTGTTCCATCCGGATTTCAATCCGCTGGCAACCGGTTCAAAATCCGTCTCACTGATCCATCCGGAAGGGACTTTTTCTCCGGCTTTCGTACGGTTCCAGAACTGGTAGGCTCCACTCATATCGGGATAACGATCAAATTGTTCTCCACGTCCGAACATACGGGGATCTTCCTGCTCTACCAACCGGGCAGTCATTTCCTTTTCCATCCTTCGTTTCAGCAATTCATATTCCGGCTTCTTGGCCAGATCAACCATACAATCCGGATCTTTCTTTATATCATATAGTTCCTCCGTATCCCGTTTGCCAAAGGCCAACTGCCAATAATGGGCAGTCTTAGGATTTCTCCGAGCCTTCAGAATCTCCGTTTTTGTCGCTCCTCCGTCCACATTCATATAACCGGTCTCCGGATTTCCTGCCGGCCAACGATCCGTTTCAAAATTCTTCAAATACAGATAATTGCCCCGAATCATACCTCTGATAGGATATCCCCGGTCATCCGGACGCCCTACATCGTGCCGTTCTTTGCCTATCATAACAAAATTACGGTCTATATCCGACTTCTCATTCTTCAGAATATCTACAAAACTACGTCCGGTGATAGGACGCATACCGGCCTTTTCCTGACTGATGCCAACAACTTCGAGCAGAGTAGGCGCAATATCTATCACACTGATATAATCATCCACTTTACGTCCCGGCTTCACCAGCCCGTTCTTCCACATCACACTCATCGGGATATGATTGGAATTATTGTATTCCTGTCCTTTACAACGAGGAAAAGGCATTCCGTGATCCGAAGTGACAATGACAATCGTATTTTCCAATTCGCCGGATTCTTCCAATATATTGAGAATACGTCCCAGATGCGTATCAAAATGCTCCACTTCCAAAGCATAATCCAACATATCCGTGCGTACCGTCTCATTGTCCGGCCAATAACCCGGCACAGAGTCTATCCGTTCCGGTCGTTTTCCAACTTTCAATGATGAGCCGTATTCATAGTCCCGATGCGGTTCCAACGCTCCATACCAGAAACAAAAAGGTTTTCCTTCCGGCCGCGCTTTCATAAACTCTTCGAAGTTCGCCGCATAATCTACCTTAGATATACACGAAGTAGGTGGTACCAATTTCTTTTCATTCCACATCTTCCCGGTAATCTCTCTCTTTTTTCCATGAATATCATTGGCTATTCCGGGTCCCCATCCTTTGCCTGTACAACCTACATAAAATCCGTTCTCTGCCAATGCTTCAGGGTAGGATTTGAATTCAGCCGGAAAATCCGCCCAATGGTTACACGCCTCTTTCAGTTGCCACGAATTCCGGCCGGTAATAATAGCAGCGCGTGAAGGAGCCGATTTGGCGTTGCAAGTATATGCATTCTCAAAAAGAACCCCCTCACGCGCCACCCGGTCGAAAGCGGGAGTATGAACCCACGGAGTACCGTATGCACTCATGTGCCCCGCATCATCAGCAATACAGAATAATATATTGGTAGGTTTCTGTCTTTCCTGTGCCTGTGCCGTATCTGACATCGCTGTCGCACTGCCGGTGCTCCACAACGTACAAGAAACAACAGATAAGAGTTTTATATCCATATTAAAAAAAATTGAAGTTTATCTCTGTGCACAAAGTTAGGTCAAAGCCCCGTATTTTACTTTGCTTCCCGTCCATGACACTTTGTTATCCGTCCCAACAACTATTTTTTCCGTCCATTTAACATTTATTCGAGGAAATATTTAAAATAAAAATGCCCTTCACCTTTTGGCTGTATCCACTTGTTCATCGGCATTAGCGGGTGAAAGGCAACAAATTCACCCGACCTTAACCTCACATCGGTGCAGCAAAACTTATTTTCGACGCAGGTAAAGTTGCTTTCAACCATAAGTATTCTATAAACGAAAGCTTTGATTATAAAAACAAAGGTTTCGTTTATATAAATGAAGGTTGCATTTATAAAAACAAAGCCTCCGTTTATAGTTTATCTACAGTTCAAAAGAAGTTTAGATATAGTTCTAAAGAAGTTGTGCTATAACAGAAAAGGAATTTAGATATAAAGAAGACCGACCGCTGATATAGCCGGTTATGGTGAATATACAGGTGAAAGGCAGCGCCTTCACCCTCTAATGCTTATGAACAAGTGGATACAGCCAAAAGGTGAAGTGCTTGTGCAATCTACTAAAAACATTAAGTATTACGCTTATACTCACTCGGAGTCATATCATACTTCAATTTAAACACCTTAGTGAAATGCGAACTGTTGATAAATCCGACCTCATTCATTATCTCCTGAATATTGAGATGAGAGTTAACCAGCAGATAAGCCGCCTTTTCAAGACGGACGTTGCGGACATAATCGGACAAAGAATAGCCATCAATTCTTTTTATTTCCCTGTATAACTTGGAGCGGCTGACTCCCAACGCACTTGATAGTTGTTCCGGCGAAAGATTCGGGTCACTGATATTTTCATCTATCACGTTCTTAAGCCGCTCTGTCAATATCCTCTGCTCTTCCGTATCGTATAGCGTTTTTTCCTCTCCATTCTCCATGTCACCGGATTTCACTTCGGATACCTCAACCTCCTCCACGCCAGATTCGGAGATTCCCCGATCGGCTTTGCCTCGCATCCATTGTTCCCGCTGTACAAGCAACCGATGTATATTCACTTCCAACAGTTTCATAGAGAAAGGCTTGGCTATATATAAGTCAGCTCCCGACTCATATCCTTCTATCTGACTCTCTACCGTATCTTTGGCAGTCAACAATACCAAAGGAATAGAAGCTACGGAAAGATTGTTCTTTATCCGCCTGCACATCTCTATCCCGTCCATTTCGGGCATCATAACATCACTGACAATGATATCGGGAAAGACTGACATACATTTCTCCAACCCCATACGCCCATTATCCGCAATATGAATATTGTAAAAGGCGGACAAGCGTTCTTTCAACGCCGACTGCAATTCCTGATTGTCTTCCACAATCAATAATGTCGGCAAGTCCGGATTGTCAATCACCGGTTCATCCCCACCCACACTGCTAGTTTTCACCGGCTCAAACTCATTATACTGTTCGTCTATAAAACTCCTGACATCAAGAAGCTGGTTCCCGACAGCCGGTTCATTGCTCCTGCAATTTTCGTAAACAGGCAACGCAATTATAAATTCACTTCCCCTCATCCGTTCACTACTCACCACAATCATTCCCTTGTGCTGGAGCACCACACTCTTTACGATGGCAAGCCCTATTCCCGAACCTAAATGTGACTGCGAATTTCCATTCACCTGAAAGAAACGTTCGTAAATAAGGTGAATGGATTCGGAAGAAATACCAATCCCGGTATCTTTCACGGTAAGGATACAAAGAGGGACATCAGCCGGAACAGCACCTTCCGTATGAACTGTATCATAGCACGGAGATACATCTTTCTGCGTCCCCTGTTTGAAAGAGATATCTATCCTCCCCCCTTCATCGGTATATTTGATAGCGTTCGAGAACAGATTAAGTATCATCTTACCGATCTTTTCCTTATCGGCGTCCATCTCAATATCATTGTCATCAGCATTATATGTTATGGTGATATGCTTGTTTTCGGCCCAAGAACTCATATCGTCAAACAACTGACGAATCATTTGCGACATATTTATCCAATCCAAATGCAATGTAGAGAGTCCCAAATCCTGTTTCCTGATATCAACCAATTCGGAAATAAGAGCTAACATCCGTTTTACATTGTACAAGATAGTCCTGCATTCCTTACCCGGCTGGTTCGCGTCAGTAAGTTTCTCGGCAGCCAACAGAATAAGAGTCAGCGGAGTCTTCAGTTCATGTGAAGCATTCATGAAAAACTGCATCTTTGCCTGGTATTTCTCTTCGTCCTGCGCTATCAGTATTTTTTGTATCTCGTTCTCCTTCTTCAGATTCTGCTCTTTGTTATATTGGCGGAAAGCTATAACAACAATTAATACTACAATGATTATATATACCATTTTAGCCCAAGCAGACAACCACCAGGGAGGCAATACTATAATCTCCAGTTCCTTTCCCGGTGTTTGCCAAGTATATCCCTTGTCCGTCGAAAGCTCTACCTCCAATTGATAAGAATCGTACGGCAGATTGGAGAAATAGACTTCATTATTGATATAACGTAATATACGCCAATCATTCTGAAAGCCTTTCAACCGATAACGGTACATAATCTGATCAGACAGTTCATACCCCAAGGCGGCAAAAGAGACTGTAAAGTTATTCTGCTTATAGTTCAATGTCAGCTTGGAAGTCTCATTCAGAATACGATTCAGCACAACACGTCCATCATAAATTGTATTTGGAATAATCCGTTGGTTATTCACAGACAAATTGGTAAACATTAATGAATACAGACCGGCATCATGCGTAAACTGATCGGGACGGAAAGAACTGATTCCATACAAGCCTCCCATATAAAATGTACCGTCTTTAGCCTTATAAGAGACATTGACTTTAAACGCATTATCCTGCAACCCGTTGGCAAAGCCGTATGTATACATCTTATTCTTTTGGATATCCAACTGAACCATCCCATTGCCCCCTATCCACACATTGCCGGAGTTGTCTACTAAAACAATTTCACAGTCATTATTAGCCAGTCCATCCTGCATCGTATAACAAGTGGCCGTATAATCATTCTTACGCTCAGAATGCAATACAAGCTTATTCAACCCACCACCAATGGTACCTATCCAACAGACCGAATCATTGTAGCAATCAATGCCGGCCAAGTAATTAGTGGACATGGAGGTCTCCGGAGAGGTTTCATTAGTCTGATAAGCAGCAAGCGTTTTTATCTTTCCGTCTTCTGTCAGTGTCAAACGGTTCAAGCCGTTCGTAGTACATAAAAATACCGACCGATCTCTGATAAGCATATCTGATATTTGGTTGGAAAGAATGCACGGATCTGTTTGTGTGTTCAGATAAAGCGCTACAGCAGGAGAAGTCAGTGGATTGTCTATACAGAGAAGCCCATCTCCCCATGTACCGATCCACAACCTACCGGACTCATCTTCCCGCAGATCAGCTATACTCATATGTATTCTATAAGCATTCGGATCATTCGTCACCGACATTCGTTCCAACTTCCCCGTAAGAATATCATAAATGAAAACGCCATGACTGGAGCCTATATAAAGATGTCTCTGGTCGTGGCTCATCTCCAGATTCTGCAAATAGATATCATGAAGCCGGTCTTTGGGCAAGGGAACCAAGTCTAGTTGTCCCGTCTGCGGCACATAACGAAACAGATTGGCATATTCAACGACCATCCAGATTGTTCCGTCTTCTTGTCCCGTCACTGATATAATCTCATTTTGCGAAAGCCCCATTTCCCTAAAATCCACATTCGAAAGATTCTTAAAAAGAGGATTCGACAAAGTGCGATAGTATATCCCCCAACTACTTGTCGCTATCCACAAATTGTTATATTTATCAATTAGCAAATCCCTGATCTTTTGCATGGATTGTTTATCATCTCTGGCATTCTTAAGATACTCTTGAATAGAAGGAGTTTCCGAAAAAGGATAGCGCACTTCAAAAATTCCTTCCGGATAACCGCACCATAAACTACCATCCTTGCCAACAATAAACTTACCATTCGTATATGTGGGAATCTTGGAATTAATATGATGAAAATCCGCATATACCAACGTCGGCTCGTGAAGCTCTCCACCAGCGAGCGATACCCGATAGCACCCGCTTCCGGTACGCATATATAGAAAGTCATCGATACAATAAATGCTTTGTACTGTCTCATCTTTTTGCAACAAGTTTTTTGTCGGATATCTTTTGAGAACAGAAACCTTACCATCGCGTATGCCCAATTGGGCGATATGCCTGCCTGTGTTTGCCCATATTATTTCCCCCTGGAACTGTATATCACCTATATTTTTTCCCAAAAGACGTTCTTCCTCACTATTCCATTTCAATGGACGTATCGTGTCATTATCAATCCGCATGACTATCATTCCCTGAGAAGAACCGATCCATAAGTGGCAACCGGCAGGATCAACATATAATTTGTACACAGCTAAATCTGAATCATATTTCTGCTCCCCCTCTCTCACATAAAACGGTACATAACGATGGGTATTCAAGTCAAAACAAGTCAATCCGCTTTCTGTCCCCACCCAAAGTTTATCTTTCGTGCAAACCATAGCCTGTATCCGATTATGGGACTTGAAGATCTTATGCCCTTCCTGATAATAATTGAAGGTCTGCAACGAGTATCCGTCATAACTTTGTAATCCTGCAAAAGTACCAATCCACATCAAACCCGTACTATCTTGGGCAACACAATTGGCATCCGTATGAGCTAGTCCGTCATTAATAGTCAAATGCTTAAATATTTCATTTCCGGACGAACTATTTAAACTTGATAAAATCAAGCACAGTAGTATGGATAGAAAGGTTCTCATAGTAGTATATGTTAGTATCTTAGTGCAAAGATATTAAATAGAAAATAATAACCTTCATTTTTCACGAAGAAAGCAGAAATAATGAATCAATCCACTATTATACTGTAATTCAAACACTTACAAATAATTTTCATAAAATAAACCGGACCAAAAAATGTTAAATAGACGGAAAGAACAATCAATGGGACGGATAACAAAGTGTTATAGACGGGAAACAAAGCAGAAATAAGGTATTTATCATAATTTTGTATATAGAATACTATATATGATATATACCATGAAAAAACAGAATTTATTAATCCCTTTTTTCCTGTCACCAGCCGCAATCAATGCTGAAAATTGTCCTAATATTGTTTTCGTATTGGTAGATGACATGGGAATAGGAGATATCAATTGCTATTACAACCAACCGAAAATTCAGACTCCAAATATAGACAAACTAGCCTCAAAAAGCTTACAATTCATGCAACATTACAGTGGCTCTACAGTAAGTGCTCCCTCCCGTTGCTGCCTATTGACAGGAAAACATACCGGTAATTCTTATATACGCGGAAATAAAGGTGTCAAAAGTGAAGAAGGAATCTTCGACTTGCACCTCCCCGCCAATGAAACAACAGTAGCTGAAGTGCTGAAACAAAAAGGTTATTCCACCATGTGTGTAGGCAAATGGGGACTTGGAGGACCAAAAACAAGTGGCAGCCCGATCAATAAAGGCTTTGACTATTTCTTTGGCTATTTGTCTCAAGGAGATGCCCATCGATATTATCCCGAATACTTATATGAGAATGAGAATAAGATCCAACTCGGTGGAAAAGTATATAGCCATTGGTTAATACTGGAAAAAGGCTTGAATTTCATCAAATCCCGTAAAAAAGAAGAGCCTTATTTTGCCTATTTCGCCATTACTCCCCCTCATGCTGACTTAGATTATCCGGATATCAGCCAATATCAAGGAAAGTTCCCTGAAACTCCTTATATCAATAAAAATGGAAAAGGAGGATTTAAAACACAAATAGCCCCAAAAGCCGCTTATGCTTCTATGATAACCGAAATAGACCGGAGTGTAGAAAAAATAATCTCTCTTATTAAAGAAAGAGGAGAATGGGACAATACTATTTTTATATTCTCTTCCGATAATGGCGTGCATTGCGTCGGTGGCCACGATCCTAAATTCTTTGACAGTAACGGTCCGTTCCGAGGATACAAACGGGATTTATATGAAGGAGGAATTCGTACCCCATTCATTTTTTCTTGGCCCAAACATATAAAAGAACATAGGAAAACTCCGCATATCTCCGCTTTTTGGGATTTCTTACCTACCGTATGCGATATTATAAATACAGAAGTTCCCAAAGGCGTAAATGGGATTTCTTATTTACCGGTTCTTCTAAATAAAGAAGACAAACAACCACAACATGAGTATATCTATTTCGAATTCTATGAAGCAGGAGGAAAACAATCCATTCTGAAAGATGGTTGGAAGTTAGTTTGCTTGAATCTTTCTAAACCCGATAAGTTGGTGGAAGAGTTGTATTACCTTCCCCATGATATCGGTGAAAAACATAATCTCATCAAAAACAACCGCAGCAAAGCGGAAGAGTTGAAAAAGCTTGCAAACAAGGCCCATACAAACAGCCCGAAATTTAACTGGTAAATATAACTATAAACTCAATATAATCATGAAAACAAAACTATTACTAGGATGTAGTTTTGGCAGTTCTCTGCTAACAGGAGGATGTATCGACGTAAACAAAGCGGCCACCAATACTGCCACACAGCAAAAACCGAATGTCATCTTTATAGTAGCCGATGACTTAGGTTACGGAGATATCAGTTGCTACGGAGAAAAAACAATCTCCACTCCTCATGTGGACAGCCTTGCCGCAAATGGTATTCGCTTTACGGATGCTCATTCAGTAGCAGCTACCAGTACCCCATCACGATATTCTCTCTTCACCGGTCATTATAGTTGGCGACGAAACGACACAGGTATCGCTGCGGGTAATGCGGGAATGATAATCAAACCGGAACAAACAACCATTGCGGATATGTTTAAATCGGCAGGATATACAACTGGAGCTATCGGCAAATGGCATTTAGGGATGGGAGATAAGACCGGAACTCAAGATTGGAACGGAGTTATCACCCCCGGTCCTCAAGATATCGGTTTTGACTATTCATATCTTATGGCAGCTACAGGTGACCGGGTACCTTGCGTCTGGATTGAGAACCAACGGGTAGCCAATTATGATGTCAATGCTCCTATTCATGTTAGCTATACCAAGCCTTTTCCCGGAGAACCTTTGGGTAAAGATCATCCCGAATTACTGATAAAGCTAAAGCCCTACCCCAATCATGGGCACAACCAAGCTATTGTAAATGGCATTTCACGTATTGGCTATATGAAAGGAGGAGGAAAAGCATTATGGAAAGATGAGAATATCGCCGATACTCTTACTGCCAAAGCCGTTCGCTACATAGAAGAGCATAAAGATACCACTTTCTTCCTCTATGTAGGCACCAATGATATTCATGTGCCTCGCTATCCACATTCTCGCTTTACAGGCAAAAGTGGTATGGGATATCGGGGAGACGCTATTCTACAATTTGACTGGACAGTCGGTGAAATCATGAAAGCACTGCAAAAACAGGGAATCGCAGAAAATACATTGATTGTTCTTACCAGTGATAACGGTCCGGTTGTCAACGATGGATATTTGGACCAAGCTATAGAACTACTTGGAGAACATCGTCCTTGGGGAGATATGAGAGGTGGAAAATACAGTAATTTCGAAGCAGGAACGCGAATTCCTTTTATTGTGAGTTGGCCAGCAAGAGTAACTCCGGGCATCTCAAACGCCTTAATCTCACACATCGACTTATTTGCGTCGATGGCCGAACTAGTAGGAACAGAACTGAAAGAAGGTGTTGCTATTGATAGCCGTAAGCAACTAAGCGCATTATTGGGAACAGATAAAAAAGGACGAGATTACATCATAGAAGCCGCTCAGTCTATTTCTATTTCTGACGGAGAATGGAAATATATCACTCCTTGCGACCGTACTCCCTATTATAAAATCACTCGTACAGAAACGGGTAACTCTCTTGAAGAACAACTTTATAATCTACATAAAGATATAGGTGAAAAACACAATCTGGCTAAAAAGTATCCGGAAAAGTTGAAAGAATTAAAAAGAGTGTTGGAACAGGAAAAGGAAAAAGGATATATGCTTAAATAGTATGAATCTGCAAAAAGTCTGTCACACACTACGACATATTCTCAACGTAGTATGGAGTTTTTAACGTTCAGAATTCTTGTTATGATAAAATCTGGTTCCTTAGGTAGTCTAGGAAAGGGGAAATGTTAAATAGACGGAAAGAACACCCCACGAAACGGAAAACAAAGTTTTAGAGATGGAAAACAAAATGAAAGAAACAATTCTATTATAACTTTGCATTCATGAAAAATCTTCTAATAAACTTTAATTCAAATACCATGAAAACTTAGAATTTATCAACCGCCACTTTGGTAGCAAGCAATGTCAGAGACATGCTTTTCGTACACAGAAAAAAACTAATATAGAATAGTTCTGTCGTTATATGAATTTTCAACCAAACATTAATCTTTAGTATTTTCAAGCTATGAAAAGAAAAACAACAATTTCAACTGTATGGAAACAAGCCACTTTGGTATTTTTTTCATCAATTTGCTTGAGCGGATTAGGAGGATGTCAAGATGGGGGAACCACATACGGGGCACCTCAGGGTTCTCCCTCCAATCCTGATCAACCGGTGACTTTCACCGATTTTACCCCCAACGAGGGTCCTGTACGTACACGCATGTATATCAACGGTGAAAACTTCGGAACGGACATTTCCCTTATCGAAGTATTTATAGGTGGACAGAAGGCAAAGGTCATTCACTCGTCCGACAAACAGATTTATTGCATGGTACCGGCACGTGCCAGCGGCGGATACGTAGAAGTGACCATCAAGAATCCCGATGGAAACGAGTATGTGAAACACACGTTCGATCAAAGGTTCACGTATCATTTTAACGAGATGGTAGGAACACTTTGGGGCAAAGTAGACGAAAACGGAAACAGTTCCGTGAAAGATGGAAGTTTTGAAGAGGCAGAGACTATCGAACCGCGATTAGCTTTGTTTGACGACAAAGACGGAAGAAGGGAAATCTATTTTTGCGAAGGTAACAAAACCATCCGCAAAATGGACCTTAACAAAAGAGAAGTAACCACGGTGTTGAAGTCCGGTTCCGTAGATTGGAAGTCCATCAATACCATGTGTTGGAGTAAAGAAAAGGATACCTTGTTTGTTAACAATGTGACCACTGTACAGGATGCTCCCGGTATATATTACTTTTTAAGAAAAGAGAACTTCCAAATTCCGCACAACTGTGTAATCATGAAAAACGTAAACTGCATTTTCGTCAATGATGCGGATCCAGACGATTGGGGAATCTATTTTATCACCAAAGATAAGTCAATGCTTTACAAAGGCACATTCAATCCGGAAACCGGACTATGGGATCCTGAGGAACTTCACACTTTCGGAAATGGCGGACAATGGTATGAAAATGCAGTATTTCATCCTGAAGGCAAATACCTTTACTGTCTGGCACGTGGGCAGCACTGCATACAAAAAGTGGTCTATGACCCTGAGACCAATCAATTGGAGAAACCTGACGTATTCGTAGGCTATTCTGGTTCGATAGGATATGTAGACGGAGTGGGAACCAACGCCCGTTTCAATATCCCGATGCAAGGCGTATTTGTAAAGAACGAACAATACGTGAAAGAAGGAAAAGACGACATTTATGACTTTTATGTAATGGACGCTAACAACCACTGCGTGCGCATTGTGTCTCCCGAGGGAGTTGTCACCACTTACGCAGGACGGGGTAGTGCTACTTCCGACGGCAGAGCTTACGGATATATTGATGGACCGATACGGACTGATGCCCGTTTCAATACTCCAATGGGACTTTGCTATGAAGAATCAACCGCCACGTTCTACGTCTGCGACAAAAACAACCGACGCATTCGCACCATTTCTGTTCAGTAAACGAATGATTAACATACAATTATAGGTAAAAATGAAAAGAATTTTATTCATTGTAATCTGTCTGCTGACAGGTTGCGTCTGGGGAGGTTATGCCCAAAATAAAAGCATAGAAGTCTCTGGAAACGTGAAAGACGAGACTGGAATGCCGCTCATCGGTGTAAATATCTCCGTAAAGAATGCAAGCGGTCTGGGAGTGATCACCGACATAGATGGTAACTACAGAATCAAGATAGCGCCATACAGCACATTGATCTATTCGTATATAGGTATGGTGACACAAGAAATTTTGATTAAGGAGAACATGAAAAAGGTCAATGTAGTGTTAAAAGAGTCAACCAAGACCGTCATTGATGAAGTGGTGATAACCGGTACCGGTGTACAGAAAAAAGTGACCGTGACGGGAGCCGTCTCTACGGTAGATGTGGATTTATTAAAAACACCTACCTCAAGCATCACCAATGCTTTGGCAGGAAATGTACCGGGCGTTATGGCAATGCAGACCAGTGGACAGCCGGGGAAAAACATATCCGAATTTTGGATCCGCGGTATCTCCACGTTTGGTGCAAGCAACAGTGCATTGGTGCTGGTAGACGGATTCGAACGCGACCTTGATCAGATCAACGTGGAAGACATTGAATCTTTCTCCGTACTCAAAGATGCTTCGGCTACGGCAATCTACGGTTCCCGTGGTGCGAACGGTGTCGTATTGATCACCACCAAGCACGGTAAGGCAGGTAAAGTGAACATCAAGGCTAAAGTGCAGTCTTCTTATAACGCCCGTACCTACACCCCATCGTTTGTAAACGGCCCTACATACGCTTCCATGCTGAACGAGTCGCGGGTGACACGTGGATTGGAACCTCTCTATAACGAAGAGGATATGTATTTATTCCGCAGTGGAATGGACCCCGACCTCTATCCCAACGTAAACTGGATGGATGCGTTGTTGAAAGATGGTGCCATGACCCACCGTGCCAATGTGGATATCAGCGGTGGTGGTGCCACAGCTCGTTATTTCGTCTCCATGAGTTACCTAAATGAAGACGGTATGTATAAAGTGGACAGTTCAATAAGAGACAAATATGACTCCAACCCCAATTACCAACGCTGGAACTATCGTATGAACGTAGATGTCGACGTTACTAAAACCACTTTGCTGAAAGTGGGTATATCCGGATGGTTATCCAAACAGAATGAACCAGGATGTGGAGGGGGAGAATCACAATTGTGGGCATCTCTCGTAGGTCATAATCCGATCTCGACACCGATATACTACTCCGACGGGAAATTAGGAAGTTCCGGCACAGGCAATAAAGCTAATCCTTGGATGCTTTCCACGCAAAACGGATACAAAGAAAAATGGAACAACACTATACAAACCAACATCACATTGGAACAAGATCTGAAGTTCATCACCAAAGGACTGAAGTTCACAGGACGTTTTGGATTCGACACCTTTAACGAGAACACAAAACTTCATGAACAATGGCCCGAACTCTGGAAGGCTGAACGGGAACGGGACAGCAACGGAAACATGGTTTTCCATAAACTTTCCGATGAAAAAACAATGGTTCACAGTTCTTCTTCTAAAGGTACACGAAAAGAGTTTTTCGAGGCCATTCTGAACTACAGCCGCAACTTCGATGACCATCGAGTGGGCGGAACATTGAAATACACTCAAGACGCTAAAACCAACACCCAGAGTGTCAGCGATTACGAATGGCTCGACCGCAAGCATCAAGGACTTGCCGGACGATTCACGTATGGATGGAAATACCGCTACTTCATCGACTTCAATTTCGGTTACAACGGCTCTGAGAATTTTGCTCCCGGACATCAATTCGGATTTTTCCCCGCCTACTCTTTGGCATGGAACGTCGCAGAGGAATCTTTCATAAAAAAACATCTGTCTTGGCTAAGCATGTTCAAACTCCGTTATTCTTACGGTAAGGTCGGTAGTGACAACGTAGATAGACGCTTTCCTTACTTGCCGGGATTCAGCAATATGAACAAGTACTCATACACATGGGGAGACTATGTGGATACAGCCTGGGCAGGAGGAAACAACAGCAACAAATATGACGCGCTGACCTATTCAATGGTAACCTCCGAAGAGATAACCTGGGAAATAGCCACAAAGCATGACGTGGGATTAGACATATCTGTTCTCAATGATAAAATATCGGGTACGATCGACTATTTTCACGAGACACGCGACGGAATTTTCATGAACCGTGCCAATCTGCCATGGATTGTCGGTATGAATGGACTGAAAGCGAACGCTAACGTAGGTAAAGTACTGTCGAAAGGTATCGATGGCAATATCGCTTACCACGATAAGTTCGGAAAAGTAAACTTTACCGTACGTGGTAACTTTACTTACAGCAAGAATGAGATTTTGGAATACGATGAAGTAAACTCACTCTACCCATATAAATTAAAAGCTGGCCAGCGTGTAGGCCAAAAACTAGGTCTGGTAGCCGTAGGATTGTTCAAAGACTATGAAGATATCCGCAACAGCCCCGACCAAAGTCCAATAGGCGGTTCATCGATAATGCCTGGTGACATCAAATACAAGGATGTCAATGCCGATGGAAAAATCAGTGACAACGACATCGTTCCCATCGGAGCAACGACCCGTCCGAATTTGATTTACGGTTTTGGAGCTTCCGCACAATGGAAAGGGCTTGACATCAACGTACATTTTCAAGGAGCCGGCAAATCATCATTCTTCATTCACGGACAAAGCGTGTATGCGTTCAGTGAAGGCGAATGGGGAAATGTGTTTGACGATTACGTCGGCAACTATTGGAGTTTAGACAACCCAAATCCCAATGCGAAATATCCCCGTCTAAGCTGGAACGGAAATTCCAACAATAACCGTCCCTCTACTTTCTGGCTACGCGATGGTTCTTACCTCCGTCTGAAAACACTGGAAGTAGGCTACACATTGCCTAAGAACATCTCACGCGTATTATATATGAATAATATCAGAATATTCTTCATCGGAACAAACCTATTGACTTTCAGCAGTTTCAAAATGTGGGATCCAGAAATGGGAAGCAGTACGGGGCAACAGTATCCACTGAGCAAATCGTACACACTAGGGCTGACCGTCACCCTGTAAAAATATAATGCATAAAACTGATATACAATGAAAAAGAAACATATATTATATTCTGCCATTCTAAGCATGGGAATGGCGATAAGTTCCTGCTCCGACTATTTGAATGTCTCAGATAAACTGGAAGAAACGACTCAAAATCTAGACAAAATCTTTATGAGTAAAGAATTCTCCGAACAATGGCTTGCACAAGCGTATGCTTATCTAATACGTTATAACTCGGATATTCACGATCGCGGTTGGTGCCCCACCAATTTTGCGGACGATTACATCTATTGCGATGATTTGGCAGAACTCCGTAAATTCAAGTATGCCGAATACGATGAAGAGTTCCACCGTGACGCTTGGTATGACGCATACAACGGTATCCGCCAGGCTTCCATCTTCATTCACAACATTGACCGCAATCTAGAGTTTACACTAGAAGAAAGAAAAGACTACAAGGCACAGGCACGCTTCGTCCGCGCCTATCTCTATTGGAAGCTGTTGCAGAAATTCGGTCCCATACCATTGATGCCGGATGAAGGAATGGATTATTCACTCAGTTATAAAGAAATTGCTACCCCGCGCAGCACGTATGATGAATGTGCAGACTTTATCGCCCAAGAAATGGTATTGGCGGCTTATGATTTGCCAGAAGACCGCGACAGCCGTAATATTGCCCGTCCTACACGGGGGGCTGCATTAGCAGCTCGAGCAAAAGTGTTGCTTTATGCAGCAAGCCCCATTAACAATCCCGGAGGGCCGGGCGATCCGTTGCCGTCAGAACGTTTCACAGACTTGGTAGACGATCAAGGACGTCTTTTGATGGGACAAGAATATAATGAGGAGAAATGGGCGAAAGCTGCTGCGGCAGCAAGAGATGTAGTTGAAATGGGGAAAAGAGGAGTGTATAGGCTCTATACCGTGAAAGCACGTTCGGAAGGAACAATTGACTATCCGGCTACGATCACGCCGCCTTTCCATGATATCTATTCGGGTGAAAACTATCCGGATGGATGGGCGGACATCGATCCCCTACAATCCTACCAAAACATGTTCAACGGTAACCTCCACCCGTCCGACAACCCGGAAATGGTATTCACCACAGGACAGAATTTCAATGCCTATTGGCTGGCCCAACGTGGTATGCCAATAGAAATAGGCGGTTCCAACTGTTATGCTATGTCTGGAAAGCAATGTGATGCTTACGAAATGAACAACGGTACTCCGTTTGATAAAAAGAAAAAATATACAGGGGATGATATGTACATTAGCACCGAAGAAGAGAAGAACGGTCTGTATGCGCCGCTACGTCAAGGAGTGAACAAGCGATATGCGCACCGTGAGCCGCGGTTTTATGCTTCTTGCGCCTACAACGGAACATTCTGGCCGGCTACCAGCGCAGAATTACCGGAGAACCGTAACAAACAGGTATTCTACTATCGCGGTACGGAAAGCGGTTGGGGAATTAGCAATAACGTGCTGCGTACAGGTATCGGAGTGATGAAATACATCAGCACACGTGATAACGGTAAAGCTGGAACTATTATAGCTAAACCGGTTGTCGGCATTCGCTATGCCGACGTGCTTCTGTGGTATGCCGAAGCTCTGAACGAACTGAATCCGGGCGCACAATACACCATTCCTTCATGGGACGGCAAACAGTCCTACACCATCACCCGTGATGAGGAAGAAATGCACTATGCCATCAAAAGGGTACGTCTGCGCGCAGGTCTTCCCGATTATGATGATACTGATGTTTACCAAAACCAGAAAACTTTTCGGCAAAAACTAAAACACGAGCGCCAGATTGAATTTTTTGCCGAAAACAGCCGCTATTTCGACCTTCGGAGATGGAAAGACGCACAAGAAGAAGAATCCATGCCGATCACAGGATGCAACATCTATATGAGCGAAACAGCAAGGGATTATTTCCACACACAAGTGACATTATCCGATATCCCGACCACCTTCAACCGTAAGATGTATTTTTGGCCAATCTCAAAAAATGAATTGAACAAAAACTTCCGAATGACACAGAATCCGGGATGGAAAAGCTATGACCAATAATCTCTAAAAATAAGACAAAAATGAAAAATTATATCATATACTTTTTAATGTTGGGATTGCTGCTGACAAATGCAGCTTGTAACGACGAATGGGAAGACGAAGTCTACTACCAGAATATCGCTCTGAAAGCCGTGATTAATAGCGAAGGCGTCACAAACATCTATATACCATACGAAGGAAATGGGGAATTCGTATATCAGCTGCCGGTTATCGTAGGAGGTTCCCAAATTAACAAATCCAACTTAGACATACAGATTGAAGTAGACAAGGATACACTGAACGATTTGAATGCTGAACGCTACAAACTGCGGGAAGATTTGTATTATCTGGAACTTCCACAAGCAAACTACGAATTGCCTTCAGCTACTTGTCACATCCCTGCCGGAGAATGGCAAGGATTGTATGATGTAAAGTTCAAGTTTTCGGGATTGGATCTAAGACACAAATGGGTGTTGCCGTTGACTATTGTCGACACAGACGCTTACGATCCCAATCCACGGCAGAACTATCGGAAAGCGTTATTGCGCGTAATGCCTTATAATGACTATTCTGGTACGTATTCAGCCACCAATATGAAAATATATATTGGTGATGATAAATACTCGATGGCAATGGATAAACGCAACCTTTTTGTCATGAGCGAGAACCAATGTTTCTTTTATGCAGGAAATATCAGCGAGGAACTGATAGACCGTGAGAAATACAAAATCGCCCTGACTTTCAACGAGGACGGAACGATTAAAGCGGAGGCGGTTGATCCGGGTAATCAGATGAGCTTCGAGGTGATTGGACAACCGACCTATACAACAAGAGTTATGGAGGACGCCACTTATCCTTACATTGAGCACCATTATACGACCGTCAATATGGAATACCGTTACAACGACGTGAGTACGTATGAAGACTATGCCATTCCTAACCGAGTGAAAGGAAGTATGAGCATGGAACGCAAGTTAGACACATTGAAACCCGAACGAGATCAAATTCAGTGGTAAAAAACAATTAGAACTGTGAATATGAAATATTACAATTTTCTATTTTGTTTCCTATTAAGTGCCGTTGTAGCGTTCTCAAGTGCCTGCAACGATGACAATGAAGAAGCAGGCAATCTTGCCTGCTTCCGGGAAAGTGGATACATTGCCGCCGAGTTCTCTTATCAAGACGACAATTTCGAGCAGACAATGACCGTGCTGAACAGAGGCATGGGAACGTTTAATACGCAAATAACTCCCTATACACAAGCAGAAATGGCTACTTACAACCAAAAAAACGGCACCAGCTATCATGTGATGCCAGAAGGCACTTACAAGTTAAGCGAAACCAATCTTTCATTTGCCGATAACGAGAAGGCTAAAGACATTCTTGTAACGATGTATCCGAACAAATTATTCGAAGTGATACGGAAAGATACGGAAAGCAAACAATACGCCTTACCATTGAAAGTGGGAAACCAGAGCAACTCCGGCACCATTTACGTGGTAAACATGGATTATCCCGTTCTTAAATTATCAGAAGAAGAAATAACTCTAAGAATGGTGAATGAGGAAGAAGAGAGATCAATATCAGCATGTACATACGAAGAACAAGAAGCAACCGAACCTATTCCAAACAAAGGAAATATCAGTTTGGACCTTACCATTTCAAACAATGCGGAAGAATGGATAGAAAAGTACAATGCAGAACATAATACGGAATATCAATTATTACCCTCAACCGCCTACGAATTTAGTAAAATGACCGGATCGGAAGGGGAAGAGAAGTGTACTGCTTTCATTAAAGTGAAACGTACCCTATCTTCGGGAGCACCTTTGGAATATGGTAACTTCATTTTACCAATACAATTGGCGGGAACCGATGAACATGTGGCTTTAGAGCATGATACTTGCATCGTAAAAGTGATCAATACAAATAGTTATGATGATGTAAAAAGAGAATATGATGACGGGAAAAATATTATTTTCCACGTAAAACTTGCCATCGATAAAGAAGGGTTGGAAATGATGGATAATGACATGGAGTTTTTCAGAGAGCAATTGGCAATCCAATGGGAAGAAATCAATAAGCGTTTCAATAGACTCGATAAAAAAGGTATACTGAAACGGAATTATATCTTTGTTCCCGATCTGAAAGACATCATCGTCTTCGATCATGAGGTCGGTTCCAATTGGGATGTGGCATTTAATTATGCGGATCGCATAGACCCTGAGAAATTCCAATTAGCGGTAAGCTATGACTTCTACAAACAGGAAGGCGAAGGCGGTGGCGGCTTCGGTGGAAAGCAACCGGAAGGAGTCAATCACATCATGGTGACTTGCTATAGCAAGAATAAAGAGGATATTCTCAAGTATGCCGGCATAGAAGGACTTTCGGATGAATCTATCGTTCATGAACTGGGACACTACCGCGGACTGATAGATACCTATTGGTGTGAACTAAGAGCATCTGACAACCTGATCACTCATAAAGGATTCCAGCCGGAACGCGGCAATATGATGGGAGCTTGCTATGAACCTTTAGAGAATATAGAGTGGAGCGAATACGAGATGTATGTGATCAATGCTACCGGCTGTAAAAATGTAAGCATCCATGAAAAAATTGCAGAATATTTTCCGGATGATGTAGAGTTCACTATCACAGAGAACGGAGAACCTGTAGAAGGATTCACATTAAAATTCTATTCAAAAGACTATCAGGACAGTCAAATTAAAGATGTGAGAAAAAGCTATACGGAAAGTGGTAGTAAAATAACGCTCAATGCAAAATATCCGCTATTTTGGCCGTCTCAAAATTGGTACGAGAATTATCACTGGACATATCACAGATTGCTATTGGTAGAAGCTATCAGCAAAAAAACAGGAAAGAAAGGGTATATCTTTATACCAGTATACGAAGTACACAAACAAGGATTAATAGACAAGTTTGTGAATCCGATTACAGGCCGTTCTGTATTTAAAGCAACAATAGACATCAAATAATTAACTTAACACTGGTTTCGCAAGTGAAGTTGAACAGGTTTTACTTGCGAAACCTATTCTTTTACAACAAAATTATATATAATTTTTAATTCAGTGGTAAAAAACAATTAAAACTGTAAATATGAAATATTACAATTTTCTATTTTGTTTCCTATTCATTGCCGTTGTAGCATTCGCAAGTGCCTGCAACAATGACAATGAAGAAGCAGGCAATCTTGCCTGCTTCCGGGAAAGTGGATACATTGCCGCCGAGTTCTCTTATCAAGACGACAATTTCGAGCAGACAATGACCGTGCTGAACAGAGGCATGGGAACGTTTAATACGCAAATAACTCCCTATACACAAGCAGAAATGGCTACTTACAACCAAAAAAACGGCACCAGCTATCATGTGATGCCAGAAGGCACTTACAAGTTAAGCGAAACCAATCTTTCATTTGCCGATAACGAGAAGGCTAAAGACATTCTTGTAACGATGTATCCGAACAAATTATTCGAAGTGATACGGAAAGATACGGAAAGCAAACAATACGCCTTACCATTGAAAGTGGGAAACCAGAGCAACTCCGGCACCATTTACGTGGTAAACATGGATTATCCCGTTCTTAAATTATCAGAAGAAGAAATAACTCTAAGAATGGTGAATGAGGAAGAAGAGAGATCAATATCAGCATGTACATATGAAGAACAAGAAGCAACTGAGCCTATTCCAAACAAAGGAAATATCAGTTTGAACCTTACCATTTCAAACAATGCGGAAGAATGGGTAGAAAAGTATAATGCAGAACATAATACGGAATATCAATTATTACCCTCAACCGCCTACAAATCTGGTAAAATGACCGGAGTGAATGGTGAAAAGAAATGCACTGCTTCCATTACAGTAAATCGTACTCTTTTATCGGGAGAGCCTTTAGAATACGGCAATTTCATTCTACCAATACAGTTGACGGGAACTGATGAGCATGTGGCGGTGAATCATGATATTCATATAATAAAAGTCATCAATACAAACGAGTATAATGATGTAGAAAGAGAGTATAACGACGGAAAGAATTGTATATTCCATGTAAAAATCGCCATTGACAAACCGGGTTACGAGATGTCAGGTAGAGACATGAGATACTTCCAAGAAAAAATAGCCATTCAATGGGAAGCTATCACCGAACGCTTTAATGCACTCGACAAGAATGGATTATTGAAACGAAACTACATCTTTGTACCCGATGTGAAAGACATCATTGTGTATGATGAAAATAACCTCAATAGAAAAGATAACCCTAGGATACCTTATGACAAATTTCAATTAATAGTCTGCTACGACTTTTATAAAGATGACAATATCAATATAGGAGGAGGAAGCTACAGTGGTGATATGAGCGCAGGCATTGATCTCATTGGCATGGGCGCCTACTGCAAGGATGCTGAAGAGTTCGACAGAGTACTCAATCCGGAAACATCAGGCTTTGAAGAAGCTTTGGCACATGAATTGGGACACTTTCGCGGATTACTTGATACGTATCTATGCGACCTGAGCTCATCCAATAATAAAATCAATGGGCAGTCTTTCACTGCCGAATGGGGAAATATGATGGGAGCTTATAACCGGCCAATTGGTGAGGTATGGTGGAGTGATTATGAAGCTTATGTAATCAACGTCACAGGTGCAAAACATTGCGCCGGCAGTGCCACAGTAGCAGAATATTTTCCCGAGAATATGGAGGTGATAGTTACTGAACAAGGGAAACCTTGCGATGATTTCACATTGAAATTCTATCCTAAAAATGGTAGCGGTATCATTGAATCCGTTAAAGACAAATTTGAAGGAACTGGAGGAGTGATACAAATTGACGCTAAAAAACTCTTCTGGAAATTTGATGGTGGGTGGAACGAACGTCCATATGCTGGTTTCTTCTATAAACTCTTCCTAGTAGAAGCTATTAATAAAAAGACTGGGAAAAAAGCATATAAAATGCTACCTTATTATGATGTCCATAAACAAGGGCTAATTGACAAATCGGAAAAACCTATTGACGGTGAATCAACTTTCAAGTATTCCATCAATATAGACTAACTAATATAATCCGATAAAAAAGTTTCGTAGGTGAAGCCGACAAGCCCTCTACGAAACTTTCTCATAACACATTATATAAGCTGACCATGACTTTAAAATCGATAATTACACCACTTATATTAATATGTGCCACATTATGCTGGAGTTATCCCAATAATGGGAAAACATATCAAGGAACCAAAGGAGTGACTTTCTCCTCGTCTGACACCAAATTGGTGGAGACCTTTGAGCGCTCTCAAAAAATGGCACTCTCCTACGCTCACGACGGCAACGATCCCGTTGGTTACTGGTATGAAGCAGCCTTACCTGGACGTAATGCTTTCTGCATGCGTGACGCTTCCCACCAAAGTATCGCAGCCGAAATGTTAGGATTATCCAAGCATAATTTCAACATGATGAAGAAATTCGCCAAAAACATCAGTGATTCAAAAGATTGGTGCACGTTTTGGGAAATAGATAAAGATAATAATCCGTGCAGCGCCGATTATTTGGACGATGCTAATTTCTGGTACAATCTGAATGCCAACTTTGACGTCATATTCGCTTGCCAACGACTGTATGAATGGACGGGAGACGAACGTTACCTGAAAGATGAAACATTGGCAAGATTTTTCCAATTATCTGTTAACGAGTATGTGGAACGCTGGAGATTGGAACCGGAGAATATATTGCTGCGTACACAAGAAATGAACACAAAACCAACTTCCAAAGGCCGCTGGCGTGAAGTACGCGGGCTTCCCTCGTATGTGGAAAACTACCCCGGACTAACCAATAGTTCCGACTTGGTGGCAAGCCTCTACGGAGGGTTCGAAGCATATAGTAAAATGCTGGCAACACTGGGTCAAAAGGCTGAAAGCGAAAAGTTTCATTTCCAGGCTGAGGAATATCGCCAACATCTTGAAGAGGATTGGTGGAACGATGAAAACAAAACATACCACACTTTTTGGACAAAGGATAACCAATTTGCCGACGGAGAAGGACTTACATATATGCTATGGTTCAATGCCGCCCAAGAAAAGGAACGTATTCAAGGAACAATAAAAAAAATGATGGAACGCAAAAACTGGAACATCGAGAACATCTCACATTTCCCGTTATTATGGTATCGTTACAACTATACACAAAAAGCTTATGACATTCTGACAACCATTACTTCCATGTACCGTTTTGAATACCCGGAGGTATCCTACGGAATGATAGAAGGCATTGTCAGTGGAGCTATGGGAATAGTACCTGAGGCATCACGGAAACGGGTGACCACCTTGCCTAAAATCATAGGTGAACATTATCTTCAAATAGACAATCTTCCTCTACTAGGCGGACGAATCTCTGTTCAGCACGATGGCAACAAGGCTACCCGGTTTACCAACAATACCACCGACACACTAACTTGGGAAGCTGCCTATATGGGAAAAGTGGATGAACTAACCGTTAATGGAAAAAAACAAAAGACCAAATCACGCACCGACTTAATGGGAAATATAATTTCATATATCGAAGTTAGTGTCACCCCTAAAATGGAAGTAAAAGTAAACATTGAGTAATCACTAATTTTATCATGAAGAAACATTTCATTACCGGACTGTTTGCCGTATTAGCCATGACGGCAAACGCCCAGTCTTTCAAAGAATGGCAAGACCCGGAAATAAACGCTGTAAACCGTGCGCCAATGCACGCCAATTATTTCGCTTATGAATCAACGGAAGCGGCTATAGGGGAAATCAAAGAGAAATCATCCAATTTCATGACTTTGAATGGAACTTGGAAATTTAATTGGGTGCCCAATGCCGATGCCCGTCCTACTGATTTCTGGCACCCAGAGTTTAATGACAAAGGGTGGAATGCAATGCCTGTTCCCGGTGTATGGGAACTGAACGGATTCGGAGATCCTATCTACGTGAATGTAGGTTATGCCTGGCGTGAACAATTCAGGAACAATCCTCCACAAGTGCCTATCGTTAATAACCACGTAGGTTCCTACCGTCGGGAAATCACCGTACCTGCTCATTGGAAAGGAAAAGAAATCATAGCTCATTTCGGTTCTGTGACTTCCAATATGTATCTTTGGGTAAACGGTAAATATGTAGGTTATAGTGAAGACAGTAAAATGGAAGCCGAATTTAATCTTACTCCTTATCTGAAACCGGGACAAAAGAATCTGATAGCTTTTCAAGTGTTTCGTTGGTGTGACGGAACATACCTCGAAGATCAGGATTTTTTCCGCTACAGTGGTGTAGGTCGTGATTGCTACCTATATGCCCGCGGTAAAAAACAAATAGCCGATATCCGTATCACCCCCGACTTGGATGCACAATACCAGAACGGTTCATTAGCTATCAATCTCACCACAAAAGGACGCGGTGAAGTAGAGTTAGGACTATTTGATGCAGATAATCAACCCGTAGTTACCAAATCACTAAATGCTTCAGGTAATATAAGTACAACGATGGAAGTTACATCTCCTAATAAATGGACGGCTGAAACTCCTTATCTCTACACCCTGCGCGCAACATTAAAAGAAGGAAACAAAGTACTGGAAGTAATCCCAGTCAAAGTCGGTTTCCGCAAAGTAGAGTTGAAGAATGCACAAATTCTAGTCAATGGGCAACCGATTTTAATCAAGGGAGCTAACCGTCATGAAATGGATCCCGATGGCGGTTATGTCGTATCACGCGAACGTATGATTCAGGATATTCAGATGATGAAGATGTTCAATCTGAATGCCGTACGTACCTGTCACTACCCCGACAACAACTTATGGTATGAGCTTTGCGACCAATACGGTTTGTATGTAGTGGCCGAAGCCAATATCGAGTCTCACGGAATGGGATACGGTAAAAACACACTTGCCAAACGTGAAGACTATAAGAAAGCGCATCTGGAGCGTAACCAACGTAACGTACAACGTTGTTTCAACCACCCAAGTGTTATTATCTGGTCGTTAGGAAATGAGGCAGGATATGGCCCGAACTTTGAAGCTGCATACGATTGGGTAAAAGCGGAAGATCCCAGCCGTGCCGTACAATATGAACAAGCCGGAACAAAAGGGAAAACGGATATTTACTGCCCGATGTATGCCGGTTATCAATGGTGCGAGAATTATAGCAAAGACAATAAATACCAAAAACCATTGATTCAATGCGAATATGCCCACGCTATGGGAAATTCACAAGGAGGATTCAAGGAATATTGGGACTTGGTACGCAAATATCCGAAATTTCAAGGAGGTTTTATCTGGGATTTCGTTGACCAATCGGTACGCTGGCCAGGGAAAAACGGTAAGATGATATATGCTTACGGCGGTGATTTCAACCGTTTTGACGCCAGCGACATCAACTTCTGCAACAATGGTCTTATTAGTCCGGACCGTGTACCTAATCCCCATGCGTACGAGGTTCGCCATTTCTATCAGAACATCTGGACTACCCCTGCCAACCTTAAAAATGGAGAAATCAATATCTTTAATGAATATTTCTTCCGTGACTTGTCAGCTTATTATCTGGAATGGGAAATGTTGAAAGATGGAAAAAGTGTACGCTGCGGACGAATTGACAATCTGAACGTACAACCTCAACAGACTGCGAAAGTCAAGCTAAACCTAGGTGAGACAGATACGGAAGCCGAATGGTTATTGAACATTTCCTACAAACTGAAAAATAATGAAGACTTGCTTCCTGCCGGATATACAGTAGCCAAAGAGCAACTCACCCTAAACCCGTATAAAGCACCATCCATGCAACTGGGAAATTGTGAACTAAGCAATACTGAAACCGTAGCTCCGGAAGTGCAGGATAACGACAGACACTATCTGATTATAGGCAACGATGCTTTCCGGATCGAGTTCAGCAGGTCAAACGGATATCTCACCAAATATCAGATAAAAGGACTGGATATGATTAAAGAAGGAGCTATCCTGAAACCTAATTTCTGGCGTGCTCCTACCGACAATGATTTCGGTGCACACATCCATCGCAAGTATGTAGCCTGGAAAAATCCGGAAATAAGGTTAAAGTCGTTAAAACAACGTACGGAAAACAAGCAAGTTATCGTAGAAACCGCTTATGAGATGCCGGGAGTGTCTGCGAAACTCAATCTGACATACGTCATCAATAACGAAGGTGCCATTAAGGTTACTCAAAAAATGACAACGGACAAAAAGGCCAAAGTCTCCAATATGTTCCGTTTCGGTATGCAAATGCAAATGCCGCGTAGCTTCGAGACTATCGAGTATTACGGACGCGGTCCTATCGAAAACTACATTGACCGTAATCATTGTACTGACTTAGGTATCTATCGTCAAAGCGTCACAGAACAATTCTATTCTTATATCCGCCCGCAAGAAAACGGCACGAGAACCGATATCCGTTGGTGGAGAATGATAAATAAGGCCGGAAATGGTATTGAAGTTGTTGCGGCCTCCCCATTCTCAGCATCAGCCTTGCATTATACCATTGAATCACTGGATGAGGGCTGGAGCAAGCAGCAAGGACATTCTCCGGAAGTAGAAGAAGCTGATTTAACGAACCTATGTATTGACAAGATACAAGCAGGGCTCGGATGTGTAAATAGCTGGGGAAACATTGCACTGCCTGAGTATCAGGTTCCTTACCAAGATTATGAATTTACGTTCATTTTATCTCCGATACAACACTGTATAGATATTCAATAGAAAATGAAAAAAAATCAAATAACAATATTCTTTTTGGGAATGTTATTATTAACTTCCCTGACAATCTCTGCCAAGCCCAAACGAGTAATTATGATCGCTCTTGATGGCATATCGGTAGAGGGTTATCAAAAGGCCAACACTCCCAATTTGGATGCATTAATGGCCGAAGGAGCATTTTCTCTGACCACTCGCGTAGCAATGCCTTCGGTCACCCTGCCCAATTGGACCAGTCACCTCACAGGAAGTGGTCCCGAACAACATGGAGTGGTAAACAACGGATGGAAAATCGACAAGTTTGTGCTTCCTGCCGTAGAAACTGATACAGATGGATATTATCCGTCTGTATTCACAATCCTTAAAGAAGAAATGTCGGAAATAAAAACTGCTTTCTACTATAACTGGATTAATTTATTCTATCCTTATAATAAGAAGTATTTTGATGAAGTCTCTTATCTTGAAAAAGACGAGTACATACCCAACTATCAGAAAGCCATCAATTTTATTGTCCGGAATCAGGATAAACCGACAGTCGTATTTCTATACTCCGTCCATACAGACCATGCCGGACATAGACATAAATGGATGTCACCTGAATATATTCACTCCATTGAAGAAGCCGACGTTCAAATTGGCAAATTCATCAATGAAATGAAAGAAAAAGGATTGTACAAGGACACTCATTTTATGTTTTTATCGGACCATGGAGGTATTAACAACGGACACGGCGGAGTAACAACCAACGAAATGATTGTACCATGGGGAATCACAGGTCCCAAAATCAAAAAGGGATTTAAAATAGAAGAACCGAATAATACAGTCAACACGGCATCGGTAATTCTACGCTTATTCAAGATAAAACAACCATTATCATGGACAGGAGAGGTCCCTGAATCCATTTTCAAATAATATAAGACTTCACAAGGATCCATGGTTATCCTTGTGAGAACTAATTATATAGGTATAGTACGCTTTCAGGTACTATACCTATAAACAAAATAATTGAATTTATTCCATGAAACAAACACTGATTTTGATTTCTTTAATTTGTTTCAGTACAGGTAACATCATGGCTCAGCATACCATCGAAGTGAAAGGCAAAATCAAGTTTATTGAACCGAAAATGAACAAGATCGAAGCGACACGCCACGAGGGTACACAGAAAATAGTCGTTGCCGAAACTCCTGTAAACAAAGACGGAACATACAAGCTCACCATTAATGTAGACAAACCGCAATCGCTAAGTTTATCATACCCATGGTGGCAAAGCGTGAACATTTGGGTAGAAGACGAGAACCTAGAAGTAGATTTTCACGGACGAGACACCGCTAAAATTGTGATAAAAAATCCACCCTATGTCTACATCAGAGGAGGCAAAAACAACGAGGTAATGAACTGGATTAACTTCGAAAGATACCGTAACTACCAACAGATGATTGAGCTATATCGTGAGCTCTACAACTCGAAAATTAACGAAGACGAGAAAGAGGAGATAAGAGTGGCGAGTGCTATCGGCTATTCCGACCAAGAGAACTACCGCGCTCATATGCGCTACATCTGCGAACACTATGCCGATCGCACTAGCGTGATAGCTGCCATAAACGATTTGGATGAAGAGAAAGACGCCGCACTAATAGAAAAAACGCTCAATACATTAGAAAAAAGCAATCCTAAAGTAGTGGCAAATTACCGTGCCACAGCGAAAAAAAAGAGAGACTGCGAATTGCGTATGCAAATCGGACAGTCAATTCCCGAATTCGAGGCTTATACTCCCAAAGGCAAAAAGATGAATGTACAAAATTTTAAGGGAAAAGTACTAGTGCTAGATTTCTGGGCAAGCTGGTGCGGTCCCTGCCGTCAAGAAGTACCTAACTTGAAGAAAGCATACGAAGAGTTAAAAAATAAGAATGTAGAGTTCTTAAGCGTCAGCGTGGATATCAAAAAGGAAGATTGGATAAGAGCTTTGAAAGAGGAGAATATGCCTTGGCCCCAAGCGCAGGCTCCCAATGGCGGAAGACAGGTGATGGATACATATCAATTCAGCGGTATTCCTTTTATTCTGGTAATTGACCAAAACGGAAATCTTTACCGTAAGAACGTACGCGGCCAGCAAATTCAGGAAGCTATATGCGAGTGCCTGACAGGCAAACCCACACAAGACAAAAAGAAGTCTCAAAGGATAAAAGTAGCAAGTATGATGTGAAACATAACGTCACCCCACGTAAAAGCGGGCAGACTGCCACTGGGCATTTGTTTACTGTACACACAGTTTAAAATGACAGTCTCGTGCATAATAAAGTGTATAATTACGAATAAAAGATTTCTAACACCTCTTTTTTATATAATAACCAAGTTACCCCTATAATCAAAGGTAAATCAAAACCGTTTAGTCCTCTACGTTCAAATTTCCATTTTTCATGGGTATTTTCTTTACGACGTTGTCGCAGAAAATACCCACAAAAAAAACGTTCGGACTACGGTTTGGATTTAAAGAAAGATTATAGGGCTAACTGTGACCGACGTGACGCATAGATATAACAAACACAAGCCTCTTCTTTATACAAACTTTCATCATAACATAGCAATTGAAGCAACATTGCTTCTCATAATAATTCGTTATCCAAACATTTGGCTCACAATAAAAGTTAAGGGCTTCAGTTCCCTCTGCTCTGCATTGTTCTTCCAGTATAGTATTCCTACCTTACATACATTTTTTACTTGTAGTCTTTCTCTTTCTTCATCATTTGTGCTTTCCTTTTGAATAATATCAGGTTCTTTTTTTTACACCATAACATAAATTTCTTTTCTTGTGGACATCTGATGACACCTAACGACATATAGTGTCACCTTCGTAATAATCAGCATCTTATTCCAATTTAGCTTTTTACATTTGAAGTGTCAAAACAATCTATTAACTCCAAAGTGATGATTTATGGCACAGAAAAAAGACATGGAAGAAAAGCCTAAAAGAGCAAGGAAGCCCAAAGTCAAAAGCAATGCGCTTCCAGTGGAACAAATCAATGAACTGATGTTTATCCACAACAAAAATGATCCGCAAACCGGTGTTCAAGCCGTCAGCGGAATAGACGAAAAAGGAAAAGTGCAAACAGTTCCTGCCGATGAAAGGAACGAAAACTCTTTTCTAAAATTCGAAAAGAACTCCAGTATCCTCGAAAACTTTATTAAGAACTTCTGGAGCCAACTCAAGGAACCGACACATTTCCGGCTCATACGCATGACTATTCATGATTACAAGCAGAACAAGCAGGCAATCAAGGATCTGTCACAAGGCAAAGAAACGGATACCGTGAAGGAATTCCTCAAGCGCTACGAAATCCGTCCGAGAAAAAACAGCGAACAAAGTAAGAACGAAAAAGAAAAAGAGACTATGGCAAAAAAGCAAAACCCACAGGAAAAAGTACAGCAACCGGTACAAACACTGCAGACACAGGAGCAGCAGGCTCCACGCTACCGTTACAACGAAAATATGGTGAACTGGGAGGCACTGGAAAAGATCGGTGTCTCGAAAGCCTCACTCGAACAGCAGGGACTGTTGGACTCCATGCTGAAAGGATACAAGACAAACAAACTGGTTCCGCTCACACTGACCCTGACAAGCGCCAAAGTCAAGCTGGACGCGCGTCTTTCATTCATAGCCATGCCGGACGGGCAAATCGGTCTGGGGATTCACGGTATCCGCAAGGAACCGGAACTGGAAAGACCATACTTCGGACACATTTTTACAGAAGAGGACAAGAAGAATCTCCGGGAGACGGGAAATATGGGACGGGTAGCGGAACTGAATCTGAACGGTGGAGCCTATACGCCCTGTCTCATCTCCATCGACAAGAACACCAATGAACTGGTGGCCGTACGGCAGGAGAATGTGTATATTCCAAGCGAAGTAAAAGGTATCAAACTGACAGCCGACGAAATTAATGCGCTCAAGGAAGGGAAGCCGGTATATGTGGACGGCATGACCTCAAAGAACGGAAAGCCGTTCGACGCGACGCTGCAATACAGTGCGGAACGCAGGGGACTGGAGTTTATCTACCCGGAAAGTCAGGGATTCAACCAGCAAAGTCTGGGAGGCGTACAACTTTCCCCAAGCCAGATCAAGATGCTCAGCGAAGGGCATACCATTCTTGTGGAAGACATGAAACGTACCGACGGGGCACTGTTCTCCTCTTTTGTCACTTTGGACAAAGTAACCGGACGACCGCAATACACACGACACAATCCGGAAAACGGAGAAATCTATATCCCGAAAGAGATCTGCAACGTACAACTGACCCCTGAAGACAAGGAGACCCTGCGCAAAGGACAACCCGTATTCCTGGAAAACATGATCAACCGCAAGGGGGAAGAGTTCTCCTCCTTCGTTAAACTGGACATGAATACCGGCAGGCCCCAATACTCCCGCACACCGGACGGATTCAGCGAACGACAGGCACCGATTGTTCCGGCAGAAGTATACGGGCATGTGTTCACCGCACAGGAGCGGGCCAACCTGCAGGACGGAAAAGCCATACTTGTATCGGACCTGAAAAGCGCGAACAACAAGACATTCAGTTCCTATCTGAAAGTGAACGCTAATTCCGGACAGCTGCAATACTTTCAGGAGAACCCGGACATACGTCGCAATACAACCCGGCGTGCCGCACAAACGGACGACATGCAAAACCGGCAGCAGGAACAGAAGAAAGGCAGCAGACAAGCCGTATAACAGGAAGCCAAGAAAAATAAATCATTAACCATTCATTCGAAAAAGATATGAAGCAGAACACAAATCAGATATTCAAGGCGGAAGACCTTGACTGGAAAGAACTGGAAACAGCAGGGATACACAAAGAGGAACTGGAAAGCAACGGGAATATGGAACTGCTCCTGCAAGGTGAAGCAACGGAAGTCATGCCATTAAAAATCTGCACTCCCATACTCCATATAACAATGGACGCCACCCTCAAGCTCACAGCAGGAACGGACGGAAAGCCGGTAATGGAGATTAACGGCCTTAGTCCCGAAGCGGAAGAAGCGACCGGCGAATAATCCCCTGCCCGGAACAAGAGAAAACAAAGATATATAAACCGTTACCCCGTACCGTTTTTACCACAACGACACGGGGAACAAAAAAAGAAAAGATCATGATTGCAATATTGACGGACAAGCCCAATGTGGGAAAAGAGATAGCAAGAATTCTGGGTGCACAGACCAGGGAAAACGGATATATGACCGGAAACGGATACATGGTGACATGGACTTTCGGAAACATGCTGTCACTGGCCATGCCGAAAGATTATGGAATAGAACGCCCGGAACGGGAAGACTTTCCTCTGAATCCCGCCCCCTTCAAACTAATGGTAAAGCATGTCAAGACCGACACGGGATGGGTACCCGACATCAATGCGGTACTTCAACTGAAAGTGATTGAGAAAGTATTTGCAGCCTGCGATACGATCATCGCGGCCACCGACGCCTCCCGGGAAGGGGAAATGGTATTCAGATATCTATACCAATATCTGGACTCTCACAAGCCGTACCGCCGCTTATGGATTTCCTCACTCACGGATGAAGCCGTACTGGAGGGCATGGCGAATCTCAAAGCAGGCAGCCTGTTTGACCCGATGTTCCTCGCCGCAGACAGCCGTAACAAGGCGGACTGGCTGTTGGGACTGAATGCCAGCTACGCCATCTGCCAGACTACCGGAACGGGAAACAATTCCCTCGGACGGGTACAGACACCCGTACTGGCAGCCATCAGCAGCCGCTACCGCGAGCGTGAAAACCATATCGCGACAGATACTTTTCCTGTCTTTGTCAGCTTATACAAGGACAATATCCTGTTCAAGATGCGCTGCACGGAAGAACTTACAGACCGTGAAGCGGCAACACGATTTTACGGTGACTGCAAGGCTGCCGGACAGGTACGTATTACCGCCGTCAGCAGACAAGTAAAAGAAATAGAGCCTCCCGCACTCTATAACCTGACCGAACTCCAGAAAGATGCCTGCCGGCATTACGGGATGACCGCCGGAAAATCATTGGAAATTGTACAGAGGCTTTACGAGAAGAAACTGATTTCCTATCCGCGTACTTCCAGCCGTTTCCTTTCCAGGGATGTTTACGACAGGCTGCCTTCCACCATGGAAAAGATTCTCAACCGGAAAGAATTCCGGCCGTATGTCAGGACAATGGGAATCAATATTTTCGATCTGCCGGACAGGGTTGTCGACGAGGAGCGGGTAGCGGAGCACCATGCCATCATCATCACCAATATGTATCCCGAAGCACTGGAAAGGGAGGAAATGCAGCTTTACCTGATGATTATCGGGCGGATGCTGGAAGCCTTCATGCCCGCATGCAAAGTGGAATACACCACAGTGGATGCCATATGCGCCGCCCGCAACTTCAGATGCCATACCTACCGTATCATCGAAAAGGGATGGTTCGGGATCTTTGAAAGGGAGGATGAGATTGCCGGACGGCAGTACCACCCCATCCCCATTCCGGAACTAAAGAACGGAGAAACGGTCACCGTGACGGGCTGTAACCTGATACATAAGAAAGACCTGCCCGTGTCCGCATATACCGATGCCGGACTGATCGAATACATGGACACTGCCGGGCTGGGAACCGTCGCCACCCGTACCGGCATACTGCAAACCCTGATTGACCGTAAATATGTACGATACTCCGGAGGATATATCATTCCCACCCGAAAGGGACTTTACATATATGAAACAGTACGGGGAATGAAAATAGCGGATCCCGCACTCACAGCGGGATGGGAAACGCAACTGGCAGGGATGGAACAGGGAAAACTTACACAGGAAGAATTCCTCGAAGGGGCGTTGAAGCTGGCAGGCGAGGTAACGGAAGAAATCTTCCGGAAATATCAGAAATAGGAAATCATTATATACAAAGTGGAAAATGCAGGCTGAACAGGTCTGCATTTTTTATTTATACAAGAAACTGTTTTGCCGTTTTTAAACGGCAAAGGTATCGGATTCCCCTTATTTGTCTCAAGGCGGCCCTGCGGGCTGGTCGGCTAAAAGAAAATCATCCTCGCTACGCTCCGGTATTTTCTTTTGCCAAGCCTTGTTCCAAAAGGGAAATCCAAGAAAACGGAGCCTATAAAACCGGGAAAACAAGTTCCCGGGGACCATTATCCACTCATAAAATTAAAGAATATGAAACTACAACTCATCGCAGGCATATGCAGGTCAACGGTCACACTCGTGATGAAGGCAGGAGTAATCCTGCTATGTCTCAAAGGCGTAATACCGTTCCACGCAATCCTGTTCCTGCTAATAGCGGGAGGAATCATACGGTTCATGGCAAGGATTATCTCATTTCCGGCAACAGTTCTCGCCATTCTGATCCTTATCGGAATGTTATTATAAACCTTTAAACTACAAATGAAATGGAAACAAGAAAATTCACCCCGTCAGCTCCGGTCGTACCCGCACTGTGGCCGACAACGCGCAGCATCAGGCCTGCAAAGAGAAGATTTCCCAATACGGTCGATGAGCCCAGAAACATCGGGTATTATCTCAAGCCGCTGCTTGATATCACGAAGCGACCGGACAGGGACGAAATTCTGAAGGCATATCTCAAGGAAACTTATGTATAACAATAAAAAACAACCATTATGTTTTTCCAATCAATTTATCAGATGATGTCGGCAGGCACAGACCTGAACATCAACATCAGGAGAACGGACGGAAAACTCTCCGTAGCGGTAATGCCCAGGCGCACAACACTCAAGGATGAAACCGGACAGGCCATCGTGCCGCTCATACTCAACGGCACACCCGTGGAACTGGACGGACAATTCCTGCAGGTCGTCACCTCACCCCTGCAGAGGGTACAGGAAGTGCTGGTCAATCTTGAAACCTTCGAGAAACAGGCACAGCAGGCGGCATCACAAGGCAAGGCCGCCAGGAGTGCGAGCAGCAAGGAGACAAAAGAGACACGTGAGAAACAGGAAAAAATGGAGAAACTTCTCAAACGTGCTGAAGAAGCCTACACGGCAGGAAGGTACTCGGAAGCGACGACCTGCTTCAGGCAGGCCAAGGTACTCGCGGACGCGGACAGACAGAAACAGATAGAAGCAAGAATACTGGAAGTGCAGAAGGAGTCAGCACAATGCAGCCTGTTCCCAGAAGAGGATACACAGGCAAAGCCGGCTTCACAACAGCAGCCCGTAAACGGGGCACCGGCCGGAAAACAGCCGGACGGGCAGATGCAGATATTCACGGTACAACCACCCGGACAGCAGACACCGCCTGTACAGCCGGCACAACAACCGATGCCCCAACCGCAGATAATACAGCCGCAACCCGTACAGCAGGCTTATCAGCCGGGAATGCCGCAACCGATATATGGCGGGTACTACGGGAATCCGGTAAACGGTATCCCGCAGCAGCCCACGGAATATCCCCAAATGTATCCCGGACAACCCGCAGGGCAGCAATGGCAGCCACAACAGTGGCAACAGGCACCGTCGATGCCGCAACCACAGGCACCCGCCATGCAGACGGTTCAGGGAACTACGGGAAGGGAATACCGTTCACAGCCACAACCTGACGAAGCGCTCACCTTCGACAAGGATGACGAGAGTGACAGGGAACTCCTAAGGGAAGACCCTTATGCGGAATACATCGACTTTCCACATGAATGCCGCATGAAGGACGAAGTACAGGCGGAACTGATATGTTATTAAACCTCTAAATATAAAAGGATATGGCACTTGACATCAAAGGAATCAAAAGAGTATTCAAACTGAAGAAAGGAAACTCAACGCTGGTACTGGAAGACCCGGACAGCAGAATGTCACTGACGGAGGTTACGGACTTCTATTCCATGAATTACCCGGAACTGACCACGGCAACCCTGCACGGGCCGGAATTTGAGGAAGACCGGGCCGTATACCACTTCAAAACCACCATAGGGACGAAAGGATAGGCTATGGCAAAGAAAACAAATCATAAAAGAAAGGAGAAAGAGGCATGCACACAGCTTTCAGAATTACAAACGGAGAACCTGGCGCATCTTATCATCAGCGAAGCCGGATGTATCGATATCAGCCGGGGAACCGGCAGAAGGAAGAAAAGAAGACTGCCGCCGGCAGGAACAGTAATGATTTTCTAATGGGGAGAATTCTCCCCATTGCACCGGATTATTACATGGAAAACGCCGGGGAGGAAAAAATCAACCTCACGACAAGGGAAAGTTTTGATTATCTGTACCGGTCAGCCATAAATTATACCGGCATTATCGGTTCCGGACTGCCTTTCCGCAAGAAAAAGGCATCCCCACGGATAAATATAATCAACCTGTACAAGGCACTGGAAAACATACTTCCCGAACACGTCAATCTGGAAGTACGAAACGGCAGGCTGCACTTCTGTCTGTACCGGTTCCATAAGTGGCCGGAACCCAGAGTGTTCTGGATACCGCTGGACTTTACGGAGAAACTACCGGGACAGCTCAGAGGGATAGCACTGGAGTTCATCCGCCGACTCATGCGCCACCACAGCATACAAAGCATAAAGGAGACCTTCCAGTATGAGATGGCACGGACTTACCTGGAAGACTACGGGCATTATGACGGGGAAGCGACAGCCCGGGAAATTAGGTCCAGAGCCCGCCTTGCAAAAATGTATGAGAAGGGGAAATTCCACCGTTTGCTCGAAAGAATGGGGAAAAAAGAATTCTGCAAGGATCTGGAGGGGGAGATACAAAAATACCATACGAAAAAAAACAACGAGAAGGCATTATTGAAACTGATCAAGGAAGGCCTGGTATACATTTCAGACGACAGCCCCAGTATCATGCAATACGCTTATGACTGGAGCTATGAGGAATCACCGGATTTCGAACCGGTAGGACTGGACATACAGATCATGCTCACCTGGTCGACAGCCGATGCCATGGCGGAGGAAATGGAGGCCTACATCAATTCGGACTATCATGAGTCCTATGCAATCACCCCGGTCACGACGTTATTGCTGACACCGGACACGGACAAACCCTTCTCCATGAACGATTTTCCGGAACGCTTCTCCAAGTGGCTCGACAGCTTCAACCTTGTTGCAAATAACTTTTAACCCAAAAAGAAAGGAGCTGATTGATGATACTTGCCACAAAAAGGATGGCGTTCGTTACCGGTCCGGAAGATTGGCAGGAAAACAAGCGCAGCCTGAACAGCCGGCTTTTAGCTTCAAGCAAGCCGGAGAAAATTGTGAATTATATAAATAAAACCTCCAATAACAGTCCAAAATGAATGAAATGACAAAACGGATACAGCAGATCATGTATCCCAAAGCGGCACTGATCGCTTATGAATGTGAAACGGCTGATTTTTCACGCCCACAGAATTATCTCGAACTCCGGCCCATCAATGAAAGAGGACGGATGGGAGCGGGAATTCCCGTAACCTATGAATTCATGAACTCCTTGACGGAATCCTACACGGAAGGCATGAACGGGACACCACACGGACGCATCCCTCCCAATATGCTCCTGTGTGATCCCAGAAAAGGTCATGAAAAGTACATATGGTACAATCCGCCGCAAAAAAGAAAAATGTACTTTCAATCCTGTCTGCACATTACTGACGGAACATTCAATGTTCCCGGGATTATTTATGTGGTGGAACAGGAGAGCATGGACGTCCATGCCTTCAAGGGAACAGTTCCCCAGGAACAGACGGAGCTTTACCTGGCACCGTTCTTCAATGTAACCGGAGCGGATGTCTGTCTAGGGAACTCGTCACTGGAAAAACCGTTGGACACCGATTTTTCCGGCTTCCAAGAATACTGGGAGAAACGTTTCTGGCTTAGCGAGTTCTCGCATCTGGGAGGCAGCAGGAACCCGACACGCAGCAACCTGGTTTCTGTAACGGAAAAGGCACGGGAGAACCCGTTTGACTACAGTGAACTCAGACCATCCGGTAAAAAACTTAAAGACATCCTCTTATGAAAAAAATCCATTATACAGACAATTATCTGTTGAAGCCCTATCATCCCGTCACCGTGTTCATTATCGGTGCGGGAGGAACAGGATCACAAGTGGTCACCAACCTGGCACGCATGAACGCTGCGTTGCAGGCATCAGGACATCCGGGACTGCATGTCACCCTGTTCGATCCCGACACCGTCACGCAGGCCAACATAGGACGCCAGCTGTTCAGTGAAGCGGAACTGGGCATGAACAAGGCGATAGCAGCCGTAACACGTGTCAACCGTTTTTTCGGTACGACATGGATGGCGGAAAGCCGCCGTTATCCTCCGGCAGGAACATCAAAAAACAGGGATGACAAACCGGAGCTGGCAAACATTATCATTACCTGCACGGATAATGTACGGTCACGGCTTGACTTGTGGAGATTCCTGAAAAAGTACAGGGAGATCACCATAAACAATGAAAAGACGGTATACTACTGGATGGACTTCGGCAATACGCAAACCACCGGACAGGTCTTTATCGGTACCGTACGCAATAAGATAAAGCAACCGGTATCAAAGGAATTTCTGCCGGTACCCAGGATGAATGTCATAACCGAAGAAGTGAGTTATTCAGTTATAAAGGAGAAGGATTCGGGACCGAGCTGCTCGCTGGCGGAAGCATTGGGGAAGCAGGACCTATACATCAACTCCATGCTGGCACAAGTCGGCTGTAGCATTCTCTGGAGGATGTTCAAGGAAGGAAGAACCCTGTACAGAGGAGCCTATGTCAATCTGGACACCCTTAGGGTGAATCCAGTTCCGGTATAGGGCAGATAAGGCAAACGGCTTCCCTTGCTCTGTACAGGGAAGCCGTTATCCCATGTCCGGCATGAGAGCCGGACACAAAACAATATTCAGGATTTTTTCTTTCCTTTCTGCTGCAGAAACTCCCGGATCTCCGAACTACGATAAAAGTTCTTTCCGTTTTCGTCAGTCTGATAGTAACGGATAAGCCCCTTTTCACGGTAACGGGCAATAGTCCTCTGTGTCACGCCCAGAAGTTGTGCTAGATCACAGTTGTCAAGCAGGGTGTCACCATCCAGACAGTCTTTTAAACGGTTCATACGGTCAAGTTTCTTTTCTATACGGTCAAAACCTTCTACAATAGTCATTATCATTTTCTCGAGTACCTCATTATCTATATACATCATAGTGTATCCTCCTGTTATTTTTTAAAAGGTGATTAACTGGATACCCTTCCTGTGCGCACTACAAGAGTATATGCAATGTATTATGAAAATAATATGCCGGAAAAACGGGAATGATAATCTCTGCAGAATAATCCGCTGATTCACAAATCAATACAGACACTATTTCATTCACTGTTCTTATATCTGTAAAGTTTTACACTGTAAAGCTGCACAACAAAATGTTTACATACTTTACACCACTGCCGGTCATGAAACCTGATGTCATCTGCTGACACCTGCGGACAAAGAATCATCGGCGGGCAGCATACACGCGTATCTTTGTTCCAAACAAAAATGAAAAAAAATGGAAGTTATCAGCATTGAAGCCAGAACATTCGAAGAAATGAAACAGGCATTGAGTTCAATTATCCGGAACATCCAGGACCAAAAGGGAAAGAGGCCGGAAGACAATCTGGAGGGATGGATGGACAATCAGGAAGCATGCATCATGATGGACATCTCCCCGAGAAAATTACTGTCCCTGCGCAGTACGGGAAAAATACCGTACAGCAAGATAGACAGAAAGATCTATTACCGGAAAAAAGACATAAACATGTATATGGAGAAACTATTGCAAAAAGGAAACTATTAATTGTAATGATATGGCACAAGACCTGCTGACAAAAGAAAGCCCGGAAATCATCCGCTTCTTTCAAGACATAGAATACCTCACAAGATTTCTGGACAGTGAACAGGATAGATACAGACCCGTTTTAAATGGAGAAAGGTACATTACCGAAGCCGAACTGGCGGAACTGCTGAAAATAACAAGACGGACACTGATAGAACACAGGACAACCGGACTTTTCCCTTATTACCGGTTGGGCGGCAGAATTCTCTATAAAGAGAACGATATTATAAAACTATTGAATGAAAACAGGCTGGAAGCCTTCAATAGCTGACAAGGATCAACGGAAAAATCATTAGAAACAGAGTAAAAACAGATGTTTTCGGAAAATTTATTTCCATACTATTTGGAGGAATCGAACCTTTTCCATATCTTTGCACCGTCAAAAAAATGACAGCGATAAAGATTGAAATAATTGAAATTAGGAATATGGCTAATTCAATGGTTTTGATTTTAACGAGATAAAAGTTAGTGTTGTTAATCAGGACTTTAGAAACAAGAAACTTTAAAAGTTCGATTCCTGGTGGCACCACTTTCTTAAGCAATCGGAATGTAGCGCAGTTGGTAGCGCACTACGTTCGGGACGTAGGGGTCGGGCGTTCGAGTCGCCTCATTCCGACAGAAGAGCGGCAGATGATTCTATATCATTTGCCGCTCTTTCATACTACTCCTCAGTAATAAATAATTTTGTCATTATTTTGTGTGGCATGAGATTATTTATATCTTTGCAAATGATTGGATGAAAAGGTGGAGGGGCGATTTAGCTCCTTTTTTTGTTCTTAATAGTTAATACATGATAGATAAAAACGTTGTAGCTCGGATTGTAGAGGAATGGCTGGAAGATAAAAGTTATTTTCTGGTTGATGTAAATGTGAGTCCGGATGACAAAATTGTAGTGGAAATAGACCATGCAGAAGGCGTGTGGATAGACGACTGTGTGGAGCTGAGCCGCTATATTGAGTCAAAATTAAGTCGTGAAGAAGAGGATTACGAACTGGAAGTAGGTTCTGCAGGAATCGGTCAGCCATTTAAGGTATTGCAGCAGTATGTAGCACATGTAGGTTGCGAAGTAGAAGTGCTGGACAAAATCGGAAAGAAATGGACGGGTGTGCTGGCGGATGCCAACGAAGAGAATTTTACGGTTACGGTAGAAGTGAAAATAAAACCGGAAGGTGCCAAGCGTCCGAAGCTGGTGGAACAGAATGTAACCTTTACGTATGATGAGATAAAATACACCAAATACTTAATTAGCTTTAAATAATTATGGCCAAAAAAGAAGAAACTGTCAGCTTGATTGACACATTCTCGGAATTTAAGGAATTGAAGAACATTGATCGCACCACGATGGTGAGCGTGTTGGAAGAGTCGTTCCGCAGTGTGATTGCAAAAATGTTCGGTACAGATGAAAACTATGATGTGATTGTAAATCCTGACAAGGGGGATTTCGAAATCTGGCGTAACCGTGAAGTTGTGGCGGATGAGGAGCTGACTAACCCGAACCTGCAGATTGCATTATCGGAAGCACGCAAGATTGATGCATCATATGAAGTGGGAGAGGAAGTGACCGATGAGGTGATTTTTGAAAAATTCGGCCGCCGTGCAATTCTGAATCTTCGTCAGACACTGGCTTCAAAGATTCTGGAATTGGAAAAGGACAGCTTGTATAATAAATACATTGATAAGGTAGGTACTGTAATTAGCGCAGAAGTTTATCAAATTTGGAAAAAGGAAATTCTGTTGCTGGATGATGAGGGTAATGAACTGCTGTTGCCAAAGACTGAACAGATTCCGAGTGACTTCTACCGGAAAGGAGAAACAGCTCGTGCTGTGGTGGCGCGTGTAGATAATAAGAACAATAATCCGAAGATTATTTTGAGCCGTACATCACCGGTATTCCTGCAGCGCTTGTTTGAACAGGAAGTTCCTGAAATCAATGATGGACTGATTACCATCAAGAAAATCGCCCGTATCCCAGGAGAACGTGCGAAGATTGCGGTAGAATCGTATGATGAACGCATTGATCCAGTAGGTGCATGTGTTGGTGTAAAAGGTTCTCGTATTCATGGTATCGTGCGTGAATTGCGTAATGAAAATATTGATGTGATTAACTATACATCTAATATTCAGTTGTTTATTCAGCGCGCTTTAAGCCCGGCAAAAGTTTCGTCTATCATCATGCATGAGGATGAAAAGAGAGCTGAGGTATATCTGAAACCAGAAGAAGTTTCATTGGCTATCGGTAAGGGCGGATTGAATATTAAATTGGCTAGTATGCTGACAGAATATACAATTGATGTATATCGTGAACTGGGTGAAGATGCAGTGGCTGATGAGGATATCTATCTGGATGAGTTCAAGGATGAGATTGACGAATGGGTTATTAACGCAATTAAGGCTATCGGTATTGATACGGCTAAAGGCGTATTGAATGCACCGCGTGAAATGCTCATCGAGAAAGCAGACTTGGAAGAAAATACGGTGGATGATGTCCTGAGAATTTTAAAAGCAGAGTTTGAGGAATAGCGCTTGCTTGTAATGAACAGATGAGGATGAGGGCTTCATTCTCGTCTGCTTGTTTATCTGTGACTGATATATTTTCCCAAACTCTAAAAATTGTGATGAATTATGACTATAAGATTGAATAAAGTAACAAGAGATTTGAACGTTGGAATAACCACGGTGGTAGACTTTTTGCAGAAAAAAGGATATACAGTCGAGGCGAATCCAAATACCAAAATTACTGAAGAACAGTATGCTGCACTGATAAAGGAGTTCAGCAAAGATAAGGATTTGAAAATAGAGTCTGAGAAAATTATTCAGGAACGGCAGAACAAGGAGCGTAATAAGGTTTCTGTCTCTATTGAGGATATTCATCCGGAATTAAAGAAACCGGAGGTTATAGAGACAGTGGTTCCAGAAGATGTGCGACCTAAGTTCAAGCCTGTGGGTAAAATAGACTTGGATGGTCTGAAGAAAAAGAAAAAACCGGCTGTGGTTGAGCCTGCTGAAATGCCTGTGGCTGAAGAAGGACCAGCTAAGCCAGAACCTGAGAATAAACAAGCTGAGGTGGCAGAACCGGAAGTTAAAATTGAAGAGGCTCCTGTACAACAACCTCAGGTAGAAGAAAAAGAAGAATCGAAACAGCCGGAGATAAAGGCAGAAGAATTGAAACCAGAGCCGATGGAAGAAGAAAAAAAGCAACAAACCGTTCAGGAAAATAAAGAAGACGAAGTTTTTAAAATTCGTCCGACAGAATTTAAATCAAAAATTAATGTAGTAGGCCAGATTGATTTGGCTGCATTGAACCAGTCTACCCGTCCAAAGAAAAAATCAAAGGAAGAAAAGAAGAAAGAAAGAGAGGAAAAGGATAAGTTGCGTCAGGAGCAGCGTAAGCAGATGAAGGATGCGATTATCAAGGAAATCCGTAAGAGTGATGAAAAAACAGATAAGGGTGGCTTGAGTGATGAGGCTGCAAAAAAGAAAAAACGCAACCGAATTAATAAGGAACGGGTTGATATCAATAATGCAACCTCCAACGTATCTGGATCTTCACGAAATGAAAAATCTGGAAAAAGTAATCAGAGCCAGGGACAAGGTGGAAAACATAACAAGGATCGTTTTAAAAAGCCTGTGGTAAAGCAGGAGGTGAGCGATGAGGATGTAGCAAAGCAGGTGAAAGAAACACTTGCCCGCCTGACAAATAAGGGAAAGAATAAGGCTGCTAAGTATCGTAAGGAAAAACGTGAAAATATTCAGAACCGTCAACTGGAACAGGAGGAACTGGAGCAGGAAGAAAGCAAGGTATTGAAGCTGACAGAATTTGTAACAGCAAATGAGTTGGCTAACATGATGGATATTCCCGTGACTCAGGTTATCTCAATTTGTATGAGTGTGGGTATCATGGTGTCTATCAACCAGCGTCTGGATGCAGAAACAATTAACCTTGTGGCAGAAGAATTTGGCTACAAGACAGAATATGTAAGTGCGGAAGTGGCACAGGCTGTAGAGGAGGAGGCTGATGCGGAAGAAGATTTGCAACCGCGTGCACCGATTGTTACCGTGATGGGTCACGTAGATCATGGTAAGACTTCTTTGCTGGACTATATCCGTAAAGCAAATGTAATTGCGGGTGAGGCCGGAGGTATCACACAGCACATTGGTGCATATAATGTGAAACTGGAGGATGGACGTCGCATTACGTTCCTAGATACTCCGGGACATGAAGCATTTACAGCTATGCGTGCACGTGGTGCAAAAGTAACTGACGTAGTAATCATTATCGTAGCTGCCGATGACAACGTGATGCCGCAGACAAAAGAAGCTATCAACCATGCGATGGCTGCGGGAGTGCCTATCGTGTTTGCTATCAATAAGGTAGATAAACCGAATGCAAATCCGGATAAGATTAAGGAAGAACTGGCTGCCATGAACTTCCTGGTGGAAGAATGGGGTGGAAAATACCAGTCTCAGGATATTTCAGCCAAGAAAGGTACCGGTGTTCCTGAATTGCTTGAAAAGGTATTGCTGGAAGCTGAAATGTTGGATTTGAAAGCAAATCCGAACCGTAAGGCTACCGGTTCAATTATTGAATCTTCTTTGGATAAAGGACGTGGATATGTGGCTACGGTGCTGGTTTCTAATGGAACGCTGCATGTAGGGGATATTGTGTTGGCCGGAACTTCATACGGTAAGGTGAAAGCGATGTTCAACGAGCGTAATCAGCGCTTGAAAGAAGCTGGTCCTTCTGAGCCGGTATTGATCTTAGGATTGAACGGAGCACCGGCTGCGGGTGATACATTCCATGTGTTTGATACGGATCAGGAAGCACGTGAGATTGCCAACAAACGTGAACAGCTGGCTCGTGAACAGGGCTTGCGTACACAGAAGATGTTGACACTGGATGAAGTGGGACGTCGTCTGGCATTGGGTGACTTCCATGAACTGAATGTGATTGTGAAAGGTGACGTGGATGGTTCTGTAGAAGCTTTGAGCGACTCATTGATCAAGTTGTCTACCGAACAGATTCAGGTGAATGTAATTCATAAGGGTGTCGGACAAATTTCAGAATCGGATGTATCGTTGGCTGCGGCATCGGATGCTATTATCGTAGGCTTCCAGGTACGTCCGTCAGGAAATGCGGCTAAGCTTGCTGAACAGGAAGGTGTGGATATTCGTAAGTATTCTATTATTTACGATGCGATTGAAGAAGTGAAGTCGGCAATGGAAGGTATGTTGGCTCCGACATTGAAAGAACAGGTTACCTCTACAATCGAAGTGCGTGAAGTGTTCAACATCAGCAAGGTGGGTATGGTTGCCGGTGCGATGGTGAAGACCGGAAAGGTGAAACGTACGGACAAGGCTCGCTTGATTCGCGACGGTATCGTAATCTTTACGGGTTCAATCAATGCGTTGAAGCGCTTCAAGGACGATGTGAAAGAAGTGGGTACTAACTTTGAATGTGGTATCAGCTTGACGAACTGCAACGACTTGAAAGTGGGTGACGTGATTGAAACGTATGAAGAAGTGGAAGTAAAACAGACATTGTAAGGACGTAACGTCTGACCATTGTTTGGGTGCAAATAAATACATTTGTCATTCAGAGCAAAGCGAAGATTCTTGTATTCACCCATCAACAGGGGAACAAGTTCTTCGCTTTGTTTTTAATATATATTTCGGATAAATGGCAACAATAGACTGGGTGATTATCATCTTATTGGCTTTAGGAGCTGTCTCTGGTTTTATGAAAGGATTTTTCAAACAACTGGCAGCGGTTGTAGGGCTGATAGCCGGACTGCTGGTAGCACGTGCTTTATTTGTCGGTTTAGGTGAGCAATTGGCCGTAGCGGTAGGTACTTCTGTGACATTCGGGCAGATACTGGCTTTTCTGTTGATAGGTTTGATAGTACCTTTGGTGTTGTCTCTTTTGGCTTCTGCCTTGACGAAAATCGTGGATATGACAGGATTAGGTTTTATCAACCGCCTTTTGGGGGCAGTGCTTGGAGCGATAAAATATGCGCTTGTAATCAGCCTGGTCATCCATTTTATTGATTTTGCCGACTCTAAAGATAACTTAATACATTCAACCACTAAAGGAAGTTCGTTGTTATATTATCCGATAAAGGATTTTTCCGCTTTCTTTTATCCTGTGGTGAAAACTGTAACAGAGAAATTTATAGAAACAGATAATATTCAGAATTGATATGCAAATAGAACCCAATAAATATGTGAAGGAGCTGACGCAGGCGAAGTATAAATATGGCTTCACTACGGATGTTCACACAGATATTATAGAGAAGGGACTGAATGAGGATGTCGTGCGGCTGATTTCTTCAAAGAAAGGTGAGCCCGACTGGTTGCTTGAGTTCCGTTTGAAGGCGTTTCGCTATTGGCAAACGCTGGAAATGCCTACATGGGCACATTTGAATATTCCGGAGATTGATTATCAGGCTATTTCATATTATGCAGACCCTACTAAGAAAAAAGAAGGGCCGAAGAGTCTGGATGAAGTGGATCCGGAACTGTTGAAAACCTTTGACAAACTGGGTATTCCTTTGGAAGAGCGTATGGCGCTGAGTGGTATGGCGGTAGATGCGGTTATGGACTCCGTTTCTGTGAAGACAACTTTTAAGGAGACACTGATGGAAAAGGGGATTATATTCTGCTCTATCAGTGAAGCGGTGCGTGAACATCCGGATTTGGTGAAGAAGTATTTAGGTTCGGTAGTGGGCTATCGTGATAATTTCTTTGCCGCATTGAACTCGGCTGTGTTCAGCGATGGTTCGTTTGTGTATATTCCGAAGGGGGTTCGCTGTCCGATGGAGTTGTCTACGTACTTCCGTATCAATGCGGCCAATACCGGACAGTTTGAACGTACGCTGATTGTTGCAGATGAAGACAGTTATGTCTCTTACCTGGAAGGATGTACGGCACCAATGCGTGATGAAAACCAGTTGCACGCGGCAATTGTAGAAATCGTGGTGCTTGACCGTGCGGAAGTGAAATATTCTACTGTGCAGAACTGGTATCCTGGTGATGCTGAAGGTAAGGGTGGTGTGTATAACTTTGTAACCAAAAGAGGTAACTGTAAAGGGGTGGATAGTAAACTTTCCTGGACACAGGTCGAGACTGGGTCGGCCATTACATGGAAGTATCCAAGCTGTATTTTGAGTGGAGACAATTCTACTGCAGAGTTCTATTCTGTAGCGGTAACCAATAATTATCAGCAGGCAGATACGGGTACGAAGATGATTCACCTAGGTAAAAATACTCGCTCTACTATCGTAAGTAAGGGTATCAGTGCAGGAAAGAGTCAGAATTCTTATCGTGGGCTGGTGCGTGTAGCTGAAAAGGCAGATAATGCAAGAAACTACAGTCAGTGTGATTCTCTGTTGTTGGGTAGCCATTGCGGAGCGCATACATTCCCTTATATGGACATTCACAATGAAACGGCTGTGGTGGAACATGAGGCTACGACTTCCAAGATTTCGGAAGACCAGATTTTCTATTGCAACCAGCGTGGTATCTCTACTGAGGATGCCGTAGGACTGATTGTGAATGGGTATGCAAAGGAAGTTCTGAATAAACTTCCGATGGAGTTTGCCGTAGAGGCTCAGAAATTGCTGTCTGTATCGTTGGAGGGCAGTGTGGGATAAACGATAAAAATAGATTGTTATGCTAGAGATAAAGAATTTACATGCCAACATCAATGGCAAAGAGATATTGAAAGGTATTAACCTGACTGTAAAGGCAGGTGAAGTCCATGCGATTATGGGACCTAACGGTTCGGGAAAGAGTACATTGAGCAATGTATTGGTCGGTCATCCGGCTTATGAGGTGACGAAAGGAACCGTAACGTTTGATGGAAAGGATTTATTGGCTTTGAGTCCGGCAGACCGCAGTCATGAAGGATTGTTCCTGTCATTCCAGTATCCGGTAGAAATTCCGGGAGTGAGCATGGTGAATTTCATGCGTGCGGCCGTGAATGAACAGCGTAAGTACAAAGGACTTCCTGCTTTGACGGCCAGTGAGTTTTTGAAACTGATGCGCCAAAAGAGAGAGATTGTAGAACTGGACAGCAAGTTGGCAAACCGTTCGGTAAATGAGGGATTCTCTGGGGGTGAGAAGAAGCGTAATGAAATATTCCAGATGGCTATGCTGGAGCCGAAGCTGAGCATCCTGGACGAAACCGACTCCGGACTGGATATTGATGCGTTGCGTATTGTGGCAGAAGGAGTGAATAAGCTGAAAACTCCAGAAACAAGCTGTATTGTGATTACGCACTATCAGCGTTTGCTGGATTACATTAAACCGGATATTGTACATGTACTTTATAAAGGCCGTATCGTAAAAACTGCAGGTCCGGAGCTGGCATTGGAACTGGAAGAAAAAGGATACGATTGGATTAAGAAAGAACTGGGAGAATGAGCATGAAAGCAGAACAGCAATATATTGATCTTTTCACGCAGTGCGAGGCAATGATTTGTCGGCAAAGTGCGGATGTGCTGAATGCGCCCCGTGCGAAGGCATTTGCTGATTTTGAGAAGCTGGGCTTCCCGACTCGCAAACAGGAAAAGTATAAGTATACGGAGGTGAGCAAGTATTTTGCTCCGGATTATGGGTTGAACTTGAATCGTCTGGAATTTCCGGTTAATCCGTATGAAGTGTTCAAGTGTGATGTGCCCAATATGAGTACCTCACTTTATTTTGTGGTAAATGATACGTTTGACAAGCATGTGCATCCTTCTGCTCAGTTGCCGGATGGAGTTTACTTCGGTAGCTTGAAGGATGTGGCTGAACAACGTCCTGATTTGGTCAGAAAATATTACGGAAAGCTGGCTGATACGTCGAAGGATGCTCTGGCGGCATTTAATACGATGTTTGCACAGGATGGTGTGTGTATGTATGTACCGAAGAATGTGGTGCTGGAACGTCCAATCCAGCTGGTGAATATCTTGCGTGCGGATGTGGATTTCATGGTAAACCGTCGTGTCCTGATTATATTGGAGGATGGTGCACAGGCTAAGTTGCTGGTATGCGACCATGCGATGGACGACGTGAATTTCCTTTCTACTCAGGTAGTGGAAGTCTTTGCAGGAGAAAATGCTGTATTCGACTTGTATGAACTGGAAGAAACTCATAACAGTACGGTACGTTTCAATAACTTATATGTGAATCAGGAAGCTGGCAGTAATGTGCTGTTGAACGGGATGACACTGCACAATGGAACGACTCGTAATACCACAGAAGTGACATTGGCTGGTCGTGGTGCAGAAATCAGTTTGTGCGGAATGGCTATTGTCGATCAGAATGAGCAGGTAGATAACCATACTTTTATTGATCATAAAGTGCCCGACTGCACAAGTAATGAATTGTTTAAGTATGTGCTTGACGACCAGGCTGTGGGAGCTTTTGCCGGAAAGGTACTTGTGAGAGAAGGAGCACAGCATACCTCTTCCCAGCAGACAAACCGGAATCTGTGTGCGACCCGTGAAGCACGTATGTACACTCAGCCTCAGCTGGAAATCTATGCAGATGATGTGAAATGTTCTCATGGAGCTACAGTAGGACAGTTGGATGAAAATGCATTGTTCTATATGCAGCAGCGTGGTGTTAGCCTAAAAGAAGCACGTTTGCTGTTGATGTTTGCTTTTGTCAACGAAGTGATTGACCATATCCGGATGGATGCCCTGAAAGATCGCTTGCATCTGCTGGTAGAAAAACGCTTCCGTGGAGAACTGAATAAATGCCAGGGCTGTGCGATTTGTAAATAATCATATTTTAACAAAAAATTATGCAATACGATGTCAATAAGATAAGAGAGGATTTTCCGATTCTTTCACGGTCGGTGTATGGAAAGCCGCTGGTCTATTTGGATAACGGAGCTACGACTCAGAAGCCTCGTTGCGTGGTGGAATCTATTACAGACGAGTATTATTCGGTAAATGCGAATGTACACCGTGGAGTGCATTTCTTGTCTCAACAGGCAACGAATTTGCATGAGGCTTCACGTGAGACGGTACGTCGGTTTATTAATGCACGCAGTATTTCGGAAATTGTCTTTACTCGTGGAACGACTGAGAGCATTAACCTGGTTGCTTCTTCATTTGCCGATAGTCAGATGAAGGAAGGGGATGAGGTTATTGTTTCTGTGATGGAGCATCACAGTAATATTGTTTCTTGGCAGCTTCAGGCTGCACGGAAAGGAATCGTGCTGAAAGTAATTCCGATGAATAACCGGGGGGAACTTTTGTTGGATGAATATAAGAAGCTTTTTTCGGAAAAGACGAAACTTGTCTCTGTTGCGCATGTATCCAATGTGTTGGGAACAATTAATCCGGTAAAGGATATGATTGCCTTTGCACATTCGCAAGGTGTCCCGGTACTGGTGGATGGAGCACAGAGTATTCCACATATGAAAGTGGATGTACAAGATTTGGATGCTGACTTTTATGTGTTCAGTGGTCACAAAGTGTACGGTCCTACGGGTATTGGCGTGCTGTATGGAAAGGAAACCTGGTTGGATAAACTGCCCCCTTATCAGGGAGGAGGGGAAATGATTAAGAATGTTTCTTTTGAAAAGACGACATTTAATGAACTTCCTTTTAAATTTGAGGCCGGCACTCCCGATTATATTGGGTCTACAGCACTGGCAAAGGCATTGGATTATGTTTCAGCCATAGGAATGGATAACATTTTTGCCTATGAGCATGACCTGACCCAGTATGCCATGAGCCGTTTAAAAGAAATCCCGGGAATGAGGATTTTGGGTGAAGCGGAGCAGAAAGGAGGGGTTATTTCTTTCTTGGTAGGGGATATACACCATTTTGATATGGGGACTTTGCTTGACCGCCTAGGTATAGCTGTTCGTACCGGACATCACTGTGCGGAACCTTTGATGCACCGTTTGGGTATTGAGGGCACGGTGCGTGCATCTTTGGGATTGTATAATACGAAAGAAGAAATAGATGCGCTGGTGGAAGGTGTGCTTCGAGTAAGTAAAATGTTTGCTTAAATAAAAAGTAATAAAAGAGCTCTCCCGGTCAGGATTTTCATACAGAGAATGCTGACCGGGAGATTTTTATTTATAAACTGATTAGTGGATGGCTTTTGTGCTTTCTTTCAACCAGTTCTTTTCTTCCTTGCTGAGGTATGGGCTGAGTGTGGCATATACTTTCTGGTGATAATCGTTTAACCATACTTTTTCTTCCGAACTGAGTAATTCAGGCAGAACCGGTTTAAGGTCGATAGGGCATAGGGTCAATGCTTCAAATTTGTAGAATTTGCCAAAGTCAGTCGTTTGGTCGTCTACAATTAGCATGGTGTTTTCTGTGCGTACACCATATTTCCCGGATTTGTATACTCCTGGCTCATTGGTGACCGTCATTCCTGGAAGGAGAAGAGCAGGCATGTGGTTCATACGGAACTGATGAGGCCCTTCGTGCACATTCAGAAAATGTCCGACGCCATGTCCTGTACCATGTCCGTAGTTCATACCTTCTTTCCATATAAATTGTCGCGCCAATATGTCGAGCTGGGTGCCACAGGTGCCATATGGGAAGTGAGCCATGGAGAGCTGTATGAATCCTTTTAGGATAAGGGTATAATCTTTCTTCTGCTCTTCTGTGACGTGCCCTAATGCGATGGTACGAGTGATGTCGGTTGTTCCATCGAGGTATTGTCCTCCGCTGTCAAGAAGAAGGAAGCCTTCAGGTTTCAGGGTTGCTGCGGTTTCTTCAGTTGCTTCGTAATGTACGATTGCGCCATGTGTCTGATAACCGGCTATGGTATCAAAGCTGATACCTTGGAAGTTTTCTTGTGCAGAACGGAATTCGTATAGCTTCTGGTCAATGGATAATTCGGTTTCTGTTCCACTTTTTACAGCGTTTTCTAACCAATAAAGGAAGCGAACCATAGCCACCCCATCGCGTGTCATGGCTTGTTTGAATCCGGCGATTTCTGTAGAGTTTTTGATAGATTTCAAATATAATACCGGAGACTCAATCTGTTTTACCTGACTGCTTTTGCTGGCTGCTTGATAAAGGGTATAGTTGGTTGAATAGGGTAGCTGTAAGCAGCCTTCTTTATATTCCTCCAAATCTTGGGCTATTTGTGTATAGTATTTAATAGAAACCTGGTTTGTTTCTAAATAGCGAAGTACCTCATCTGTTAGTTTATCCGGCTGGATGTACAATGTACTTGAAGTAGAGGTGATGAAAAGATAGGAAACGAATACCGGATTGCAATGTACGTCAGTGCCCCTTAAGTTTAAAGTCCAGGCTATTTCATCCAAGGCGGAAATTAAGATGCCATTGACTTGATTTTCTTTAAGAATAGTTTGTATCCGACTGATTTTTTGATTACACGTCTCTCCGCTGTATTCCAAAGGCAAAATAAATGGAGGGTTCGGCGGTAGTGAGGGACGGTCTTTCCACAATAAACTAAACGGGTCCTCCACGTTAACCAGTTCCAAATGATATTTTTCAAGTGCTTTTTGCAATTGCAGAGCTTCGGACGTGCTGTTTACCCATCCGTCGATACCGACTTTTTCTCCAGGTTTCAGAACGCTTCCTAACCAATCAGCAATGGAAGGAGTTTCCGGAAGACGGTCTTTGAATAAAATTAGTCCGCTTCCTTGAAGTTGTTCTTCTGCTTGTAAAAAATAACGAGAGTCGGTCCATAATCCTCCTTGTGTCATGGTGATTACAGCTGTACCGGCCGAACCGGTGAATCCGGAAATCCATTTCCGTGATTCCCAATGAGCAGGTACATATTCTCCAGAATGAGGGTCGGTACTGGGCACAATAAATGCAGATATGCCTTTGGTATGCATAAATCTGCGTAAGGCTTCAATTCTATCAGATATACGGTTCATGATGTAAATGAATTTAAGGAGATTCTAAACAAACATGACAAAAATAATAAATGGTGTGGAAAGGGGAGGCTTGATTTTGTCTGAAGTTGATTTTTTGAATAAAATCTTTTGGAAAGTTTTGTAAATAAAGAAAGTATGTGTAATTTTGCGCCGCAAATTAACTGCGAAATAATTTAATAACAACATACTTAATTTTAAAAACATGATTGTAGTACCAGTAAAAGAAGGCGAAAACATTGAAAAAGCGCTGAAGAAATTCAAAAGAAAATTTGAAAAAACAGGTGTTGTAAAAGAACTGAGAAGCAGACAGCAGTATGACAAACCGTCTGTTTTGAAGAGACTTAAAATGGAACGTGCTATTTACGTTCAGAAAATGCAGCAGAACGAAGATTAATAATTCTGCAAAACTCTTGAATTATTGAATTCTTTTTCATAAATTCGTTGCTGAGAATAAAAGCGATGTTTCTATGTTGAAAGATTCTTTTCTGAAGTATTTGCTTCTTGAACGGAATTATTCCGAAAAGACAATTCTTAGTTACGGGATAGATTTGGATGAGTTTGAAGCATACTTTAAGAGTGTGGACGAAGAATTTGAGTTTACCAGCGTGGATGCGGATGTGGTTCGTGGATGGGTACTCTCATTGATGGATGAAGGTCGCGCTGAAACAACGGTAAACAGGAAACTTAGTTCGCTTCGCTCTTTTTATCATTATTTGCTACGTCAGAAGTTGGTGGCGGTGGATCCGGTGGCGAAGGTTGTCGGTCCGAAGAAAAAGAAGCCTTTGCCAGTTTTCGTAAGAGATGAGACGATGAATCAACTTCTTGATGGATTCGAATTCTCGCAAACTTTTGAGGGGGTGCGTGATAAGGCTGTGCTTGAGGTGTTTTATTCTACTGGCATGCGGCGCGCTGAATTGATAGCTTTGAGGGATGAAGACGTTGATTTTTCGGCATTGGTGATAAAAGTGACAGGAAAGAGAAATAAAGAGCGCTTAATTCCTTTTGGGGATAGACTGCAAGAGGTTTTGAGTTCGTATTTACAGGAAAGAGCTCGTTTTTATTCGGGTGAATGTGAGGCTTTCTTTATTCGAAAGGGTGGGGTAAGGCTTTCTCCTTCATCTGTGAACTATATTGTGAAGCGATACCTTTCAAAGGTTGTGACGCTGAAGAAGAAAAGCCCTCATGTGTTGCGGCATACTTTTGCAACATCTATGTTAAACCATCAGGCGGAACTGGAGGCGGTAAAAGAATTGCTTGGACATGAAAGCTTGACGACGACAGAAGTTTATACTCATACAACTTTTGAGGAATTAAAACAGGTTTATGAACAAGCTCATCCTAGAGCGTAAAGAAAAGGAGGTATTTATGGAAGTAAGAATTCAATCCATTCATTTCGATGCATCTGACAAACTGGAGGCTTTTATTCAGAAAAAAGCTGAGAAGCTCGAGAAGTTTTGCGATAATATAATGAAAGTAGAGGTGTCTTTGAAAGTTGTAAAACCTGAAACTGCAATGAATAAAGAAGCAGGGGTGCGCGTGTTGGCACTGAATTCAGAGTTTTATGCGGAAAAAATAAGTGATACATTCGAAGAATCGATAGATGTGTGCGTGGAGGCACTGTCTAAGCAACTGTTGAAGGCAAAAGAAAAACTTCAAGGTAAATAAAAAAGTTGCGCAAAAGTTTTGTGATTAAAAAATAATATCTAACTTTGCAGCCGCTAAGTTATGGAAAATGACGAGGCTGCAAAGTTTGATTTTGCCTCTTTAGCTCAGTTGGCCAGAGCACGTGATTTGTAATCTCGGGGTCGTTG
>OGML01000163.1_pt1 | contig 72764 bp, 58 predicted proteins | sample 1572951 | NCBI WGS metagenome assembly OGML01 (sample SAMEA2581883, study PRJEB24529) | metagenome | biome: Human gut stool | place: China | collected 2011 | reverse complement strand
AGAATATTGCAAAAATGTCGGTGATACTTTTACGATTTCTGTTGATACAAATAATAATGTAAATGAGATCACCTACTCATCTTCTGACAGCTCAGTTGCAAAAATAGTTGCAACGGACAAGCACTCAGTAAAAATTAAGGCTAATAAAGTTGGCAACGCAACTGTTACTGTTAAGCAGTGCAGGGAAACTGTAACAGCAAAAATCAAAGTTGAAAAAGCAAGGTGTGTTGATTTATCGGAGTGGAACGGTGATATTGATTTCAATAAAGTAAAAAAGTCAGGTGTTACTTGTGTAATTCTCAGAGCCGGTTACGGTAAAGACGATAATCAAGAAGATAATAAATTTAACGAGTATTATCGTCAAGCAAAAAACGCAGGTTTAAATGTTGGAGCATATTGGTACAGTTATGCTACTACTATTGACGCTGCAAAAGCCGAAGTCAGGAATTGTATGAAGACCATTAGGGGCAAAGAGTTTGACTTGCAGGTTTTCCTTGATGTAGAAGAATACAGACAGGCTGTTTTGCCACGCAGAACATTGACTGATATTATTTCAACCTTTTGTGACGGAGTAAAGGGTTATGGATTTGATGTTGGAATGTATAGTGCAAAATCAATGCTTGTTGACAGTGCTTATCCTGATGAGCTTGCAAGCAAATATTTAATTTGGATGGCAGCACCAAATAATTCGTACAATGAGCTTCCGTCATTTGTTGATATTCATCAGTATTCGTGGACAGGCAATGTTGACGGGATTTCCGAAAAGGTTGATATGAATTACATATATAATTTAAACTATTAAAATTATAAGGAGGAGTTATAATGATTTGGTTAGGCATTGCTATAATACCTGTTATACTGTTAGTGATAGCAATAAATATTAAAAGATATGGTGATGTGAGTAATGGAACTCTAATTACTCTAATGGTAATATGTGTTATAATGTTTTTTTCATTACTTGCAAGTGAATATATACCACCTATTGCTATTAGTGACAAAAAAAGTACAACATATGAAATAACAGAATTCAAAAAAGTTATCAGCGACAACAATGAAGAATCGTATGTATATACTACTAATAAAACTGAGGTACACAGTGCAAGAGTTGAAGATAAAAGAGATAAAAGAAAAGACGGAGCTATTACTTCAATTGACTTAGCAAATAGCAATCCCTCAAAGCTCATTGTTAAAGAATATGAGTGTTTACGCTTGGTGGATTTTTCAATGATTAAAAATCACGAATATATTTTTATATAGCTCATATAAAAAAATTAAAGGTGATAATAAATGCGTAAAAAATATGATAGCAAGGATTTTTTTATCGTTGCGGACTCAAAGAACGATTCTGTTTCAAAATTTTCTTTATTGACAAAAGAATATTTTGATAAAAATAAAATTACAAAACCGAATGACATTACTCTTGGTAATAGCGGTAAGGGAACTGAATTTGTTGTTAGTGAAAACGGAGTAGTTCATACTAAAAGGCATATAACACCGTAAAAGGTGCTATATGCCTTTATTTTTGTCCTTATTATGTTGCGATGATTTGTTGAATCATTTACGGCACTAAATGTTTTTTGTGCCTGCAACTTAATTTTGTGAATATTTTTGCGGCAAAAAGCTAATTCATACCTTATTCTTCTTCGTCTGCTCTCTTCAGGAATATCGTTTATTTTTAATTTTATTAAGCATTCAATATTATCCAACCGAAATAGTAGATGGTATATGTTCGATTATCCAATCATATTCTTTTATATTGCTGTATAGAGCATCTAAATTAGACTGATCATTGCAAAGAATAATCTTTGTGTTGTATGAGCATAAATCCTTATACATCTTTCTTACACAATCTAAGGCATTTTCTGAACGCAGATACTTTTCGTACTTAGCCATTACACCATTTGCATATTCAAACAAAACTTCACAGTTTGCTGTTACAAAATAATCAACTTTCATATTAGCTAACTCCTTTCGACTTGTGTTTTAATATATATATTGTATGCTGAAAATACTAAAAAAGCAAGTATAATGCGAAGTGAAAAACTGCCGTTTAAATCAATTTTAACGACAGTTTTTTAAAATTATATAATTTAGTTGACTCATTGAAAAATCACTTTATAACTAATTTTAAAGCGAAACAACAATATAAAAAGTCACTTTATCACTTATAAGATTATCAGCTAATAATTCTTGAACAACTTTTGTATCAAGTCTGCCTGTTCCACACCCAAGCAAGGGGACAGCTACTGATTCTATATTAAGGTGTTCAGCTGTTGCTATAATTTTGGGAATTAGCTTTATTATATTTGAAATTTTTGCTTTACTTCCGGGAGTACGCATAGTAACTGCGTGTATTACTTTTCTACATACCAAGTTAGGAGCATCGGTAACAAAAACATCTCCCGGTGCATAGCTGAAAAAAGGTTGCGTTTTGCATTTTGCTCTTGCAAGCTGTTCAACAGCACCTTGAGATGCAAATTGAATGCTCTCTGCAACTCCTCTATGTAGTTCTGTAACACATCTTTTACCTCCCATATATCCAAAGCCGTTGGCTGCATTTACAATTGCATCTACATCAAACTTTGTTATATTGCCTTTTGCATAAGCTATCATAATTCAGGTGCACTCCTTTTTACTTCAAGACTGTTTTGGTCAGAAATAACACTACTTTTTCCCTTGTGCAAAATTGAGTCTTTGCTAAAATAGCGTGTTTTGCATTCCTTTTCTGTCAATGTATTTTGCCGCTGGGCAAGCTCAATATTCAAGGCAGTTGTTAAATCGGCTAATCTTTGAGTTTTCTCAGTAAGTTCTTGCTCAAATTCAAAAGGTTTTGTAAGCATTTCTTTTGCTGAATTGTAATCATAATCAATTCGATTCAATTCTTTTTTAGCATTAGACAGAAATTCATTGAATTTTGTAAACAGATTTTCAAGTTTAGAAAGATTGTGAATATTAAGACTACCAAAATTAACCTTGTATTTTCCGTTGCCTAATCTCGCAGTAATATCATCAACAATCAAGCCTTTATTGATTATTTCAACCTCATATCCTGAAATATCACCTACTTTAATGGTTTCATTTCGGTGCTGCCTTGATAATGCTACAAAAGCTCCAAGAGCTTTAGCTGCGGATTTTCTATCTTCTTCCGAGTTGGTATAAGCTGCATCTCCAAAATTATATGTATAAACAATCGAGCCTTCATCATCTTTAGGCAATGCATTTAACTTATCAATATCTTTTTGGAAATTACCAATCGTGCAGAGCAAATCTTTTCTTTGCTCAGGATAAGCGTTTACTTTGTCCTCAAGCTCATAACGGGTATTATCATATTCAGATTTATACGCTGTAAGTTCTTTGACTCTGTTTTCAAGTGTGAGTTTCTCTCTTATACGCTCATCACCGGTGCAAAGTGCTTTGATTTCCGAATACGATAACGCAGCTTGGTCAACATCAGTACATTTTCGTGCAGGAGCTTTTGATGTCATAATTTGACTTATGAATTTCTGCTTCTTTTCAAGCAGCTGATACGAATAAGCATCAAAAGTGCCTTTCGTTACATAGCGATAGAGATGCACTTTTTCGTTAATATTACCTTGCCTTACCATTCTTCCTCGTCTTTGTTCGAGGTCAGAAGGTCGCCAAGGTACATCCAAATCGTGTAGGGCAATAATTCTATCCTGCACATTTGTTCCTGTGCCCATTTTGCCAGTAGAACCTAAGAGTATGCGAACCTCGCCACTTCGTACTTTTGCAAAAAGCTCAGATTTTTGCTTTTCATTCTTAGCATCGTGAATAAACGCTATCTCTTGTGGCGATACACCCTTAGCAATAAGTTTATCTTTAATATCGTCATACACGCAGAATTTGCCTGATTCTTCGAGAGAGTCAATTTCTGTAACACTCTTTGTATCCTCGTCTTTGCTGTCTGCATCAACATTTACACCTTTGCCCGGAACACCTAAATCACAGAATATAATTTGCGTAAGTTTTTTATCAGTGGTTTTCTCATAAATGTCAAAAACATTATTAACACACACATTTAACTTTGTACCGGGATTATCTTCAAATTCTGCATCGATAAGTCGAGGGTCAAGTCCGAGCTTTCTGCCGTCACCGGTAATTTTGAGCATATTATCCTGTGACGGATCTACGGAGCCGTTATTGACCTCATCAGCTCTGTCTGATAGTTCATTAACAAGCTCTTCCTGCAATTCGGTCGGTTCAACATCTACTATGTGCATTTCACATTTAGGTACATTAAGATTTAATGTATCCGATGTGCGAACATCTGCTATTAACTTAAACATAGACATCAGTTCAGGCAAATTAGAATATTCTGCAATTCTTGTGCGTTCTTTAAACTTGTTGCCGGCAGGAGCAAGCTCATACTCTTTTTTCTGCACACCAAATGTTGATACCCAATTATCGAAGTTTTGCATATTATTATGGCTCGCAAGAAAATCATAATTTAAGTATCTCATCATAGTATGCAACTCAGTCACGCTATTTGAAATAAACGTACCTGTTGCAAACACAACACCTTTTCCACCGGTCTTATCATCAAGATAGCGACACTTTGCAAAAAGTTCTGTTGCTCTTTGAGATGCTCTTGAAGATATACCTGATACATTCTGCAATTTCGTGGTACAAAATAAGTTCTTAAATTCGTGTGCTTCATCAATGAAGAGCTTGTCTATTCCAAGCTCTTCAAAATATATGGAGTTGTCCTTTTTAGCCGACTGTAATTTAGTAAGCTGCTTTTCAAGGCTCTTTTTCGTACGCTCCATATCTTTGATTTTAAAATTACTGCCGTCCTGTGCCTTTAGTTCTGCAATACCTTTGATTATATTATCAATCTGCTCTTGATATATTGCTTGTTGCCTTTCAGGTGACAACGGCAGCATTTTAAGCTGAGTATGTCCAATAATCACAGCATCATAATTGCCTGTTGCAATTTTACTCATAAGTTTTTTGCGGTTTTCAGTCTTGAAATCATCCTTTGTAGCAACAAGAATATTTGCGTTTGGATACAACTTAAGAAAATCGTCACCTACTTGCTCAGTAAGGTGATTTGGAACAGCAAAAAGGGATTTATGACACAATCCAAGCCTTTTACACTCCATTGCCGTTGCAATCATTTCAAAAGTTTTTCCCGCCCCGACAGAATGTGCGAATAGCGTATTACCACCGAATATTGCGTGAGCAATTGCATTTTTCTGATGCTCGTGAAGTTCAATGTTAGAATTCATACCCGGAAAAGTAAGATGTGAACCATCGTATTGACGAGGTTTAATACAATTAAAAGTCCTGTTATATGTATCAAGAATATCTTTTCGCCTGTCAGCATCTTTAAATATCCAATTTTTAAATTCTCTGCGTATTGCGTTTGCTTTTTGTTGTACTACTTGCGTTGCAGGCACATCAAGCTCACTTATGGGTTTATGGCTTTTATCAAATATCGGTCTGCCAAATTCATCAACTTTAATCTTATATACTTTCGGCTCAGTAAGATTTAATACAGATTGAAATATTGCATATGCTGTATATCCGTGAGCTCCATAGGTTTTAGTTGCAGTTACAGATTTATCAATAGATTTGTTTTTAATATTCCATCTGCCGGAGAACTCTGAATATTCAACCTCAATTTTTTTACCGTTTCGCTGCCAATAATGTTTCGGCTCATAATCGGAACGGTTTTCTTTAGGTGTTTTGAAAAGCTCATACATAAATTGCTCATAATATTTTGGCGAAATCCAAGTTGCTCCGATGTTTACATCAATATCAGCCGCCTTTAACGGTTCCGGTATAGCTTCCTCAAGTGCGGTAATATTTGCACGATATATATCGTTATCTCTTGCACTCAATTTAGCCATATCAAGTTTGGCATAAATATCGCCTGACAAATATTCAGATGCCGTTTGGTACACAATGTTATCCTTGTTTGATAACTCAGGTACAGCAAATATCTCTCCGTTTGCACATAAATTTATCCTTAGATTTTCTTCAGGTATATCTGTCAAACTGCTCATATAAGCAAAGTCAATAATGCCTTTTTCAGCAATTGATATTGCGAGAGCTTCCGATGCGGTATCTATATGCTCAATAGCTGTTTTAGGTACATTCACACGCTGAGTGAAGATATCAGATTTTTCAATTAATTTGCTCTTATCATAACTTTTTTCAAGCGAAGCTACAAGCTGATATGCACCATCAAATCCAAGAATATTACGATTATAATTGTTATGCAAAAGACCATATCTTATATAATAATCGTCATATAATGTATTGAGCTTTTCCTGTAATTGAACAACTTTATCATCATTGCTTTCGTATTGCTGCACATCGAGTAATTCACGCAATGTATCCCTAAGCTGTATATATTTTGATATACGGCTTATATTTTTGGCAGTATATTTTTTGTCAAGTAATTCTGAACAAGGAATTGTTATTAACTCACTCTCGTTGTTACTTCCATAAAAATAAATATCATTATTGCTCTTAAAATAACTTTCGGCACGAATACCCTGAGGTAATATAATTTCATCAGACTTTTCAGCCAATGGTATTAGCTTATCTTTATGCGGTGTATAAGTAAAGCTGATATTATTAACTGCTATTGCAAGTAAATCTGATAGCGTTCTTCCGTCATCGAATGGCACACACATTGTATCGTCTGTTCTGCCGTACATTTTATTACCCTCAACAATTTCACCAAGCACCATTTCAGGGTGCTTTACAAAATAATTGTTTACAGGCAATCCGTCAGCTGTCTGACCTATGCTTACCCAAGTTGGTTCTACTATGGGCGGTTCAGAACGCTTTTTTAGGAATATAATATCTGATGTAACTTCTGTACCGGCAGACTTAAAAGCATTATTTGGTAATCTGATTGCTCCAACTAAATCCGCTCTATTTGCTAACTCTCTGCGAAATGAGCTGTCCTTCTTATCAAGCGTACCTTTAGAGGTTACGAAAGCAATGATACCACCGTCACGCACTTTATCAAGTGATTTCAAAAAGAAATAATCGTGAATTTTTAGGTTTTGAGAGTTATACTTTTTATCATTTACTCCAAAATCTCCAAATGGAATATTACCGATTGCAACATCGAAGCTGTTGTCATTGAAATGAGTGTTTTCAAATCCGTCAATAGTGATATTAGCTTGCGGATATAGCTTTTGAGCTATTCTTCCTGACAAGCTGTCTTGTTCAACACCGTACAGATTTACTTTACCTCTTAAATCTGCAGGCAAGCGACCAAAGAAATTGCCAATGCCCATAGCAGGCTCGAGAATATTTCCGCTTTCAAGTCCTGCATTTTGAATAACCTTGTATATACTGTCAATTATTGTGCTGTCTGTATAAAATGCATCAAGTACTGATGACCTTGCAGCAGTATATTCATCATCAGTAAGCAGATTTTTTAGTTCTAAATACTCATTTTTCCATTTATCATTGTCAGGCTCAAAAGCATTTGCAAGACCACCCCAACCGGTATAAAGGGAAAGTTGCCTTTGCTCTGCAACAGTAGCTTTACGATTTTCACTTTCAAGAGTTTTTAATATTCTGATGGCCGTTATATTATTTTTAAATTTTGTTTTTGCTCCTGTAACAGTTTCTCTATCTTCCACTACATAATTTTTGCCTTTCTCTACAGTTGTATGTGCTGCATCAGAGAATAGAGTATCGCCGTTATCAAAATCAAACAGTGTAGGCTGTTCTGTTTCTATGTTTTGGGTAACTTCATTTTCATCTTGAGTCTTGGCAGGAAAATAAGCAGTCTTAGACGCTAAAAGTCTATTGAGATTTTCTTTACTTTCAGCTCTGAAAACAGGGAATGAAGAAGATAAGTCACGAAGTTGTATATCAAAGTTTCCAATAGTTTCAACTGCAAATTCTGTTTCATCAATATAGATTACATCTCCTTTTTGGAGGTTGTTTATTTCTGCAAAGTATTGTGTTTCAGTATTTTCAACATCAATGCCTTTCGTTTCGGTTGCATTGTATATTTCTTTTGTTTCAACCAATCCTACTGATTTTCCGTCATTTTTGTCAAATTCTATATCAGCTTCAAGCACTTTCACAACACCGCTATACTGTGGATACTGTTTCAAAAAATCGATAACTCCACCTATGTCGTCCCCAATATCCTGTCGCTCGGTATACTGAGTTCCGTTAGGCATATTGATTATAAATTTAGTTTTCGCATATCCTAAATGAACATCATCAAGTTCACCGTTTCTGTATGCTTCTGCAACCGCATTTTCGCTGCCGTATTCCTCAATTTCAAGCTGTCTTTGCTCAACCCATTCGTCATCAGCTAATTTCATTATTCTGTCAAAATCCGCTACCGAATAAGTCTTGCCATCTTCAAACGCAGAATGTTCGCTCCAGTCGCAAGTGATTGTCGGACGGTCGGCTTTTGGTTCGATGTCAGCTTGCTGTAATTTTTCATAATCATCAGCTGACATACTTCCGTCATAAACTGCAGTATCGAAATCATCTTCCGCACCCTTACTGAATTTATCGGAAAAAGGCAAATTATTTTGCTTTGCAACTTCCTGTGCTTTGTTACGCAAGCTTGCATTTACTGTAGCAATATTAGTAAGCTGTTCTATTACTTCTTTAGAAAAGCCTTCGGCTATATGTTCATTACTATAAAATTCTTCGTATGTATCACGAAAATAATCACTACCAACATCAGCAAGTGTTTGATTACTTACAGAATCAAGATAATCAAAAAAGGCTTCGGGATCATTTGAGTATTTTTCAACAGCACTTACAATTTGGTCGTAGTTAATATCAGATATTACGAATTGACCACCTGAAACAGAATCAGGATTAAAATATATATGCGTTATCCTTTCTGTATCAGGATTGTGATAGAATAACTCTCTGTTAAGACTGTCATAATCGGGAATAGTTGTAATATATGTACCACTTTCAATTTCGCCTTCAATCTCAATTCTTGTTGTATTCTTAACATTTGCAACAATGTTAATTAATTTGTCATAATCACCTTGCTTATATGCTGTATACATATCTTGCATTTCAGTTACGGAAAAAGTAAAATCAAGTATGTTTAGTACAGAGTCCATATTATTTTCAATCATACTCTTAATTACTTTTTCCTGTTCTACTGAAAAGCCTTTATCTTGAGTATATTTTTCAAACAAGATATTTTTGTCAAACTCTTTTTTCAGACCATTAAAATCATTTCTGCTTGCAAATACACATTCTAATCCGTGTAAGTTTTCAAAGATTTTTACAAACTCATCGGATAATTTAGCTATGTCATCAGCACTATATTTGTTAGTGCCTTCAAACATTGCATCAAAAGCAGATAATAAATTTTCATCATCAATTCTGTCTAATAAAAGATTTTCTGCTTTATTTATTGACTTAAGCTGTTCTTCAGAATAATTAAGTTTTTTAACCGCATCTTTGATTGCATTTGTAATTTTGCCGTTACTGTTAGTAATTAAACTTCTCTGTTCAGTTATCTCTTTTGCTATACTTTGAATTTGTTCAACATAAGCCTTGTCAATGGTAATTGTAACAGAGTTATATACATCGTACAGCTTACCTGAAAAGGGTATATTCAGTTCATCAAGCCTATAAGCAACAGCGTAAGCAATGTCAGCACTATATTTTTGATAGTATTTATTATTGATGTTTTTAAATGGTGTATTTCCAATTATTTTGTTTGGTTTATAAGGCTTATTATTTGAGTTGCTTACAGCCTTTATATTAATATTAAGTTTATGTATGTTTTCAACATCGTTTTTGTTTACAGCTATATAAGCATTGCCTTTTCGTATGTAAGCACAGTAATTGAATCCTGCATTATTTATGCTTTGCTCAATTTTCTTTAGTTCTTTTTCATCTGCAATAATAACTTTCTTATCGGTGTTTGGAGTGTTATTATTCCAAATAGAATTGCCAAATAATTCAATCATATTATTACCTCTATAACAAAAGCCTTGTGCGATTTACGGCACAAGGCTCAGTATTTATATTTCCTGTCCGTGGTTTTTTGTCTTATCGTTAGTTTTTTGCTGTTGCTCATTATGTGCAATTGTTTCAGCATTTTTCTTGAGTTGACTCCTTGACAGTGGCGATTTGCGTTCAGGCTTTTTCAGCTTTTCATATTCTTGCTGTTTATTGCCGTTGTTTATGATTCCGTCAATGCTGTCATAATCATCTTCAACAGACATTTCTGCGTTTTTTAGGTAATTGTCTTTTTCTTTAGCTATGCTTGCGGAGTCAATAGCTTTACTGCAAGCATTTACAACAGTTTCTGCTTTTACAGCTTTTTTGCCGGTAAGGTCAGATACAATATTGTCACAACTCTGCTCAATAACATTTTCGATTTTTTGTTCAGACATTTTATTAATTGTATCGAATTTATCAACGAGTGCATCAAGAGCAATCAGTTTGTCACGAAGCTTGTCCTTCTTATTTGCAAGATTATTAATTTGCTTTTGGAGCTTTAACTTTTCAGATGCAAAATGTGTTTTACCGTATTCAGACATAGCTTTATTGAGTTTTTCCTGAGTTACATCAAATTTTTCAGAAGCATTTCGGATTGCAATACTTCTGAATTCCTGAACACCGTTGATAAAGTTTTCTTTTCTGCCGTCTTGCGTTTTCATATTAGTGAGAAATGTATTAATTTTTTTACATAAAGTAATCTTACTTTCATACTTATGAATTTTCTTATTGTTATCAGCAATACGGCTTTCGTGTTTAGATAGTTTTGATTGCATATTCGCAATTTTTTCTTGTTTCTCTTGAGAAATAAGATTTAATACAGTAAAAATAGGTTTAGGAATAACCTGTTCAAGAGCCGAGATAACCTCAACAAACTCTGTTGCCTTAGTAATCTTATGATTGAGTTTGTTGATTTTGACATTGAGATTTGTATTTTTATCCTCAAATTTTGCAATTTTCTGATTGTACTTATCATAAAAGGATGCAAGTATCGGATTTTCTATATTGATACTGTTATCCGGCTCTGATTTATCATATTCAGTTTGGACTTTGGTATATGTGATGTCATTATTTTTAGCTTTTTGTTGCGAGTAATTCTTAATTGCTGTCTGAATTTCTCTATCATCAAATGAGCCATAGTCAATTACGCTGTAATCTTTATTTATCCTGTCTTGTAATACTTGAACAGTATAATTGTTCATCAGAGTATGTACATTATTGACAAATTCTCTCACAGCTTCCCACCCATCAAAGCCAAAAGCATTTTTTGTATCGACTTCACCTTTTGATTTCCACATAAGGAAATCATCCGAATAACCTTCAACCTGCACGAATTCATAACCTAAAGTGTTCATATCTTGAACAAGTGTAACTCTATCTTTATCGGATATATTTTTTTCGGATACCGGATCGTAGTGAGCTTCATATAGTTGCTTTCCGGATATATTTTCGGCTATATTCCCGAACCGGTCATATAGCATATAAGTACTGTTTTCATTGAGTGAGGTTAATATTGTCTTAGCATTATTTATCTCCTCACAGTTATCTTTTTTTATCCACAAGAAGCGTATATTATCGCTAAATGTGCCGGGAACTCTTGTCTTAATTTCTTCCTCGGTTTCCTCTTGAATAAGTGACTTATCAATAGTTATAGCAACCGCTCTATCTTTATCGGGCATATTTTTTCCTCCTTTTTCTCGCAATAGTTACAATTATGGCTGCAGTAGGAAATACAATTATTGCAGATATTATAATTTCAAAACTATTTTCGCTTTCTGATTTTGTGCTTTCTATTGCTTCATCTTGTGTTGACGACACTATAACTCTTTCAGCGGTTACAATAAGTCTGTGACTGTTAACACCGTAAGGATAACAAGTTATTAAGCTCAGCAAGTCTTTTGTATCATCTGCATTTAATAGAGATGTATCGTCAGGTTCAACAATGTTTTTTGCTGTTATTTTGTATGTAAGTGTATTATCAAGCACATAGATGTTAATAGTGTCACCGACTGTAAGCTCAGTCAGATTATCAAAAAAGACCTGCGTTGGATAGCCTGTGTGTGCTGATAAAACAGTATTGTTGCCAATACCACCCGTAGGCAAAGCACTATTAGGTATGTGAGCAACACCTTTTTTAAGCACATCAGGATCACTACCGTGGTATATAGGCAGTTTTACATTGATTTTCTTAATTTCGATATATCCTATAAGTCCATCTTCAAAATTCAATGCATTATCATAACTGTCAACAAGACTATCTGTTGAATATGAAAATGTACTTACTGTATCACGCAAAGTTTTGTTATATTTTTCGGCAACTGATAACAGCGAAAGCCGGTCAGTTGCCGAAATAGTGTCTGAATATTTTGTATAATCTTTTATAACTGTGATTGAATATAAGCTGTTAATAGCATTGGATATAGTAGGATAAAGTACCATAGAAACAGATAAAACCATAAATGCGATTCCAATAACCAAAAATAATTTACTTCTTTTCATATGGTACTTTTCTCCTTATATTTTTATGCTTTAACTTTACGGCGAGTAGCTAAAATAACTATGCCACTAATTGCAAGTGCAGAACCAATAACATAGAACATTGCAGTACCTGCACCGCCTGTCTGTGGGAAAAAAAGTCTTGTATCTTTAACATCAATACTAACTGTGCCGTCCGTCGGACAATTAGTAATATATGAACCATCAGTAAATGCAGCTCCATAAGTTACATCAATTGTAATAGGAATAACTTTACCATAGATGTTGTAGCCTGTAGGAGCTTTTGTTTCGACAATATAGTATTTACCGCTTGCAATCTTGATTTCTTCCTTGCTCGTGTTGTAGTAAGTAACCTTGCCTGTCTTGTCTGATGTACCGGCTGCAATTGCGTTAGTAAGAGCAGTTGCATCCTCTTCTGTTTTGAAAAGACTAAATTCTGCACCCTCAAGAGGAGTACCGTTTGTATCAATCTTATTAGTTGTTACTGCAAAAGAATAAACATAAACTGTATTACCGTTTACTTCTGACTCAACACCGTTTTTGTTAGCATACACAAGTTTTGTTTCGGTATTAGGGTTACCGGCTTTACCGACAACTGCATACTTATTGAGTTTTGCAGAGTAGGTGACAGAAGTATATGCAGCATTTCTTGCATAAAAGTCATTTTTCTGAAGATAAGCATTTGTAATTGCTACATTAAATGTAGTAGCTTTACCGTCAACTTCAGAAGTTACATTAAGTGTATAATCAGATGTTGTAAGGTCAGCAATTTTACCGCCTTGTGCGTTTAGAAGTGCAACCTTTACGCTGTCTTTATCAAGAGTAAGTCCTGCTGACATTTCGTCATACACGCTGTAAGACTTGAGCTTCATAGTAGATGATCCGGCTGTTGATGACTTAATCTCGAAGTTTACTGTATCACCGAGTGAAACATCGGTATAGTTTGCGTTGTCCTTAGTGCTGTTTGTGATTGTCTTTCCGGTAACTACATCACCGTCATTAACCTTAGTTGCAAGGTCAATAGCTTTATATGTATATACCCAACCGTTGTTATAATACGGAAGTGCTATTACGCTGTTTGTAACACTTTTTACACCGGCAGGATAGTTTGTTGCCTTGATATAGTACATTCCCTGAGCAAGTCCTGAGAATGTTTTTGTAACAGAAGTTGCTGATGTAGTAAATGTACCTACAACAGAAGCAGTTGAAGGCATTGTTGCGATACCGTCAAGAGCTGCCAATACAACTGATGATTTACCTCTCAATATATCTTCTGAAATTGACGGAACGAGCGAAGTATAGCCTGTCTGATATGGATTTTCGGTTGTTTTTAGTTCAGCAACTTTATACACAGTAAAGGTATATCCCGGTTTTGCACATTTTGTAGTAATTGATACTTTTTTAGCAGTGTCAAGTAAATTGTTATTAGTTGCGGCTGATGCAAATGGAATTGCCGACATAATCATCAAAACAGCAACTGCCATTGCAGTAAAAATTTTAAATACATTATTTTTTGATTTCATACTGATTTTCCTTTCTGTTTTTTGCTTTAGTAATAAAAAATGTTGATATAAGTGCCAATGCTATGCCTATATAGTAAAGCGGTGCTCTGCCGACTCCACCTGTTTCAGACAACATTGTCTTGTTATCTTTTACAGTAAACTGAATTAAAAGCGGAGTTTCTGCGTTTGCAGAAATTTTAAATTCTAACTTTTTACCATACGGCATATATCCTGTTGGTGTTATGCTTTCGACTAAGTAATAATCACCGACCGGAAGCTTGTCAATGGTCAAACTGCCATTTGTCGCTATGCAGTCAGTTCCACTTGCACCGGTGGATTTATACGAATATTTACCGTTACTATTTTTGCTGCATTCAACAGCTGTGCCGTCAGCTTTATAAAGTTTCCAACCTGAGCCGTCTATAAGAGTGTTAGAACTGTCTGTTTTAGTAAGTTTTAAAGTACCTGTAGCAAGTCTGTTAGCAAATGTAAATGTAAGTGTTACATCTTCCTTAAGGGTAATAGTTTTTGATGTTGGAGCAACATATCGGTCAGGAACAGAATAAGTACCGTCAGAATTTTTGTAGCCTAACTCACTTATTGTGTAATAAACATATTCACCGCTCAACTTATAAACAGGCAAATTGTTAAGTGTAGCTACACCGTCAAGACCTTTTGCAGTTGTAGCAATATATTCGTCTGTAATGCCATCATCAGAGGTTATTCTAAACCACACATTTTTAGCTGTATTGTTAGAACGCTTACTGTCATCTGCCGTCTTGTAAATGCTAAGGTTACCAAATCCTGTATCACGAGGTTCGGGGACTTCGATTTCATTGAAAGTCATTACAAAACCTGTAATCTCATCAATTTTAATTTGTCTGATAAACACTTCAGAGTTTAGTTTAAAGCCTTGCGGTGCTTTAGTTTCCTGAATAGTTACTGTTCCGAGAGGTATAGCCGGGTTAGGATTTTCGTCACTTGTTAAGTAAAATGGTTCACCAAAGTCGCTATCAGCTCGATATATATTCGCTAAACGGCAATAACCATCACTATCAGTTTTTAATACCCATTGCCTTTCGAGTCTTTTATCACTTAACTCATTCTCAGAATAGTAGTAACCTTTATAGTAAGATACAGTAAACTCTGCGTTTTCCATATTGGTGTATTGACCGGTTAATTCATCCTTTTTGCGAAGCAAAATATATACAGGGTCATTCATAGGCTCATCAACTATTGTTGCAGACAATACAGCATAGCCACCATAGGTTTCGCTCGTTAATGTAAGATTAACGGCTTTGTTGTACTTCTTAAATCCATTAGGTGCTTCGATTTCAACAGCATATAAAGACTTACTGTAAGTAAATTTATAAAGCTCAGAGCTTGTACTGTAGTCCCAACTATTACCGTCAGCAGAAATTGCCTTGCAATTGCCCTTACTGTCGGTAATAAAGTATCTTACAATATTGTTTTTCTTGCTATTGTCGGCAATATAATCATAAGCACTTTTTTGATTGCTAAAAACGGCAAACAGTGCACCGTCTAAGTCATAACAAGAATTATTATCCGTTAAATCAGGATTAGCACTTTCTTTTTTTAGGTTTAGTCTTACTCTTTCTGTATCGCTTACATTTAACACATCAAGTGTTTTTTCTTGCTTGCAATCATCAGATGTAATGGTGATAGAGTACTCTGCATCGTCAATGGCATAATATTTACCGTTATTCGGTGCTTTTGTTTCTTTCAGTACATAATCGCCTGCATCAAGCTCAAAATAATTCTTGGTTATCCACTCACTGTTAGAATACGAATATAAAATTTTAGCAATATTACCGTTTTTATTAAGCTCTGCAACTGCAACTATCTTTTTGTCGGACTTATTATAAATAGTGTACTGTGCACCTGCAAAATTAAGATAATCTTTATCTTTGGTTTGTTCGGTAAGATTTTTGATTTCATCACTTGTGCCCGACTTTTGAAGTGCAAGTTTTGCTTTCTTTGGTATTCTGACAATTAAGTGCTGACAAAAAGTACCGTCTTTACCTTTTGGCTGACAGATATAATAATTATTCATCTGACAGCTTCTCAAAATTGCCGAATAGTCACCTGTTGATTTTGCTATATTATTTGCAAATTCAACAAGTCCGTTTATCATTGTGTTGATGTCTTTATAACCGCTCCAAGTTTTCCAGTTTGTGCTGTCACCGACAAGCTCGTGATATAGTTGAGATTCGGCATAATGACTCAAATAATAATACTTGTCATCAGCATTACTCAAATGCTTAAAATCGGAAGAATACACACCATTAATATAGCTGTCCATTATTGACTTTGCAGTTTTACCGCCGTTTGAAAATGTGCTGAAATAATCACCGTATCCACCGTAGAAAACAGATAAACCGGCAATTAATGCCTTTTCCTTTTGGTTTGTGGTATAAGGGTCAAGTTTAATTACCTCCTTGCCTGTTTCACCTGAAAACTGCGAAAACTCCATAGTTTTGCCGGAAGTCTTTTGTGCAGGTAACTGCGGGTCAATACAATAACCGACCTCACCGTTGATTAGGAATTTATATGCGTCAAGTTTGCCTGCACTTCCGTTGTCAATAAGCACTAACGCATTTTTCGAAGATTGAATCAATACCTTGCCGCCGATTTCATCAAGTCCCGTATATGAATATGCACTTGCACTAATATTTGCAATAGGTAACATAGCAAATACTGTTGTTAATGCAATTGCTAATGATGCTAGCTTTTTAGGCTTAAAAACTGCTGCGACAGCTGATTTTAGCTTTCTTAATTTTTTCATAAAACTCTCCTTCATTTGTTTTGATAGAAAAGTTGGAAAATTCCTAAGGAGAATCTCTTGCACGAATACACATCATTTAACCTCCAATCATTAAAAATATTCCTCTATATTTAATCCGCAATTTTTCGAGTTTTGCACCCTTATTTTTCTAAAAAAATTAAATTTTTTTGAAAAATAAAAAATGCCCTGAAATTAGGGCATAAAAAAAGCAGAGCCGTACAGCTCTGCCGTAAATGTTTATGTAGTTTTATCTGCTTTTGCTCTTATTTTTATAAATGTAAAAATCTAAGTGCTAAATTACCTAACCAATCGCCGATATTCTCTAAAAAGTCTGCTATTGCGTTACCTAAATCGAACATAATACTAAACGACATAGCAACTAACCATACTATCGCAATTAATAATCCACCCTCAAACCCTGTAAAACTACCTTCCTGTATCCAACCTACAACTACTATCGTTCCTCCAATAGCAAATATACCGCTTCCGAGTCTAATTATATAGTGAATAGCCCCACAAAAATCGGAAAAAAATATTATTGTATACGACAATATGTAAAGCACACCCTTTAGAAGAAAAGCTAATATTAAGAAAACAATTTTAAAAGGCAGTAAAATTATTGACATATTTTGCTCCTTAATCAGTACCATCCCTCAGGTCGAACAAGGGTAGTTTTACTTTCCCAATGTCCTTTTTCGGGTTCTTCTACGGTTTCGTAACCTACCAATGTATCTACCTTTTCATTACGATAACTTTGGTGCGGATTGTCCGTAAGCATAAACTGTTTAAAATGCCCATCAATATCATCTGTAATATCAGCACCACAAGTATTGCAGATAGTCCTATCGTGTGTTTCATAAATTGGTTTTTCCCAAGTATAACCTTCCTCGTCAACTACCCAAACCTTTTCGGTCTTGTACTCGGCATCGTGCCAAGTTTTGCCTTCGTGTGCATCTTTTGTAGGTTGTTGAGCCGGTGCAGGCTGAGTTGTTTGCGAGCTTTCAGACTTACTGCTTGACGGTTTGCCCTGACTTGACGAGTCACTTGAGCTTGTACCGCCTGATGACTTGCTTGTCTGACCTGATGAGCTGTTGCTCTTACTCGACTGAGTATTGCCGGAACTGTTGGTACTGTTGTTATGATTACTGTTGTTGCTATTATTATTATGACTGCCGTTATTCTGCTTGCTGTCACTGTTTGCTATATTCTGTGCATTAGCTTCTGTAGCTTTTTCCGATTGCTCAGATGGTTTTGTCTGCTTAACTTCAACAACCATTGTTTCTTCTTCAATATGTGTATTGCCTTGAACATCGGTTACAACCTGAGTTACGGTTTGCACAGATGTAGCAATGACTTCATCTGCAGTTGACACCTTATTGTCAGCCGTTTTACCACAGCCTGCAACTAAAATTGCAATTATTACACCAATTACAAAAATCACGCTTGCAGCTATTAAAACGATTCCTCTTTTTTTAGTCATAACAATACCTCCTGACTATACAATGTATTGATGAATTATTTGCCGTTTTTTTTCTTGTATGTAAAGATTAAGGCAACAATGCCGCCTATGATTGCAACGCCAACAAAACTTAGAATTATTACTTGTGGAGTACTCATACCACTTGTAATTTCAGCCGAATCAGATGTAGCTACCTCAGCAACAGCTGCTTCTTTTTTTACTTGTGTATTGCTTTCGCTATTATCTACATATGGCTTTGCTTCTACATAGTTATAGCTTTCTTCCTGAGTAGTGGCTTGTGTTTCTTCCTGTACTGTTGTATCTTCCTTATGCTGTAATTCGTAATCGGTGTGATAACGGTCATATGTTTTTTCAATATTGCCGTTTTTGTCGGTACAAACAAACATATCCTTGTCAGCATTATATGTCCAATCATATTTACTGCCGTCTTTATGCTCCTCGTAAATATTTCCGTTTTCATCTACATCTATTTTTATATCCTCAAAAACATCTTTTAGATGTGCAGAAAACTCTTGATAAGCATCTGATACACTTATGTCACTGTTGAGAGGTTCATAATCCTCTAAGAAACTTGTTAATTCATACCTGCCCATAGATACAGTAAATGCGTCTTTCTCGTCAAGTATTGTATCTTCATCAATTCGTGATACAGATAAGTACATATCCCACATTTTATCATTGAATTCTTCCTTTGTAATGTAAACTACCTTATCATATTCAGATACAGCAGATACGCTTACAACAGATACCACAAGCATAGCTGTAATCATTAAAGCAACTATCAATTTTTTTATAATCCTCATATTTTACCTCTCCTTTGTTGATTTTTATATCTCTTTATATTTATTATATATCACAATGATATTATTGTCAAGTATAAGTTTTACAAAAACCTTAATTTTTATAAGTGAAAATAAAAAGTGAAATAAAATCACATATATACAAAATAATTGTATAGTCTACTTTTTTGTTTGTCAATAGTTGCTTTTATTATTGCGGTTTATTTGTTCTGTTTGCTGTAATTGTTGTTTTGAATTGAGTTCAGCTATTTTTCTTGCGTTTTCAATAATTTGATTTCTTGATATGAGATATGTACGCTTATTTTGATTTACTTTTTTATCAGACTCGCTTAATTCGTTGTCTAAGTTAGGCGGATTTAACTCTTTAACCTCTTTGATTATACCGATATTATCAATATCAAGATTAATAACTTGATTTAATATCTTTGCAACATCGTCTTTGCCAAACTTACACTCATTAATGTAAGTTTGGCAAAGAATTAGTTGAACATCAGCAGGGTATTGCTCAAGTTGCGATATAGATATATTCAATATTTCTGCTATCTCAGGCAGTAACTTTTCTTTCTCTATATCTTTATTTTCTTCCGGTATTGAGCGTTCTCGTTCCATAATTTACTTCCTGTATGATTTTTTTGTATTTAGAAAGACAAACTCTGTTTTGAAATCCGAGTTAAGTTTAATAGCAGCATCAAAGGATTTGCCTGATTTAGACTTTAATCCCTTGAGTGTGTCCGTCTTACCTTTAGTAAGCAGCTTAATAGCCTGTGCCGATGAAATGCTCTTGCCACAAATACTTTTCCATATATTGAAATCGCACTCTTTATTTTCACAAGAATATGATTTCGGATATGACAATACTTTCTGTCCGCATTTTGGGCAAATGCCGACTGTTTCCCAACGGGTAAAATGTTTACTGTTGTCAACTTCGCTGTATGTATCAACAAGATACTTTACGCTGTCCTCAATCTGATTCATAAATTCATCGGCACTTGCAGCACCTTTTTCAATGTGTTGCAAAGCGGTTTCCCATACAGCCGTCATTTTCGGGGACTTGACATCATAGGGAACACAGTCTATGAGCTGAATGCCTTTTTCGGTCGGCAGAATTTTCTTACCATCACGCTGTATGTATTGTCGCTTAACAAGGTTTTCGATAATGCCGGCACGAGTTGCAGGAGTGCCGAGTCCCTTTTTTTCAACATTGCTGTCCTCAACATAATCGGTATTTCCGGCTGTTTCCATAGCAGACAATAAAGTAGCATCCGTATATTGCTTTGGTGGTGAAGTAAAGTGTTCTGATACGCTTGCAGGAACTTTTTTCAATACCTGACCTTTTTTCACCGTAACAAATTGACTTTCAGCTTTATTTGGGTTGAAGTATTCCTCCAATTCTGATTTGCTCTTTGAGCGAACACAGGCATCAATTTCTTTCCAACCGCAGAATTCAAGAAATGACACCTTATTAGTGAATATCATTTCACTTTTATCAGATTTCATTTTTATGACATCAATACAATATTCGTAATTCTCACCGGTTGCAACACAAAGTCTGACTGCAAGCATAAACAATATATTATATTCAGCTGTAGGCAAGGACGATAAGTCATAGCTTGTTATCTGTTCGGTCGGCAGTAAAGCGTGGTGGTCTGATACCTTTGCGTTGTTGATAACTTTTGTAACATCGGTAGGTGTCTGTGGTATTTTTTCATATACACCGTAAACGCTTTCAATAAGACTTTTAGCTGTATCAGCCATATCATCGGTTATGTAGTTGCTGTCCGTGCGAGGATATGTAGCAAGCCGTTTTTCGTAAAGTGATTGTAAATAATCAAGCGTTTGCTGTGCGGTATAACCGTAAATGCTGTTTGCATCACGCTGTAAAGCCGTTAAGTCATAGAGCTTTGGAGGAGCAACAGATTTTTGTTGCTCCGTTACATCAACAACCGTAAAATCCGACTTATCAACACATTTGGCAAGTTTATCAGCTTCATATTCTGACTTAAATTCCTCAACACTTACAGCTTTAAAATCTTCACAGTCAATATCAACCTTGTAAAACGGTTCTTTCACAAAGTTTTTTACCTTGTTGTTACGGTTAACAATCATTGCAAGTGTAGGCGTTTGCACTCTGCCAACATTAAGCGTAATGCCATATCGGATTGAAAAAAGTCTTGTTGCATTAATACCTACGAGCCAATCGGCTTTAGCTCTTGCAAACCCGGCTTGATACAAAGTATCATACTCTGCATCATCTTTAAGCTCAGCAAAAGCTTTTTTGATTGCACTTGATTCAAGCGATGATGTCCAGAGTCTTTTGACCGGCTTTTTGCAACCAACCATATTATATACATATCTGAAAATACACTCGCCTTCTCGTCCGGCATCAGTCGCACATACAATTTCAGTTACATCATTTTTTAAAAAAAGATTTTTCAGCACATAAAATTGTGATTTTGTAGTTTTGTTAATTGTAAATGACCACTTATTGGGAATGATAGGTAAGTTTTCAAATTTCCATTCCGCATATTTTTTATCGTACATATCAGGATCGTCCAAAGCAACTAAATGTCCAAGACACCAACTTACAATGTATTTATCATTATATATGTAATTAACACCTTTTTGGGTTGCTCCCAATACAGTAGCTATTGTAGCTGCAACAGATGGCTTTTCAGCAACAACTAATATCATTTGTTATCCTCCGCATTGTCAGCATTGTTATCTTCGTTTATTTCCTCGTAATCAAAATCGTCAAAATCATCATCTGAGGTATCCGCATTTTTCTTAGTCGATTTACCTTTTTTGAGCTTAAAAATTGCAAAAGCTATACCGCCGAGAACGATAACACCAACGATAAGATAGATAGTAAACTGTGAATCGTCAGATGTGGCAGTACGCTCAACTTGCTCTGTTGCAGGCTGAGTGGTTTCTTGAACTGTTGAATTTGCATTAGTATCATCACTCAAGAATTTTTCAATATCTGCTGTATCAACTTCATTGAGAAAATACACATTATCTTCATTCTTCGTTTTGTCAATGATGACATAGAAAGTATCTTCATCTCTCGTTTTGACAGCGATAAATTGATACATACCATTTTCCATTAAAATCTCCTGGTCTGCTGTTAAATTAGCATTGCCTGTTGTATTGCTTGACCAATTATAATCGGTGCTGTTGCTTTCATTTTCATTACTTTCAGTTGTTGTTTCTTCAACTGCTGTATTGTTATCGTTGTTATCATCAGCAGTTGCTTCTGCAGCATTTGCTCCGCATATGCTGACCGCTAACATTGTAACGCATAAAACAATAGCTGAGATTGCTCTTGAGATTTTATACTTCTTTTTGTTCATCGTTCTGTCCTCCTAAATCATTAAGTAATTCAAGTAATTCGTTTTGTGAAATATTACTTGCTTTAATGCGTTTAATTAACTCCAAATCATCAGACAATGTGACAACGGTGCAATCATTCTGACGAATGATGCTCATAAATTCTTTTTGCTCAATATCTGATATTTGCTTTTCAAGTTTTTTCTTCTTTACTGACAAATCAGCAATTTTTTTGCTGATAGTATTAAGATTATCTTTCAGAGCTGCAAGTTTTTGCTTATTATCAATCAACTTCATACCTCCTAACTGTTTTCACGATAAATCAAAAATTGAGGATCAACATCGTGCCAAGACCACTCTACAATATTATATTTAATTTCAACTCTCATATGTAAATAATCTCTGTCTGCAGATGAGTTATCAACCATATTACAATGCCTGAAATTATCAACTTTTCCGATATAATCACCCGTTTTAACAGTATCGCCGACAGCAAGTCCGCTTTTTACTGTAAGATTTGTATATGATACTTTAACGGTGTGCTTTTTATCTTCTTCGTAGAAAAAAGTTGCATCATTTGCTGTTATAAGTACAATAGTATGATTTGCTGTGTCAATACTATCGACTTTAGCGTCCATTACAGCATATACATTACTGCCTGTGTTTGCTGTAATGTCAATACCGTAATGAATTGTGTTGCTGCAATGATTACTTCCCCAAGTTACCATATCATAACCATAGTTATTATATATATCTGCATCAATAAAATCACCCAACAAGGGTGAAGAATTAAACATCTGATGTAATCCGTATGTATCCGGCGTTTTACCGTTTGCATCCTGTTCAAGGCAAGCTAAAATACGATAGTATTGTAATCTTTGCGTATAATCATTAGCATCAGCTGGATTTTTTTCTTTTAGCATTTTATCAATCGCATCATCAAAAGAACACAACTGTTTAACATTGGTATAGAGCTTACATTCCTTGACATATTCCTCTTGTCGAAAATCTCTTATAAGCATTCTGTTGTTTGTTGTTCTGCCAAGCCATTTTTCAGCATCTTGATGTGCAATAGCATAATTAAATGACATACCATTAACATAAAGCTGAGTTTTATGATAAAACTTTCCGTCAGCTCCTCTGAAGCCGAGATAACGATTTGAACCTGATACAATATAGTGATAAAAGCTATTAACCTTACTGCCTGACGGAAGAGTATAATCATAATTTAAGTTTTGAATATAATAACCGGATTTTGCGTAACCTTTATTGCGGTCTTTAACTTCGCCGGTGCTTAAATCAAAATGTATCGTATGGTTATTGGTAAATGGCATTAGCTCAGTTGGTGGAGCTTCATTACCAAAATCAATATATCCGTATGTAGTACCGTTATATACAGTTGTTCCGGAACCGGCACAATACCAAAATGAATGGTTGCTCGGATACACGGTAAATTGATTACAGATTTTCCAATATGACGAATTATAGTACTGAGCTTCAAAGCTATATTCTGTTTCAAACAAGTCTTGCAGTACATCATCATACTCAGATTTATATGACCATCGTTGCTTTTGGTCGCTTGCATTGTCAAAATCATAAGTATAAGCACACATAAATGCTATCAACTTATTAGCATCAAAATCATAAACAGGGTCATAATTTTGATAACGGTTTTTGCCAAAGACAAATTCAGACGGTTTATCAGGCATATTAGATGTGTCTATACCCATATTGTTTAAACCGTTTTTCCAATCATTGCCCTGACACTTAATAACATCTTGATTATAGCTGTAAGCAATATCGGTATATGTTTCAATCGCTTGTGCCATATCGTAATCTGAACAATAATAAGTGCCGAGCAGAAAGCTGCTGTTAGCCGTACAACTGCCGAACATCATAACGACTAAGCCAAAAACCAGTATTATAATCAGCAAAGGAAATGCTAAAGCTCCAAACAGCTTAGCAATAATATTCACCATTCCTTTACTAAGTTGCTTTACTTTATCTTTTGCTGTACTTTTCGGCTTAGGCTTATGACTTCTTTTCCTCATACGAGTCTGATTTAGCTTATTCTGCTTTTGCTGAAGTTTGTTTCTCCTTTTGTTTAATTTTTCGGGTCTTTTTTCAGCTTTTGAAATTTTTTGATTTTTATATGATTTTATTATAGTTTTTATTTGTCTATCAACTGTAACAGCGTTTGATATAGCCTGAACGAAATCATTGTCCTGAGCATTTTGGGCAATTTTGTTTGAAACACTGTATGCACCACGGACAGCAGCACTTTTAAGTCCTTGCAAAACGATGTTTTTAGGCTTATATAAGCGTTTTAACTTAATTTTGCTTTTATATAAGTCTTTTTGAACTTCTACTTTATCTTTCTCTATTATGAATTTACGATTAGCTTTTATGTTTTTATGCAAAATTCGTGCAATAACCCTTATTTTTTTTGCGGAAATAAATTTTGAAGAGTTTTTAAATTCATTAGAAATATTGTTCAATTTTTGCTTTTGCAGTTTTTTTGCGGACTTAAACTCTTTCTTTTTAATTTGCAGTCTGTGTTTAGCAGATTTGAATTGAGCTTTTGAAGTGGCAACAGCTTGCTTATATGCTTTATATCTTTTGCGTTGCAGTTTATGTTGAATTAAAGTTTTTCTTACTCTGTTTGCAGTTGATATAGTTGTAACGGCACTTAAAATCGCTTTACCGCTATCAATCGTATCAGCGTTATTCCTTATCTTTTGAGTAAGTCTATTGCCTGCTAACCTTGCCGAAGTAAGCGTTATCGTTTCGGCTGATAAAGCAGCTTTCCAGGCAGCACTTGTAGCAATTTTGCGTGACTTACTTACTGCCAAGAGAGAATATTTTACACTTTTGCCTTGAGTTGTATGCGGTTGTATATTTTCAATTTTTTGTGAGATTGAAAATTTCGGAACATCACCTTCAAATCTGCGATTAACATTATACAATTTATGCAAAACACCGTTTTGAACAAATGCAGGAGCATCAGCTTTCTTTAATTTAATTTGTCTGTGAAAGCCTGTACTTGTTTTAACTCTTGTAAATTCAATATGATATTCCTTACCCGTTAAACTCATTGCATTTCACCTCAATTCAAATTTGCAGGTATTTTTCGTTTTGCAGGGTCAGTATTCAAAAGTTGGAACATAATTGTATTTTCGGGGAAATCATCCTCAAAAGGTAAAATAATATCACCATAAAAAACCAATCCGTGACCCGGTTGACTACCTTTTACATATTTTATTTGTGCATCGGATATATCAAGTTTTTCTTGCAATATTTTTCTATCACCATTGGCTTGCGACAGCATATATATAAAGTCAGAATTATCAAGTATATTTGCAATTTCCGGTGATGAGAGCAAGTCTTTTACATTCTGCGTTATGCCGGTGGGCACACCGCCCCATTTTCTGAAGCGTTTCCACATTTCTACCGAATACTTCGCAGTCTGTTCATCACGCAGCAACAAATGAAATTCATCAATGTAGTAGCGTGTTGTTTTGATGTTACGATTTTCAGAAACTTTGCACCACACTTGATCTTGTATAATAAGCTGTGCGATTTTTTTAAGTTGTGAGCCAAGCTCTTTAATGTCAAAGCACACAAGGCGATTATCAATATCAACATTTGTTCTATATGCAAAAATATTCTGTGAGCCGGTAACATACATTTCAAGTGAATTAGCAACTCGGTTGAGAGTATGTACAACATCAGCTGCTTTGAATTCCTTTTGTAAATCAGCAAGTGTTGGCATATTTTCTCTGCTTGGACTGTTTGAAAAAAATCTTTGATAAAGTCTTTTCGTACATTTATCAATAGCCGAGCGTTCTTCTGCTGTTAATCCTAATTTATCTGAAACAATAAGCTCACATAAAGAGATGATGAAATCAGATTTTGTTGCAACAGGATTTTCATCTTGTAAATTGGCTGCATTAATATTTATATCAAGCGGATTAATATGATGAGGACTGTTCGATGATATTTTTACTATTTGACCTTTCAAATGTTGGACAATGGGATAATATTCTCCCTCAGGGTCGGTTATAAAAATATCATCATCTCTTGTTAAAAATATATCTGTTATTTCACGCTTTACAGCAAAAGATTTACCGCCACCCGGCACGCCTAAGTATAAGCCGTTAGGGTTTTTCAATTTTAGTCTATCAGCCAAAATCATATTTTTAGTGACCTGATTTAGTCCGTAATATGTTCCGCCTGCTTGAAATACTTCCTGCGTTGAGAAAGGTATAAATACAGCTACTGCACTTGTCGGTAAGCTTCTTGCAATCGGTACATCATTGTAGCCGATTGGCAATGACGATGCGAGTGCTTCCTCTTGCATATAATCAAGTGATATGAGTTTACAGTTGTTTTTTTGCGTAATTCTTGATAATGTTTCAAGCTGTAAATTGCTTTTTTGTTTACTCAAAGCATATTGTCTGACAGTAATTGTAATGTCAAATAAGCGTTCATTTTTACTGTTTAAATCTTCAAGTAAGCCTTTTAACTCGTTAAGATATATTTGAATTGACTCAGGCAAAATATCTGAATCATAACCTGCTTGAAAGGCTTTCTTTTGTTCATCAATTTTCATTTTTTGAACATCAGAAAGTTTACCACGCACATATTTTAAAGCTTTTATTTGGTCAAAAGGCTTTATATGGAAATTTAACGAAACAAGTCCTTCTGTTTTGTCAAGAAAATCTGCAATTATTCTGTCCGATAATTCACCGGCGAGAATATTAATTGATGTTACGCAGCCATACGCATTACCAATTTCAAATTGATTTTTACCGACAAATTTTACAGATGAAGGAGCAATAAAGTCTTTTGTATCATAACCTTTCCTAACGAGATCCCAATCGAAAAGAAAAGGTTGTGTAGTAAAAGGATTGAGCGATTTATACATACTCTCAAGTCGTTCTTCACCGCTTAGTTTGCGAGCGGATACTTTCATATCGGCAAACAGTTGAATAACTTCATTTGCTACTGTATTAAGTTTTGCTCTTGCTTCTCTTAGATTTTTAGCTTCTGTTGTGAAGGTAAGATATTTTTTAATGCTTCTACCGTTGTTTCCTCCAAATAAATTTTCAATGCGAATATTACTGTACTCTTTTCTGATGTCATTATAAGAGTCATTGACATCATTAATTTTTACATACTTAATCATTGAGTCTTTATCAATGATTTGATTTTCGTATGTATTTTGAAATTCAATGCTGTCATCGAAGTAATTGAGAATATCACACCACGAAGAAAACTTACTGCCTTTTTCGTCAAATGTTGCAAGTTGATAGTTCGTATCATAGAATTCAACAGTCTGAGAATACTTCTTACCGCCAATATGGCAAGTACCATCAGGGAGCATCGTTTTGTATGGTATCAGTGCCTGAGTTGATGCTTTTCTGTCTGTATTTTCCTTCCTCAGCTGTGACATTCTTCTTTTTATAGAATTAATATCTTCCTTACTTAATTGCTTTTTCTGATTGTTATTTTTTGTGTTTACTTGTGATTTTTTCAAATAATGTCACCTTCTTATTATCAAATACCGGAACATCAACATCTGCATTTAAAAGAATTCTTTTTAATCTGTTATATTCAATTTGATTTTCAATAGCTTTTAAAGCAGATAAAGGTTCATACTTTCGTACTCTCGGCTTTTTAAAAAATTTAATAAGCAATGCAATATATGTTTCAAAGTACATACCGTTTTTATTGAATAAAGCATACATAATCCCCGGAATAGCAAACATACCCATTGCAAATATTGCAACTGTCAAATTGTTAATTATAGCCTTGACTATAAAAAACGCAGGTAAACCACATACGAGTCCGACAGCAAAACCTATTGCTTGTCTTTTTGTAAGTCCCAAAAGGAATTTTTGCTTAATGAGTGATAAATCTTTTGGTATGTGAACAAAATTTTCCTGCACCTGCATAATGTAATTTCCTCCTCTTCTTTTAACTTGTGCCCCGATGGGGCACAAGTTATTAGTGTGCTGAAAATATTGACTTTGAAATACTTGATGTGCGAAACATCGTAAATATAAATGCAATTATAAATCCAAGAAGAATAGCCATCGTCATAATGACATCTGTACTTGACCCTGACATCATTGTGACAAGTGCGTTATTGAACAATGATTGGAATATTGCGAGTGCAACGATGATAAAAAATCCTTGAAAAGCGAGTGCTAAAATATTCCTTAGCCAATTCCTGCCTATGTCAGCCCAATCCTTGTTAAGAAATGTTGCAAATGGAATAGGGGCAATAGATAATTGCATAAATACTTCAATAATTCTCGATGCAAGCACTACGATAATTGATGCTAATAGCAAGAAAGTGACTATAATCATTACAAAACTTATTATCAGAGTTACAATTAGAGTACCTTTGTCCTGTGCCATTAATACATCGTGAAATGTACTGCTGCTTATTAACTCATCATCAACAAAATCGCCTGTGCCAAACAAGGTTGTCAATGCATCGTTGACAGCATCTGTACCAAACGCAAATACACTTGTTGCTATATAAAAAACATTGCTTATAAGCAAAATTCCGCAGAATGTTTTAAGTATCCACCGTATAATTATTGAATCATCAACATCCTTAAAATTATTGCCGTCTACAACCATATGTATAAGCTCATAACATACAATAACCATAAGAACAAAACCGCCGATAGGTACAATCACATTATTTGACAGTGTTTCTATCGTACTCCAAATCGGAGTCAGACTTTCATTTGCAGATGTTGACCCCGTGAAAGTCGTAGGGTCACCGAGAAAAGAATTAAAAATTGAATTAATTCCTCCATCATCACCATTGTTGAGAGCACCTGACAGCATAGAATTTACTGTTTTTAAACAACCTTCAATTGCTCCGGCAAGAAATCCTCTGAACCACTCATCTATTCCGGAGATAAAGTCTTCCCAAATTCCCAAACTATCACACCCTTCTTTAAGATAACAACAGTAATATTACGAAGTCATAGCAGATGACATCATATTTTTCAAGACTGGCACAATAAGTACACCTACAGCAATAAGTGCAATACCTGCCATCAACTGTTTCATACCCTGTGATTTTGCACCCGGGTTATCATTTCCGTAACCTTCAATAAGATTTACAACACCCCAAACTCCGAGTCCTGCTCCAATGAGCGAAATAACAGCGGTAAGTACAGTTGATGTTTTGTTGATAAAATCTGTAGTGCTTACTGCAGCAAACGCTGTTACACAGCTCATAGCAATCACAACCGATACGGCTGTAACTGCGAGAATAACTTTTTTTGCATTTCTGTTTCTGCTTGATAATTTTTTCGGTTTGTTTAAATTCATACTAATCATTTCCTTTCATCTACTGTTTGAAATTCTGTATATTTTGTGCTTTTTCTAAGTTCAGCGGTATGGTTATGCTTACGCTTAACATACTTTTTTACATCAAAATAATTTTTATCATCATAATCAAACAGATATTTATAATTTTTGTGCTTTGTTATGTCATACTTGTAAGACAAAAATGGATGCAAACCTCTGATTTGCAATACGCATTGGGAGTTGTCCATTACGCTTATTTCATCTCGTGACATCAATTCTTTACCGAGTTTTTGATAATTAACTCCATAACTTTCTTGAGTTCCTCTTGTACGAGATGTGTTAAACATATAGATTGTTTCTTTTCCTAAATTATCTGATATGTCTTTTAGCGTTGTTTTTTCTTTACCACCCAAAAATAGTTCCGAGTCACAGTTACCCTCGATTGTTTCAGCATTATCTTTATACAAAGATTTTAGTTGTGATTTTGTTTGCAAAATAATACTCGCAGAAATACCTCGACTTCGTATAACAGCAATTATTTTTTCAAAATCAGGTATTTGCTTTATGTTTGCAAATTCATCAATCAAACATCGTACAGGATACTTTAATCTGCCTTTCGGAGTTTTATCAGCTTTAGTACACAGAAGATTAAAAAGCTGAGAATACATAATCGCAACCAAAAAGTTGAATGTAGCGTCAGTATCTGATACAACTATAAACAATGCAGTAAGTCTATCTCCGATAGTATCAAGCTGCATTTCGTCATAGCTTGTAATTTCAAGTATACTGTCAATACTAAACGGAGCGAGTCTTGTTGCACAGCTAATCAAGATTGATTTAGCTGTTTTACCTGCCGCAAGTTTATAGGCTTTGTACTGTCGCACAGCAAATCTGCCAAGACTTGCTCTCCAAGGCTCTACATCAATGTCAACTAAATCAGCATAGTTTTCGTTTTGTTCTTCAAACTGCTCATCTTTATCCCAATCCTTTTCAATCCACTTTTCAAGATAGTAAAATGCCCAATCGATTGCATTTTTAAAGCTATCATCATCTTCTCGGCATTCTGATGCATTGACAAAATCAATAAGCGTTTCAAAATTCCACTCATTTTCAGGACACATAGTCAGAATGAGAGCTATGTATGATGTATAAAGCAATTTCTCTGCTTTAACCCAAAACTCATCTCCGCCTTTTTGCTCGCCGGTTGTATTTGCTATCAGCACTTCAACAGTACGCAATATATCTTGCTCACGAGTTTCGGGACGAATGTATGCAAACGGGTTATAGTGCATTGATTTTTTAAAATCAATTGTATTGAAAATTTTAATTTCATACGGTTGATAACCGATAATATCGCCTTTTTGATAAATTGGTTTGCCACGCTGAAGCAATTTGCCGCAATCATTAATTATTGTGCCTTTTGGATCTGTTACAACATAACTTGAATGCATCTGCATCAGGTTAGGTTTTACATAAAAGCGAGTTTTACCTGAGCCTGAACCACCATAAACTATTACATTTTTGTTACGCTCATACTTTGGTGATTTTGCTTTATTCATTGTCAATCTTTCAGATTGTGTCAGAATGATATTATCACTTTGATTTTGCTTATCATAATAAGGAGCAATATCCTTTTCGTTTCCCCAACGAGCAGAACCGTATTCCTTGTCTTCTGCAAATTTTTTCTTATGTTTTTTCTTGTACTCAATAACTAATTTAGCAATACCTGCTACTATCGCACCAATCAGCACATCATATGGATGCAAAGAGGGCAGAGGGTTAGTTACTGCATTACCAAGGTTATCAATAAACGGGTAAGCTTTAACAGATATATCACCAACAACTGTAACTGTACGGTAAGCAAAACTGATTTTATTTCCAATCCAAAAGAACATAATTAACGGCAAAGCAAAAATAATAATTTTTCGTATCTTGCCACTATCAATATTCACACCATCACCTACCCATATCAGACTTGTTAAGAGATTTTTCTTTTGACAAGTCTGATTGTTGTTTAGCGATAGTTTTTGCATTCTGCTTTATCTGTTCTCGATTTACAACATCGCTTACTGATTTTTTCTCAAGTTTCTTGTTGACACCAAAGACATACTCTTTAAAAGCTCTCTGAAAATTTTCGGATTTTGCACTCTCAAAGAATATGTGATATGTAGCAGGGGATGTTGACACATCTTTTTTGAGTGCATAGTCAATATCATACTTTTGAGCCGTCTTTAAAAAATCTTTGATGTTGTTTTCTGTAACTTCGATGTTCTCCAGTTTCCCAACTTTGGCAAGTTCACCGTACATTTTCCTGCCTGATTTTTTAGCCTTACCTGACAAAAAATCCTTCATAATTGACTTTAGTAGTTCAGATGTTACTTGTGATGCCTGAGTTGTAAAATCAATTACTTTTTTGACATCGTTCACTAAATCACTTCCTCATTCACAGGTTCGGGCATACGATAGATGTTTTTACCATTCTCAACTGCTTCACAAAGTGATAAGAATACTTCTGAGCATTCAGACTCATTGTTGTAAATACCAAGCATTAACGCATCAGGATTCATAACATCTTCATTGTCATCATCTGAAATAGACTCAAAAGCAACAATTGCATAAACCGTTGTATCCTCAATCTCGCCGGAAAACATAGAGATTTTAGCCAGTTTGTCAAAATTAACAAGTTCTAAATCTTGATTTAAAATAATCATTTTTCTTTTCCTCCAAACTTGTGCCCCAATGGGGCATAAGTTAATATTCAATTTTCAAAGTCATAATTGACTTGCATATCAACATCAAGCTCCATTGTGTTGACAGCATTATATAAACAACTTCGCAAGTAATTGCGTATATTTCTAATTTGCTGTGTTTTAGATGTTTCATTGAGCTTACTCATAATGTATTCGATGTGCCCATCATCAATCCTTTCATATTGTCTTGCCACATCTGCAATGTTGATTTGCAAACCGTTAATGTTTAAAGCACAGTTATCTGCACGATGTACATATGTATCCGCAAGTAGACTAACAATTAAGTTAAGGTAATGTTGATTGTAACCCTGCGACAACAACGCATAGTATGAAATTTGTATTTCAGCCTTTTGGACATATTCCTCATATTCTTCTATCCTTCTATCAAGTTTTTCAGAAGTCGATTCTGTTGCTGTATCAGCTTGATTGATAGATGGATTAGTATGGTTTAACTCAGTATGGTTTAACTCAGTATGGATATAGGTCGAGATTTCCGATGTCCTGACATCGTTTTTATCAACTTCAAGAGGTCGATTTTTCCGACCTCTTGAGGTCGATTTCGATTTTTCAGAGGTCGATTTTTCCGACCTCTGGGATGTTGGTTCATCTTTTTGAGCCGACTTATCAGATTTTTGCTGAGTTTTTGTGCTTTTAGTAAGAGCATTAATCTTGCAGATAACTTCATCTTCATCATCCGATTTATCTATTGGCTTTGCGAAATTCATAACAAAAATTTTAGTAGGCTTACCTAATCCTTGCTTTTTGCGAATTATAAGACCAATTTTTTCAAGCTCACTAAATATACGCATAGCTTTATCTCTGCCAATATTGAGTTGCTCCTGCACAAGCTCTTGCTTGTAGTAAACAAATGTTATACCGCTTTTATCTATCCAACCGTTCTTTTTAGACAACGATGTTCTGTCAAGTAAAAAACCATACAACAATTTTGCTTCACAAGACAGAGTTTTGAATCTGTCATCAGTGAATAATATCTGCGGAACACGATAGAACATATACTGTTCGCTATCACCATAGAAAAAGTCAAACATATCACGCACTCTCACTTTCTGATTCAATCTTTTTCATTTCGCTTTTGAGAGAGCGTATTTCATCATCACCAAGATTTGCAATTAACTTTGCACAGCTCATTATTGCTTTAGTGTTCTGAGCTGTTGACAAAATTATTGAAAATAATATTTTTGACTCTACCGGATACTCCGAGTATTCTTTGTCCATCAGTTTCTTAGGTACATAAAAGCACTTTTTCATACTTATCCCAACTTTTCTTAAATACAAATTTCAATTGTTGTCTGTTATCGTTATTTTGATAAAAATAAAAAAGCCAACCTCTTTCGAGATTGACTTTAGTTAATACTTGATTATTCTGTTGTACCTCAATTCATTAATCCATATTGGATTTTAAATTAAACAAGTTCTTTTCATAGCAGAATCACCAAAAAACTATAAATCTATCCATATTGGATTTTAAATAAGACGAATTATCAACGCTATTTTTTTCATCCCAGGACTATAAATCTATCCATATTGGATTTTAAATACAAAACAAGCAAGAAGTGAGTTTCCTGCAATAGCTATAAATCTATCCATATTGGATTTTAAATACCCTTACATTCTTTTATCAGCTCAGGAGGCAGCGGACTATAAATCTATCCATATTGGATTTTAAATGATGGCTTAGTTGATACAATTCTACAACTTTTAGGCCTATAAATCTATCCATATTGGATTTTAAATAAGACAAAAGACTTAAAAGAAAAAGCAGAAAAGCAAACTATAAATCTATCCATATTGGATTTTAAATCTTTTTCAACATCTTTGTCAATGTAGAAAAAGAAACTATAAATCTATCCATATTGGATTTTAAATAATCTATAAGGGCAAAAATTGGGTGTTCCGTCATCCTATAAATCTATCCATATTGGATTTTAAATTGTTGACTGCTCTAAGGTAAATGAGCAAAGCTCATCCTATAAATCTATCCATATTGGATTTTAAATAGCATTAAGGTGATATATAACGGCTACCTTGCAGGCGCTATAAATCTATCCATATTGGATTTTAAATGTTGTAAAGGCACATCAAGAAAATACCCGTTTTCGTCTATAAATCTATCCATATTGGATTTTAAATATTTCGGCGATGTATTGGTCTGGGATACCTTGTGCGCTATAAATCTATCCATATTGGATTTTAAATTCAAATCCGCTTTACAAGCTCACGGGGACGGGTGCTTCTATAAATCTATCCATATTGGATTTTAAATTTCTGTATTTGATAATAAGTTTTTCTGTATTATCACTATAAATCTATCCATATTGGATTTTAAATCTTTATAAATAAATGTCTGTAGTTTATTCGTAGTTTCTATAAATCTATCCATATTGGATTTTAAATGTTGAAGTGGAGGAATAAGATATGAGAAAGTTGGCTCTATAAATCTATCCATATTGGATTTTAAATTTCATTTCGTCGGGGTCAATCAAAAGTTCATATGGTCTATAAATCTATCCATATTGGATTTTAAATGCGCATACCCGGATAATCACCTACAAAATCTACAACCTATAAATCTATCCATATTGGATTTTAAATCAAATCGCAAAAAATTAAAGGTTGAAAATGAAAATACTATAAATCTATCCATATTGGATTTTAAATCGATTTGACATCTGCGCTTAAGCTGAACAATTGTCTCTATAAATCTATCCATATTGGATTTTAAATGAAATAGTAGTAACAACAGTAGAAATTACAGAACTTCTATAAATCTATCCATATTGGATTTTAAATTTGAAAAACTTACATATCTACCAAATTCATCATAATCTATAAATCTATCCATATTGGATTTTAAATAAGCGTGTATAAATTTCAATTTGATTTGAAACACGACTATAAATCTATCCATATTGGATTTTAAATTATAATATAATTATTATACAATAAGTAATCTAAAACTATAAATCTATCCATATTGGATTTTAAATTTGATTAGTCCTATTGCACCATTGATGATAAACTCCTATAAATCTATCCATATTGGATTTTAAATAGGTTGATGCTTTTTCTGTTCGTTATATCTGACGAACTATAAATCTATCCATATTGGATTTTAAATTCCTAAACTGTCACAATAGATTGAATTATGATTATCGCTATAAATCTATCCATATTGGATTTTAAATAATTAAATCTGTTTAAATTTGAATTGTGTGTTTGTTCTATAAATCTATCCATATTGGATTTTAAATTATGTTGGTTAGTGGTAGGTAATAGGTAGGGCGTTGCTATAAATCTATCCATATTGGATTTTAAATCGTGATACTTTGGTGCTTATTGATGAAATCGGCACCTATAAATCTATCCATATTGGATTTTAAATGATAAAGATATTGTTAAAGAAATCCGTGACAAATTACTATAAATCTATCCATATTGGATTTTAAATATTCAGGTGTATGCGATATGATTTGCGACGCATTCGCCTATAAATCTATCCATATTGGATTTTAAATATATTGAAGTGTTGGCGAAAATAGCGGAATATTACGGCTATAAATCTATCCATATTGGATTTTAAATACCTTTACACGAAGTTGTGGGAGCGGGTCAAAAGGCTATAAATCTATCCATATTGGATTTTAAATAGGATAAAGCCGAAGTAATCGACTTGCATTTTTTGCTATAAATCTATCCATATTGGATTTTAAATATAAGCTGCAACTTGTAAGCACTGTGCAAAACTGATCTATAAATCTATCCATATTGGATTTTAAATGAGTTACTTGCTTTATACAGCAGATAAAAATACATCTATAAATCTATCCATATTGGATTTTAAATCTTTCAAAATAATACCTTAAATTTGACAAAAAAATACTATAAATCTATCCATATTGGATTTTAAATGAAGGTAAAGCAAGAGGTTCACTTAAAGGTTGAGTCTATAAATCTATCCATATTGGATTTTAAATTTTGATTAAATACTTACCATATTATTAAGTCATTAGCTATAAATCTATCCATATTGGATTTTAAATTTGGATTACGACGAAAAATGCAATCAAGTGCACGGCCTATAAATCTATCCATATTGGATTTTAAATGGGCTTGATTATAACTTAGCAAAACTTGATAAAGTAGCTATAAATCTATCCATATTGGATTTTAAATACAATATCATAAGGCTGACGAGCAACAGCGTTATTCTATAAATCTATCCATATTGGATTTTAAATAATGGAGTTATGGTATATTATATTAAACAAATTTACTATAAATCTATCCATATTGGATTTTAAATATGTTTAGCTAAATTCCATCTAGATTTATTCGAATCCTATAAATCTATCCATATTGGATTTTAAATTTTGAAACTTTTGTTGTAAAATCAAATTGTGTAGACTATAAATCTATCCATATTGGATTTTAAATCTGCTTGCTGTTTTTGTCGGTCTTGGACTTGTTTCGGCCTATAAATCTATCCATATTGGATTTTAAATGATAGCCCATTTACTATGCTTTCAAATTCACCGATCTATAAATCTATCCATATTGGATTTTAAATTCAGATGTTCGTGATAAGACATTGACAGACACTGGTCTATAAATCTATCCATATTGGATTTTAAATCTGAAAAAAGTTTTATAAAAAAGTGCTTGCAGTCTCTATAAATCTATCCATATTGGATTTTAAATTTCAGCGTTCTTGCTTGAATTTCTGTTCCACCAAAACTATAAATCTATCCATATTGGATTTTAAATAAAATTTGGGCTTTCCCTGCATTGCTGTGTTGCTTGCTATAAATCTATCCATATTGGATTTTAAATAAATTTCTTGTGAATGTAGTTCACAGACTTAAAAATCTATAAATCTATCCATATTGGATTTTAAATGAATAGATGTAAGACCATCAAGGAATGAAGACATTGCCTATAAATCTATCCATATTGGATTTTAAAGGTAAAACAGCGTTTAAATCATTCTCAATCATTCTAACTATAAATCTATCCATATTGGATTTTAAAGGATAAAAAATCGATTTTATCAACAAAATAGTAAATACTATAAATCTATCCATATTGGATTTTAAATGACAAAGCGTCACCGCCCGCTTTACCGGCTGAACTCTATAAATCTATCCATATTGGATTTTAAACTTAAATAATTAAGAAAGGAGCTTTAAATGAAAGCACTATAAATCTATCCAAGCCGGATTTTAAACGCAACAGTATCCGTTGTAACTGAATACATCAAAGTAACATTACCTAATCTGCAGCAATTAAACCCGAGTATTTTATATTCTATTGTAAAATATATTTTCTTATTGGAATAATAGAGGGGGAAAGTTTTGTTATAATTAAAGAAATATATTTGAACGGAGGTATTTTCAATATGTTAAGTGATATTGAAATCGCTCAGGCTGCGACCTTACTCCCGATTAAAGAGGTTGCCGCACAGATCGGAATTAAAGAGGATGAGCTGGAGTTTTACGGCAAGTATAAGGCTAAACTTTCCGACGAACTTGCCAATCGTTTGGAAAATGAGCCGGACGGAAAACTTGTTCTTGTTACAGCTATCAATCCAACCCCCGCAGGTGAGGGCAAAACAACTACTTCTGCAGGTCTTGGTCAGGCTATGGCTAAGATTGGTAAAAAGGCTGTAATCGCTCTAAGAGAGCCTTCACTTGGTCCTGTATTTGGTATTAAGGGCGGCGCTGCAGGCGGCGGTTATTCTCAGGTACTCCCTATGGAAGATATTAATCTTCACTTTACAGGCGATATGCACGCTATTACTTCTGCAAACAATCTTTGCTGTGCAATGCTTGACAATCATATTCAGCAGGGTAATGTTCTCGGGATTGATCCTCGCCAGATTCTTATTAAGAGATGTCTTGATATGAACGACAGAGCTTTGAGAAATATTGTTGTCGGTCTTGGCGGCAGAGTGAACGGTATTCCTCGTGAGGACCACTTTATAATTACTGTTGCATCTGAAGTTATGGCTATCCTTTGCCTTGCTGACGATATTTCTGATTTAAAGAAAAGACTTGGTAATATTCTTATTGCTTATACATATGCAGGCGAGCCTGTTTTTGCAAAGGACATTAAGGCTGACGGTGCTATGACAGCTCTTCTTAAAGACGCTATCAAACCTAACCTTGTTCAGACACTCGAGGGTACCCCTGCTATTATGCACGGCGGTCCTTTTGCCAATATTGCTCACGGCTGTAACAGCATTCGTGCTACAAAGCTTGCGTTAAAACTTGCCGATTACTGTATTACAGAGGCAGGCTTCGGTTCAGATCTCGGTGCAGAGAAATTCTTTGATATCAAGTGCAGATATGCAGGCTTTAAGCCGTCTGCCGTAGTTATTGTTGCTACTTGCCGTGCGTTAAAGTACAACGGCGGTGTGCCTAAGGCAGATGTTTCTGCAGAGAATCTTGAGGCTCTTAAAAATGGTATTGAAAACCTTGGCGTTCACATTGATAACATGAGAAAGTACAATGTTCCCGTTGTAGTTGCTATCAACCAGTTCGGTACAGATACAGCAGAGGAACTTGAGTTTATAGAGAGTTACTGTAAATCTAAAGGCGCAGACTTTGCTCTCTCAAATGTATTCTCAAAGGGCGGAGAAGGCGGTACAGAACTTGCCAAAAAGGTAGTAGAGGCTTGCGAAAAGCCGTCTGATTTTGCTCCTATTTATTCAGATGACCTTACAATCAAAGAAAAGGTTGACAAAATTGCAAAAACAATTTACGGCGCTTCAAGAGTAAACTATACAAAGACTGCCGAAAAGGCATTGAAGCAGATTCAGGCTCTCGGCGGTGAAAAACTTCCTGTTTGTATTGCAAAAACACAATATTCGCTTTCTGATGACCCAACACTTCTCGGTGCTCCAAAGGATTTTGAAATCACAGTAAAGAATCTTACACTTTCAAACGGTGCAGGATTTGTAGTTGTATATACAGGTGATATTATGACAATGCCGGGTCTTCCGAAAGTTCCGTCGGCAGAGAAAATTGATGTTACCGAGGAAGGAAAAATTAACGGTTTATTCTGATGATTACTGTAAATACTCATAATGCCCGTGAAACAGAGGCACTCGGCGCAAAAATTGCCGAAAAGTTGTGCGGCACGGAAGTAATCGCTCTTTTTGGCGGTCTTGGTATGGGCAAGACTGCCTTTACAAGAGGACTTGCCGGTGCGCTCGGTGCAGGAGAAAATGTTTCAAGCCCTACATTCGCTCTTGTCAATGAATATTCGGGTAAGTATAATATTTTTCATTTTGATATGTACCGTGTAAATACATGGGATGATTTGTATTCCACAGGATTTTTTGATTATATTGATAACGGTATAATCATTATTGAGTGGAGTGAGAATATTGAAGAGGCTTTGCCTGCTGATTGTATTAAAATCAGAATCAGTAAGGGCGAAAATGATGATGACAGAATTTTTGAAATTGAAGGTGTTGATCTGCAATGAAAATTCTTGCGATAGATACAAGCGCCACAGCTGCGTCAACCGCAATTTGTGACGAAAACAAAATAATAGGTGAGTTCTTTATAAATACAAAACTTACTCACAGCAGAACACTTATGCCTATGGTTGAAAGTCTGCTTGCAAACACAAACCTAACGACAACAGATATTACCGCCGTTGCGGTAAACTGCGGCCCGGGTTCGTTTACGGGTGTAAGAATCGGTGTTGCAGCGGCAAAAGGACTTGCTTTTGCCGACGATTTGCCTTGCATAGAGGTATCGACGCTTGAAAGCCTTGCGTATAATTTGCAATCTGCAAATGGGATAATCTGTTCTGTTATGGACGCTCGCTGTTCGCAGGTTTATAATGCGCTTTTTAAATGTGACGGCGTAAAGCCCGAAAGACTTTGCAAAGACAGAGCTTTGTCTGTTGCCGAGCTTTCAGAAGAACTTAAGAGTTATGACGAAAGAATTATACTTGTGGGTGACGGTGCGGAGCTTTGCTATAATGCTATGAAAGAATTATTACCAAATGTTGAACTCGCACCAATCAGTATAAGATTTCAAAGAGCGTCATCAACAGCAGAAATTGCTGTACAAAAATTTAATGACGGAGAAGTGCTTTCGGCTGCGGAACTTATGCCGATGTATTTAAGACTGCCGCAGGCTGAAAGAGAACTTAAAAAGAAAATGGAGGAAAAGAAATGTTAGCACTTGGATGTGACCACGGCGGATATAACCTTATCTGCGCAATTAAAAAATATCTTGACGAAAAGGGTATTGAATATAAAGATTTTGGTACTTACAGCACAGACAGCGTTGATTATCCTGTTTACGGCTATAAAGTTGCAAAAGCAGTAGCAAGCGGCGAATGTGAGCTTGGTATTCTTTGTTGCGGTACAGGTATCGGTATTTCAATGGCAGCAAACAAAGTTAAGGGTATTCGTGCGGCAGTTGTAAGCAATGAATTTTGCGCTGAAATGACACGCAGACACAACCACGCAAATATTCTTTGTATGGGCGGCAGAGTTACAAGCGAAGAAGATGCTGTTAAGTTTACAGAAATTTTCCTCAATACTCCCGAAGAGGGCGACAGACACTTAAAGCGTCTTGCTATGATTGATGAGATTGAGGCAGGTACTTTCAAGGTTGACTGATTTCGGGAGATTTTTATGCCCGACGAAGAATTAAAGGTGTTGAACGACATCAAATATATTTTTTATGTCTGTTATGCTTGAAAATAAACTTGATGATGTGAACGCAAAAATTGATGAAACCAATATGCTGTAAAACGAACTAAAGGGTTATAGTTTTGAAAACTCTTTTGTTTAAGTCGCCAAACAGCAGGCTGTTTGGTTATCGTCAGATTACATAAACGGAAAGTATTTGTGGGCTTTGCTCACACCCACAACCTTTGAAAAGGTTGACCAAACTTTTATAATTTTTGTGATACACCGGAATTTCTTGACAAAACACTGCATAAAACCGTCTAAATCTTAAAACCAAAACAAAGAGCTCTCTTTACGCAAATAAAGAGAGCTTTAATGTTATGATAAATATAAAGTTTTAGCCGCAGAGCTTATTCGAGTTCAAGAGCCTCTTCAATAGCGTAAGAAAGCTGATCGGGGCAAGATGTACCTCTGCCACGGCAGTCAATGCCTTTTAATCTCTTTACAGCCTCTTCTGCGTCCATACCTTTTACAAGAGCGCAAATGCCTTGAGTGTTGCCTGCGCAACCGCCGATAAATTCGCAGGATTCTATAATTCCGTCATTTATCTCAAGATTAATCTGTCTTGAACAAACACCTCTTGGAATGTATGTATATTTCATAATATTACCTCCTTAAAACATTTCAACTGTATTTTAACATATTTCTTTAAAAAAATCTATAAAATTTAAAAATATGTGTCGATTTTTAAATTTAGTGTGATATAATAATGTGTACGATAAAGTTTGATTATAATATTTATTTTGGGTCAGAGGTATATGAAATGTCTATGAAAATTAATCTTGGTGCTTGGAATTCAATATTTGCCGTGCCTTCGTCTGTTGTAGACGAGGGACTTAAGTTTTCGGACGGCGTTAAACTTAAGGTATTGTTATATCTTTTGCGACACAGTGGGGAAGATGTGAACGAAAGCGACATCAGTAAGGCGACAGGTGTAAATGAAACCGATATTCCGGAGGCAGTTGAATACTGGGTTATGAAAGGTATCTTTTGCCAAAATAACGGTGCTTTTGAGCCTGCACAGGCAGAACAGCAAACGACTGAACAGCCTGCGGTAAAACAAGTCGAAAGCAATAATACTGCCGCTCCGATTGAAAAGGAAGAGCCTACAGTTCCGCATATGTTTGTAAGACCGCAGCGCCCCGATTATGTTTATGTGGCACAACAGCTTGCGGTTGACGAAGAATTTAAAATGCTTGTAAACGAGGCACAGACAGCCCTCGGCAAGCCTTTATCAAACTCCGATGCATCGTCGTTACTGTTACTTAAAAATACCTGCGGTTTGCCTGTAGAGGTAATTATAATGCTTATTCAGTATTGTATAAGCATCGGAAAATCTAACATAAGAGCCATTGAAACAATAGGTTTGAGATGGTCGGATGCGGGAGTTTTCTCAATTGAGGAAGCCGAAAATAAAATAAAACAAGCACATCGTGCAAGCCAGAGTTTTACGGTTGTAGCATCTGCGTTCGGTTTAAAAAATACGGGTTCTCCTACTAAAAAGCAGGTTGAATACGCCGATTTATGGGTAAACGAGTGGAAATTTTCTCCCGAAATGCTAAGAGAGGCTTACGAAAGATGTGTTGACAGTAAGGGCAGTTGCGATTTCAGATACATAAACGGAATTTTAAAGCGCTGGAATTCAAGCGGAATTTACAACGTTGACGATTTAAACAAATTTGACAGCAGACCCGATAAGTATAAGAATAAAGGCGGAAACAGGAATGACGCCAACACATCATATAATATAAATGATTTGCAGAGATTAGATACAATCGACAGTATTTAGTGTGGTGATATAAATGGGATACAGTAAAGAAATTTACAGAGCGACAAAAGCAAAAATGGAAGAAAGGCGCACCAAAGCCGAGAGAAGAGCGGAGCAGGTTCGTGAAGAGGTTTACAGAAGAGTTCCGAGAATAGAGGAGCTTGAAAAAGAAATATCTTCATGCGGAATACTTGCGGTTCGTGCGGTTTTAAACGGCGGAGATGTAAAGTCTGCCACGCAGGATTTGCGTGCCAAAAGTCTTTCTATGCAAAATGAAGTCAAAAAACTGCTTAAAGAAAACGGCTATGAAGAAAATTGCTTTGAACCGCATTACAGCTGTAAATACTGCAAAGATACGGGATATATAGAAAAAGACGGAAGAACAGTGTATTGCCCTTGCTTTAAAAGACTGCTTGTAGCAACTGCGTGCGAGGAGCTTAACCGTACTGCGCCTTTAAGACTTTCCACTTTTGAGAGTTTTGACCTTAATATGTACAGTCATGAGGTTGATAAGGCGAGCGGAGTATCACCTTTTGATAAGATGCAAAAAATTTATAATTATTGCTTACAGTACGCAAGGACTTTTACGCCCGAGTCAAAGACTATACTTATGAGAGGCGGCACAGGTCTTGGCAAAACCCACCTTTCGCTCGCTATTGCCAATGAGGTTACAAGGCGTGGTTTCGGTGTAATTTATGTGTCAGCACCTATGCTTATGTCAACGCTTAGCAATATGCATTTTTCCAAAGAGTCTAACGATTCCGAATATTTTGAAATGCTCACAAAGTGCGATTTACTAATTATTGATGATTTAGGCACAGAGTTTTCAAATACTTTTTCAAATACACAGTTTTATAATTTGTGTAATTCAAGAATGCTTTTGAGAAAGCCTTTGATAATAAACACAAACCTTTCGATAACAGAACTTGAAAAAACTTATACTTCAAGATTTATTTCAAGAATATACGGAGAGGGTGTAAGGCTTAATTTTGTAGGTGATGATATAAGGCTCAAAAAAAGTTTTAGCTAAAATTCCGTATTTTTTGTATTTTTCAAATTTTAGAAAAAATTGAAAAAAAGATGTTGACAAAACACACTTTCCGCTATATAATAGCTATTGTTGATTGCGTGAAAGTAAGCAACAAGTCAATGCTAAACGAAAGTTAAAAACTTCTAAAAAGTTTTAAAAAATTTCAAAAAAGTGTTGACAAAACGCACTTCATAATATATAATATATATCGTTGATTGCACGGCTTGCAGCAATGAGCAATAAACATTGAGGAATGGTGTAACGGTAGCACGACAGACTCTGACTCTGTTTGTTGGGGTTCGAATCCCTATTCCTCAGCCATTAAAAGCCCCGAGTAATCGGGGCTGTTTTTATCGAGGTGTAGCGCAGTTTGGTAGCGCACATCGTTCGGGACGATGGGGTCGCAAGTTCGAATCTTGTCACCTCGACCATCTGAATACGCCGGGTCACACTGATTCGGCGTAATTTTTTTATAAGACATTTTTGGAGGTTAATTATGAAAAAGGTAATTTCTTTGGTAACAATATTTGTACTTTGTCTTACTGCGCTTGCAGGTTGTTCAGGCAGCAAAGAGGTTGATTTAAAAACAGTCCTTTCTGACATCAACTCTAAGTATTCATTGGACTTAAAAGAGCTTACAGATTCTAATGATCTTAAAAAATATTACAGCATAGACACAGAAGATGTTAAGCAGTTTGCGGCAGAAATCAATTCAGACAGCAATTCAAGAGTTGAAATCGTACTCGTTGAGGCTGTTGACGCTGACGCTGCATCAAGAGTAAACGATGCGCTTTCTAAGACATACACTTCAATTGTTACACAGTATTCAGGCTACAATGCCGAAAAACTTCCTATGGTTGAGGCTTGTAAGGTTACACAGGACGGCAACTATGTTACAATGATTGTTGCTGACCAGGGCCCTGAAATTCTTGAAACATTCTACGGCTACATAAAATAAAATCGTCAGATTATACGGGCGGACGCAGTTCGCCCGTTTTCTGTGTTATTAAACTTTTAACGGGAATATTGCTATGGTACAATCAGAATTAAAAAAACAGTTTTCACATATGAATAATATGCAGCAGCAGGCTGTATTTTGCACAGAAGGCCCTTTGCTTATACTTGCGGGTGCAGGCTCGGGCAAAACAACCGTTCTTGTAAACAGAATTGCGTATATTTTGAAGTCGGAACTTTGCAAACCGTGGCAGATACTTGCAATTACCTTTACAAATAAGGCGGCAGGGGAGCTTAAAGAAAGAATCTGCAACGCTGTTCCGGAAGGCGGTTCGGATATTTGGGCGGCTACATTTCACTCTACTTGTGCGAGAATTTTAAGAAGATACGGCGACAGAATCGGTTTTACAAGTCATTTTACCGTTTACGGTACTGACGACCAGAAAAAACTTGTAAAAGATATTTTAAAACAGCTTAATTATGACGAGAAAATGTTGCCGGTAAAAAGAGTGCTCAATGAAATTTCAAAAGCCAAGGATGAAATGCTTACTCCGCAGGAAATGCTCAAAAGAGCAGGTTACGATAACCTCAAGCAGTCCGTGGCAAAAGTATATGAAATTTACCAGTCAAGACTAAAAACCGCAGATGCAATGGACTTTGACGATATGCTCTGCAAGACTGTTGAGCTTTTTCAAAAATGTCCCGATATACTTGAATTCTATCAAAATCAGTTTAAATACATAATGGTTGATGAGTACCAGGATACAAACAAGGTGCAGTATAAATTTGTAAGTATGCTCGCCGCAAAATACGGCAACATCTGCGTTGTAGGTGATGACGACCAGAGTATTTACAAATTCAGAGGTGCTACAATTGAAAATATCCTTTCTTTTGAAAACACCTTTAAAGGCGCTAAGGTGATAAGACTTGAGCAGAATTACCGCAGTACACAGAATATTCTTAATGCGGCGAACGGTGTTATTTCTAACAACACAATGCGTAAGGGCAAAACTTTGTGGACTGAAAATGCCGTTGGCGATAAAATTGAGGTGCATACTTCCGATTCCGAGCGTGACGAGGCTCAATTTATTGCAAAAACTATACTTGACGGTGTTGCAGACGGCAGAAAATTCTCTGATTTTGCAATTCTTTACAGAATGAATGCACAGTCAAACTCAATTGAGCAGGCTTTGTCAAGAAGCGGTATTCCGCACCGTGTAATCGGCGGCAGACGATTCTATGACAGAGAAGAAATCAGAGATATGGTTGCATATCTTCAGGTTATTAATAATCCGCACGACGATGTCAGACTGGGCAGAATTATTAATGTGCCAAAGCGTGGTATTGGCGCAACTACACTTGAAAAAGCCTCTGAAATTGCCGCAGGACTCGGCGAAAGCATATATTCCGTAATTAAAGATGCAGATGTATATCCACAGCTTTCAAGAGCCGCAACAAAGTTAAAGAGTTTTGTTGCGCTTATTGACGGTCTTATGGAGGCTGAACAAAGCGGAGATTATTCTCTTGCAGAATTATACAATCTCATTCTCGAACATACAGATTACGAAAAATATTTAAAAACAGAGAAAGACAACCCCGATGTAAGAATTGAGAACATCGAAGAGCTTTCTTCAAATATTATCAAATTTGAAGAGGATTACGCAGAAGAAGCGTCACTTTCAAACTTCCTTGAGGAAATTTCATTGCAGACAGATATTGATAACTATGATGCAGAAGCGGATTCATCGGTAATGATGACATTGCACAGCGCAAAAGGACTTGAATTTCCCGTAGTTTTCATTGCAGGTCTTGAAGAAGGTGTGTTCCCATCAATTGCCACAATGATGAATCCCGATGAACTTAACGAGGAACGCAGACTTGCTTATGTAGGTATTACAAGAGCAAAAGAAAAGCTCTACATTACCAAGGCAAAGTCAAGAATGTTGATGGGTCATACAAGCTATAATAAAGTATCACGCTTTGTAAATGAAATCCCGCCCGAATTACTTAATTATACAGGTGAGAAAAAGACTTTTGCGTCAACAAACGGTTTTTCCGCATCCTCAAGTCATATCAGTATCGGTGCCGGTTCAAAATTCACACCCAACAAAAGTTTTAATACATTTACTAAACCTGCCGTTAAATCGGGTACTGTTTACAAAAAAGGAGATTGCGTATTCCATAAGGTATTTGGCAAAGGTATGATTATGAAAACCGAAAAAATGGGCAACGACACAATGCTTGAAGTTGCTTTTGATAAGGCAGGCACAAAAACTCTTATGGCTAATTTCAGTAAAATGGAAAAAATCTGATGAGGTGATTTTTTGAAGGCTTTAGCAAAATCATTAATGTGCGTAGCTATGGCGGCGTGTTCCGCAGTTGCATTTACAGGCTGTGACAATGATTCGGAATCTTCGACTACAACAGCACCACAGACTACAAATTCTACAGGTGCATCGACACAGGGACTTACCGCTGCGCCTGCAACTGCTGATGAAGTACCTACTAATCCTGCATATAATTTTACAAAATTAAAACAAGATACCGACAGCATAACAGCTAAGTTCGATAATACACTTGTTGCAAGTAAATTCAGAGGAACTGTATATTATAAACTCGGAAATGATTTTGAATATATAGGCAATAACGGCTATGCCGACAAGGGTTCGCATACATATAATTCACTCAATACAAATTACTACATAGGTTCGCTTACAAAGCAGTTTACCGCTGCGGCTGTTATGATTTTACAGGAGCAGGATAAGCTGAGCACAGATGATACGCTTGACAAGTATTATCCCGATTATAAGTACGGTTCGGATATAACTATCCGTAATTTGCTTACAATGACAACAGGCTTGCCGGATTATCTCGGCAAATCTGACGAAAGCGTGCGTGCAAATGCTCCGCAGTACGATATTTCAGAGAAAAATTCCGCTAAAGATAATCATTCTGTTATTTTAAAATGGATATTGTCACAAGAAATTGATAATGATGAAGAAAATTACAGCTATTCAAATTCCGATTATTTTATTCTCGGTGACATAATCGAAAAGGTAAGCGGAAAAAGTTATGAGGAATTTTTGAAAGAAAATATTTTTGAGCCGCTCGAAATGACTTCGACAACCTTTGAGAGCACAGACCAACTTGCTACAGGTTATCAGGATATTTTTGACGATGAGTGGAATATTTATCCGGGTGTTGCGTATTCTTCTACGGGTCTTATTTCCAATTTGAGTGATTTGCTTAAATGGACAGACGCTATTACGGGAAGTGAATTGTTGTCTGCAAAATCCAAAGAAGAAATGTTCACTCCTTATAAATCAAGTTTTGCGTACGGTTTGTATGTTGACGATTGCGGTAATTATTATTGTGACGCAGCATTCTACAGATTTAATGCAAGAATTGTATTTGCGCAGGACCAGAGCAAAGTATTCATCGCTTTTTCAAATTATACGCAGTCAAATCCGAAAGCTGTAAACAAAAACCTTGATGAAATTTTAAAGCCTTATTTAAAATAAATCAACTCAATATTCACAATTAAGTATAACCTTCATAAAATGTATTGTTACAGAGCGTAAGCCTGTTAATACATTTTATGGGGGTTAATTTTTATGCCAGATGTATCATACGGCACAGTACCACGGCAGTCGGGCAACGAACCGCTTACCGAAAACAAATGCACAGACGCTGTCTGCATAAACGCAAGCCGTATTTATGACAGTTGCGGCTCAAAGGATTGCCTTAGCAATCTTGCGGTTTATTTTACACCTTGCAGTCAAACTGTTATCAATAACGCATCATCTGTAAAAATCTGCAAGGCAAGCGTTATAACCGCCGATGTAAGCGTTGAATCAATCGCTTTTCATCGTGGCTGTTATGCGGTTGATGTTACATTCTATTTTGATATTTCTCTTGAGGCATATACCTGCGGTTCAACAATTCCGTCACGGGTAAACGGACTTGCAATTTACGGTAAAAGGTCGGTTCTTTACGGCAGTGAATCAAATTCAAAGAGTTTTTCAAGCGACAGTTGTATAGTTTGCTCTCAACCTGTTACATCATGCGGTTGCACGGAGTTTTTACCAAATGCAACAGTACAAATTTCCGAACCTATGGCTCTTTCGGCACGACTTATAAAAGGAAGTGTTCCGCAGCTTCCTTGTGCTCCTATACCTGAATGTGTAATAACATACTTTGGTGACGATTTTGCTGTGACCGGAGATGCAAGCGTAAGTGCCACTATCGGTATTTTTACAATTACACAGCTTGAGAGAAATGTACAGATTATGATTCCGTCATATGATTTTTGTATTCCTCGCAAGGAATGTAAGCCTGAAAGCGACGACCCGTGCGAAGTATTCAGCAGGGTAGATTTCCCTAACGAATCATTCTTCCCACCGAATGCAAGACCTGAAGAAAGAGAAAAATGTAATTTTGAGTGTGGCTGTAACGGCTGACAAAGAAAAAGGCAGGCAGTTTTTACTGTCTGTCTTTTAGCTTGTTTTATTAAAGTTAAGTTGAATTGTGTTTAATTTGAAGTTTGTATTAACAATTTTCTAATCTGAAAATCACCCTAACCAATCATAATGAAAATTTTTGTTTGAAAAGTATTTCGATTAATTCCGCTGTTTTTTCATAACCGAAGTCATTTGATTTTATAGTCAGATTGTAATTTTTTGCATTGCCCCAATCTGTATCCGTAAAGTATTTGCAGTGCGCAGAGCGTTCCCGGTTTACTTTTCTTACTTGCTTGGCGGCATTTTCATATGAAAGGTGATCTCTTTCTTTTACTTTTTCAATTTCACTTTCTTCATCTGCGGTTATAAATACATTGTAAATATGTTTTTTGCTTCTTAAAATATAGTTTGCAAGTCTGCCGACAATTACACAGTTTTCGGTTTTGGCAAGGTGCTTAATAACCGATTCTTCTTTTTTGAACAAGCTGTTGATATTAGGAACAGTATCACCGTTGTTTGGCTGATACCATTCAAAAAAGTCGTTAAGCATTGATTTGTCAAGAGTTTGCTCGTTGTGTTCTATGTATTCAGGTGAATATCCGCTTTTCTGCATTACAAGTTTTATAAGTTCGGTGTCATAATATTTGTATCCGAGTTTTTCGGCAAGAATTTTTCCTATTGCTCTGCCGCCGCTTCCGTATTCTCTTGAAATGGAGATTACATAAGTAGGTTTGTCTTTGTCTGATTCTGCGGTATCGTCTGCAATTTTGGCTTTGCCTAAGAGTTTATCTCTGTATTTTCCGAATACTTTATTTATTATACCGAGAATAAATCCTACGAGAAAAGCGGCAATTACTGTACCGATTCCCACACTGCCGAGATTCTGGATAAAAATAAGACAAGATGCACCTGATATAATAACCATTGTTATGTCAAATGCCATTTTTACCTTTGAAAATTCAATCTTAGTTACTTGCGAAACCGCACTCATAACACCCTCGCCTGCAAGCGGAATAACATCGGCAGGTAAATAAAGGAAAATACCGATAGCAACAATTGCGGCACTGATGAGTACCATAATAATTCTTATTACGATATTGTCGGGAGTGGGGAAGAAGCTTACAAGATAATTACAGAATGTTGTGAAATAACCGAAAACAACGCCTACGGGAATCTGTAATAAGCTGATTAGCTTAAAATTCTTTCTGAGAATAATTAATTGTATTAATACCAATACAATATGAAAAAGTATTGTGGCCTTTCCCATTTCAATTCCCCATATACAGGTCATAGTGTAGGGGATAGAACTTACAGGCGATACACCGAGGTTCGATTTAACGGAAATTGCTATACCTATTGTCATTATAAATAAACCTACAAGGTACATCGGCAGTCTGATTTTCATATTATTTAAATTCATTCTTGTTTTTCCTCCTTATCATATTCAAGCATATTTTCATAGACACGCATTAATAAATCGTTAAATTTTTGCTTTTCATCTTCATTAAAATTTTTAAGAGCCGCATTTTCGATTTTTTCAAATTTTCTGTTCAGATAATCAATGTATTCTTTTCCTTTGTCAGTCAGGAATACATACAGGGAGCGGCGGTCACCGTTGAGCATTTTTCTTTCAATATAGCCTTTAGTTTCCATTCCCTTGAGAATAACCGTAATGGATGCCGGCTCAATATGGCAGCCTTTAGCAATGTCTTTTTGCACGCAGCCGTTATGATTTTGCAGATAGTCGAGTATTTTTGGCTGTCCCGGAGTAAGACCCGAATCCTTTATACTTGCAAGCAGTGCCTTTTGAACTAAAAAATGATCTGCCATAAGCAGATAATGTATTGATTCTTTCATACTACACCTCTATAGTTAAAATTCTAATAATTAAAATCCTAATTAATTATATGCTTGTAAAACGACAAAATCAATATTTTAACAAATGTTCTCTCTTTTATAAAAAAATTGCTGTGGTTACTTTTTATAATATGTGCAAATTAGTGTTAAAATTTATTCATTTTATTGACAAAGCATTTTTGCAGTGATAGCATATATATATAAATATATTAGTTGGGGGTTATAAAATGAAAAAATTTAAAAAAGCTATTACAGCTATAATTGTTACCGCAATGCTTGCTTCCGCATTTTCTGCAATACCTTTCACTGCAAACGCAGTCGAAGTAAATGTACCAAAGGTTTCGCAGAGCAGAGATGCTGTGCATAATGTTGTAACAAGCGGCGACTACCGCTATGAGAACATTGATGGCAAGTCAATTATTTTTTGGGAATACCTTGGCAGTGATACCGATGTAGTTATTCCGGAACAGATTGACGGCAAAACCGTAACTATGCTTGCTCGTGGTGCGTTTTATAATCAAACAAATTTGAAAAGCATCACTCTTCCAAAAACCCTTACATACATTAAGGGTTGTGCTTTCTGGGGTTGCACAAGCCTTGAAAGCGTAGTAATTCCGGACGGTGTTTCAACTATTGAAGAGTATGCATTTGCAGAGTGTTACAGTCTTAAAAGTGTAACTATTCCGAAGAGCGTAACCTCAATTGGCGATAGATTATTCTTCCTCCTTAACTCAGACATTACAATTTATGGCTACGAAGACTCATATGCACAGAGTTATGTAAACTCTTACACCGATAGCAACAAGCTGAAATTTGTGGCTATTGATGGCAAAAAAGTACTCAAGGGCGATGCAAATGGTGACGGCATTGTAAATGTTTCTGATGTTACATCTATGCAGTTACATATTGCGGGTTCTAAAAATGATGACGGTACACCTATGATAGATGAAAACGACAAGGCGGTACTTGAGGCACTCGATCTCAACGGTGACGGTAAGCTTACAGTATCAGATGTAACTGAGCTTCAGATGTATATTGCAACTCAAAATTAAATATTCATATACCTTATAAACAAAAGAAGTGCAGCTCGTATGAACTGCACTTTTTGCTTGCTGTAATTTTGCTTTTATTCCGATATGGAATTTTCTATAATCTTCTCTGCACATTTAATTCCGTCGACTGCGGCAGATATAATTCCGCCTGCGTAGCCTGCGCCCTCTCCGCACGGATAAAGTCCTGCTACCGAAATACTTTGTAAATTGTTGTTTCTCATAATTCTGATTGGCGATGAACTGCGGGTTTCAACACCTGTCAGCACAGCGTCACCGTATGAAAAACCGTGTAATTTTTTATCCATTTGCACTATTGCCTGTCGCATTGAGTTTGTTATAAAATCAGGCAGACATTTATTAAGGTCGGTCGGTGTAAAGTCGGGACCTACAGACGGTTTTACATCACCGATTTTTGTACTTGCCTTATTTTCAATAAAGTCGCATACACGCTGAACCGGAGCATTAAAGTTTTCTCCTCCGGCAACAAATGCTTTATGCTCAAGTTCACGCTGAAAATACATTCCTGCAAGCGGATTTTCCGATTGATAGTCGGCAGGTGTAATCCCGACAAGTAAGGCGGCATTTGAATTTTCTTCATTTCTTGCAAATTCACTCATTCCGTTTGTGCAAAGTCGGTTTTCTTCGCTTGAGGCATTTACAACTTTTCCGCCCGGGCACATACAAAATGTATACACGCCTCTGCCGTTTTCAAGGTGAACATTTGTCTTATAGCTTGCTGCGCCAAGCGCTTTATTGCCGGCAAATTTGCCGTACTGTGATTTATCAATCATTTCTCTGTGATGCTCAATTCTTGCGCCGACAGAAAATGCTTTTGCCTCAATCGGAATAGCTTTTTCATTTAACATTTCAAAAGTATCTCTGGCGCTGTGTCCGATTGCAAGGATAATTGCATTGGTATCAATGGTTTGTTTAGTTCCGTTATGCTCAATTTCCGCACTTGTAACAGAATTGTCTTTTGCTGAAAATCCGATAAGCTTTGTTTCAAACATAACTTTTCCGCCGAGGCGGATAATTTCATTTCTTATGCTTTTAACTGTCGGTCTTAATTTGTCTGTTCCGATATGCGGTTTTGCATTGTAAAGAATTTCGTCAGGTGCTCCGTGTTTTACAAATTCAATAAGTACCTTGCGCTGACGGGTGTCTTTAGTGCCTGTGGTAAGTTTGCCGTCAGAAAAAGCTCCGGCACCGCCTTCGCCGAATTGTACATTGCTTGTTGTGTCAAGAATACCGCTTTTCCAAAAGTTATGTACATCTTCCGTTCGGGTATCTACATCTCTGCCACGCTCGATTAAAATCGGATTTGCTCCGCTCTGTGCAAGTATAAGTGCGGCAAATAATCCTGCAGGGCCTGCTCCGACTACCACAGGGCTGACCGTACCTCTGAATTTTTCAACATTATATTCATATTTTTCTGCGATTTCGGCATTTTTAAATTTTTTGCATATCTTTTCTTCGTTTACAAAAAGTTCTGCGTCAACGGTTGCAAGAAAAAATATATTATCCTTTTTTCTTGCGTCAATCGAGCGTCTGAAAATCGTACAGCTTTTAAAAAACTTTTTATCTACATTAATAAGTTTTGCCGCTTTATTTAAGACGGTTTCGCTTGTGTAGTCAAGAGGTAAATGTATATTGCTTATTCTTATCATAGGTTTTCTCCTGTTATAATACCGCTTGCAAAAGCAAAATGCAGGTTAAATCCGCCGCAATCTCCGCAAACATCGAGTGCTTCGCCGCAGATGTATAGATTTTTTACAACTTTGCTTTCAAATGTATTGCCGTTTACTTCGTTTCCGTTTACGCCGCCGAGCATTACCTGCGCTTTTGAAAAATCTTTGCATTGTTTACATTCAAATTTCCAATTTTGAATTAAATTCGCAAGTGATTTTAGTTCTTTGTCGCTTAACTTTTTACAGCTTTCTGTCAATGCTTTGTTTGTAATGCTTTTAATAAGTGCTGTTCCTATTTTTTTATGAAAAAGACCAGTGAAAAATTCTTCGAGCGGTTCATTTGCAAACAGCTTTTTTCTGTCATAAAGTAAATTTAATAATTCTATATACGAATAATCTTTTGTAAGATTTACGGAAATAATCGGATTTTTGGTTTTGGGTAAAAGAGTTGTGAGATTGAACACACAAATTCCCGAAAGTGCATTATCCGTAAACTGCACTTCGCCGATTTCGCTTTTTATTGCTTTTTCGCCGTCATAAAGAGTAACTTCCGCTTTAGCACGGATTCCTTTAAGACTTTTCATAAAATCACTTTTGACCTGAATAGGACAGAGGGCAGGGAATAACTGCGTGATTTTATGACCGAGATTTTTTATAACATCAAGTCCGAGCCCTGTGCCGCCTGCTGTAGGAAAGGCCTTTCCGCCGCATGACATAACTGCTTTTTTGGCTGTGTATTCTCCGTTCGAGGTTTTGATATTGAAAAATTCGCCTTTTTTACGGATAAGTTCAACTTTGCAGTCGCATATGATTTCGATTTTCAGCCTTTTAATTTCCATAAGCAAAACATCAAGCACGGCACTTGCTTGTCTTGAATGAGGATAAACAAGTCCGTTTGTTTCTGTGTCGCATACAAGACCTAAGGTTGAAAAGAAATTTATAAGTTTTTCTGCGGAAAATCTGTTTAAGGTTTTAGAAACATCAAAACTGCCGTGATAAAATTCTTTACTGACATTGGTATTTGTCAGATTACAGCGGCCGTTGCCTGTAACAAGAATTTTTTTGCCTGCTTTGCTTTGAGCCTCAAGAATTGCTATTTTTAAATCTCTGTTATTTCGTTTTGCCGATATAGCCGCCGCAAGTCCCGCAGCACCCGCACCGACCGTTATTATATCATAATTTGTATTTTTCAAAGTAATCATCCTAAAAAACAGGGCAGCCAAAGCTGCCCGTCGGTTTTTATTTTGGAGCAAAAATTGCGCTTAATCCGCCGAATAAGCCCATACTTGCAAGTCCCATAATTATACCTGCAAGAATTACACCGAGCATTACTGCAATTACGCTTGACTTAAAGTCCATATCGAGCATACTTGCGGCAAGTGTACCTGTCCAGGCGCCTGTACCGGGAAGAGGAATACCTACGAATAAAAGTAAAGCGAAGAACAAACCTCTGCCGGCCTTTGCCTGCAATTTTTTGCCGCCCTTTTCGCCCTTTTCAAGGCAGAATTTAAAGAATTTGCCTATAAATTTTTTATCACTGCCCCAAACAAGTACCTTTCTTGCGAAAAAGTATATAAAAGGTACAGGGAGCATATTACCTAAAATTGCGAGGACATACACCCAGAATAAATCAAGCTGCATTCCTACACCGAACGGAACGGCACCTCTCAGCTCAATAAGAGGAACCATAGCAATCAAAAATACCAAGATATAGTTTAACAAAACAATACTCCTTTCAAAATAAAGGTACTAAAATAGTATAACAGATACCGATATATATTGCAATTTATTTTTTGTCTAAAAAACTACAGCTTTTACGCAAAATTTTAACATACATTTAAAATATAACCATTCCTTTATTTGTCGATTGACATATTATGCAGATTTGTGTAAAATAATACGAGGTGACTAAAAATGGATACTTACAGTTGCAGTAAAAAAGTAAAAGCAATTTTAATAATAATCACACTTGCACTTGTGGCATTTGCCTTTATTCACTCTTCTATGCCTGCCGATATTTCGGAGGAGGAGAGCGGAAATGTTCTTGAGTTTTTGGAAAAATTTTTATCCTTTATCGGATTCACTCCCGACCTTACAGACCATATAGTAAGAAAAGCTGCGCATTTCAGCGAATACACCGCAATAGGAGCAATGCTTATGTCATGCGCATTTGCATTTGATAAACTAAAACCATACAAATACTATATTAATGTAATGTTTTGCGGACTTGCGACTGCGGTCTGTGACGAAACCATACAACTTAATGTAGAGGGCAGAGCGGGAATGATTACAGATGTACTGCTCGACTTTTCGGGTGTGATTTTCGGCACATTAATAATGCTTTTTATTTTTTTGATATACAAAAAGCGTTTTATCGCTAAAAGTGAAAATAAATGAATATTTAAGATTAGGAAAGGAAACAGAAACGAATGGAAAATGTAAAAGAAAACAAAATGGGCATTATGCCCATGACAAAACTGATACTTACTATGTCGTTGCCTGCAATTTTTTCAATGACAATTATGGCAATGTATAATGTAGTTGACAGTATTTTTATCGGACAGTACAGTCAGGAAGGACTTAATGCCACTTCACTTGCTTATCCGTTGCAGATGCTTTTGATTGCTGTAGCGGTCGGTACGGGCGTCGGTATTAACTCGCTTGTTTCAAGACGATTTGGCGAAAAGAATTTTAAAGAGGCAAACGAGGTTGCAACCCACGGTCTGCTGTTAAGTTTTTTCAGCTACGCAATATTTCTTGTCCTCGGTATTGTGATTTCAAGACCTTTTATGATGCTTTATACAACCAACGAAAATATCATAGAATACGGTACACAGTACCTTACAGTGGTTCTCTGCTTTTCGCTCTTTACGATTATAGAAGTTACAATCGAAAAAACTTTGCAGGCTACGGGCAATATGATTTTTCCAATGTTGTTTCAGCTCACGGGAGCGGTAATTAATATTATTTTTGACCCGCTCTTGATTTTCGGTATAGGTCCGTTCCCAGAACTCGGTGTTACAGGAGCAGCTGTTGCAACGGTATTCGGTCAGTTTTGCAGTATGATTTTTGCACTTCTGATAATTTTCTTGAAATCTCATTTAATTAAAATTACATTCAGAAAATTTAAATTCAGTATGAAGACTGTAAAAAATATATATGCCGTTGGTTTCCCGTCTATTATTATGCAGTCGATAGGTTCGATTATGATTGTCGGACTTAACGGTATTCTTGCCGCTTCCGAGGCTTCGGTAACGGTTCTCGGTGTTTATTATAAATTGCAGAGCTTTGTATTTATGCCTTGCTTTGGACTTAACCAGGGCGTTATGCCGATTATCGGTTACAACTACGGCGCAAGAAACCGCAAGCGTGTATATTCCGCACTCAAGCGTGGTATTATAATTGGCGTAATTATTATGACTTTAGGCACATTGGCAATGTGGATAATCCCGGAACAGCTTATTTCAATGTTCGGCGGCACAGAGGAACTTATGAAGATCGGCGTGCCTGCGTTCCGAATTATAAGTCTTTGCTTTATTCCTGCCGCAGCGGGTATTATCTTTACCACCTTGTTCCAGGCAGTCGGCAAGGGAATCAGAAGTCTTATTATGTCTTTTGCCCGTCAGCTTGTGCTTATTTTACCGATTGCGTTTATTTTCTCAAGAATTTGGGGAATCGGAGCAGTTTGGTACGCATTCCCGATTGCCGAGATTTTCTCGCTTACTATTGCAATTTGTTTCTTTATAAATCTTGTTAAAGGCGATTTTAAAAAGTTAGGTTAATTTTGTCCACCTCAGTGCATATATTGCATTGAGGTGGTTGTTTTGACAGAAGAAAATTTCACAAATGAAATTACATACGATGACGGTTGGCAGAGTGCCTCTTGCCCCGAATATTCAACTCCTGCGCATACGGAAACGGAAGAGGAAAGCCCTCAAAATACAGAATTACCGCCGCAAAAGCGTAAAAAATCTCACAATACGCAAGTCCTTGTTACGATGCAGCTTATAATATGTTTATTGCTTGCTTTGGCTGCGTTTGTTATAAAAACTGTCGGCGGCGATTTTTACACTGCTGCCCGTCAATGGTATTACGGCGAACTTAACAAATCAATTATAGCCGAAAATACTCCCGACGATTACAATTTATCTGAAATTTTCGGTACTGCGACAGACGATGAAGTTTGAACTGTTCAATATTAAATTCATTGTTTCGTACACATTACTCTGCCTGATTGCCGTTTGTATTATACTTGATATATTCGGCGGATTTGTAATGTGCAGTTTTGCTGTGGTCATTCACGAATCGGGGCATCTTTTAATGATGCTGATTTTCGGCAGCAAACCGAAGAAAATCAGCATTTCTTTGTTTGAAATTGCAATAAATGACGAAAGCCGACAGCAAAGAGGTGATTTACAGAATTTTCTTATAGTTTTTTTCGGGCCGTTTGCTAATTTTATTTGTTTTATTATTATTTTTCTGATATACTTATGTAATGGAACAGATTTATTAAAATTTGCTTATGTAAATCTGTCGCTCTGTCTTTTAAATTTACTGCCTGTAATGTCGTTTGACGGCGGGCAGCTATTGTATATTTTGCTTAGCCGCAGATTTACAGGTCATACAGCGGAAAAGGCAGTAAATATCATAACTTTCATCGCATTATTTCCAATAGCGGTGCTGGGATTTATAATACTTTTTAATTCGGATTATAATTTTTCGCTGTTGTTTGTATGCGGTTATATTATACTTTCATTAATTTTTAAAAACAACAGGTATTTCTGACGGAGGTAATACAATGGTCAGCAAGGAAGTAGAAAAACTTTTGCTAAAGGTTCAAAAGCCGGGCAGATATGTTGGCGGAGAGCTTAACGCAGTCATAAAAAATAAAAAAGATGTTGATGTGAGGTTTGCTTTCTGCTTTCCTGATACCTACGAAGTGGGAATGTCGCATCTCGGAATGAAAATTCTATACAGTTTGTTTAATTCAATTCCGTATATATGGTGTGAAAGAGTTTTTGCGCCGTGGATTGATATGGAAGAAGAAATGATTAAAAATAATATTCCGCTTTATGCACTTGAGAGCGGCGACCCTGTGTCGGATTTTGATTTTATCGGTTTTACATTGCAGTATGAGCTTAGTTTTACAAATGTGCTCAATATGCTTAAGCTTTCGGGTGTGCCGATTAAATCCTGTGAGCGTACAGGTTTAAAGCAGATTGTTGTTGCAGGCGGCCCTTGCACCTGCAACCCCGAGCCGATTGCGGATTTTATCGACCTTTTCTTCATAGGTGAGGGCGAAGAGGTTGACCTTGAGGTTATGGAGCTTTACAGAAAGTGCAGAGCAGAGGGTAAGTCAAGAGAGCAGTTTCTCATTGAATGTGCACAGATAGAGGGCGTGTATGTGCCGTCGCTTTATGATGTTGAGTACAACGAGGACGGCACAATTAAGCGGTATATTCCTAAACATAACGCTCCGTCTGTTGTTCACAAGCGTCTTATGAAGAAAATGGACGAAAGCTATTATCCCGATAATTTCGTAGTTCCGCTTGTGGAAATTGTGCATGACAGAGCGGTTCAGGAGATTTTCCGTGGCTGTATTCGTGGCTGTCGTTTTTGTCAGGCAGGATTTATTTATCGCCCCGTAAGAGAAAAATCTCCCGAAGTTATCAATAAGCAGTGCAGAGCATTGTGTGAGAATACGGGTTATGACGAAGTGTCGCTTTCTTCGCTGAGTTCAAGCGACTACACACAGATTGTGCCGTTGCTTACAAAACTCAATGAGTGGAGTAAGGACGAAAAAGTCAGTATTTCTCTGCCGTCATTGCGAGTTGACGGTTTTACCGACGATATTATGAATAAAATCAAAACAGTGCGTAAAAGCGGACTTACATTTGCGCCCGAGGCGGGAAGTCAGCGAATGCGTGATGTTATCAATAAAAATGTTCAGCATGATGAACTTATGCAGACCTGCGCAACAGCTTTTGCAGGCGGTTGGACTACTGTAAAACTGTACTTTATGATCGGTTTGCCTACAGAAACAATGGACGATGTAAAGGCAATTGCCGACCTTGGACAGGCTGTAGTCGATACTTATTATAATTGCCCGAATAAGCCAAAGGGAAAGGGTGTAAGAGTAACAGTTTCTGCGTCATCATTTGTGCCAAAACCGTTTACGCCGTTCCAGTGGCACGGACAGGACACAATCCCTACTTTACACGCTAAACAACAGCATATCAAAGAAAGCATTACAACCCGCAAGATTCAGTTTAATTACCACGATGCCGACACAAGTTACCTTGAGGCGGTATTTGCCCGTGGTGACAGAAAGCTGTGTAAAGCAATGGAAATTGCCTGCGAAAAAGGTTTTCATTTTGACGGTTGGGGCGACTGCTTTGACTTGCAGAAATGGCTTGATATTTTTGAAGAGTGCGGCATTGACCCGACATTCTACGCAAACCGTCAGCGCTCGTTTGACGAGGTATTTCCGTGGGATCACCTTGACTACGGCGTAACTAAGGATTATCTTATTAAAGAATGTAAAAAAGCATATGAAAATACAACAACACCGCATTGCCGTTTGAAGTGCAACAACTGCGGTGCGGCAAAATACGGGGAGGGTGTGTGCTTTGAAAAACGCAAGAGTTTGGTTTAAGAAAGATAACGAGTGCCGTTATATATCGCACCTTGACCTTAACCGCTGTATGTTAAGAGCATTGCACAAGAGCAAAGCTCCGATATGGCATACCGAGGGATTTAATCCGCACCCGTTCGCAACTTTTCCTCTGCCGCTTTCACTCGGATTCAGAGGAATTAACGAGTGTATGGATATAAAATTGATTGAAGATATTTCCGATGAAGAATTAATCAACAATCTTAATGCCTGCCTGCCGCAGGGCATAAGGGTTTTTGCGGTTACAGAGCCGATTATGAAAGCCGGAAAAATTGCGTATGCAAGGTTTAATATGAAAATCAGCAGTGATAATCTTAACTCTGATAAAGTATATACCGCACTGAAAGAACTTTTGGAAAGCGAAGAAATTATGCTTGAAAAGAAGTCAAAGTCGGGTTACAAGACTGTTGATTTAAAGAAAAGTATTAAAAATTATTCTTTATCGGAAAAATGTGATTTTGCCGAGCTTGAAATTGTACTTTCCGCAGGCAGTACCGACAACGCAAATCCTAACCTTATTATCAAGGCTTTGGAAAATGCTGCGGGTGAAGAATTTTACGCCGATATTACGAGAGAAGATTTATATAATTCTGATATGGAATTATTTAGATAAACTATGTTTACATTTACAATTCGCATTGCAAATTCATACCAAGCAATTTTTTAACGGCAGCATTGACAAAGAATTTGAAAAACTTGAAGACGAAATTTCAGCAAAATTTCTTGAGTATATCAAGCTGTATTCTAAGCTGTAATTAAGATTTTTAAAAAATCACACAAAGTTTCACATTTTTTTGTACTTCTATTCATATAATCGTCACAAAAGCAGGTTATTATATAAGCACAATAAAGTTAACAAGAAGTTTTCATAGATTTTCCTCTTCTAAATTTTCTAACCAATGCAATGACCGACACAGTCGGTCATTTTGCTTTTTACCGAAAACGGAGCAGTTATGTATTATTATTCTCTAAACGAATATTTAAAAAACACCTTTGGCGAAAAGGTATATAAAATTTCACTTGACGGCGGTATGACTTGCCCTAACCGTGACGGCAAAATAGACACACGGGGGTGTATTTTTTGCAGTAGGGGAGGTTCGGGAGAATTTTCCGCCGACAGAAACCACAGCATAACCGAGCAAATTCGGGAGGCTAAAGAGAGAATCGGCAGAAAAACCGATTGTAAAAAATTTATTGCTTACTTTCAGCCGTTTACAAATACATATGCGCCCGTTGAATACCTTGAAAAAATTTTCACCGAGGCTATAGAACCCGATGAAATTGTCGCTTTGTCGGTCGCTACCCGTCCCGACTGCCTGCCTGACAAAACCGTAAATTTGCTCTCAAGACTTAATAAAATAAAGCCTGTGTGGGTGGAACTCGGCTTGCAGACAGTTCATAAAAGCACGGCAGACTATATTCGCCGTGGATATGACTTAAACGTGTATGATGATGCGGTTAAGCACCTGCACAAGGAGGGCATAAGCGTAATAACGCACATTATAATCGGTTTGCCTGATGAAACGGAAGATATGATAGTGCAGAGTGCTGAATATGCGGGCAAATGTTCCGACGGAATTAAGTTACAGCTTTTGCACATATTAAAGGATACCGACTTATGCGATGAATACGAAAAGGGCAATGTGCCCGTTCTGTCGCTTGAGCGATATGCGGATATACTTGTAAAATGCCTTAGAGTTATCCCAAAAACCACCGTAATACACAGGCTTACGGGTGACGGAGATAAAAAAATACTTGTAGCCCCCTTGTGGAGCGCAGACAAAAAGCGTGTGCTTAACTATATTAACAAGGTATTAAGGGAAAGCGAATAATAAGTATTATTAATTTTAAAAAAAGTCTTGATTTTCTTTTGCGTATTTGATATAATAGGCATTGTCTTTGGAGAGATGTCCGAGCTGGCCGAAGGAGCATGATTGGAAATCATGTGTACGGTAATCACCGTACCAGGGGTTCGAATCCCCTTCTCTCCGCCATATTTTAAAAAAGTCTTGTCGATTTCGGCAAGGCTTTTTCTTTTGTTATAATGCTTTATTGTGAAAAATATTGCTGAAAAAGTGCGGTTATAACAAATAACTGCAAAACCAATGCAAATTATGCATATTGACAGCAAAAATTTTTATTATAAAAAATTTATAAAATTATAATTCTTTGAAGTAATTTAAAATATTATTATTGCACAATAATTATATATTTGTTTTGTATATTTTGTATATAATTAATAAAGAAATGTCAAAATCGACAAAACATCAAAAAAATATTGAAATAAAAACCTAAAAATGTTATAATATAAAGGAATAAAATTATGGGTTAGTATATGGTCTGACCGCTGAATACAGCAAATTCACCGAAGGTCAGTCGGTAAAAGCGGTCGCCGTCAAAGCAAAACTTCCCTCTCGGACGGTACAGACTTATTCGGCTCATATGTTTCAATTTTTTTAATGGAGGTAATAAAAATGAAAACGAATTTCAAGCGTATTGGCAAACAGTCGATTTCTATTGTGCTTGCTGTTATGATGATGCTTTCGACTATGCTTGTCGGTATGGTTACTTCGAATGCGGCTAATGAAACAGGATACACATATAATCAAGATTATATGTATGTTGATCTATCTGCGATTAGTAAAGTTGCAAGTGGTGTAAACTATTATTGGGATGATGCCTTCACAAACTATGGTGGTTGGATTACTGATAAAGAAGATCTTGGAAATTACACTTATAAATTTGATTTTTCTGCTATAGGTAGTCACGAATATTTCAGAGGTTTTAAAATTGTATGGGATGGTTCCGAAGGAACTAATATAGCTGTTTCTGCAAACAATAATTATAACTGCGTTAAGGTAAATTCAGATTATACTCTTTCTTGGACTACATATAGCAGTACAGAACCTACCACTAAATACACTGTAAATGTTGATAAAAATATCAAAAACGGAACAGTTACTCCTTCTAAAACCTCACTTGCGGCAGGCGAAACATTTACAGTAACAGCCACACCTGATAAAGGTTATGAGCTTGATACTGTTACTGTAAAAGATGCTAAAGGTAATAGTGTTCCGGCTACTAACGAATCAACACATACTTACACAATGCCTGCAAGCAATGTAACTGTTTCTGCTACATTTAAGGTAAAGACAGATGCCAAATACTCTGTTACATACACAGCTCCTACAGGCGAGGGCGTAGTAGATTCAAGTATTAATCCTAAAGATACTACATTAGCCGCAGATACACCTGTAACTGTAACTGTTACAGTAAACGAGGGCTACACAGCTTCTCTTGCTGTTGACGGTGCAACAGTAACAACTTCTACAAGCGGCAATACTTACACATTTACATTCTCAATGCCTCCAAAGGCAATCACAGTTGCTCCTAAGGTTACAAAAGCCGGAGAAAATACCGGTACATTGATTCCGAATCTTTACTTTATTTATACAACAAAAGATGACGTTATACCTACAAACTTTACACAGCATTTAAATCTTTATTATGATTCAAATAATCAGGTATATGCTTCTTTTAATGAAAACACCAGCTTTGATACATCAAAGACTTATAAGTTTATGATTTCAACTTTAACCGGTGAAAATTCATTCAGAGGTACTGCAAATTATAATAAAGATAATTCTAAAGTATATGTAACTACTACCGACGGCAATAGTATCTTAGCTGGTAAGAATGCATATGGATATACTGACAATGGTGTCTATGCTCAGTACGTTTATGGCTGGTTTAGTGTAAAGGGAGAATCACGTGATACAGTTTCTTCTGTAAAGATTAATCTTGGTTACTATAAGGATGGAAAGATTCAGGAGAGTGCCGAGGATACCGCATATGCATATTCATACGAGGTAATTCCTACAAGTGGTGTAGAGGGAATGGTTCAAGTATTTGCTAAAGACGGTACTATAAGAGCTGATTTCCAGAAGTATGCTGATATGGCAGACACTGTACTTACAGCAGAAAATACAGCTGATTTGACTAAATATGCTAAAAAAGATTATTACGATACAGCATATGCAAATGTCGGTACTAAACTCAAGATTACAACTACTATTGGCGAAGGCTACAGAGAAAAATATTTTGTAAAGGCTTTCTCAATCAACGGTTATTCATACGGTATTATCGACGCTTCACAGGCAGATACCACAGACGGTGTATATACTTGTGAATATACCATTCCTGAAGATTTTAAGGGCAGCAGAATAGAAATTACACCTATTTACTACTACATTGATGATACTGATACCGTTACATTCTATGTAGAGGGCTTTGACGAAACAGTACAGGCTAAGTGGGGCAACACAGTTGCTGTTCAGGCTTGGTACACAAACGGCGAAGAAAAGGACGAATTTAATTCTCTAACAAAGAATGCGCTTGGCGGTTATCCCGGTCAGCCTTTGGTATATGAGGGTGGTAAATATTCAATGCAGATTCCTAAGTACCTTAATGGTAATAAAGCCAATATGGTATCCGGTATTACATTGAACAACTACTTCTGGGACGATATACATAAACAGAGTTTCTCGGATCAGAGTAATAAAAGTGAGTCTAACTGCCAGACATACGACTACGATGACTTCTACAAACTTTCTGAAACTGCGGATGTAGATAATATTATCTTCGACTTCCGTTACAGAACTACAATAGATAATGCCCCTAAGGACAATTTAACCAACTCTACTTATAATCCGGACGAACTTGAACCGCTTACGGATTACTATGGTAATATCGTTGACATCTTTGGAAATATTCTTTCAGAAAATTGGACTGCTGATTATGACAGCAAGTGTCTTACAGTAATATCTGACGGTTATAAGGAAAATGAAAATATTGGTAAATATGCTACTGAGTGGTCAGTATATGACCATGCCGGTAATCGCATTGCTCAAATCAACTGTTCAAGCCTTATTGATCCGACCAAGGTTGACCCTACTTATCAGGCAGCTTATAACAAACTTAAGCAGCAATATGCCGGTTTACCTGTAAAGATTGCTTATGAAATGTCAATATTTGACGGTTATGATAAGGGTACTCGTGCTGACGGTCGTTGGTATTTCTCTAAGAAAGCTCAGAAGATTTCCGCTAATGTTAAGATTGAGTACAGAGCAGACGATACTTCTCCGTTTATCGAAGACGCATTTGTAGCAGACAGCAATGTCGGTGAACAAACAGGTGCTAAGGCTTACTTTACAAATGCCGATTACAACGGCAAGACAACTTGTCAGGGTGAAGTCGACGGCGGTAACTTCAGTGTTCATGCTCAAACAGACGCCAATGCTAATTACTATTTCCTTGGCTGGTACCTTAAGACCTCTGACGGTTATTCATTCATTACTAATGAGTCCGATACTGACATCCCAATGACAAACAACGCAACTTATGTTGCTCGTTTCATTAATACTCCAAGCGGCACATTAACACTTTCACACACATTGCTTGACGGTTCTGCTTATGGCAAAACTTTCATTAAAGCAGACATCATAGACAGCGCAAATAATGTTAAGGCTTCTATTGATGAAACATCAGGTAACCTTGTAATTCCTTCAAAATATGTTACTTATACAAGCACATATATCATTCGTCTTACACTTAGAACCGTACCTTGCGGTAACGATACTGTAGAAGGCTTCTATGAAGGTTACAGTAGTGACAAACCTGTACGTTATAATAAAGATTTTACAGGTACAGGTGAGCAAACTTACAGCGTAACCCGTGAGATTAAGTCGTTGTTTGAAGAAATCCCTAACGCCGACGGCAGTACTTCTTACAAACTTAAAAAGTCAAATATTCCGTTCTATTCAAATATCACATCAAATCCACTCGAATACAAGATTACTTACACTTATAAAACAAGACTTAACGGTGAACAGAGTTATGTTATTAAGGATACAGTGTCCGGTATTGAGTTAGAGGAAATGTGGGCTGAAAATGTAGCTGCCGGTCTTACAAAAGAACAGCTTAGCAAAGCATTCATCATAAGGAAAGCTCCGTTTGTTTCAAACTTCAGAGAAGTAATTACGTGGGATATGGATAAGGCGACTATTAACGGTTATGTTGCAACAGTATCGGCTAACACAACCACTGTTGATCTTAATATTTCTGCTTTGACAGTTGCTGGTCAATGGACACAGCCTGCTATTGTTAAGTATGGCGAATTAGCTATGTCTTCGGACGGTGATTATCTCTACAAGACAGGTACAACTGAATTCCCTGAAACGTTCAATGGATATGATTTCAGCTTCTGGGCTATCTTTGATAACAAAGATGAGGCTCAAAAGTACAGCGACGCAGTAAAAGCTTATATGTTAGATGCTCCTGCTGCGGATATGTCACAGAGATTAACTGCTCTTACACAACTTGACGGTTATAAGAATCTTATTTCTAAGTCATATTCTAAGGAATATAACTACATCAGCTATCAGAATTATTATATAGTTCCTGTTTATGCAGGCAGATTTGCAAAGAGTGAAATCAAAGAGTCGCAGGCAAGCATCAGACTCCTTGAGTACACAAGAAACCAGTGGACAACAGGCGACGGTGTAAAGGGTGACGGTAGTCCTAATGTAGACGGTTCAAAGACTGATTACCTCTACACAGACTTTGCACTCAGCTTTGATAAGGATCAGGAACTCATCAAGAATAATGCTAATATCAAGGTTGGAGTTACCTTTGAAGTCGTTGCAAAATATAACGATATTAATGATCTCAAGTCTTATGAAACAACTTCTAATAAAGATGCTATTGGCAATTTGGTAAAGGATGCAACTGCAAACGGTAAGGTAGGCACTTATAAAGTTGATAGCGAAAGTGCTGACAGAAATGTTTACAGATATGAGATTAAGAACTCAAATATTTCTGTAAAGAATAGAATTGAGTACTACTTAAGATTCAAGAACAGTGAAACATCACAGCAGAATGTTATGAAGGTTTACTCATATATTTATGATACAGTTTCAGGAAAGATTTACTTAAGTGATCCTGTTTATATGAATATGTATGATATCGGTAACCTTACATATATTACTTCTGACTTAGCAAACATCAACTTAGGTCCTGACGCAACAGTTTGATGATTTGAATTTTTTGGCAGGGCAGAGTAAAATCTGCCTTGCCGTTAAAATACTTATGGAGGTATTTGAATGAAAAACAAAAAGGTTTATTCTTCGCCTGAAGTTGAAGTAACTAAATTCTCATTTGAGAATATTCTCGTTGACAGTGAGAATGATGATGTTGAATTGCAAAGAATTAAACAGAGCAACCCTGATGTTATTGCTACTGATGGTGCTGATGTAGAATGGTAATTTGTTATGAAAACTAAAAAATTCGTAAGAATTGCAAGTGTTATGCTTGTATTAATATTCACAATGTCAGCTTTTGTATCTGCTAACGCAGCTACATATTTTGAAGAAAACGGTTTTAAATATTCACCTATAAGCAAATTTAATTGCAGAATTTACGGATATACAGGCACTGATAAAAATGTGTCAGTTCCAAACAAACTTTCTTCCTTTACCGTATTGGAAATTGCCGATTCTGCTTTTACGAATAATAAAGATATTGAATCTGTATCATTTGCAAACGCTAAGGCAATCGACGCTATAGGCGAGTTTTCGTTTGCGGGCTGTACATCTTTAAAATCAGTCAATATTCCGAGTACACTTGATAAAATCGGTTTCGGTTCATTTATGGGTTGTACTTCTTTGACTGACATTAACATCAGCTCTAATATTTCTGTAATTAACGGACAGGTTTTTCAGAACTGCACTTCTTTAACAGTGTTTACCGTTCCTAATTCTGTCGGTACAATTTCGGATTTTTCATTTGCAGGTTGCACCTCTCTTGAAAAAGTCGTTATTCCGAAAACAGTTAAAAATATTTCTGACAACGCATTTTTGAATTGCGATAAACTTACAATTTTCGGTTATACAAATTCTTATGCTCAAACTTATGCAGAAGAAAACGAAATTAACTTTGTTGCACTTGACGAAAAAACTTTGTACGGTGATGTTAATCTTGACGGCAAGATAAATATTAATGATGTAACACTTCTACAGCGTTACATTGCAGGTGAGTCTGTATTTACAGATGACGCTGTTAAGGCTGCCGACTTTAACAAAGACAGAATTATTGATATAATTGATGCTACAGCAATTCAGACATTTATCGCTCACGGTCAAAACTAAATTATTAAACTTAAGCACAGGTGGCAACACCTGTGCTTTTTCTTGCTTATTTTTAGATTTTGTTATATAATAAAATTTGGTGATGGTATGCCAATTTACAAAATTGCTGATATTATAAGCGATATAAGACCTAAATTTCCGACATTTGAAAAAAATGCAAAGAATTATGAGTATTCGGGCAACGAACCTGCTCAAATTAAACTTGCAGTCAAAGAAGATTTTCTGCGTGAAAAATACAACGAGAATATGCTCTTTTCTATCGGTGAATTGGAATGTATTTTTATGTCAGATGTTTTCAATAAAAAAATTCTGAAATATAATGCAATATTTCTCCATTCGTCTGCAATCCTTTATAAAGGCAAAGCGTATCTATTTTCTGCCGATTCGGGAGTGGGCAAGTCAACGCACACAAAACTGTGGATAAAAAAATTCGGCGCTGAAAATGTACAGATAATCAATGATGATAAACCGATTATCAGATTTATTGACAATGATTGGTATGTGTACGGTTCGCCTTTTGACGGTGGAACGGGCATAAATAAAAATATCCGTGCAAAACTCGGCGGCATTATTTTTCTTGAAAGGGCAGAGGAGAACAGTATTGAAGTCCTTGACAAAAACAGTATTTTTTCAAGAATATATAAAAATACGATTAAATTTTCTCTTGATGATGAATATGCGGGATATATGTTAAATACGGCTGATAAGTTGATTAAGGAAAATTATTTCTATTTGCTAAAATGCAATATGAATATTGAATCGGCGGAAATTTGCGAAAAATTTTTACTGACAGGAGATAGCTATGGAAAAGCTGAAAAAAATACTTGATTCCGAAACCAATAAGTGGATAGTAAAAAAAGCCAAACCACAGGTTTTCGGTATTATAATTATGTCTATTATTTTCGGCGGAATGGCATATCTCGGTGTTGCGGTCGCTACTTTGTCGAGAGGTATTGTGGATTCGGCGGTTAACTCTGATGTCGGCGGAATTGTGTATTTCGCAATTATACTTATTTCACTTACGATTGCACAGCTTGTCATAAGAATTATAAGTAAGGTGCTGACTTTCAATGTATCGTCAAAACTTGAAATTTCTATAAAACAAGATATTTTCGATAATATTATCAGAAAAAAATATAATGAGATTTCAAGCATACACACCGGCGAACTACTTAACAGAATAACAAGCGATGTGTCGGTTTTAGTCAGTTCGATTATTTCTATAGTGCCGAATATGGTATATTTTATCGTAAAATTGGTTGGTGTTTTTGTTGTACTGTTTGCTATTGATAAAACTTTCAGCCTTGTTTTTGTTTTCGGCGGTGCGCTGATGTTTGTTGTTGTGCTGCTTTTTAAGTCAAAAATGAAAACATTGCATAAGGCGGTACAGGAATCTGACGGTAAGACAAGGTCGTTTTTTCAGGAGATTTTTTCAAGTCTGCTTGTGGTAAAAGTTTTTGGTGCTGAAAATAAGGTGTCTGAAAATGCTATGAATTTGCAGCAGAATAATTTTAAAATAAAACGAAAAAGAAATTATATCTCTATTGTTGCCACAACCGGATTTTCTTTTATATTTGCCCTCGGATATATGTATGCTTTAATTTGGGGTGCTTTTGCAATCAGCGACCATACCATTACATACGGTGTATTGACTTCTATGCTTGCGCTTGTGTCGCAAATTCAAGGCCCCGTTCGTGGTATCAGCAGTATTTTGCCGTCATATTATTCTGCTCTTGCAAGTGCGGAGCGACTTATGGATATTGAAAATCTCGATAATGAAGATGTGGTAAATAATTCTGCAATCGATACCGAAAAGCTGTATGATAAGACAGAAAAAATAGTTTTTGATAATATTACTTTCAGCTACGGCAGGGAAAATGTGCTTGAAAATACAAGTCTTGTGCTAAAAAAAGGTGATTTTGCATTGCTTGCGGGAATTTCGGGAATAGGCAAAAGTACGCTTACAAAGCTTTTGCTTAATGTAATTTCACCCGATAAAGGCGAGATTTATCTTTCACTTTCAAACGGAGAAAATGTGTTTGTCGATAAAAATATAAGATGTATGTTTTCGTATGTGCCGCAAGGTAATTTTCTGCTTTCGGGTACAATCAGAGATAACATTGCATTTGTGTCGAATAATCCCGATGACGAAAGAATTATTGAGTCTGCGAAAATTGCCTGCGCTTATGATTTTATAAACAGATTGCCAAACGGACTTGATACTGTCGTGGGTGAGAACGGAAAGGGCTTGTCGGAGGGTCAGATACAAAGAATTGCGATTGCGAGAGCGGTTTACTGTAATTCTCCGATTATTATTTTTGATGAGGCAACCTCGGCACTTGACGCCGAAACAGAAGTTCAACTGCTTAAAAATCTTAAAACACTCAAAGATAAAACTTGTATTTTGATTTCTCATAAAATGGCGGCAAAAGAAATTTGCAACAAAGAAATTGTAATTAAGAATAAAAAAATTATTTCTTATGATATTTAGGTGGGTACAAGCAAAATCTCACTCCTGACTGAATACTTATAATTAGGTATAAATCCGATTATAAGCATTGTCAGGGGTGATTTTTTGATTGAATTAATTAATTTTCTGGGGCAGTACCTTTGCTTTTTTATTCTTCATATCTGCGGAAACGGCTCTTTTCCAAAACCTCTTTCCGAAAAAGAGGAGCACGAGTATCTTGTGCGGAGTGCAAAAGGGGATATAGAGGCGAGAAATATTCTTGTTGAACATAATTTAAGGCTTGTGGCACACATTATAAAAAAATATTACGGCAATCAGAGTGAACAAGATGATCTTGTGTCAATCGGCACTATCGGACTTATAAAAGCGATAAATACCTATGACATAAGCAAAAAAATTAAGCTTTCAAGTTATGCGTCACGATGTATCGAGAATGAAATATTAATGCATTTCCGTAATGCTAAAAAGACGGCGCAGGATATTTCACTCAACGAAGCGATTGACAGCGATAAGGACGGAAATCCGCTGACTTTGCTTGATATAATGGCGGTTGATGACAATATACTTGAGCAGATTGATTTTCAACTCAACAGTAAAAAGCTCGGTCAGTTTATTAACGAAGAGCTTTCACCAAGGGAAAAAATGATAATTGTTATGCGCTACGGACTTGACGGGAGCGAGCCGCTTACGCAGAAAAAGATTGCACAGAAACTGAATATTTCCCGTTCGTATGTAAGCAGAATTGAAACCAAGGCTTTAAAACTTTTACGAAAACGCTTTGATAACAGTTCAAATTTGTAAATTATTTTAAAGAAAAAAGGCGGTCGAAAGACCGTCTTTAGTTATGAGCCTATGCTGTTGATGAGGTTTTGCATTTCCTGTTTGGATGAAACATTGTGCGCTTTTTCAAGCACGATTTCTTTTTCGCTTTTTTCCATTTGAGCAAATTTTTGCATTGCACTTTCATTTTTTGCAAGTGCATTTACAAAGCCTAACGGCATATCTTTATACATTTTTCATCACCGATATTATTATTTTCAGTTTTGAAAATAATATTCATTTAGATAAATTATTGTTTAGCGAAATGATTTACCAAACAATTATAAAAGTTTGGTCGACCTTTTCAAAGGTCGTGGGTGTTGGCAAAGCCCACAAATACTTTCCGTTTACGCAATCTGACGATAGCCAAACAGCTTGCTGTTTGGCGGCTTGAACACAACGGCGAATGCCCTTAAATGCGAAAGCAAAAAGAAAAGACATTCACTATATAATGAAAAAAGTTAATGATTTCTTTTCTAAAAGGCTGTCGCCTGTTTTTTCAAACTCGGTGCAAGCACGCAAACAGCGTGGCTGTTTGCGCCTGATAAATTGTTATATCGGAA
>OGML01000158.1_pt1 | contig 73244 bp, 61 predicted proteins | sample 1572951 | NCBI WGS metagenome assembly OGML01 (sample SAMEA2581883, study PRJEB24529) | metagenome | biome: Human gut stool | place: China | collected 2011 | reverse complement strand
ACAACGCAATCAGAAGAGATGCTCTTCTTGAGAACGTAACTGTAGATGCAAACGGTAAGATCGACTTCACAGACAAGAGTGTTACAGAGAATACTCGTGTATCTTACCCAATCAACCATATTGAGAATATCGTACGTCCAATCTCTTCTGCACCAGCTGCAAAGAACGTAATCTTCTTATCAGCAGATGCATTTGGAGTACTTCCACCAGTATCTATCCTTACACCGGAGCAGACACAGTACTACTTCCTGTCAGGATTTACTGCTAAGCTTGCTGGTACAGAGCGTGGAATCACTGAGCCTACACCTACATTCTCTGCTTGCTTCGGACAGGCATTCCTCGAGTTACATCCTACAAAGTACGCTGAGGAACTCGTTAAGAAGATGGAGAAGAGCGGAGCTAAGGCTTACCTCGTAAATACAGGATGGAACGGAACTGGAAAGAGAATCTCTATTAAGGATACTCGTGGAATCATCGATGCAATCCTTAGCGGAGCAATCAATGAAGTTCCTACCAAGAAGATCCCAATGTTCAACTTCGAAGTTCCTACAGAGCTTCCAGGAGTAGATACAGGAATCCTTGATCCTCGTGATACTTACGCTGATGCTTCTGAGTGGGAGACAAAGGCTAAGGATCTTGCAGCAAGATTCAATAAGAACTTTGCTAAGTATGAGGGAAATGAGGCTGGTAAGGCACTTGTTTCAGCTGGTCCTCAGTTATAATTCGAGAAAATTCGAACCGTATATATGAGATTTACAAGAATCCTCGTCCACATTGTGGGCGGGGATTTTTGAGTTGGGAAAAGCAGTTGATTTCGTATCTAGGCCTGTTTATAATGAAATAGGTAATTGAAAAATAAAAAGGGAGAAAGCGACTCCGGAGGAGAATACCGATGATAAGGGAAGCAGCAGCTTCAATAAAAAGAGTATGGAATTATGAGAAAACGATCAATGTAGATATCCGTGCATTGCAGAACATGCTTGTTATTTTTGCAATTGTTATGCTTTTGATCGATGTGGAAAATTTTAAGCTTGGGAAATATGGGATAGGGGGAGCAACACTGTTTGCCGCAGTGGTGTGTATTTTGTGTGCAGCGGTACTGAACCGGCACCAAAAGGAAGGATACAGGATTGGCAGGATAGCGGTGATCGTGTTGCTGGCATTGGCGTTACCGATTGCAGCAGGCGGTGCCAATGACGGTTTTTCGCTGCTTTGGTATATGCTGATTCCGATTTTTACACTTGTGTTGTTTGGAATGCCATTTGGAGTACCGGCGTGTATCGGATTTGGGTTGGGAATCATGCTTCTTTTCTGGACACCGGTACGAGGGGTACTGTTCTATTCGTATCCAAGAGAGTATTTGTATTATTATCCGATTTTTTACTGGGGGTTTTGTCTGATCACCGTTGTGATGGACATATTCTATAAGCTTTACCAGATTCTTCAGGCTGAACATGAGAAGAAGCTGGAGGAGGAAGTACAGCATGCGGTTGATGATACAAAGAAGCTGATGGTAAATTCGGTAGCAACGATCAGCCGGATGCTTGATGAGAAGGATTCCTATACGCAGGAACATTCCCAACGTGTGGCGGAGTATTCGGCGTTGATCGCACAGAACCTGAAGACGGTTTCCTATACGGATAGGGAGATATCCCTGATTTACCGGAGTGCGCTGCTGCATGATATTGGAAAGATTGCAATACCGGATGCAGTGCTCAATAAGCCGGCACGTTTGACGGATGAAGAATTTGAGATTATGAAGAAGCACACCATCTGGGGACGGGAAATTCTCTCCGAACTTAAGTTTCTGCCGCAGGCGGATCTGGGCGCAAGCTATCATCATGAGCATTATGACGGAACCGGTTATCCGTTTGGACTGAAAGGGGAAGAGCTCCCTCTGATCACGCGTATTATCAGCGCCGCAGACGCGCTCGATGCAATGAATTCCAATCGCTGTTACAGAAAGCATTGTGATAAGGATTATATTATCGGTGAGTTTGAAAAAGGGGCAGGAACGCAGTTTGACCCGCAGGTGGCGAAAACGGTGGTTCAATTAATTCGGGAAGAAAAGATTGTTGTTTTATAAAAGGTGTTGTATATGGAGAAGATGGTACATGTGATGAAGAAAAAGCTGCAGAATTTCCGGGATATTGTTCTGTGTCCGTATGAGGATGAGCAGCTGGCGGCATGGATCAAGCTGGTATTTGGAATGATCTGGGCGGTCAGTATTCCAAATGGACTGATTTATGGAGCCTCAATGGAATACCAGATTGTACTGATGATCATGGTAGGGGTATTGGCTTTGGATATATGGATTGAGAGAAAGCATCGCAGCATGTGGCTGGATACCGTTGTGTTCACGCTGCTTTGCCTGCCGGTATTTTTCGTTTACTATCACGCATTGATCGGATCCTTTAGTGTGATGTTTCTGCTGATTTATGCCTGTGGTATTGTGTTTGTGCTTGGAATCGGAAGAAGTATCGTGATCAATCTTGCGTATCTGATTGCAATCTTCATCGGTTTTAGGTGGAATGCAGATTCGCCGGTTCGTGAGCTCTATGGTGAAAATATAGCGCTGAGATTTCCGTATCTGTTCGTCTGTATGGTACTTATGATATATTCTCTGATGTATACGATCCAGAAATATTGGGTGAATAAGCGCAGACGTACCCAGATTCTGGAGAAACGCATCGCGGATGAGAGACAGCAGCTTGATACCATTTCGGTGAAGGTGATGGATTCGATGGTGCATGCTTTGGGAGCGAAGATACCGGGAGAAGAGGCGCATTATCTCGGCGTGGCAGCATTTGCCCGTGAGATTGCCTTAAGAGAAGGCATGGATGAGCAGCAGTGCGCAGATGCCTACAGCGCAGGATTACTGCACGAAATCGGAATGATTGGCATTCCGGATGCGCTGATCCGCAGGGAAGACCTCTCGGATGAAGAATATAAAGTATTTCAGACTTATGTGCAGAAAGGCTACCAGATCATCACGACATTGCATTCTACCGGAAGATCCGAGATTGCGGATGCGGTGCATTATCACAGGGAGGCGTATGATGGAAACGGATTTCTGGAGGGGCTGGCAGGAGAAAAGATTCCGAAGCTTGCCCGTGTTCTTGCGGTAGCGGATTATGCGGATCGGCATTTGCGAAGAGGTGAATCTCCGATGCTAGTTGCGAGGTTGATTCTGGAGCAGCAGAACAGACTGTTTGAGCCACAGAGCGCGAGGATTATGGCACAGATGCTGCAGGAGCATGAGATCTCAATTGTGCATAAATAATTAGAGAGGGTTATAAAATTTTTGTAAAAAACTTATAATTGGATTGGCTTATTGGCGAAAATATTGTATAATATAACAAAGTGTTGCCAAACACGATGACAAATTATTAAGGAGGTTTATTACGATGGCAAGATTTACACTACCGAGAGATTTGTATCACGGAAAAGGAGCGTTAGAGGCGCTTAAGACCTTCAAGGGGAAGAAGGCGATGATCTGCGTAGGTGGCGGATCTATGAAGCGTTTTGGTTTCCTGCAGAAAGCAGAGGACTATTTAAAAGAAGCCGGTATGGAGGTTCAGTTATTTGAAGGTATTGAGCCGGATCCATCGGTTGAAACTGTTATGAAGGGTGCTGCTGCGATGCAGGAGTTTGAGCCTGACTGGATTATCGCGATGGGTGGAGGATCTCCGATCGACGCTGCGAAGGCTATGTGGATCAAGTACGAGTATCCGGATATTACATTCGAGGATATGTGCAAGGTGTTCGGTATTCCGGCGCTTCGTAATAAGGCACATTTCTGCGCAATCTCTTCAACCTCCGGTACAGCAACGGAGGTTACCGCATTCTCGATCATTACAGATTATGAGAAGGGTATCAAGTATCCGATCGCTGATTTTGAGATTACACCGGACGTAGCAATCGTCGATCCGGATCTGGCAGAGACGATGCCGCAGAAGCTTGTAGCTCATACAGGTATGGATGCTATGACACATGCGATCGAGGCTTATGTTTCGACTGCAAACTGTGATTTTACCGATCCGCTTGCATTACATGCGATCAAGATGATCCAGAGAGATCTGGTTGGTTCTTACAACGGAGATATGGATAAGAGAGATTCGATGCACAACGCACAGTGTCTGGCTGGTATGGCTTTCTCCAATGCGTTACTCGGCATTGTCCATTCTATGGCGCACAAGACAGGTGCCGCATTTGCGGATTACGGCGCACATATCATCCACGGAGCAGCGAACGCAATGTATCTTCCGAAGGTTATTGCTTTCAATGCGAAGGACGAGACGGCGAAGAAGCGTTACGGCGAGATTGCTGATTTTATGGGACTTGGCGGAGACAGCTTAGATGAGAAAGTTGAACTTCTGATCGCTTATCTGCGCAAGATGAATGATGATCTCAACATTCCGCACTGCATCAAGAACTATGGTCCGGACAGTTATCCGGCTGAGCAGGGATTCGTTCCGGAGGAAGTATTCCTTGAGAGACTGCCGGAGATCGCTGCAAATGCTATATTAGATGCATGTACAGGTTCAAATCCAAGACAGCCTAGCCAGGAGGAGATGGAGAAGCTTTTGAAGTGCTGCTACTATGATACAGAGGTAGATTTCTAAATCAGAGAATAAAGTGTTAAGTAAAGGCTCCGAGAAACCTATGGTTTCTCGGAGTTTTTTTATTCACAAAAAGCATGATTACTAAAAAGAAAAGCCTATATAATAAAAAATCAAACAAAAATATTTTAGAAAAATTAGTAAAAAAAGCGAAATTGTTAAGTGCCTATCATAATATTGTTGAAAATGACGAACGGGAAGCATATACTCGGAATTGGCATATTGCATTTGCATAGGATATGATAGGGGAGGGTCATAAAGGGTGTGCAATATGACTAAAACGTGATTTAAGAGGATCACATGGGGAGAGTAGAATGAACAATAAAGGAGAGGTAAATATGAGAAAGGTTAAAGAACACTTTCACAAGAAACATGGCATATTCCGCCGGGTATTCAGTTTGATACTGGTCTTGGCGATGATTATGACCATGATTCCGTCAATCGGAGGAAACCTGAATGTAAAAGCAGCTTCAACTCCGATGAATGTAACTATTCACTTTATGGAACCAAGTATTTGGGGTTGGAAACAGCCAGCGGTACAGTTCTGGGGAAATAGCAAGGATTTGCTTTATGTGAGCAATGATGCGAACAATGGAGTATCAACAGAAATTTCAGGCTGGGGAGGAGCAAAAGCTTATTTCTTCAGTGAAGGATCAACAACAAATACAAATGGCGACAAAGATTATTATCTTACTGTCAAAACAGATGCAACAGGATTTCAGTTCTTAGATTTTCAGAATACTGTAAATACAAAGAATCCTGCAAATGATGCAAAGTTAACACAGTATACTGGGGATACACCTACTGATGTTTACTATATTACAAAAGATGGTGGAAAAAGCTTTGAATACTACCTTGATGCAGAAGGAAATACACCGGTTCCTGATTTGCCAGAGACTGAGACAACTTTCCTTCTTGTAGGAACACTTCCTGGAACAGGTTGGGAGGCAAGTGCAACACCAAACTTTGTGAAATCTGAAACAAACGAGAATGAATACAGCATTTTTCTTAAGAATGTTCCAGCAAAAACATATGAGTATAAAATCCTTGAGGATGCGGCATTAAATGGTTGGAACAAGGTATGGGCACCAGCTAAAGGTGATAAAAATGTTCAGTTGGAGGTTAAGGCACCAGCAGACATTACCATGAAGCTGGACAAGACAGATGCTGATAAAAAGACAGATGTAACCATTAGTTATATTAAAACACTGGATGTGGAAACACCTGCACAGGTAGAAAAAGGAGTAGACATTGCACTTCCGGCAACAGGAACCTATTATGCGGGTGATGCCCAGGGAAGCAAGAATGAAGGTGTAGATGTAACTTATACTGCTGTTTCAGAAGGTATTACAGTAAGTGGCACAACACTTAAGGTTCCAACCTCATATGAAGGAACAGATGTAACTATCCGCGCAGCATATAGTGATGTTACAAAGAATATTACTATTCCAGTAGTGGATAAAGTTTATACTTATACTATTTACTATCATGATTTCAGTGCAAGTCATATGGCCACAGATGCAAGTTCCATGTGGATTTGGGAGGATGGCGGAGCCGGTGGAGTTCTTTATAATTTTTCTGGAACAGAACAGTTTTCCGATGGAAATACATGGCTTAAAGCTACAGTAAAGCTTCCATATTATAAGAATATTCGTATTATTCCAAAGAACTATGGTGATACATGGTCATGGCAGAGTGAGACAATTTCATATGACAACACAGCCAAAGATGAAAATGTAACTCTTTACATTACCTCAAACAGCAAAGAAGCATACACAAGCATTCCGGAACTTGTTAAACCAAGAGAACGTTATGTAATGGTAGAATATGACAGACCAGCTAGTGACTATGATGGTTGGAATATCTTTACATGGAACAGTGGATTTGGAGAAGAGGTTACCATCAACCTTCAAGAAATGAACGGCAAGATGGTAGCTAAGATTCCGGTAAAAGATACTACAGCAGATATGATGTTATCTTTCTGTATGAGAAGAAGCACAGCAGATGATGAATGGGCTGATAAAGATGGTGGAGACCATTATGTAAGTGTACCGGCAAATCAGAATGTTGTAAAAGCAAAATTCGTACAGGGTGAGGGAATCACAGAGGTTCTTCCATCAAATATTGGATGTGTGTTGGATGGTGAGAATGGACAGATTCATTTCTATTACAGAGATGATGAAATGGTTGCTGCTAAGAATACGCAGGAATCTATTGCAGATAAAGTAAGCGTTACAATAAATGGCAAAGAAAATAAAATGACTTATGATGCTGCAAACGAGAGATTTTACTACGACTTAACTGATATCAAGACAGGAGATTACTGTTACTACTATACAGTAGATGGAGTAGAGAAGCTTGACGCATATAATGCGGAGACAAAAGTGTATGATGGAAAGACATGCAGCTATCGTTTCTATAAGAAGTTTGATGCAGCTATTACAGCAGAATTGTCACAGTCCTTTATGGATTACAATGACAATAACGTATTGACAATAAAGACAAATCCTGCTGAAGGCGCAGATATGTCTGGATTTGAAGTAGCTACAGCAACAGTCGATTTAAGCGCACTTGGCTTAAGCAGTACTTATGCAATTGACCCAGAATTAATGGAAGCAACAATTTCATGTCTTGATACTACAACTACTGGAGATAAGACCCTTCCAGTAACTGTAAAGGATATATACGGAAATGTATATAGAACAAGCACAAATGTTACAGTAACAGAGAGAGACAAGAAGGACGGAGATTTTGATTGGGATGAGGCAGTAATTTACTTTGCCGTAACTGATCGTTTCTTCGATGGAGATACAAGCAACAATGATGCTTATGGAGTAGGAGACTACGATACAAGCGATAAGGGTGGTTCAAGCTATCATGGTGGAGATTTCGCAGGATTAACTCAGAAGCTTGACTATCTCCAGGATTTAGGTGTAAATACCATCTGGATTACACCAATAGTAGAGAATATCACAGATGATCAGCATGACAAAAAGACAGATATGGAAACTTATGGATATCATGGTTACTGGGCTAGTGATTTTGCAAAGCTTAATAAGCATCTTGGAACAGAGAAAGAGTTTGCAGCACTTATTAAAGCAGCCCACAGCCGTGGAATGAAGCTTATGGTTGATGTGGTATTAAATCATGCAGGCTATGATACAGAGAATTACTTCAATGGTATTCTCAAAGATAAGGATGGAAAAGCAATCAAGATGCTTCGTGACAGCAGCAATACTGTTTCCGGAGATGACAAGTTAGCACCACTTTCAGACCTCCCTGACTTCGTAACAGAAGATCCGGAAGTAAGAAATCAGTTGATTAAATGGCAGACCGATTGGATGGATAATTTTGACATTGACTATTATCGTGTAGATACGGTAAAGCATGTTGATTCTACTACATGGTCAGCTTTCAAGAACTCTCTTACAAAAGTAAATCCAGACTTCAAGATGATTGGTGAATATTCTGGAGCAGGATATGCTAATACCGCCGGAGAGCTTGGAACAGGAAGCATGGATGCACTCCTTGACTTTGATTTCAATGATTTTGCAAAGGATTTTGTGGGCGGAAAGATTTCTACAGTTGAAAACTCATTGTTAAAGCGTAATGTAGCATTAAATAATACAGCAACAATGGGTAATTTCTTAAACAGCCATGATGAGGATACTCTTCAGTACAAGCTTGTAACGAAGAGTGGATTCTCAAAGGAAGAGGCTTATAATCTGATGAAGGTAGCAGCTACTCTTCAGATTACAGCCAAGGGTCAGCCGGTTGTTTATTATGGAGATGAGCTTGGTCAGGCAGGAGCTAATGACTGGCCATACCAGACAAATCGTCGTGACTTTGATTGGACAGGGTTAGAAGCACAGAAGACAGACAGCAATAGTATTTACAATCATTACAAGACCATGCTTTCAATCCGTAATGCATACACAGATGTATTTGCAAGAGGAAGCAGAACAGTTGTGGCAAGTTCTGATGAGAAAGGCTATGATGTAGTTTCAAGATCCTATGGAGGAACAACCTTATATGTAGGAATGAATGTAAATCCAAACGAATTGCAGCTTACGATTCCGGTCACCGAGGGAAATGCTTCGGTTATGACCGACTTGTATTCAGGAAAAACATACGTTGTAAATGGCGGAAAAGTAACGGTTACGATCCCTTCTGCAGCAGACGGAGGAACGGTGATCTTAAAGAGAACCGGAAGCGTAAGCGGCGGTTCCTCATCAGCATCGACCTCAGAGCCTAAGAAGGATCAGACCTCAGAGGTAAAGAAGGATACCATCGTATCGGCAGATGGCAGCAAATCAGAAGTAACAGTGACGAAGCAAAAGAATGAGGACGGCACAGTTTCCGGTGTGACAGCAGAGGTGCAGACAACCGGAAAAGAAAGCAAAAAGAAGGTGACCGGAACGATTTCATCCGAGGTGGTATCACATATCAGTGACGCAGCAAAGACAGAGGATGTAGATGTCGTTGTCACGGTTGCAGCCGGAGAGAAATCCTTTGTGGTAAAGACCGAAGCCGAAAATCTGACAGCTGGAACGAAGCTGAAAGCCATGGCGATCGACACTAAGACAAATAAGTATGTCATGGTAGACAGCAAAACGTTCAAGGTCGACAAGGATGGAAACTTAAAGGTTTCGCTTCCGGCAGGTAAAACCTATCAGCTGATGCCGGTTGAGGAAGCAGAACAGATTGAAAAGGAAATCCTTAAGACGGTACAGGCAAAGAAATCTGTTGTTGAGGTAAAGAAGGGAAAGAAAGCAAAGGTTCAGTTTAGCAGCAAGCTTGATATGAACAATGTTGCAAAGATTACCTACAAATCAGAAAAGAAATCGGTTGCCAAGGTAGACGCTAAGGGAAATGTTATTGCCAAAAAGAAAGGAACTGCAGTCATTAAGGCAGTGGTTACTTTAGTAAACGGAAAGAAGAAAGTTATTAAAATAAAAATGAAGGTGAAGTAAGATCACAGATATGAGAACCTCCGGGAGCAGCAGCGCTCCCGGAGGTCTTGCTATTTGAGAGAGCAAATGATAGAATCAAATTACATTTAGAGAAGCAGGTGGAGTAAGGTTTCGAGGGAGGCAACACGTGTCAGAAACATTAAAATTACCGGTGGGTATTGAAGACTTTCAGGAGATTCGTAAAGAAGGCTTCTATTATGTTGATAAAACAAAATTGATCGAGCAGCTTCTTGCAAATTGGGGAAAAGTGAATCTCTTTACCAGACCGCGCCGCTTTGGAAAAACTTTGAATATGAGTATGCTACACCACTTTTTTGAGATAGGATCGGATCAGACGCTTTTTGACGGATTATATATTTCGGATTGTGTGAAATTATGCGAAGCATATATGGGTAAATTCCCGGTTATATTCCTTTCCTTATCGAGCTAAAATATGTGAAGGAAGTTGCAGGATTGGAGAATGCCTGTGAGAAGGCAATTGCGCAGATCAGGGATCGCAGATATGAGGAGTATCTGCAGAATGATGACAGACATGAGATTTTGCTGTATGGTATGGCATTTTGCAAGAAACGATGCAAAGTGGTTGTGGAAAAAATAACAAAATAATGGTGGTTGGAAGCCTGTCGGCATACCTTTTTGGGGGATGTCGACAGGCTTTTTTGATGCTTTCATACGTGAATATGACGAATTTAATTTTAAAGGCTAAAAAATTATTAAGTAAATGTTAACATAATTTCGAAAATAATATTAGCTAAAAAGCGAATAGAAACAAAACTGCTAATAAGATAAAATTAATCGGTGTAAAGACTTTAATGTATAGTAATGGAGGAAGGTATTGTGAAAAACAAAATTGTAACAAGAATGCTGGCATGCCTTATGGCATCGGCGATACTTGCAACGACAGTTGCTGGGGGTGTAGTTCTGCAGCCGGTTACGGTTATGGCAGAAGAAACAGACTGTATTTGGAGTGCGGAGGCGAAGGATACGAACGTAGTAGCTTTCGGAGATGAAGAAGATTGGAATAAGTGGGATAATACGTTGAAAGCAACATTTGATGGAAATTCCAAAAAAATATCGAAAGATTCTGTATTATCGTTTGATATGATCATGGATACAACTGCCTATGAAACAATGAAGGAGAGCGATTATATCAAACTTCAAGCAGTTTTCTTTGTGGCAGATAACGATTGGGATTCCGTCGTAAAACTTGGATGGCCTCAATATTCTAAATCTGCTTTTAAACAAAATGCTGATGGAAATTATAGTACTACAGTTAGTATGCCAGTTGATTCTGATGTAAGCTTGTTTTATTCGGTACTTATTCAAGGAGTTGGAACTGGATTCAATGGAAAAGTAACAATCGCAAATGCAAAAATAACATCCGATGAAAGCGATGCCCCTGTATTAGAGCAGAAAGATCCGACAACGGTTGCGTCGTTCAACGAGAACATAAAGGGATGGGAAAGTGAGGCTGGATGGAATTATTCCCACGGAAAGGAGAATCCTGTAAAGAATGACACAACACCGACTGAGACAGCCGATGTATTATGGGATGAGGCATCGCAAAGTCTTAAGATGTCACTTGATTATTCAAAGGATACAGGAACTGGATGGAGTGAGGCAAAAGTTACGGGTACTTTTAATCCTGTGAATATATCCAATTATAACATCGTGACCTTCAAATTAAGATACCCATCTTCGATGGATTCCATCCGGACTAAGTTATTTATGAAGAGCACAGATGGAACTGAAATCTTAAATGCAGAAGGATCATTTCGTTCGAAGACAGTCGAAGATGCAGGCGACGGATGGTCAACGGTTACCATTCGTGGGGAGATTAAGCCGCAGGCAAAATCGGTATCCAGCCTTACAATCGGTATTGTCGGTCCGTATGCAGATTTACATGAAGTATATATCGATGATGTTACCTTCGGACAGCTCGATGCTTCGGAGGATTATGTAAAAATTACAGAAGACGTACAGACGGCAGGTGACCAGGCTGGCTTAACCAATATGGCAAAAGAAGTCAAGCTTGTTGACAGTGATGCAACCGCTTCCACCAAGGCATTAGCTGCTTATCTCACTGGCTTACGAGCAGATGATAAAGTATTATTCGGACACCAGAATTCAACGTTCCGTTCGGTAAGAGACAATGGAAAGACATCGGATATCAAAGACATTACCGGTTCGGAAGCAGGTTTATTCGGAATTGATACCTTAGCGCTTGCAGGAACGGAGTGTGCATCAGAAAATCCGCTTGAAGCTTCGATTGCAGCATCCAAGAAAGCATATGATAATGGTTCTATTATCACACTTTCTTGCCATATGCCGAATTTTACAAATGCAAAGATTACAGCTACGGGAAATGCCGAGCACCCATATGATTTCTCAAAGTGTGATTTCTCTGAGTCCAAGGATCTGACACCTTGTGCGGATTACATCTTAGAGGGTGGAGAGTACAACGCACAGTACAATGCATACCTGGATATCATTGCAGAATATGCATTGAAATTGCAGAATGAAAATGTGCCGATCCTCTTCCGTCCGTTCCATGAGAACAGCGGCGGATGGTTTTGGTGGGGAACATCAACCAGTGCAGATTCCTACCGTGCCATCTGGAGATACATGGTAAATTATCTGCAGGCCAAAGGCGTACACAATCTGTTATACGTATACTCACCGAATGGTCCGATCGACAATGAGAACGATTATCTGTCACGCTATCCTGGCGATGCCTATGTTGATGTACTTGGATTTGACTATTACGATGACTATGCAGATGTAAGCAAGTATACCGGTGATACCTACTTTGACGCGTTGGATAAGAGTTGTAAAGTTGTCTCAAAACTGGCGAATGAAAAGAATAAGATTCCTGCAATTGCTGAGACCGGTATCCGTATCACAGGCGCTGGCAAGGACAGCCTGATGGTAAGCGGAAATCCGACCAAGGATAAGGACTGGTACAATAAGGTGGTTGATACGGCTGCTGAAAATGATATTCCTTATTTCCTTCTGTGGGCGAACTTTGACAGTGAGAATTTCTTCGTCCCATACAAGTACAATGATACGATGGGACAGGAGATGATCAATGATTTTATCTCCGCTTACAACAATGATCATTCCATCTTTGGAAACGGAACGAATTTCTATGGAGAAAATGGTGCAATCAGTAAAGCCGATAAGGTTACATTGACCGGATACAGCAGCAATGTTGGCGGCTATCTGATCTCCCCGAAAAATTATGCGGTTATCAAGGACGCATGCGAACTGAAGGCATCCGTAAAGAACGCAGCGAAGGTGACATTTGAGATTAGAACCAGCGAGACGGATGACAAGCCGCTGGTCATTGAAGGAACGAAGTCAGAAAACAGTGACGTCTATACGGCGCAGCTGACAGCCAATAAGCTGACAGCGATTCCGAAGACCGGAACCGGTGTGATCACTGTGGTTGCATATGGCGAGAACGATACAACAGGAACTAGCCTTGGAACCGCTAAGTTCATCAACTTTAATCAGGATGCAGCTGTTATGCCGTCTCGTGTATTTGACAATTTTGAGTATTATTACGGCAATGATGGTCTGATGCAGACGAAGTATGGAACCCATAATTCAGCAGCAGGATGTAGTTCTTCGGTATCACTGGATGCAGTCAACAAAGTGGAAGGAAGCTACGGATGCGCATTCAATTACACGTTGTCCTATAAGGGAAGTGAAGCATGGACCGGTGGCTTGGGAAGAACGTTTGATAACAAAGACTTCTCTGCTTACAATGCACTCAGTATGTGGGTGAAGCCGGATGGAAACGGACAGAAGATGGTCATCCAGCTGAAAGATTCCAACGGTAAAGAGTATGAGGCATATCTTACCGAATTTGTAAAAGGAACCAAGGCGCAGTATGTGACAATTCCGTTTACAAGCTTCAAGGCAAAAGGCGGTACAGATTCGATCTCTGCTTCCGATATTGCAGCATATTACTTATGGTGTAACACCATTCCGGAGAATATCGCTGGGGACAAGAAGGATGAGAATGGAAATTATACGGTACATGGAAGCATTGTATTTGATGATATTAAAGCGGTAAAGGTAAGCGATGCAGATCTTGCGAAGATTGGAGAGGGCAAGACCTTCCTTACCACCGACGCACCACTGACAGATTTAAGCAGCGCTTCACAGGGTGGCAGCACTTCCGGCTCCGGTTCGTCATCGGTATCCGGCGGCAGCAGTGCAGCGGATACAACCGTAACGAATCCGGACGGAAGTAAGACCGAGACAACCGTCAGCACAAACCCGGACGGAAGCAAGACCGAGACAACAGTTACAACAAAGCCGGATGGCAGCAAGGTGAAGACGGTTGCCACAGCAAACAAGGACGGTTCAACAGTTACGGTTACCACAACCACAGATAGCAAGGGAAGCACATCCGTGAAAGCTGAAGTTGTTAAAACTGGCACAAAGTCTGCAGCAGGAACGAAGGGAACGATTTCTTCCGATGTGGTTGCACAGATTACAGAAGCAGCAGGAACGAACGATGTTGTAATCACACAGAAGGTTGTTGATAAGAACGGAAAGACAGCATATACCGTAAGTGTGAATGCAAAGGATCTTAGCGCTGGCAAGAAACTCACTTTAGTGAAATACAATAAGAAGACCGGAAAGTACACTCTTTATAATAAGAAGACTTACAAAGCAACGGATGCAGGAGTGAGTCAGACAATTAAGGATTCGGGTTCTTATCAGCTCATCAGTGAGGCAGATGCGGCCAAGCTTGTGAAGGAGATTCTTGCTACCGTGAAACCAGCAAAGAAATCCAAAACGGTAAAGGAAGGAAATGCAGCAAGCTTCGCATGGAGTAAGGTACTTGATTCCGCGAATGTATCCAAGATTACTTATTCCTCTACCGATAATTCGATTGCGAAGATTGGCAAGAATGGTAAGATTACTGCAAAGAAGGCAGGTAAGGTTACGCTGAAAGCGACTGTGACACTTAAGAATGGCAAGAAGAAAGTTGTCAGCATGAAGCTTAGTGTTCGCTCAAAGTAACCGGCGAAATAGAACAATTACTGTAGACAAAGCGCTCCGAGAAATCATATTTCTCGGAGCGCTTGTTTTTTACCTGTTGAGATCGTATAGTTACTGCATATTTTCGGCAATATGTCGTGCGACATATACTCCGGAAGCAGAAGCGTGGGAAAGAGAATGTGTCACACCGCTTCCGTCACCGATGATGTAGAGTCCATCGTATTTGCTCTGTAAGTGCTCGTCGATCTCTACTTCCATGTTGTAGAATTTGACTTCTACACCATAGAGCAGCGTATCATCGTTGGCCGTGCCCGGAGCAATCTTGTCGAGTGCATAGATCATCTCGATGATTCCGTCTAAGATACGTTTCGGAAGAACAAGGCTTAAGTCGCCGGGGGTTGCCGCAAGGGTAGGAGTAACAAGTCCTTCCTCGATACGTTTCGTGTTACTTCTACGTCCACGGACGAGATCGCCGAAACGCTGTACGATAACGCCACCGCCTAACATGTTGGAGAGACGGGCGATGCTTTCGCCATATCCGTTACTGTCCTTGAACGGCTCGGAGAAATGCTTGGCAACGAGAAGTGCGAAGTTCGTATTCTCGGTGCGCAGATCTGCGCTCTCATAGCTGTGTCCGTTAACCGTTACGATTCCGTTGGTATTCTCATTAACGACGATTCCGTATGGGTTCATACAGAAAGTACGTACGTTATCCTCGAACTTTTCGGTGCGGTATACGATCTTGCTCTCATAGAGTTCATCGGTCAGATGAGAGAAGATGACAGCCGGAAGCTCGACACGTACTCCGATATCCACACGGTTGGATTTTGTAGGAATATCAAGATCGTCACAGACGGTCTCCATCCACTTACTTCCGCTTCGACCAACGGAGATCACACATTTCTTACAGTCGTAAGATTCGTCCTTCGCATAAACACGGTATCCGTCTTCAAGGACTTCGATTTTTTCGATTGGTGTATCGAAGAAGAAATCCATGTGATCCTTCATTTCGTTGTACAGATTCTCCAAAACAACATAATTGATATCTGTTCCAAGGTGACGGACAGAAGCATCCAGAAGCTTCAATTTATTCTGCAGACAGATCTTCTTCAAATTGGTTCCGGCAGTCGAGTACATCTTAGTGCCTTCACCACCGTGGGTCATATTGATATGATCCACATATTCCATGAGGTCAAACGCCTGCTTGCGTCCGATATATTCATATAAAGTTCCGCCGAAATCATTTGTGATATTGTATTTTCCGTCGGAAAAAGCGCCTGCTCCGCCGAATCCGTTCATGATCGCGCAGGTCTTACACTTGATACAGCTTTTGACTTTGTCACCGTCGATCGGGCAGTGGCGCTGCTCGAGAGAGTGACCGGCATCAAATACTGCAATCTTTAGATCACTTTTCTTCTGTAGTAACTCGTATGCCGAAAAAATTCCACCCGGTCCGGCACCGATAATGATCACATCATACATTGTATTACCCTCCTGTTAGACATCATTTCTTATCTACTTGTTATCTCAATTGAGTGTTTCGCTCACAAACCGATTAATTATATCACAAACTTATATTATTGAAAAGTAAAACTTATAGATAAATGCAAAAAAATTTTTGTGGCATGAAAAAAGCGCCCGAAGGCGCCTTTTAATCGGTTGTATATGGATTTACATGAACCATCACGTGCTTTACTTTAGAAAAATGAAATTCGATATGGTCATGTACGCGTTCTGCAATCTCGTGCGCTTCCGTGAGGGTGCAGTTTGGATCACAGGCAATCTCTACGTCTACATAGATTTTGTTTCCGAACTCGCGGGTGCGGAGCTCATCAACACGAAGGACGCCTTCCTCAGCTTTAATACAGTCACGGATCATCTCTTCATCACTATCGTCACAGGCGTGATCGACCATTTTATCTACTGCATCGTGGAAGATGTCGTAAGCGGCTTTTACAATAAAGAAGCAGATCACAAGGCTGGCAACGGAATCGGCGATCGGGAAGCCGAGACGCGCACCGGCGATACCGATGAGAGCGCCGATGGAAGAGAGTGCATCGGACCGGTGATGCCATGCATCTGCCATCAGCGCGGCGGAATCAATTTTCTGTGCGTTCACTTTGGTATACCAGAACATTGCTTCTTTGGCAACGATTGAAACCACTGCAGCGACGAGCGCGAGAATGCCGGGTACGGCTAAATCCTTATAATCTCCGGCGAGTATTGTGCGTACGGCAGAGTAACCGATCGACAGACCGGTGATACACAGGATCGTTGCAAGAATGATCGCTGCAACACACTCTAAGCGTTCGTGTCCGTATGGATGTTCCTTATCGGAATCTTTGCTTGATACGTGGATGCCAATGATGACGACGATGCTGCTGAATACATCCGAAGCGGAGTGTACGGCATCGGAGATCATCGCACCGGAATGTGCAACGACTCCGGCGATAAATTTGAATGCAGATAGTATGAGATTACCGATGATGCTGACCGAGGTCACCCGGTTCGCGGTCTTCTGAAAATCCTGTTCCATAGAAAGTTCCCCCTTTTGGATAAACGAAAGTTCATCCGCGCGATGGGATGAACTTTCTGTTGCGTCGCATTTCTTGTGTATGTTTATGCTTTCTCCTATGCAAAAACTTACATTCGATTTTATTTCTACATCATACACCATAATATGCAGAAAAATCAACAAAATTACACATTGCACAGTATTTAGTGCAAATTAGCATGCACTTACAAAACTTAGAAAAATGAATAAAAATTAATCACTAACTAATTGAAGTTATATGCAACAAAAGTACAAAACATAAGGCTGATGACAGTTAGAATTATATAAGGATAAATATACATTTCTAACGATGATTAGCGATATGCTATGTAGGAGATGTAATACTAATTTAGGTTAGGAAAATATTAACAAACGCCTTGACAACTAATAACGGTTAGAGTATACTAACGTCCGTGAGAACCGATAAACTTTATCAGAAAGAAATTGTAAAAAGACAAATTTATCAGTGGAAAGAAGGTAAACATGATGCCACTTACAATGTCACCGAAAGGACAGGAAGTAAAGATTGTGCGAATCGGAGGAAAGGATGAAGTGCGTAGACACTTGGAAGAACTCGGATTTGTAACAGGTGGTCTGGTTACAGTTGTATCAGAAGCCGCCGGAAATATGATTGTTAATGTGAAGGGTGCGCGTATCGCGATCGGTCGTGAGATGGCAAACCACATCTTTGTTTAACAGAGTGCCTATTTGAGCTCTTAGGAGTTCATAAAAATAGAAATAAAAAGAAAAGAGGAGTAAGATCATGACTTTAAAAGAAGCCAAAATTGGTCAGACAGTCACGGTAAAAAAACTTACCGGTGAAGGTGCTGTAAAGAGAAGAATCATGGACATGGGTATCACCAAGGGCGTAGAAGTATACATCCGCAAGGTTGCACCGCTCGGCGATCCGGTCGAAGTAACCGTAAGAGGATATGAGCTTTCACTTCGTAAAGCAGATGCTGAGATGATCGAAGTTGAGTAGGCAAAGCAAGTAGTTCAACCAGAGAATAAGAATAAAGGAGAATGACAATGGCAATTAAAATTGCACTCGCAGGTAATCCGAACTGCGGTAAAACAACGCTTTTTAATGCCTTGACCGGTGCAAACCAGTTTGTTGGTAACTGGCCAGGTGTAACAGTCGAGAAGAAGGAAGGAAAGCTGAAAGGTCACAAGGATGTTGTGATCATGGACCTTCCGGGTATCTATTCTTTATCTCCATACACATTGGAGGAAGTCGTAGCAAGAAATTATCTCATCGGTGAGAAGCCGGATGCGATCATCAACATCATCGACGGAACCAACATCGAGCGTAACTTATATCTGACAACACAGATCATCGAGCTTGGTATCCCGGTTGTTATGGCAGTCAACATGATGGATCTTGTTGTAAAGAATGGTGACACCATCAATATTAAGGCTTTGGGCGATGCATTAGGATGCGAGGTTGTTGAGATCTCCGCACTTAAGGGAACCGGAGTTAAGAAGGCAGCTGAGAAGGCTATAGCAGCCGCACAGCAGAAGAAGGCGGTTGACCGTGTTCATGCTTTTGCTGCAGATGTTGAGAATGCAATCGCTACGGTTGAGGATAAGCTTGGAAGCGCTGTTGCAGAAGAGCAGAAGAGATTCTTCGCAATCAAGCTTCTTGAGAAAGATTCCAAGATTTCTGAGCAGCTTACAACCACACCGGATGTAAGCGCGGAAATTAAGGCTTTGGAAGATAAGTTTGATGACGATACGGAGAGTATTATCACAAATGAGCGTTATACATACATTACATCCATTATCGGAAAATGCGTGAAGAAAGCACAGGGCAAAGAGAAACTTACAATCTCTGATAAGATCGACCGTGTTGTAACGAACCGAATTTTAGCGCTGCCGATCTTCGCAGCTGTTATGTTTGTTGTATACTATGTATCCATCACAACGGTCGGTGGATTCTTAACAGACTGGACCAATGATACGCTTTTTGCCGAGTGGATCATTCCTGGTGCACAGTCATTCTTTGAGAGCATCGGATGTGCAGAATGGCTGACAGGCCTGATCGTAGATGGTGTGATCTCCGGTGTCGGTGCCGTACTTGGTTTCGTACCGCAGATGCTTGTATTATTCATCTTCCTTGCATTCCTTGAGGGATGTGGATATATGGCACGTGTCGCTTTCATCATGGACCGTATCTTCCGTAAGTTCGGTCTCTCAGGAAAGTCCTTCATCCCTATGCTGATCGGTACGGGATGTGGTGTTCCTGGAGTTATGGCGAGCCGTACGATCGAGAACGAGCGTGACCGCCGTATGACAATTATGACAACGACATTTATCCCTTGTGGTGCAAAGCTTCCAATTATCGGTTTGATCGCAGGTGCATTCTTCGGCAATGCAGGATGGGTTTCATGGTCTGCTTATTTTGTCGGTGTTGCAGCTATCATCTGCTCCGGTATTATCTTAAAGAAGACGAAGATGTTTTCCGGAGATCCGGCACCATTCGTAATGGAGCTTCCGGCTTACCATCTTCCAACGGTAGGAAGCGTTCTCCGCAGCATGTGGGAGCGTGGATGGTCCTTCATCAAGAAGGCAGGAACCATCATTCTTTTATCAACAATCGTTGTATGGTTCACAACTTACTTCGGAGTTGTAGACGGAACCTTCCGTATGCTTTCCGATGAGGAAATTGATTACAGTATCCTTGCTGCAATCGGTAGATGTATTTCATGGATCTTCATTCCACTCGGATGGGGAGACTGGAAGTCCGCAGTGGCAGCTGTTACAGGTTTAGTTGCAAAAGAGAACGTAATTAGTACATTCGGTATCTTATTCCACTATGGTGAAGTTGGAGAGGCTGGAGAAGAGATCTGGGGCAACCTGGCAGCCAATATGTCAGCAATCGCTGCTTACTCTTACTTAGTATTCAACCTTCTTTGCGCACCTTGCTTCGCAGCAATGGGAGCTATCAAGCGTGAGATGAACAACGCGAAGTGGTTCTGGTTCGCAATCGGATACCAGTGTGGTCTTGCTTACTTAGTAGGCTTATGTATCTTCCAGATCGGCGGACTGTTCACAGGAGCAGCAACCTTCGGTTTCTGGACAATCGTTGCAATTGCAATCATCATTGGATTCATCTATATGCTTTTCCGTCCATACAAGGAGAGCGAGACTCTGAATGTTGGTGTTAAGATGGCAAAAGCAAAATAAGCAAAAGAGTTCATGTAAGGAGGCGGCTATGTCAGCAGAACAACTAGAACAGAAACAGATCATCATAAATCGGCTGAAAGAAGATGGCTGTCGTATTACCAAGCAGCGACTCATGCTTCTTGACATCATCCTTGAGGATGAGTGCAGCAGTTGTAAAGAAATTTATTACCGGGCAACGAAGAAGGATCCGACGATCGGAACCGCAACGGTGTACCGTATGATCAATACGCTGGAAGAAATCGGCGCAATCAGTCGTAAAAATATGTACAAGGTCAGCGTATAATGATTCGAAGTATAAATCCGGCTCATGCAGTAGAAACTACTGTGTGGGCCGGATTTTTTTTCGCGAATTCCTAAGTTGCGCGTAACTGAGAATATATAATCAATAAAAGTATTGACTTTTGATTATAAATTAGTTATATTTAATTTGCGTTAGAGACAACTAACAAACACATAAGGAGAACAATATGTGCCAGGAAATTTATCACATGATGAGAACGATGAATCAGGATGGCCTCGAGTTTCAGCTTGCCTTACAGTGTGCCCCACTTATTACCGGAATTAAGATTTCAAACTTACTCATGGTTTGCGGCAAGCGGGAGGATGCGGTGCAGGAACTTCTTGAAGATTCCGACATTTCCTGTTTCTGTGTGATGAGCTCGCCGAAGAAGACCGCCTTCCTTCTGTATCGTGAAGAGGAACTGAGGCAGTACTTAGGTCGTACCGATGTGCGGCACCTGCTTAAGAAACTTGGATACAAGGATTCTTCTTTGGACAATGTATTACCTAAGTTTCGCAAACGCTATGAGGCGCATATGAACGGGGAGCAGCAGTTCCCGCATGAGATGGGGCTGCTCCTTGGATATCCGATTGAGGATGTGGTTGGCTTCATGGAACATTCCGGCAAAGAGTATCTGTATTCCGGATACTGGAAGGTGTATGAGAATGTTCCCGCAAAGAAGCAGATCTTCGTGCGGTACGACGAGGCACGCGAGACGCTGATACGTCTGCTTGCCAATGATATTGGAATCCGCCTGATCTGCGAGATATACCGCAAGACACCGGCTGACAAGTACAGTCCGGTTGTTGCCAGAGTCTCTTAGCATAAGAGAAAATGCTTGAATACGAAGGCGGCAGGAAGATATACAGTGAAAAGAGATCATACCGCAGACTTCATGAAGAAGGCTAGCGTAAAATATAGGAGGAATATAAGATGAGTAAAGTAAATGTTGTATATTGGTCACAGTCAGGAAATACACAGGCGATGGCAGAGGCAGTCGGTAAAGGTGCTGCAGATGCCGGCGCAGAGGTATCGGTTGTATATGTTGGAGATACTTCTGTGAATGATTTAAAGGATTGTAAGGCTTTCGCACTCGGATGTCCGGCAATGGGCGCTGAGGTGCTTGAAGAGTCTGAGATGGATCCATTCGTAGCAGATGTGGAAAGTATCTGTGGCGGTAAGACAATCGGTCTGTTTGGTTCCTATGGATGGGGCGACGGACAGTGGATGCGCGATTGGGAAGACCGTATGAGAGGTGCCGGAGCAACGATCTCCGGTGGTGAAGGTGTCATCTGTCAGGAGACACCGGATGCAGATGCACTTGCAGCCTGTGAGGCGCTTGGCAAGGCACTTGCAGCAGTCTAGTAAAATGGTAGAACCGACGCGAGTCGTTTTCTATATAAAATCTCCGCAAAGGAAACTTTGCTCCTAGTGTAAATCCGGGCCACCGCGAAAGCGGTGGTCCGCTCTCTTTTTAGAGGAATGTTTTTAATATCTGCAGGACGCCGGATTCCCAGTACGGAGCGCAGGTGTATTTCGCAGCCTGTATCACTTCCGGTCTGGCGTTGGATACCGCGTAGCTCGTTCCTGCATTTGTAAGCATTTCGATGTCGTTTAAGTTGTCGCCGAATACGCACACCTCATCGGCAGCGATTCCAAAATGCTCCATAAGGTAGGAGATAGCCGTCCATTTGCTGACCCCGAGTGCATTGCAATCCACCCATTCTTTGCCGGCGGCTGCGACCTGGGCATGCTTTTTCCAATAAGGGATAAATTCCGGGGTGCAGAGTTCTTCACATTCGTTTGGATGATAGACGGTAAATTTGATGACGTCCTCATTCTGGATTGAGAGCACATCACTTGTCTCGCGAATGTCAAATCCATAGGAGTCACGGAGCCAGTGGAACATCCGGCTTCCGGCATCTTCTGCGTATCCGTAATCCGGTGTGCCGACAAAATAGTCGCAGCTTGGCAGTGTGTCACGCACCATCCGGCACATGCCTTTCCAGAGTTCTTCATCCATAGGAAAAGTTTTTAGGATTTTATCCGGTGTGCGGACGACGGTTCCGCCGTCAGAGATGTAATAAAGCTTGTCCGCGATCGGGGCAAAAAGCTTGCGCTCACTGACAAACTGCCGTCCCGAGCAGACAACGAAGATAATTCCCTTGTCCACGAGTGTATTGATTACGTTCATATATTCAGGGTTGATCATTAAGGTTCCGTCTTTGACGAGTGTTCCGTCAACATCGGATGCTATTAGTTTTATCATTTGTATACCTTTCTGTTTGTCTTGTTTCCATTTAAATGTTATTGTAAAATATGCATGGTGTAGCGTCAAGGCAGGATTTGTCATTGTTGCAGTTGTTGTCGGGGGCGCTGCTTTTACCGGGAAAAGGTTCATTTATATTAAATAGGAAGAATGAGGGGTCTATTTGATTACAATTTATTGTGCGCTGTATGCGGAGGCGCAATATCTGATACAACATTATGAATTAAAAAAAGCGACAGAGAGCAGGCATTTTCAGATTTTCTTCAATGAGAAGTGGAAGATACGGCTGGTCATTACCGGTGTCGGAAAATTAAATGCAACGGTTGCAATGGCGGAGATTTCTACAATCTATCCGCCGGCGGAAGAAGATCTTATGGTTAATTACGGAAGCTGTGCGGCGGAAGGAATGCTTATGCCCGGAGAAGGTGAAGGAGGCGGAGGAGCATGTGTGCCCCTTGGAAGCATTATTATGGTCAACAAGCTGACAGATGCAGAGAGTGGGCGCACATTTTATCCGGATATGATCTACAGGCATCCGTTTACGGAAGGGGAAGTCTTTACTTCGGCGCAGGTATATACAGTAGATGCAGGTGCGCGGGATGGCGGCACAACGAAGGTGGAAGATGTTGGTTTGAATGCGCATGCTGAAGGCTACGCAAAGGTGGAAACTGCTGGATTGAATGCGCAGAATGAAGAGGCGATGAAGGCAGAAGTTATCGCTCCGACCGTGCATGATATGGAAGCAGCAGCTTTCTATGAAGCAGGAAATTTCTACTACGGACCGCATCAGATGATTTTCCTGAAAGTGGTTACGGATCATGGGATTGAGAAGGAGCGATTACAAAACGACTCGGGTCAGGGGAAGGACATTACAAATACGAAAAACATGACAAGCAACGGTCTGACAATCAATCAGACGTCATCCGAGCGTGAACGTTTTGCCATGATCATGCAGGAGGCTGGAGCAGAGGCCGCAATATTTATCGATGGATTACATTCTTTGTTTGCATCAGAATGTTATGATAAGAAATCTGGGGGAGAGAAAATGCATGTATCAGAAGTGCAGGATTCGCCCCTGGAGACTTTTTGTGAAGATCCGATATGCGAATGGAGTATCGACGAAAATCAGCTTGCAGAAGATCTGCATTGTTCCGTCACAATGAAAGCGGAGCTTCTGCAGCTTCTTAAGTACTGGCGTCTTACGGGATTTGATGCAGCGTTTTTGCTTCAGCGTTATTATGAACAGGAATTGTTGCCATGTAAGGATAAGAAAGTGGGAAGGAGATTGCTCGATGAGTTGCAGAACAAGTGGTTATAACCATGCTTTTTCCCATATTTATGTGGAGCAGGGAGTGAGAAAGCATCCGCGAACGAAGCAGATCCTTTCGAGGTTCCCGGAGGCACAGGTGATAGAAATCGCACATTACAAGGATGTGTTTAACCGGCGCAGGCAGCAATATGAGGCGCAGCATCGTTCGCAGAGTCTGATCCTTGCGGCGAAGACAGATCACTATTTTTATGAGGGAGCCGAGCCGTGTCAGAATTTTGGATATGATAATTTCTATTACTGCTCGACGATGATGAACTGTATATACGATTGCAGTTACTGTTATCTGAAAGGGATGTATCCATCCGGCAATCTGGTCGTCTTTGTCAATTTGGAGGATTATTTTGCCGAGCTGGATCGTCTTCTTGAGGCGCATCCGATGTATGTTTGTGTGTCATACGATGCAGATCTGTTGGCGCTGGAATCCTGGGTGGGGTATGCAGCTGCATGGGCAGAGTATGCCGGGAAACATCCGAATTTAAAGATTGAGATCCGGACGAAGAGTGCAAGGCAGGCAATGTGGGACGAACTTCCACTTCTTTCCAATGTGGTGTATGCGTTTACGGTATCACCGCAGAAGATGATTGCGGCGAGCGAAAAGAATACACCTTCTGTGCGGGCGAGGATGGAATGTGCAGCGGAAGGCATAAGACGAGGATTTCCGGTGCGGCTTTGTTTTGATCCGATGCTGTATCTGCCGGGATGGGAAGTTTTGTATACGGAATTGTTTACACAGATTGATGAGGCATTCGAGAGCCGGAATTGTAACTGGAAGATGCTGGAGGCAGTCAGTGTCGGAGGATTCCGTATCTCGAAGGAGTATATGAAGAAAATCAGGCGTGTGGAGAAGGAGTCGCCGGTTGTGCAGTTCCCGTATGTGAATGTGGGGGGCGTGTATCAGTATCCGCTGGAACTGCTCGCGCAAATGGAAGGCTGTGTGATGCGGGAGCTTGTGAAGCGGATGCCATCCGAACGCATTTTTTCAGAGCGGAATACGATGTAGTGGGGCGAAGGAAGCGGAAAAGGACGTAAAAAGCCCCGCGAAGAGAAGACAGCGGGGCGAAAGAAACGGAAAAGGACGAAAAAAGCCCCGCGAAGAGAAGACAGCGGGGCGAAAGAAGCGAAAAAAGACGAAAAAAGCCCCGCGAAGAGAAGATAGCGGGGCGAAAGAAGCGTAAAAGGACGAAAAAAACCCCGCGAAGAGAAGATAGTGGGGCGAAGGAAGCTGTAAAGGACGTAAAAAGCCCTGCGAAGAAAATTTAGCGGGCATAGGTAGTGTAAAATGAAGAGCAGGGAGATAATATGGAACAGAATCAAGCGGAAAATGAGATAAGAGGAGAAATAGACATGCAGGCTGCAATCGTGACAGGGGCAAGCTCCGGCATCGGCCTGGCAATCGCCGGAACACTTTGTGAACTTGGGTATCGGGTGTATGGTTTTGGAAGAAACTTTGAGAGGGAGGCAGTCCGCAACCTGATTGCAGCGCATGGGGAACAGTTTCAGCTGATCGAATGTGATCTTCTTGATACGGCAAAACTGTGTGATGCGGTCAATGCAATCCGTAAGAAGGAAACCATCAAAATTCTTGTGAATGCAGCCGGCGTGGGTTACTATGGGTTACATGAGGAACTGTCTGTGGGGCAGATCCAGACGCTGGTGCGCACAAATCTTGAGGTTCCGATGATCCTTACGAACCGGCTTCTTCGCGTGCTCAAGGAGAATCGCGGCTATATCATCAATGTATCCTCAATTACTGCAAAGAAGACGAATCCGCACGGATGTGCATACGGAGCGGTTAAGGCAGGACTTACGAATTTCGGGGAGAGTCTGTTTGAGGAAGCAAGGAAATACGGTATCAAGGTGACAAATCTGCATCCGGATATGACGGATACAAATCTGTACCGGGATGCGGATTTTACATGCAGCAGTGACAACGGATGTGCTCTATACAGTAAAGAAGTCGCAGATGCTATCCGTTATATTTTACAGCAGCGGGAAGGCATTGTTGTGCCGGATATTACGATACGTCCGCAATATCATAGAATTGCGCGAAAGGACAAGAAGTAACATGAGTGAGAAACAAAACGGATTTTAATTTTGATTTGACGAATCCCATCCCGATGCTTTATTCTATAAACACACAATTTAGCATACGGATGGAGGGCTCACATGACGAATTATCTCTTAATTGTAACCATCGTAATCTTTGCATGCGTTTTCTTAAGCCGCGTTTCGAACCGGCTTGGTATTCCGACGCTTCTGTTTTTTATCCTGCTTGGTATGGTATTCGGATCGGACGGTATCTTAAAGATTCCGTTTGACAATTATGCGTTTGCGGAGCAGACGTGTTCGATTGCGCTTATTTTCATTATGTTCTATGGAGGATTTGGCACGAACTGGAATCAGGCGAAGTCGGTTGCCGTCAAATCCATTCTTCTCTCGACAGTCGGGGTTGTGGTTACTTCCGGGCTGACGGGAGCATTCTGTCACTTTGCATTACAGATCGACTGGACAGAGAGTCTGCTGATCGGAGCGCTGGTCGGTTCTACCGATGCTGCATCGGTCTTTTCTATATTAAGATCCAAGAAACTGAATTTAAAATATAATACAGCTTCGCTTCTTGAGGTGGAGAGCGGCAGTAACGATCCGTGTGCGTACATGTTGACAGCAACATTTATTGCCATCGCACAGGGGCAGGCGAGCGCGGGACAGATCAGTCTGTTGATCATAAAGCAGATTGTGTTTGGTCTCTTATTTGGAGCGCTGATCGCGGCAGTGACCATCTGGCTTCTTGGCAAAGTGAAATTTACGGTTGCTGGGTTTGATACAATTTTTGTAGTGGGAATCGCACTTCTTTCCTACACGCTGCCTTCGCTTATCGGTGGCAACGGCTTCTTAAGCGCTTATATTGTCGGTATTGTGCTTGGCAATACGCAGATTCCGAACAAGCGGAATCTGGTTAATTTCTTTGATGGACTGACGGGGCTTATGCAGATGCTGATCTTCTTCCTGCTTGGTTTATTGTCCTTCCCGTCAAGACTTCCGGGCGTGATCGTTCCAGCACTTCTGATCGCGGTATGGCTGACGTTTGTGGCACGTCCTGTTGCGGTTGCAGCAGTGCTTACGCCTTTTAAAAGCAAATGGACGCAGCAGCTTCTTGTTTCTTGGTCGGGACTCAGAGGTGCGGCATCCATCGTGTTTGCAATTATGGCGGGGATGGCAATCGAGACAGAGAATGACATTTTTCATATTGTATTCATGATCGTGCTTTTTTCGATTTTGTTACAGGGATCGCTTCTGCCGTTTGTTGCAAGAAAGCTTGACATGATCGATCAGAAAGCGGATGTCATGAAGACATTCAACGATTATTCGGATGAGGTGCCGGTTCAGTTTATTCAGCTGACGATTCCGGCAACACATGAGTGGTGCAACCAGTCGCTGAAGGATCTGACACTTCCACCGGAGACACTGATCGTGCTTCTCAAGAGAGCGGGAGAAAATATTATTCCAGACGGCAATACCGTGCTACAGGAAAAAGATGTGCTGATTCTCAGTGCAACGACGCCGGATCAGGTCGAGGGGGTTACGCTTGTTGAAATCCCGATTACAGAGGAGAGTAAATATGCAGGTAAGCTTTTGTCGGAGATAAAAAAGAAGCAGAATGAATTGGTCATTATGATCCAGAGAGGAGAGCAGATTATTATTCCGAATGGAAATGTGCGACTGGAAGCAGGAGATCTGCTTGTGATCAATCGTTCTGTAAATTAAGAATGTTACATAGAAGAACAAAAAATACGGCGCCGCGAGGGTGCCGTATTTTTATGTAATTTGGAAAACGTAAATGGTATTGCTTACTTAATTTTAGTTAGCAGCTTCTATCTTCTTGCCGAAGAGTTTCTTTAAGCAGCTGAATGCTACCATAACTCCAAGAACCATCAGAAGAATTGCTACGACAAACTGAAGTCCGTCAACCAATACAGTTGCGGTACCGTTTACGATGTTGGCAACCAGTGCGATGGTCTTCTGGATCAAAGCGGTAAATGTTACAACAAGCATGATGAACATTGGTGCGTAAAGTGTCCAGCCGGTTCTTCCGGTTGTCTTTAAGAATACAGATAAAGCGATCAGTACGAGTGCTGCAAGTAACTGGTTTGCAGATCCGAACAGAGGCCATACATTGTTGTATCCGCCGAGTGTCAGTAAGTATCCGAAGAACAGTGTGATCACAGTTGCAAAATACTTGTTGGTAAGAACTCTCTGCCAAGCAGACATTTTCTCAGGATCAGTTGTGTCTCCGTAGAATAACTCCTGGAAAGACATACGTCCGATACGTGCAACAGAGTCAAGGGATGTAAGTGCAAGTGCAGATACACACATTGTCATGAATACGGTTGCAACGTGAACCGGTACACCAAGCTTCTCTAAGAATCCGGCAACACCGGAAGAGAAGATTGCGAATGGAGTTCCGTCTGGCTTTGTACCACCTACAGCAACTGCACCTACAACAACTAATGCTACGATACCGAGTAATGACTCAACAACCATTGCGCCGTAACCAACCATTGGCATATCTTTCTCATTGCTGATGGTCTTGGATGAAGTTCCGGAAGAAACCAGTGAATGGAATCCGGATACGGCACCACAGGCGATTGTTACGAACAGTGTCGGGAAGAGATAACTCTTAGCGCCTGCTGCATCGACAACGCTGAATCCGTTGAATGCATTTAACTGCATAGAAGGATGTGCAACAACGACACCGACAACGGCACCGATGATCATGCCGAGAAGCATGAAAGTTGTCATATAGTCACGAGGCTGCATAAGAAGCCACATTGGCATAACCGATGCAAGGAAGAGGTAAGCCATAATGATGTAGATCCATGCGCTCTTGGTTGCGTAGATCGGAAGTTTCATTCCGATTGCAAACATAACAACAAGAAGTGCGATTGCTACAACGGCACGAACGATTTCGTTCATCTTGCCGACTTTCTTCTGAATCAGACCGAAGATAACTGCCACTACGATAAAAAGCATTGAGATCGTAGCTGCGGTAGAATGTGCATAAGTTACAGCTGCGTCTAATCCTTCCACTTCAGCTCCCTTGCCTACGAAAGTACCGGCAACCATGTCGGTAAATGCGGCGATAACGAGAAGTGTGAATAACCAGCAGAATAACATAAATAATTTACGACCGGTTCTTCCGATGTACTTCTCAATGATCATACCCATTGATTTTCCTTCGTTTTTAACAGATGCATATAATGCACCGAAATCCTGTACAGCTCCGAAGAACAGACCACCGAGGATCAGCCACAGGAGTACCGGTACCCATCCGAATACGGATGCGAGGATTGGACCGGTGACAGGTCCTGCACCAGCAATTGATGAGAACTGGTGAGAGAATACAGTAAACTTGGAAGATGGTACGTAATCCTCTCCATCTTCATGTGTGTAGGCCGGTGTCTTTGCGTTTGGGTCGATTCCCCATTTGTTCGCAAGCCATCTTCCGTAGAACAGATAGCCGGCACCGAGTGCTACGATTCCGATTAATACAATAACTAAACCATTCATTGTAGTTCCGCCAATTGGCGGCTCCCTTCTTAAGATTTCAAAGAGCTACATAAAATCAAAAGCCTTCGTCTTTATAACGAACGTTTCCGTTATTATAAAGACGAAGGCTTTTGCTTCCGCGTTACCACTTTATTTGTCGTAGATACGACCTCTCAGTCTCATCTCAACCATCAGCCCATCACTTTGTGAAATCATAAAGTCATAACCGTCAGGATGAAATAAGCTTCCGGATAACGGTGGAAAGCCGGTAGCACCTAGTGTCCAAATGGAATTCAGTGCACTGCTCGCAGAGGATGGTCTCTCGGAGGGATACACCGCTTTACACCAGCCAGCAGCTCTCTGTAGTACGACATCCGACAGATCGTATTCTGTTCTATGCATTTGCTCTTTGTTAACAAAGAAAATAGCACCTTGATAAATATTTGTCAACTGTTTTGCTATGCAAAAAGGTTATGGTTTGTATAAATAGACATATGAAGGATTACAAAAATGAAGTCTTTTCGACATCATTCGACGAGACAGAAAATGGAAACTGATATAATAAATTGCAAATCAATACGATGCAGCGATAGTGATGTGCTGCACGAAAGCAAAACGAGAAATGGAATCGAAGGTATCGGATAAAGGAGCAACTATGGATAGAAGAAAAATAAGAAGCCGGATACTGCTTACCGTAGCAGCTCTCACATTTCTGACCGGCTGCACGGGAGAGATTGCATCAACAGAAAAACATAAGGAAGAGATTCATGAAGCGATTACCATGCAATCCCCATTTCGCAATATGAGTGCTTTTATCGAGATGGTTCATGAACAGTATCCGGAGATCAATATCGAGGTGGTTCCATACAGTGGTGCCAACTATACGGCATATGTCAAGGCACAGCTTGCCGCAAATGATATGCCGGATATCTATTGTTCTACCTATTATATACCGGGGAGGGAGGATGTCAGTGACCGGCTGATCGATATGTCGGGTTATGCATTCACCGATAATTATGCGGAAGCAAGATTGCGCGAGTTGACGAATGACGGTGCGATCTATATGCTTCCTACTTATTATGACTGCATTGGAATTACCTATAACAAGACGTTGCTTGAGAAACACGGCTGGGAACTGCCGACGTCCTTTCGGGAACTGGAGGAACTTGCGCCGAAAGTGAAAGCGGCAGGCTGCGAACTTGCATTAAATCAGTTCCAGCTGCCGGAATACGGGTTTCAGTATTTCTGTAATATTATGAGTACGAATTATCTGAACACACCGGATGGCCGTAAGTGGCAGAACCGTTTTCTGGATGGTGAGACGACCATGGAAGAAGATGAGCAGATGATGCAGAACTTGAAAACTCTTGAGAAGTGGCGTGAAATCGGCATGTTAAATGATAATGGGAATCCGATGAGTGATGAAGCGACACGACTTAAGATGGCAGAAGGAAATACGCTTTTTATGCTTGGAGGGGCTAATGTTTTTGCAGACGATGAGACGGAGGATGAGTTCGGACTGATGCCGTATCTGTCAGAGGATGGGACGCAGAATGCTTTCATTATGAATGTTTCGCGTTATATGGGAATCAATAAGCGGCTCGAAGAAAAAGGAAACGAACAGAAGCTTACGGATGCACTTCATGTGATGGAGGTACTTTCTACGGTCAAAGGTATGAAAGCACTCAATAAAACGTATGCCAATACCTTGCTTCTTCCACTCAAGGATTATGTGGTCGAAGAAAGTGAAGGTTATTATGCGGAGATTGAGGATGAGATTAATGCCGGAATGACGGCTCCGTTTATCTACGATGGGTGGGAGAATGTAATCGTGGCGACCGGAAGAAAGATGATCGATTTCCTATGTGGGAAAGCGGAACTTTCCGATGTGGTGCAGGCGTTTGATGCGAATCAACATCTGATCGAAGATAATTCGACCGCTTCTTATACGACAGTGACAGAAAAGCTGGATACGGATGCCTGTGCGAAAGCGGTTGGGATCTGCTTCGCACAGGAGAGCGGTGCCGATCTTGCACTGATCTCGAAGAATAAATGGTATAAGCTGGCGGAGTTTAAGGATCTGAATATGGAAGGTGTCAGTGGTGCGTTGTATCCATTGCCGCTGACGGATCAGGAGATTACATCGATTCTGCCGACAGGATGGACCGGCAATATTATGACGGTGACGCTGAGCGGACAAAGAATTCAGGAACTGGCAGAGTATGGTTATGACCGGAATGGAGATGGAAGGACCTTTCCGTATGAACTGGTCATGCCCTCTGATCTACAGCTGGAGAAGGATACTGTTTACACAGTGGCAGTCTGCGGGGTGACGGACGCTGTGGCGGAAGAAGGAAAACTGACCGACACTGGCATTCAGGGGCTTACCGCGGCACAGAAATATTTCAGCCGGTTTGACACTTTATCACTTGGAGATCTTGTTTTGGAGTAGTTTCGTTTTGTTATGCTTAATTTAAAGAGATGTAAGATTAAAAATTCGCAGATGATTAAAATTGTGGTTATCTTTATCCTGATCGTTGTTTTAAGTGTGATGCTTTTCTTTAAAATCTATCACAAATATATTGACCGTATTCTGTATGAGGAGAGGCTTAGTCAGATGAAGGCGGTCACTTCGCAGCTGTTTGACGGACTCGAGGATATGATCGATAACCGATGGGAGACGGTGGCATCGCAGAGTAACCGGCTGGATGATATCGAGATCACAAACGTGGCGGGATTGTCAGAGTTTATGGAAAAGCAGACAAGGATCAATGAGTTGAAAAGCAAAAGCCAGAGACTGATCGCTGTGGATGAACTGGGACGTTATTATACGCAGGACGGACTTGGTGGCAATCTGCGGGAGATGGAGGTGCTTTTAAACCAGCCGGATCAGGTCTGCTTTGTGACGAATACGGTGACGACGAATCAGACGGAGATTGTTTTCTTCAAGAGAGTGGAGCAGCCAATCCATATTGATGATGGCAGAAGAACTGTTCTGATTGAATATTACGGTATCGCACAGGATATGAGGGTGTTTAATCCGTATTTTGAGTGCAACGCTTATAAAGGGAACAATACGGTTTATGTGGTGGATCGGGATGGCTTAAAGATTTTCAATAGTCAGTCGGATGAGGTGCTGCACGGGTACAATACGTTTACCGTGCTTAAAAATATGCAGTATCTGCATGGAAGCACATTCGAGCAGGCAAAGCAGGCACTCGCAAGAAACAGTATTTCTTATTCTAATGCGATATTGGACGGCACAGAGTATTATTATGCGTTGTATCAGATGGAGGATTCGGACTGGACGCTGCTTTTCTTAGTACCGTCTTCTTATGTGGCGGAGAATACTGTAAAGCTGGTGAATCTGTCAGTTCGAACGGTGCTCATTTTCGCAATTTTTCTTGTGACGATCGCTGCTGCTGCAATCTTTGCAACCATGCGGCAGCATCAGAAAGCGGCAGTGGAGGCGGAGCGGAGAAATAACGATAAGCTGGCTCTCATCAATGAGCAGCTGGATCAGAAGAATGCCGATCTGTCCAAGGCGGTACAGGTTGCGGAGAATGCGTTCGAGATGGCGGAGAATGCCAATCACGCGAAGAGTGATTTCCTCGCCAATATGTCACATGATATAAGGACCCCGATGAATGCCATCATCGGAATGACCACGTTGCTTGAGCATGAGGCATTCTCGCCACTCAAAGTCCGTGAATATACCAAGAAAATCAAAGGCTCCAGCGAACATTTGCTTGGAATCATCAACGATGTACTTGATATGAGCAAGATCGAGAGTGGAAAGACAACGATGAATGTCGGTGAATTTTATCTTCCGGATCTGTTCGATCAGATTGATACTGCCTTTCGTCCGCAGACGGATGCGAAGAGGCAAAGTTTTGTGATCGATGTTCAGAAGTTAGAACACAAGTGGCTTTGGGGCGACAGTATGAGGCTGCTTCAGATCTTAAATAATCTGTTGTCCAATGCATATAAATACACTCAGGTGGGGGGGAATATCCGCATCGAAGTATTTGAGATGGAGCAGACGTCTCCAGCGTATGCGAAGCTCTGCCTGAAGGTGATCGATGATGGAATTGGTATGAGTCAGGAATTTTTAGCCAAAATTTATGAATCCTTTACCAGAGAGGAGGGCTTCCTCACGAATAAGATCCAGGGAACCGGACTCGGCATGTCGATCGTCAAGAGTCTTGTGGATCTCATGGGAGGAAGCGTTGATGTTGAGAGCATTCAGGGGAAAGGCACATGTTTTGAACTGATCCTGGATTTCAAGATCTCGGACAAGACGGCAGCAGACCAGCAGGCGTCGGGGGAGATACAGGAAGAGAATGCGTTGGGTTGTTTACAGGGGATGCATTTTCTCTGCGCGGAGGATAATGAGTTGAATGCGGAGATTCTGACGGAGCTTCTTCATATGGAAGGGGCATACTGTGTGATTTGTCCGAACGGACAGGAAGTTGTTGATGCATTTGTGAATTCTTCTGCCGGAGATTACGACATGATCCTTATGGATGTGCAGATGCCGGTTATGAACGGTTACGAGGCGACTAAAGCGATTCGAAGCAGCAGTCATCCGCTGGCGCATTCGATTCCAATTGTTGCGATGACCGCCAATGCGTTCTCCGAGGATGTACAGAAATCACTTAGTGCAGGCATGAATGCCCATATCTCAAAGCCTGTAGATATGAAGAAACTTGCACGCACGGTGCGCAAGGAACGGATGAAGGCTGCCGTGTAGCTGCCCAAACCAGCACCTCGAAACGTTCTGTTTTACAGAGTGATGATGGGCAAATCGTTGGGTGGTTTCCTTATAATAGTTCGATACATCGGTTCAGCCAGTTGATTACCATTTCTTCGCGCATGATAGCACCCGTTAGAACAAGATAATCACCGAATTCATCGGAGTCACTTTACGGCACTTGACATTTAAGGTGTTGCAAATTCGAATTTAAGGTTGACTTTCATAGGGAAACTCCTCAATATGAATATGTAAATGAAAAGATGAATACTTTATGGAAAAATATGACGAATGAAATGAAGATGGACAATAGAAATTCAACGGATATAGAAAAGAAAATAGATGATTTTGCCTCAAAGGACGAAAAGAAAGCCGGAGTTTTATATGGCATCGGCGTGGGTCCGGGAGATCCGGAGCTTATGACGATTAAGGCAATTCAAACAATTAAAAAATGCGATGTGATCGTGCTTCCGGCAGCAACAAAGGAAGAATGCTATGCGTATGGGATTGCATCACAAGTGTGTCCTGAAATGGATGAAAAAAGGCTGCTTTGTATGCCTTTTCCGATGATAAAGGAGCAAAGTAAATTAGAGAAGGCACACGATGAAATTTTTGAGACGCTTGAACCCGAGTTAAAGGCGGGCAGGAGTGTTGGACTTCTGACGATCGGTGATCCGAGTGTGTATTCGACTTACATGTATATCCACCATCGGGCGGAGGCAGCTGGATACGAAGCTGTAATGATAAGCGGTGTGCCATCCTTTTGTGCAGTGGCAGCAAGGCTTGGTATCTCGCTTGGAGAGAAAAGTGAAGAGATTCATATCATTCCGGGCACGTATGATGTACAGAAGACGTTTGATTATAGTGGAACCTGTGTTTACATGAAATCCGGAAAGCGTCTGGCGGAGCTGATCACCGCGCTTCGGGATCAGGAGTGTGAGGGACGGCTGCTTTATGTGCGCGGTGTGTCGAATTGTGGAATGGAAAATGAGCGGGTATATCAGAGTCTGAATGAACTAGAGCAGGCACAGGGCTATCTGACCATTGTGATAGTGAAGATGACAGATGAACAGACTATGTAAATACAGGAGTATGCCTTGGAGAAAAAGCGTTATATCGCTTTTTCCTCCACATAGCTGCTTCTTGTCTCGGTCATGGAGTATGGATCGAGGATGGTGTTTAAGTCTTTTATCGGTTGAAAAAGTGGAATTATGAAATAAGGAGACGATCATATGATTTTATGCGTTGCAGTAGATGACAATATGGGGATGATGTTCAACAGACGCAGACAGAGTCAGGACAAGAATCTGCGAAAATACCTGATCGCGCTGGCTGGTGAAAGAAAGCTTTGGATCAATTCTTATACGGAAGGACAATTTGATACTCCGCTGCCTCCTGTGATTGTTTCGGATGATGATTTCTTAAAGAAAGCAGGGGCAAATGAGCTATGCTTTGTGGAAGATCAATCGTTAAAAACATATGCAGAAAAGGTTTCAGAGGTTATTCTTCTTAAATGGAACCGGGTGTATCCGGCGGATTTCTATTTTGATTTACCGATGCCGGAGGCAGAATGGAAATTAGAGTCGACAAGTGCGTTTGCCGGAAATTCCCATGACAAGATTACGGTGGAGGTGTGGAAGCATGAAAATATTTAATTGGATATTCTGCATTTTTTGTATCCTATGTCTGCCAGTATATGGATTTCATATCAGTTCGATTTTGATTTGTATGCTTGGAATTATATCTTTACCGATTGCAAAAATCAGAAATTTGTGGAAAGCGCTACCGAAAGATAAAGTGCTGCGCCCGTTGATTATCGGAATACTATTTCTGTTATTATGTGGATTTCTGCCGGATCTTGAAAATGAATCGGATCAGATATCGTCTAATGTAACAACGGAGAGTCTGAGCACAGAGGTTGCTGATATACAGGAATCGCAAATCGCTGATTCAAAGCCGCGTGATGAGACGGAAATTGTGGAAGATACACAGACCGAGGCGCAGACGAAACCGTCCACAGAAGTAACGCTTTCGCTTGCGAATATCCCGGATTATTCTGGCAAACCGTTTACATTAGTAAATGACAATGTCCCGGAATTCCGGGATACGGATTTATCGACGACATCTTATGAATATTACAGTGACCTGGATGCGCTGGGGCGATGCGGTGTCGCTTATGCATGTGTCGGCACAGACCTGATGCCGACCGAGGAGCGAGGCAGTATCGGATCGGTGAAACCTACCGGATGGCATACGGTAAAATACGATAATGTGGATGGAAAATATCTCTACAACCGCTGCCACTTGATCGGTTATCAGTTGTCCGGAGAGAATGCCAATGAAAAGAATCTGATTACAGGAACCCGCTATCTGAATGTAGACGGGATGCTTCCTTTTGAAAATCTGGTGGCAGATTATGTAAAAGAGACCGAAAATCATGTGATGTATCGCGTGACTCCGCTTTTTGACGGTGATAATCTTGTCGCAAGCGGCGTGCAGATTGAGGCAGAATCGGTTGAAGATGACGGGCAGGGCGTCTATTTCAATGTCTATTGCTACAATGTGCAGCCGGACATTAAGATTAATTATGAGACAGGTGACAGTAAGACCAAAACCGCTGCAGCCGAACCAAAAGAGAAGAAAAAGAATGAGTCATCCGTGAAAGCATCGGATTCGACGTCAGATTCCGGAGTAACAAAAGTATGGATATCGGCGACCGGACACAAGTATCACAGTGTGAATGACTGCGGCAATATGAACCCGGATCGCGCTACGCAGGTGACCGAAGATGAGGCCATCAATATGGGACTCGGAAAATGCAGCAGGTGCTGGTAAAACGGATAATATATGCCCGGACGGGCAAATAGGGGATTTTAAAATAGGGAATATGAGAGTACAATGTTGATAAGGAATGATGGTCGAGAGGAGGGCAGATGATGGGAATTACCGGTGTAGATTATAGTGGCTTGGGATATGGATATGACTGGCAGATGAAGAGCCCCGATGAAACGACATATGGAGCTGGTCGGAATATCGATGATGGTCGTGATGGAAATCAAGAGATCGGAAGAAATCCGGACGATGCAAAACGCATTGGAATTGGATCGAATGTGGATGGGACCGAACGCAAAGTGAATGACGGAAACGGAGATCATGCGGAATCGGTCGATTCGAAAGTTGATAAGGATGGCAAGAAAAAAGAGTGCCAGACTTGTAAGAACCGTAAGTATATCGACGGTTCTGATGAGGCGAATGTGTCATTTAAGAGTGCTGCGCATGTCTCTCCGGAAGCCGCAGCTTCCGCAGTACGAGCACATGAGGGACAGCATGTATCCAATGCATACAGCAAGGCATCGGAGAACGATGGAAAAGTGATCTCGGCTTCCGTACGCATTCATACCGCAATCTGTCCGGAGTGTGGCCGCTCATATGTGTCCGGCGGAGTGACAAATACACAGATCAAGTATTATAACGAGAGCAATCCATATCAGAAAGACTTGAAGGCTGCTGACGGCATTAAGGCAAGAGGCGAGAGAGTAGATATGGGTGTGTAGCGTATTTGGAGAGAACAGAAAACCTCCTATTATGATTCGAAATGTGCGGTCGCTTTCGCTATTGAATGATAATGAGGTAGCGAAAGCGGCCCTTGTAATTAAGAACATCTTGATTGCAAGGAGGTAACGCATATGAGCAATTATATTAATCAAGTTTCAGATTCTCTAAAGAATCATATTTCGGAATTAGCTAACAATCCATGTTTATTTCTTCGAAACCCCAATGTCGATTTCTCTCGAAAACGGAAAATTGATTTCAAAACTTTTATAGGAATCATGATGAATTCGGGTGGAGCTACTATGAGTAAAGAACTACTTGATTTCTTTGATTTTGACAAAAATACTCCGTCTGTGTCAGCATTTACGCAACAACGTTCAAAAGTACTTCCAGAGGCTTTTGAATATTTGTTTAAATCTTTTACGGATGACAACCTTCCAACTACTAATAATTATCATGGTTATCGTTTAATTGCATGTGATGGAAGTAACTTGACCATTGCAACCAATCAAAAGGATCCAGAAACTTTTTGGGAACGTAATCAGCATGGTTCAATTGTTAATAAACTACATCTGAATGCCTTTTATGATGTTTTGAATCGTATATACACCGATGTTTTAGTGCAAACAGCAGCGGATTACAACGAGTTTAGAGCATGTGCAACAATGATTGACAGATCGAAACTAGAGAATGTTATTCTTGTTGCTGATAGAGGATATGAAAACTATAACATTTTTGCACATGCAATTGAAAAAGGATGGAAATTCGCTATACGTGTCAAAGATAAAAATAGTAATGGAATTGCATCTGGGTTAAATCTTCCTCCAAATGATGAGTTTGATATAGATATCACTCAGATTTTTTCAAGGAAAAATACAAAGACCACAAAAAATGCAGGCTATAAGTGGATGCCTGTAAATCAAGTGTTTGATTATCTTCCACGAAAAAGTGATAAAACATACGAATTATCATTTCGTATTATTAGATTTCCTATAGGGTCTAATTCTTATGAAATAATAATTACAAATCTTGATAGAAATATTTTTGATGTAAAAAAAATAAAGGAAATCTATCATTTGAGATGGGGAATAGAAACTTCATTCAGAGAATTAAAATATGCCATAGGATTAACAAGTTTCCATGCACGAAAACCAGATTTTATTAAACAAGAAATATATGCGCGATTACTTTTGTATAACTATTGTGAATTAATAACAACACATGTAATAAAACAAATGAAAAACAATGATAAAACAAAACAGGTGAACTTTACAATCGCCATTTATATTTGTAGAGAATATCTCCGTAATAAACGCAATCTTAGTCCACCTGATGTGATTAACCTAATAGAAAAGCATGTATTACCAGTAAGACCTGGTCGAAAAGACCCTCGCAAAGTCAAACCCCAGGCATCTGTAAGCTTTCTATATAGAGTGGCTTAATCATAGATAATTATAAGTTTTTTTTGACAGATAAACAATCTGTCTTTTTGTTGTGCTGCAAAATAGACAAAAGAAAAAACACATCATATTTATCAAACAATTGCAAATATGATGTGTTTTATAATTATGTCAAAATTCTTAACTTAATGACATTGCTCGAAAGAACTCTTTTTGTAGTATATTCATAGATTTTGTCCTAAAGTTTCCAACCACATTCATCATGGACTTAACATCATTAGTACCTTTGTCAGAACACACAAAATCATGTGAGCCAAACAGATATCAGCTAGCCAGGGGAAAAAAGAGTAATGAGGTGGATTAGAATATGGTGAAATGAGTTAAAAAATCCGTCGACCTCTAATGCTAGTAAATACAAGGGGTTAGAAGGTGTTATATTGATCTGAATAGTACTATTTTATATTAATTTGCGTAATTTTTGCTTAGAAAACCTGTCGATGTCAAAGAAAGATTGAGGAATAGTATAGAATGCTGTAAAATCAAGGGTTTACATAGACGGAATTGTTGTAGGTCGACGGACTTTTTAAACATTTTAGATTGATTTTGAGATGAAAATGGAGTAGTATCATAATTAGATACTGATAAAACCAGTTGATATACATTACCTATAAGGAATTGACACAAATATATTTTTCTGCACTATTCTTTGCAATAAGAATATTTGTTACAGTATCCTGATATACATTAGCTATAAGGAATTGACACGTAATCACAATTTTGATATATATCATAAAATTTAGATATACATTACCTATAAGGAATTGACACCTTTCCCATTTATGAACAAAGTAATTCTCATTCGATATACATTACCTATAAGGAATTGACACAATTTGATTTTAAAATCGTTCAACTCATTTTTAAGATATACATTACCTATAAGGAATTGACACGTTATCCTCATTGTAATCAATTGGTTGAATTTCCTGATATACATTACCTATAAGGAATTGACACTTCTTTTTCCTTTTTTCGCTTGACGTTATGTTGTGATATACATTACCTATAAGGAATTGACACATCTAGAGGTGAATCACCATATACAAATGTGTTGGTAACATTTAAGATATACATTACCTATAAGAAATTGACACAATATCTTAGTTGTTATTACCTTGTACATTTCTATGTGAAATACTGTAATTGCAAGGAGTGTGAGTATTTATAGAATTTGATAGGATTAATTATATAGAAATGTTAACAGTAGATTAGTGACTCTACGGATAAGGAGTGTATATAGGGAAAACAAAGGCGTTACCGAGGCTATAAAGTAGGTAACAAAGTATATGGAAAATGGATACACATGGTCTGTAGAATTTGGTATTCATAGTTATTTCGACAATATAAATCAAGATTTTCTAATTAACAAAATTCAAAATTATATTTCAGATGATAAAACTCCTAATTTGATAATTACATATTTAAAATGGACTGTGATTGATGTTCATATCACATATGACGTAAACGCAAAAGAACCAATAAAGTGATGAAGGTCAGTAAAAAGTATCTGTTTAACTCAAATATTCTACGAAGGAATCTATAGGGCTGATTATGGCAAATGACAATAGCCTAAAAAAGTATGTCGACATCAAGGGTTTGCAGTGAATGGATTGGTGGAAATCAACGGATTTTAAGGTGTACGTTATTGATTTTGGGGATAAAAAGGGGTAGTATAATTATTAGATACTATTGGAAAACATTGTTATATCTTAGCTATAAGAAATTGAGAATGTTCAACGGATTCGTTTAATTTTATAAACCAATTTAAACATTGTTAGAAAAATATAAGAGGATTATAATGAGCGAAAATATTTTTATTAACTTTTCAAATCATCCATCAGATAGATGGTCTAATGAACAAAAAAAGGCAGCATTAAATTATGGAGAAATTATAGATATTCCATTCCCGTCTGTGGATTCAAATGGCGATGAATCTTACATTAAAGAAACTGGTAATAAAATGATTGAAAGAATTATGAGTTATCATCCTAAGGCAGTATTGTGTCAGGGAGAGTTTACATTGGCGTATTATATAATTTCCGCATTAATGAGAAATGGAATTATCGTGTTAGCTGCGTGTAGTAATAGGAATGTAAAAGAGGATGGAAATAAGAAAATAGTTGAGTTTAATTTTGTAAGATTTAGATCGTATATAGCGTAGGGAGAGTATTATATTATGGACTATAATATTATTATTTTATCAATTAGTACACTGAGAAAACAGGTAGATAAGTGTGTAGGTAGATGGGGAGACAAAAAAATCACATATTATAGTCAGTTGGAACCTGTTTCAAGGATGCTTATAGAAGAAAAAGGAAATATTGATGAAGTTTTAGCTATCTGTACAACTAAAGCAATTGAGAAGACAGAGTTTTCGGAAGAGGATGGGGAAAGCAATCTGGTTATGTCGGCATATGATTATTATGTAAAGAGAATTAATGGTGCTTTTCCTAATAATGGGATAAAGTTTACTCAATGTCCATCTAATGCATTTGATGAAAAGAATGAAATTGAAAAAGAGAATGCAATTGTTGAGGTTGCGAGATATATTCTGAACAAAAAAATGATATAAAGAAATTGGATCCGGATGCTGATTTGAATATTTGGATTGATTCTCAAGGGGGGACACGTGATGTTAATATGCTTTTAAATGCAATTATTTCGACGTTGCGGTTATTAGGAATTAATTCAAAGGGGATTTATGCAGTAAATTTTTATAATAAAGAAGGTACTGTTATAAATCAAACATCTACTTATCAAATAATAGATTTTGTTTCAGGAATAAATGAGTTTACATTGTATGGAAGAGCGGAAAGCATTGTAAGGAGCGAAAATAATGAGTTTAAGGGATTTCTTTTTGAAAAGACATGGAATAAATGAAGTGTATATGCAGGTGTTAACAATAGAAGATAATGTATTGAAACAAATATTGCAGGTCTTTGAAAACATTACCCATTATGCAAAAGAAGATATATTTGCACTTACAGTAATGATTGGTTGTTTTTGGGTAGTACTATGCAAAGGCTTATTATGGGGACCGGCGGTTATATTCTTGATTTATAATGGAAGTGGGTTATTGCCATTTCTAGTTGTGGCCTTCATTATTGACTTAATCATAAATAAAATCATATCAACAACAAAAAGTAAAAAGAATAATAAAAAAGGACCGGATGAGACCGATGCGGTTAGATTTTATCGGTATGAGGATTTATTTTAGTCGGACGAACTGGAGAAACGAGTGGTATATTTTAAGGGTATAGATAATAGCTATACCCTTAATTGTTTGGAAATATATGGCTGTGTTTATTATAGCAGGAAAAGAAACTGGGAGGCAGATATGCGCAGAAAACTGAATGAAAAAGTCCGTCGACCTAAAAATCCAGTGAATATAAGGGGTTAAAGGGTGTTTTTGGTGACAGTTTTGTAAAAAAACAGCTTTTATTTACGTATTTTACCTGATTTTGGGCTGAAAAGTCCGTCGATGTCAGGGGTGAATAGTGCCATATTGCTAAACCCTCGAAAATCAAGGATTTGCTGATATTATGATGCTTGAGGTCGACGGACTTTTTTACCAATTTATATTGATTTTGGGCTGAAAATGGAGTAGTATCATTTATAGATACTGATTAAATCAGTTGAGATACATTACCTATAAGGAATTGACACAATCTGACATAATGTCTCCTTTCATATGTTTGCGAGATACATTACCTATAAGGAATTGACACGAAACAGAAGCACTGGTAAGGAATTTCTTGTATTGAGATACATTACCTATAAGGAATTGACACATGATAATCGGGCTGTAATCTCCGTCCTTGCAGAACTCGAGATACATTACCTATGAGGAATTGACACAATTTACCACGTTTATGTTCCTTAATCCATTTAAGAAGAGAGATACATTACCTATGAGGAATTGACACCTTTATGATTTCCACGCAGTCCTCTGTATAATTGCCGAGATACATTACCTATGAGGAATTTACACAATACCTTAGTTACCATTTCTTTGTAAATTTCTATGCGAAATATGGTAATTGCAAGGAGTGTGAGTATTTATAGAATGTAATAGGATGATTATATAGAAATGTTAACAGTAGAATTAGTAACTCTACAGACAAGGAGTGCGTATGGATATAACTGTGAATGACATTGTAGAGGAATCCAATATAAAAGCGGCTATGGAGTATTTGTCTACAAAAAGAGACAGCTGTGGTATTGATGGAATGAAATTATCTGATTTACCGAGATACTGGGAAGCTAATGGAGCAAAGATTGTTGATTCGATTCTAGATGGAACTTATGCTATGGGATTAATTAAGCAATGTGAAATTGTGAATTACAAGGGGAAACATAGGATAATTTCACTTATGAACTCTGCTGATCGTCTGGTGTATCGTGCTGCATATCAGGTACTTAGTCCATATTTTGATACATTATTTTCATGTCATTCGTATGCATATAGGGAAAACAACGGCGTTACAGAGGCTATAAAGCAGGCAACAGAGTATATGGAAAATGGATATACATGGTCTGTAGAACTTGATATTCATAACTTTTTCGACAATATAAATCAAGATTTTCTAATTAACAAAATTCAAAATCATATTTCAGATGATAAAATTCTCAATTTAATAATTACATATTTGAAATGTACGGTGATTGATGATCATACCACATATAAGAAGGATGAAGGCATATTGCAGGGTGGACAGTTAAGTCCTCTTTTCAGCAATATATATGAATGAGCTAGACCATTATATGGATGAAAACGATTATCATTTTTGCCGTTTTGGAGATGATATAAATATATATTGCAAGACATATGATGATGCGATAAAGATACTTGGTGATGTGCGTGAGCATATAGAAAATGCTGAGATGTTGCCTTTGAATCATAAGAAAACAGGCGTATATAAAGGAACAAACAGAAAATATCTTGGTTTCAGATTCGAGAAAAAGGGTTCAAAGATAATAGCCAAAAGAGAGAAAAAGGCTTATAAAACTGTTTATAGAGACTGGTATACCACTGGGATACAGCGGATTGACAGTAGCTATCATTTGGTGAATGAAGGAATTTTGACCAGACGTGACTTTAATGTACTTTTTGAAAATGACGAGGGAAAGAAATATATTCCGGTGGAAACAACCGACTCTATATATGTGTATTCAAATGTGATTTTATCAGGGAATTTCTTTGAGTTTATTAATAATCACAGAGGCTAAATTGGAAAAATTGAAGAAAGAGATAAAAAAGATATGTCATGAGGACGAGGATAGTGTGATGATATATAAATTCGATTCCCTCAAATATTCTACGAAGGAAGTTATAGGGCTGATTATGGCGAATGATAATATTCTATAAAAAGTCTGTTGATCTCCAAGACCAGGAAATATAATGGTTTAGAAGGTATTTCTATGCGATTATGTACCTGTAGTTTATGTGAAGTATGTCAAAAACATGATATATTTGTGTAAAGTACATAAAAATTACTTGATTTTCACATGTTGACTGTACAAAGTGTTAGAAGTATAATATAAATTAGGGCTAAGGTCACAAAAATGATAAAGATAAAGAGGGGATGAAATGTTTATTAATTTTACAAATCACCTGATTTCGTTTTGTGTCAGGGCGAGTTCTGCTTATCATATGCTGTTGTTGATAGATTGAAATCAAGTGGAATAAAAGTAGTAGCAGCGTGCAGCAGTCGGGAAGTGGAAGAAATTTATACTGCTGATGAGACAAAGAAGATTTCTAGATTTGTGTTTGTGCAGTTTAGAGAATACTAGAATAATGATAGAGAGGAAGAAATATGAATATATTATTACTATCAATGAGTACATTTCCCTATTTGGGAAACAAGGAAGACGAAAAAGATAAACCGCGTAGATTGCGAAAAAGTAGATTTACTTATATGAATAATAAAGTAGAAGAATATTATAGTCAGCTTGAGCCAATAACGAGGGTGTTAATAGAAAATGGTAATAAACCGGATGAGGTTATAGCATTATGTACAAAGGAATCTACGACTGAAGGCGAATACAGGTTGGACGATGATAAAATTGATACAAAATCACCATTAGGTTTCTATATTAGTAGAATAAACGAAGTCGCAGGTAAAAACAATAAAATTATATATACAAAATTCCCGCAGGGTGAGGATGCATATTTAGATCCTAATGATATCAAAAGTAAAAATATGGCAGTTGCAGAAATTGCTTTATATTTATTATCAAAGAAAAATAGTTTAAAGAATAATGAAAAATTACATCTTTGGATTGATACACAGGGTGGAATGAGAGATGTGTCATTACTTATGAATGCAGTTGTTTCATTACTTAAAACAAGTGACATCAAAATTGAGGGTATTTATTCCATTAATTACACAGATGGAATCGGTAATGTTATAGAGCAGAATGATACATATCATATTTTCGATTTTGTATCGGGGATGAACGAATTTATTCAATATGGACGAGCAGATCAATTAGTAAAATATTATGGATTAAATAATAAATCCACTAATGCCAATATTCCAGCTTTAGTTACTCAGATGAAAGAATTAGCTGATTCCATAATGCTTTGTGATTTGAATAGGTTTGATAATGGATTAAAGGCAATTAGGAAAACACTTGATGAATGGAATGAAAATAATGAATCAAATGATGTATTATTAAATATTTTTGTTGAACAAATAAAAGATGATTATGAGGAGATATGCAAAGAAAATGCTTCCGCTGTAGATAAGATTAAGTGGTTTCATAAGAAGAAACTTTATCAGCAAACATTGACTTATATTGAGTCTAATGGTCCTAAAGATTGGGATAGCAGTGGGGTATTAAAATTTTCATGGATAAAGGGCATAAAAAATGATAAAGAGCCATCGCAAACCGATATGGTTAATCGTTATATAGGGTATGCAATTCAAGGAATATACGAAAAGATGAATGAAAGCCATACAGAAGCATTGGACACTTTGTTAAAAGAGGGGAATGACGGACTAAAATATTGGAAAACAAACAAAAATGGTAAAAAGAGAAAACTATTAAAAGACAGTTTTAATGCGATAAATAGAAAAACGGAAAATGGGAAGAAAAAGACAGAGACTATATATGAATACAAGGTAGAATCCGAAAAAAATGATGTTGATGAAAATCAATTATATAAACTGATTGCTTTATATAAATTAATTAAACTCGAAAGAAATCTTTTTAATCATATGGATAATGGGAATGTGCAAAATAATGACGAATGTAAAAATAAACAAAGAATGCAAATAGACAAATTAGATACTTTAATAGATAGTTATGTAGATACATGCGAGAAATTATGTTAGTAGGAAGATATAAGTTAACGGAAAGGCAAAGAATATGAAAATGGTATTAGCTCAATATACAATTCGTTCTAAACAGGAATATATTTTTAGAACGAATAGAATGGTGGAAATTGCCGGTGCATCGGAGAATATTTCGCAGAGCTGGAATATTTTATTTACTCAGGCTGATAAAATGGGCAAAAAACTTAGAAGAGTTTCTAAAAATATACCATTCTGCATGGAAGAAGTAAAAAGATTATTTGATGAACGAAAACTAAATGGTATTGAACTGTTTTGTGGTGGTGGTAATGATACAGTATTGTATGACTCAATAGAGACATATTTGGAAGTTAATAAGGCGTTTTCGCGATTCTTGCTTGAAAATTATCCTGGAATGATTCCGATGGCAGTTGCATGCGAATATAGTGGAGATTATGATAAAGACTATGCCAATTTGATGAAACAGTCAGACATAGAGAAAAATAAGATGATTTCAGGACAAAGCGATTTTATACTTCCTTTTTCAATGATGGACAGGACAACTTTTCAACCTTATTCAGATATAATCAGTATTGCAGAAAGTAGTGTCCGGGTTACTGATGAAGCAAAGGCTAAACGGAAAGCGGGATTGAAAATCAGAGAACAAGATGAAACAGTCAAGTTATTAGATGATCTGATTACTAAAAAAGGCGAAGAAAGTTTACTGGCTGTTGTTCATGCAGATGGAAATAATATGGGAAGCAAGATATCTGAAATGCTTACGGACAAGAAAGATTACGACAGTTGCGTGAATATAATGCGTGAGTTTACAGCAGATACAGCTAAAGCGTTTGGAAAATCAGGGCTTGATGCAATGCAAAAGTGTCAGCAACAATTAAAGGAAGATTATAAGGATAAGTATGATGAAAAAGCTTTCTTCTTTCGCAAAATAATAGCGGATGGCGATGATATGACTTTTGTGTGCAATGCTCGTTTTGTTATGGATTACGTTGGAGCTTATCTTGAAGCGGTTCAGAATTATAACAATAAAGGAGAAAAAGAATGGAGATATAGTTCGTGTGCGGGTATCTGCATATTCCATAGTCATTATCCTTTTGCGAGGGCATATTCTCTTGCTGAGCAGGCATGTGAAAGTGCTAAGAAAAATGTGCACGGTGAATGTATAAAGGAAGAGTCTTGGGTTGATTTTCATTATATACATAATGGAGTTGGCGGTGACCTTGACCAAATCAGGGAGCATCAGGGCGTGTCCGGATGTATGGCTCGCCCATGGAGAATTGGTACAAAAGCGAATACAGATCGTAAAGACTATAGTACTTTGCAAATACTTGCTGATATTATGAAAGAAAATGGTGTTTCAAGAAGTGATATAAAAACAATAGGCTCAGAACTAGAAGACAGTTACTCTTATGGAAAATTTGAGCTTAATAGAGTGTATGGACATCACAGAAATCTTCAAAATGAAATAAAGGAGAAGCTGAAAATAGATAAAGAAGAGGATTTACTTCCAATTATATATGATCTTTCAGAAGTGTATGATTTATGGTTTGTGAGGAAATAATATGCAGGAATTAGAAATTATTTTAAATTCAGATTTATGCGCTGGAAATGGAGAGAGCGCCGGAAATTCGATTGATAGTGATGTGTGTATTGACGATGCAGGAATTCCGTATATTCCGTCGAGGAGAATAAAGGGATGTTTAAAACAGGCGGCTTTTGATTTAAAAAAGATGGGATACACATTGGCATCAGATAGCAATATTATAGCTTTATTTGGTGACGCGTATGGAAATGAGGGAGCTTTTTCAATTTGCGATGCCATGATAAAAGATGCAAATGGTATTAGACAGTATTTGAATACTGAAATTAAAAACTCTGATAATTCAGATGAAATTAAGGATATGGCACATGCATCAAAGATTGTCAATCTATTTACATCTGTGCGTGGTCAGACTATGCTGGATGATGGGTGTAAGGTAGACAATAGTTTGAGGTTTACAAGGGTTGTTAATCAATATGATCCTCTTAGCCTAGATAAAGATGAAAAATTATCTTTTTATGCACCTATTTACTTTAATTTTTGTGATGATGATAAAAAGGAATTAAGAGAACTATTTGATGCTTGTTGCAAAGCTACAAGACATATTGGTCATTCAAGGAACAGAGGCCTTGGAAATGTATCGATTAAATTGTGTGAAGATAGCGCAAAACAGGTCAGCATTCTATTTACGGAGAATGACAATAAAGCTGATATAGATTGTTCAGAAGCTGATAAGCTGGTAAAGATATCATATAAGGTTGTACTTAATTCACCTCTTACACTGCCGGGATGTGATGAATTAAATACATCGGTACCGGCTAGAAGTGTAATTGGTTGCATGGCCGGATATTATCTTCATTCCGGAAGTGCAGAAGATGAGGATTTTAGAAAGTTGTTTCTAGATGGTACCGTAAGCTGGTCTGGCCTGACTCCGGTGATTGAGGGTGAAATTTCAGTACCTGTGCCTATGATGATAGTCAGACTAAAGAATGGCGGTAATAAGCTGATTAACAACTTAATTGAGGAAAAGGATGATTGGAAAAAGAAAAAGCCAAAAACTTTAGATGGTTCTTTTACTGTACAGACACAGAATGAATATAAAATTGCAGAACCGTCAATTCACACTTATTATCATTATGCAATAAATGGAACTCAGCAAGATGGTAATAATGATGAAAATAATACTAAAATGCTATACATGCAGGAATCAATAGATGCTGGAGCAGTTTATGGAGGAACAATTATATGTCCGGTTAATATGAAAGATAAGGTATTAAAGTGCTTATATGAAGCTCGTATTCAGTTTGGACGAAGTAAAAGTGCTCAGTATGCGACATGTTCATTGTATGCTAAACCTGAAGTGGAAGAGTATAAGAATAATATTCGCCATGTTAAGGCCGGAGAAAAGCTGTATGTTGTATTGCAGTCGGATCTTGCATTGTTAGATAATGGTGTATATAGAACAGATTCTGCTTGTATTCGTGAGGCTATTGGTAAAAAATTGAATTTATCATCAGATATTGCTGAGAATAGTCTCGATTATTGCAGATATCATGTTATTGGAGGCTTTCAGTCAACATGGCAGTTGCAGAAGCCACAGATTCCTGTTGTAAGAGCCGGAAGTGTGTATTGCTTTAAAGTTAAAGAAGAATGTGATATTCCACAGACAATTCGCATCGGTGAATTTGCTCAGGAAGGTATGGGAATATGCGGCATTATGACCGTTTTTGATTTTGAAAAAGTGTCATCTATTGAGATGTCAAGAATTGAACAGGCACATTTTATGGTTGATAATAATCGAATAGAGCAGCTACTTACCCGATTAAAGATGGAAGCAATAATGGAGCATATGCGTAGCTTTGCTTTAAAAATTGCAGAAGCTGAAGTTACTAAAAATATTCCTGAGGCAAGACTTAGGAATATGGTTTCAAAAGCTAATGACTATTCTGCTTTAAATAAAATGATTTCAAAGATTAAAGAAAGTGATTTAAGTAGTGAGAAGAAGCTTAGTAGAAAAGCAGAGGCAACCAAGTTTGTAGAGATAATCAAGACTGAGTGGAATGCACAGTTAAAATTATATGATTTAGATCATAATTTGATTAATCAAATTGAAGCAAATTGGAAAGAACCATTGAATATAGCCTTGCATAAATATCATTATCAGAAAGAGAGAGGGTGACTAAATTGAAAAAAGTATATTATCAGTTAAAATTGAGTCAGATTTCTCCACTTCGAATAGGAAATGGAGAAAATGATATTTCAGATAATGATCTTATGTGCGACAGTCGCGGGATTCCATTTATTCCGGGAAGCAGTATGGCCGGAGTATTAAGAGAAAAATATGAAAAACTTGGTGGTAAAGATCCAGAAAAGTTATTTGGAATTATTAAAAATGATGAAGCAACTGCAAGTGACATTATTATTAGTGATGCCATCTGTCCACAGAAAATATGTGATAATGACAAATCAGAATTTCGAAATGTATCAATAAGCGACTATAAAATATCAATTCGTGATGGAGTGGCCATAGATAAATGGGGTGTTGCTAAAGATGGTCATAAATATGATTTTCAGGTAGTTGAAACAGATGTTCCATACTATTGTATTTTGGAATGGAGTGGAGACGATGAGGAGTATGAAAATGAAGTAATGGAAGGTCTTGATATCCTTATCAAAGATGTTGTTAAGTATGGAATACAATTTGGAGCTAGAACGACTCGCGGATATGGTAAGATGAAGGTTGAGGCTAGAAAGCATCAATTTGATTTTCCAAACTGCATTGATGAATGGCTCGATTTTAATCCATGGTCTGAATTTGATTTTAGCGGAGAAAAAGTATATTTAGATAATGAAGATAAGTCTGAAGATGGACAGTTCGATAGAATAGAAGTTCAATTTAAAGTAATTGGTAGTTTTTCTATACGAGTAAATATGGAACGAATAGAGAAGGCACCTGATTCTGTTGTTATGGTGAACAAAGATAGTAAACCAGTGGTACCTGGAACAACTTGGGCCGGTGTGTTTAGACATCATATGCAGGAAATATTGAGTCATATTATGAGCGATAATAATGATGAAAGAACAGCTTTGGACTGTTTATTTGGAAGGGGCAGGGCGGATAATACCCTATCTAGAATACGCTTTGGAGAAACTATTATTGAAGGTGGCAAACCATATGTCCTTACAAGAAATGCAGTGGAACGTTTTACACAGGCACCTAAAAACTCTGCATTATTTACAGATGAATTCTGGCAAGGTGGTGTCGGAACTCTCGAAATAATGATTGATAAGGGAAAAATGAGCAAACTTCAAAGACAGCTCCTGGAAGTGTCGTTATTGGATTTAGATAATGGAATGCTTACATTTGGTGCATCAACAGAAACAGGGCATGGGCGAGTCGAGGTGATGAAATTAAATGTAAATGGCATGGACTATACTGAAAATCTGAAATCAGGAAGTATTGGTTTTTTGGAGGGATTACATGAGTATTGAATATAATAATACAAAAGATAAATGGATAAAAGATTCTGGAATAACTTCAGAAAATGAACTCATCAATGAGATTAAAAAATATGCTGGAGATAATAGATATTTTCTGGCATATTGTACCGATAGATTTTATGCCGGGAGAGCTGAACTGGAACAGTTTAACCAATTAAATAAAGATAATGTATTGGAGATAAGATTATTCTCGGAAACAGAGGAAATACTTTTTATAAGAAGTACTGTAGGAACGGATTTTCAGTGGAGAATAGCTTCAGAAGACAAACTTGATAAATCAGAATATATGGTGCAGTATCAGACGCTTGATTTAAATCAGAATAGAATTAATGAGAATAATAATCAGACAGATACGTTTGGTAATAAAGTGCTCTATACAACTGTTGGAGGTGAATATAGTCTTCCTATTAGTGGAAACGAAGACAGTTCTAAGATTATTTCTTACATTAATTATGATGAAAATGGGATGGCAAAAATCACAGATTATAGAGTATGTGGGTTTGTAAAGAAACCTAAAAAGGAAAAGGTGATATGAAATGGATGAGAAAAAGATATTTGTTAATCCGTATAATTTTATACCATTTGAAGGTAATATAAATGATAAACGTATTTCCAGAGAAACAGCCTATGCGAAGAAGAGTGAGCTATTAAGTGGCTGGTTGGATGTTGAATTAACAACAAGGACTCCACTAATCATTCCAGATGGGGCACATCCAAGGTACTGGGATACGAAAAAGAATAAATATGTTGAAGATAAAAATATAGAAGAAAGAGAAGATTCATTTCATAAAGAATATGATTTTTTTAGAAGTCCAGATGGAATCCCAACTATACCCGGAAGCGAGCTAAGAGGAATGCTTAGAAGTGTTTATGAAATAGTAACTAATAGCTGTGTTCCATTTTTACTTGATGAGAAACCAATCAGCAGACGTGTCCCAGTGTATGGTGCATTGTGCCATCATGGATTGCTTGCATATGAAAATGACCATTGGGTTTTATATAAGGCAACTATAGTGAAAAAAGAAGCTGCTAATGGAATATATGTGAATGAAAAAGATGGTTGTGTTTATGTAGACGGCAAAAAGCTACCTTATAAAAATGGTGAATATGTTGAGGATTTAGGATGGGTACAATACAATATTCCCGTAAATAAATCTGAATATAGTATTCGCTTCTTAAAAAAAGGAAATGATATTGTTAAAAGGTGGGAAATAAGGGATAATGAGCCTTATAGAACATTACTATCAGCGCTTAATCGAGATGGAGCAGGAAGTGGGAGAAACTCAAATAAGATCCCAAACAAAAATCTGAGTGATGCTCTTGAAAAAGCAAAATCAGGTGATAAAAATCTGGTTCCGGTTTATTATATGAGCGTAACACGTATAAAAGAAAATGGTGATGATGAAGTACTTGTTTATTTAAGTAATTCATCTATCGGTCGTATTGCACAAAAAAGAAAATGGAATGATATAATGGGGGATTATGTACCGTGTAGCAGTACAGATGAATTATGTCCAGCATGTCTTTTATTTGGTACAACAAATGGGAAAGGATTAAAAGGAAGAGTCCAGGTGACTGATGCAACCCCGGATAATGTTGAAAAGCTAACATATGAAAAACATACATTAGATATCCTGTCTACTCCAAGGACAAGCGCATTTGAGTTTTATCTTAGAAAACCTACGGATAATGCGACATTTTGGAATTTTGATTTTTATGGTGAAATGAAGAAATACACATTAGCTAATGGAAAAGAAATAAATCGAATCGAATACTATGATTTGCCAGAGGCTACTCCTAGAGGAAGAAAAATGTATTGGCATAGTAAGCCTGCGAAAGATTCTACACCAAACAATATGAATAATACAGTTGAGGCTGTTAATGGCTGTTTTAATTTTAAAATATACTTTGAAGAAATCACACAGCAACAACTAAATACTCTTATATGGATAATATCACTGGGTGAGAATAAGAAAGATGGCACAAAACTGCATAAGTTAGGTCATGCCAGACCGTTAGGATATGGAAGTGTAAAGCTTCAGGTTGTTTCTCAGAATGTGAGAAAGCCGATGTTTAATAAGGAAAATGGAAATATAGAAGTAGAGCTGGAACACAAATCTCATGATGAATTGAATATACCATCTAGATTAAATGCTGGTTCAAAAGCAGAAAAGTGCTTGTTGAATTTGGCGGATTTTAATTATATCCCTGAAGATATACCAGTTATGTATCCTCGAGAAAAAAGAAAAGATGAGGATAATATCTACACATGGTTTGCAAACAATAGAAAGAATCCCAAATATGTTAAGACTTTACCAGAACCTGATGATAAATATGTTACTTTATTGGGAAATTGGAACGAAAGACTTGAAGGTAAAGTTAAATATTATGATTCTAATAAGAATTTTGGCATAATAATTGGGCAAAATAAGCAGGAATATTCAATAAAATGTGATGAAAAATTTAACCCTAATTTAAAGGCACAACAACTAAGAAAAAACGCTAAAGTCAGCTTTGAACCTTATGAGCTAAAAAATGGAAAGCTTGTAGCCAATAAATGTAGAGCAGAGGAAAATTAGATAATGCAGTTATATGTACACATCGAATTAGATGAGCCATTAGTCTTACCGATAAATTATAATCATATTATTCAGGCTGTTATTTACAGAACTTTATCAGTCATGCCTGATTATACTGATTTTTTGCATAACAGAGGTTATTCAAGTGGGCACAGACAATATAAGATGTTTCAATTTAGTCAGCTCAAGGGTAAGTATAGAATTAAGGAGAAAAGTATAATATTCTATTCATTTATTGAACTGGAAATTAGAAGCCCGGAGCCACTTTTAATTCAGCTCCTGGATGGAGGATTTCGATATGGCGGAATAACTTTTGGACAAAAGAAATATAAAAATATTCGTACAAAGATAAATGATTTTACAGTGGAAAAAGAAGAACTTATAGTAAAAACAGTAACACCAATTGTTGTGTATTCAACAGATTCCACAACAAAATATACGGTTTATTATTCTCCAGAAGATATAGAATTTTATGAAGAAATTCAAAACAATGCTTATAGAAAATATCAGGCTTACTATGGAGTAGAACCGGATTCGTATGTTGAAATCAAAGAAGCTGGTGATATGACTGCAAAAAAGCTTGTTACGAAATATCAGGGCAGTTATATTGAAGCATGGTATGGAAATTTTATTTTGTCCGGTAAACGTAAATACCTCGACTTCCTCTACCAGACAGGCCTTGGTTCCAAGAACTCCCAGGGGTTTGGAATGTTCAATATCATCTAAAATAATAATCAGGACATAATCTGTAGCAATAGATGCATCAGAATATGTCCTGATATATTATTACCGGTATTTAGCAGCATCGTCGTTATAGCCATTAATAAATCTATCGCGAAGTCTTTGTGGTTCGAGAATCTCTGCTTCTTTGCCGAAAGGAAAAAAATAATTATAAGCTTGTAGGAGAGAACAGCGGAACACATAAATGTCACCGGATGATTCTGGCTCTTTAACTGGTCTGGAATATAGTTTTGTTTTATATGATTTCTGACCTCGTTCTGTCAGTTTGACGACAACTCTTTTATTTGAGCCAAATAAATATGCCGGCGAGCTGTCATCAAGCTTTTTTCTATTGCAATTTTGTCATCTTTAGTAAGATGGAATGTCTGCTTCATGGCAGAACCTTGTAATTGTATAGGAAGCTGTTTTATTGATAAGTTGTTTCTTTTCATATTTAAGCAGAATTTGTATGGCTTGTTCAATAGAATACGAGTCAATTGATGAATCGGACAGCCTCTCTTTAAGCTCTAATTCTTTGTTGCTAAGGTAATTATCTATAGATGATTCGGCAATGTCCCAGAAATTGCTGATAACCTGATTGATAAATGTTGTGAGTTTTGGTACTTCAAAAGCTGTCATATCATCTTCAATGGTCAACATAGCCTTCTGGCTGAGTGATATTCTGATTTTTTGTGAGGTGTTAGTCTCGTTGAATCCCATATATAAATTCTCCATTACAATAAACAAATATTAAAAATGTTACTTTAGTGGTAACACAATAGCTAAAAATATGCAAAATCTATATAAAAAATAGTAACATTAAAATTAAACAACTATTCTCTTGTGTGTTACTTGCTGTGAGAGTATACTGAAATCAAGTTAAGGGAATGAAACAAACAACTATAAACAAGCACACTCAAGGAGGCATTCATATGAATTATCCAGTATTAAATCTTAAAGCTACCGGAGAACGAATCAATCAGCTCCGCAAGGACAATAACCTCAGGGTGATTGATGTTGCGGAGTATATGGGCTTCGAATCAACGCAGGCCGTTTACAAGTGGCAGCGTGGTGAGAGCCTTCCGATGGTCGACAATCTGTATGCCTTGAGCAGGTTGTTGCACACATCGGTAGATGACATACTGATAGGCGAGAAAGAGAGGGACGATGAGCCCTCTCTTTCTTTTTTCTTTTATATTTTTCTTTGGTTTTCTTGTCCTTCTGAATGTCCATTTTATATCCTCAATTTCCTCGCCTGTGGCAGAAATCGGAGTGTCATTAACCATTACGGAAAGACAGTAAATGGCTGATTTTTTTTAGACATTGACGGAGTGCTCAATTCAAGTAAAATAATAGATAGGAATTTTGATTATCCGGAGCTTGTAATGTCAAAGTAAATGCTATAGAATATTTTTATATCAAATTAAACACAAATGAGGAGATTTAAAGTTATGAAACAGAAATTGAGAAACCTTTCGGCACCGGCAAATATAATATTTGCCATTCTTGCAGTCTTTCTTTTCATTGCACCCTTGCAGTGGAGCGGAAAAGTTTTGGGCCTGATTCCCGGCATGGAAAAGGCGGATGACTATCTGCTGCAAGCTATTGTGGAGACCGTTGTTTTAGTTATTTTTCTGGGCATCACATATTTATTTGGGCTGTGGGATATCTTTAAGGAAAATGCAGCAGGATGGGTAAGAAGCTTTTATACAGGCGGTTTTTTCATAGTGTATTGTTTGTATGCTGTTGTTTCAGGCATTTATTTGTGCTTTTTGAGTGAGCATGGTGACGTGAAGGCATTTTACAACATCATCTTTTTCTTTATCGCGGTCTGCCTGGTAGGTCTTGTTGAGGAGCTGGTGTTCAGAGGAGTAGTGTTTAATCTGTTACTGAGAGCTTTCCCAAAGACGAAAGGTGGAATAACAGGAGCCGTAGTTTTGGGAGGTGTACTGTTTGGCTTGATGCATTTTTCCAATATGGGCGCAGGGGTTAAGTTCAGCAGTTGTCTGATACAGGTTATTTCAGCAGGTCTCATGGGTGTGCTGTTTTGCATGATATACGCGTCTACACGCAATTTCTGGATGCTTGCCATTTTCCATACTGTTGTAGATATGGGAGGACTTTTATCATCGGGAATATTTGAGGGAGGAGGAGTGGCCGACAGGATTAATGAGTTTTCGGCAATGAACTGTATCGCATTTATCGTGCTCGGTATTCCTATGCTTGTTATGCTGCGTAAGTCAAGGCGTATCCGTCTTGAGATGCTCTACAATAATGTAACTGTCATAGATGACGAGAGGGAGGGCGCTAAGCTGGCAGTTGTTTCACTGGTGCTTGGCATTTGCAGTATTATTTTCTCATTTTTTGGGTATCTGATGGGGCTTGGAATTGTCGGCATGCTTGCTTCCAAAATGTCAAAAAGGGCAAAGCAGTATAACAATGCAATAGCAACTGCCGGTATGATTACATCGATAATAGGCTTTGTGCTGTCGGTCATCTGCACGATTGGTATGATGGTGCTGTTTGCAAGTGGCATGTACGACAGGCTTGTTAATATGTCAATGCTGCAATAATACGAAGCAGACCTTTGAATGTCGCATAAAGTCTACATTCAAGGGTCATTTTTTAAGGAGAAACCATGAACATTTTACTGACAGCAATCAATGCAAAATACATACATTCAAACCTCGCAGTTTACTCACTGCGTGCCTGTGCCGGGGAGTACAGGGATGATGTGGAGCTTGCGGAATACACGATAAACAATCAGAAGGATTACATACTTGAGGAGCTTTATAAGAGAAAGCCCGACGTACTTTGTTTTTCGTGCTATATATGGAATATTGATTATGTGACTGATATTGCACGCGAGTATAAAAAGCTTTGTCCGTCAGTGCCGATATGGGTTGGAGGCCCTGAGGTGTCTTACGAGGTGGAGGCATTTTTGCGGGAAAATCCATACATAGATGGTGTGATGATAGGCGAGGGTGAGGATACCTTTAGAGAGCTGGGCGGTTATTATGCGCATAAAAGAAAGCTGAGTGATATTGCAGGCATTGCTTTCAGAAAAAACAGCACAGGTAATAGTACAAGTAATAGAACAAGTGTGAACAACGCAGGCTGCAAAGCGGATGAAATAGTATTCACAAGTCCACGCCCAATCAAAAACATGAGTGAAATTCCATTCTGCTATGATACGCTTGATGATTTTTCAAACCGCATCATCTACTATGAGAGCAGCAGGGGATGCCCGTTTTCGTGCAGCTACTGTCTTTCATCGGTGGATAAGACACTGCGTTTCAGGGATACTGAGATTGTCAAAAGGGAGCTTAAGTTTTTTATAGACCAGAAGGTGCCGCAGATTAAGTTTGTGGATAGAACCTTCAACTGCAATCATGCTCATGCAATGGAGCTGTGGCGCTTTATAAAGGCAAATGACAATGGTGTGACAAACTTTCACTTTGAGATATCTGCGGATCTGCTGAATCAGGAGGAGCTTGAGCTGATTTCTGATATGAGGCCGGGGCTTATACAGCTTGAAATCGGTGTGCAGTCCACCAATGAGGTCACGATTAAGGAGATTCACAGGACTATGAAGCTTGAGAGGCTTAAGGAGGTTGTACGGCTCATTCAAAGTGGCAACAATATCCATGAGCATCTGGATCTGATAGCAGGACTGCCGTATGAGGATTATGACAGCTTTGGGCGTTCCTTTGATGAGATTTATGAGCTTAAGCCAAACCAGCTCCAGCTTGGATTCTTAAAGGTACTCAAGGGCTCGTACATGTTTGAGCATGCCACGGAATATGGTATTGTGTACCATGACAAGCCACCGTATGAGGTTATGTCCACGAAGTGGCTTTCGTTTGATGATGTGATAAAAATTAAGCGCGTCGAGGAGATGCTTGAGGTGTATTACAACAGCGGACAGTTTGAGATTACGATGAAGCTTATGGAGTGTATCTTTGACAGTGCGTTTGAGTTTTTTCAGGCGCTTGGAGATTTTTATGAGACCAACGGCTATTTTGGAATGAGCCATTCGCGCATCAGAAGGTGCGAGATACTGCTTGAATTTCTGGCTTTATACCTGCATGGCTGTGACAGCGATGCTATAACTTCTGTGGGATTATCCGAAAATCACGGAGATAGAGATAATACTGATTTTGACGAAAATGCCATAGATAGAGATGATACTGATTTTGATGAAAATGCGCAGATTTACAGCATGATTCAGGAGTCACTCATCTTTGATTTGTACTATCGTGAGAACTGCAAGAGCCGCCCGGTGTGGGCCACAGATATAGGAAGCTTCAAACACATGACACATGCATACTGTAAAAATGGAAAGCTGTCGCATGTGGAGCCGTTCCACTATATTTTTCCGGACAAGCACACGCGCAAGCTGGATGAGCTGCCAAAGTATCATAAGGAGCCGGTGTGGGCGCTTTTCCACTACGACATGAGAGACCCGCTTGATCACCAGGCGCTGGTGGAGTATGTAGAATAACGGTAAAGCGATATGGCTATAGCGGAGTATATAAAATAACAGTAATGTGAAATGACTATAGTGGTAAAAGCCGGAAAGGTTTACGGACTAAGAAAAATGAGCAACATAGATAATATAAAAAATTACACGGTGATGGATCTGGAAATGACAGGTCTTTCCGCCAAAAATGACAAGATAATAGAGATAGGTGCGGCACGTGTGAGGGGCGGCGAGATAGTGGATACGATATCCACACTGGTAAATCCAAAGCAGCATATTCCACAGCGTGTGCAGGAATTAACGGGAATCACTGACTCTGATGTGGAAAACGCGGCAGATATGGACGAGGCTGTGGATAAGTTGCTGGATTTTATAGGGGATGACATCATACTCGGGCAGAATGTGACCTTTGATTACAGCTTTTTAAAGCAGTGGGCGGTAAATCACAAGAGAACCCTCTCGCTGAATGCATATGATACTCTGAAAATAGCCAGAAAATGTCTGCCTGCTGAGCAGTCGAAGAAGCTGGAGGATTTGTGTGAGTATTTTGGTGTGGGCAGGGAAAATGCGCACAGGGCACTCGACGATGCGATAGAGACAAAGCAGATATTTGAAAAGCTTCTTGCACTGATGGATGAAAAGGGTGAGCCGGTGGAGTCAAAGCCGCTTGTATACAAGGCAAAAAAACAGACACCTGCCACAGCACATCAGGTCAGACAGCTAAAGGAGCTGATGGCTGAGTATGGGATAGCAGATGTCATATCGTGGGACAACCTGACCAGAAGTCAGGCCTCAAGGCTGTACGATGAATATCGTAGCAGATATATTAATAGGTGTGTGGATGGCTTGGAATAAGTTTCAATACAATAAGTTATAATACAATAAGCTATAACGCAAATTAATTACCGGCCGAGGCGGTATCAGTCTGTAGGCTCTCAAGCATAGAAACGATTCCATCCCTTGAAAGAGAATTGAGCTGTTTTGCTTTCTCGATAAGCTCTGCAAGCCGGTCAGCTTTTGACATGCTGATGAAGGCGTTGGCTAACAGACTGTATACGTTCTTTGAATCGGCACCCTGCTCCACTGCAAAATCAAGCAGTTCATTGGCCAGCGATTCATAGCCTGCTTCCTTAAGCCTGTTGTAATAGTCAGGCAGCATTGAAACAAATTTCGTGAAATTATCATCATATTCAGACAGCTTTTTAAAATTGAGAATGCCATATTTAAGCTTTAAATCAGTGTTTGTCATTCCGGTGAGATTGACAAGGGTTTTATCCCTTAAATCATTTATTTTATCATTATTTAATGGAAAAAACTTTTCCGGTATGGTAATATAACACAGGTCAGTGGTATCTCCGCGGAGGGTTGAGTTGGCTTTACGCTCCTTTTCCCAGAACTCCTCGGTGACCTTTGCCTGGGCAGAATCAGCCCTCTTTATGGCAAAAGTAATCACTGCAATAAATAAAATGAATAAAATTAGACAAATTGGAATCATATGTTGGAAAATCCTTTCTCATATATGAAAATAGTATAACTCATTTTTGAACAGAGGTGAATAGTATGTACGATTTTAATAAAAAAAGAAATCAGAAGGTGGTTGCTATAGTGATAATAGTGGTTATAGCAGCGATGCTTGTGACAACATTTGTGTCAAGTCTTGTATAGCTTTTCTTGAAATATGGAAAAAATATGATAATATGATATAAAATGCAGTTCAGTTAAGCGATGACAGGGGCGCTTTTAACAGCCTCAGGAAAAGGAAGCGGAAATGAAGATTAATAAAAAAGCATTATTACTGGGTACAATGGCATTTGTGCTTGTGGCAGCATCGGGCATGGTAAGTGCATATGCAAGCGGTTCGTCAGGCACAAAGAAGGCAAAGGTACAGACAATTACAGAGGGTGTGTGCATTGGCAGTGTGGATGTAGGCGGTATGACAAAGGAAGAAGCAAAAAAAGCAGTTGATGCCTATGTTGACAGCATAAAGGATACATCCTTTTCATTAAAGGGTGCCAATGGTTCATTTGATGCAACAGCACAGGAAATGTCTGTTTCGGCGGACACTGATGCAGCGGTGGACGAGGCTCTTTCAGTGTGCCATGAGGGCAGCCTGATTGACAGATTTGTGGAGTCAGAGGAGCTCAAAAAGGGCAATGTAGCCGTCAATATGTATCTGTCGGTTGATAAACAAAAGACCGCAAATATGATTTATGACAAGAGCGACGAGCTCAATATAAAGGCAGTTGACAATTCGCTGCAGAGAAACGGTGACAGCTTCGATTTTGTCCCGGGACAGGAAGGCAAAGAGGTTGATGTGGTAAAATCTGTCTATGCCATAAATGATTTTTTGCAGAATAGCTGGGATGGTTCGGCGAATGAGATAGAGCTGGTCACAAATACGGTTCAGCCGAGGGGATCAAAGGAGGAGCTCTCAAAGATTAAGGATAATCTGGGAGGCTTTTCTACAGATTTCAGCAGCTCGGCAGCAGGACGTGCAGCCAATGTAAAGAACGCATGCAGCCTGATAAACGGCAGTGTCATATATCCGGGTGAGCAGTTCTCGGTTTACGAGGCTATCAGCCCTATCACAACTGACAACGGCTATCAGATAGCAGGCGCATACGAGAACGGTCAGGTAGTGGACTCGGTAGGCGGAGGCGTGTGCCAGGTTGCTACCACACTCTACAATGCGGTTATAAGGGCTGAGCTTGAGATAGTGCAGCGCTACAACCATTCCATGATAGTAAGCTACGTAAAGCCATCTGACGATGCGGCAATCGCAGGTACCTACAAGGATCTTAAGTTTAAAAATAATCTGGATAATCCGGTGTATATAGAGGGCTATTGCAGTGGAGGAATCATTACTTTCAATGTGTACGGAGTGGAGACGAGACCCGCAAACAGGGAAATTTCTTTTAGAAGTGAGACACTTTCCGAGGAGGATCCGGTTACGCAGTTTAATTTTGATGCAGGTCAGCCGCTCGGTTATTTCAACACCGAGCAGTCTGCGCACAAGGGAGTGACTGCAAGGCTCTGGAAGACGGTCACAGTCGATGGTACAGTGCAGAGTGATGAGATATTCAACAACAGCAAGTACAAGTCATCACCAAAAATCGTGACGGTTGGTACAGCAGGAGCATCAGCGGAGGTTGTTGCGCAGCTTCAGGCGGCAGCAGCGGCTAATGATGAGGGCTCGGTTAAATCTATTGCTGCATCTGCGGCAGCAGCGGCACAGGCAGCGCAGACACAGACGACAGACACGAATGCAGCAGGTCAGACACAGGGCGCGCAGACACAGACTACAGATCCGAATGCAGCAGGTCAGACACAGAGCACGCAGCCGGCAGGACAGACACAGGGAGCACAGATGCAGTAAATGCCCGCAGGTAGTTGTTTCTGATGTAGTTATTTGCAATCAATGCACCGGGCTGCAACAGTATACACAGCATATTATTAGGAACAGGAAAACACATGAAAAACGGTAAAATATCAGAGTCAGTTTTAAAGCGCTCTGTCTTAAAACAACTTCATACCACAAGCGACAGAATACTTTTTAAACCGGCAGTAGGTGAGGACTGTGCGGTGATTTCCATGCAGGCAGGCGGCCAAACCAAGTTAGTTACTGCTACTCAGACGTTCACACTTGATGTATCAGATAAGCATGTGCGTGCTAACTGCGCAGTTTATGATGCATTGAACAATATTTATGCCATGGGGGCAGGCCCTGTTGGGATAGAGCTGGCACTGCTTGTACCTACCACAGAAAACGAGGCCGTGCTTCGTGAGACGGTGAGAGCGATTGATGCTGTATGTGAGGAAGCAGGCATTGTGGTGCTTGGCGGACATACACAGGTGAGCCGTGCGGTGAAGAATATCGTGGTGACAGTTACAGCAATAGGTGAGGCTTATGAGCAGGCGCTTACACCATCATCTAAAGCAGCACCGGGCATGGACGTAATAGTGACAGGCTATGTGGGGCTTGAGGGCACAGCAATTCTTGCAAATGAGAAAAGAGCCGAGCTTGAAACGAGATTTTCCAAGGCATTTATAGATAAATCAGCAGCATATATAGACCATATTTCCACAGCAATGGAGGCTGCATCCGCGATTGGCGCCGGTGTGGCGGCAATCCATGACGCTTCGCAGGGAGGCATCTTTGGAGCACTCTGGGATATGGCAGAGGCTTCTGGAATTGGTCTTGACATAGATTTAAAGAAGCTCCCTATCAGGCAGGATACGATTGAAATAAGTGAATTTTTTGACATAAATCCGTATAAGCTTTTGTCAGGAGGAAGTCTGATAATCATAGCTGCAGATGGTACCCGCGTGCTCAGAGAGCTTGAGAAAACAGGACAAAATGCTGTTATAGTTGGTGCCACAACCGATTCAAACGACAGAGTGCTGATTTCCGGCGAGGAAAGACGATTTTTGGAGACTGCCCAGACTGACGAGATATACAAGGTTTTCAACTAATATATTTGAATCAGGAGATTATATATCATGAGAGAAAAGATATTAACATTTATAGAGAAAAACAGCAGGATAAACCTGAAGGAGCTTGCAATCATGCTTGGTGTGGATGAGGCAAGTGTGGCAAACGAGATTGCTGCCATGGAGCAGGAGAATGTCATCTGCGGATATCACACACTGATTGACTGGGACAAGGCAGGTCTTGAGAAGGTCACAGCTATGATAGAGGTCAGAGTGACACCACAGCGCGGCATGGGCTTCGACAAGATTGCCGAGCGTATATACAACTATCCTGAGGTGAAGTCTGTATACCTTATCTCAGGCGGCTTCGACCTCATGGTCACACTCGAGGGCAAGACTCTGCGCGAGGTATCACAGTTTGTGACAGATAAGCTTTCTACACTGGATCAGGTGCTTTCGACAAAGACAAACTTTATTCTGAAGAAATACAAGGACCATGGAACTATCATGGCGGCACCTGTCAAATCCGATGAAAGGGGAATTATGTCATAATGAGAGACCCTTTATCCAGTACCATAAAGACTATCCAGCCATCGGGCATCCGTAAGTTTTTTGATATAGTGAGCGAGATGAAGGATGCGATTTCGCTCGGAGTAGGTGAGCCTGATTTTGACACACCGTGGCATATCCGGGATGAGGGCATATATTCCCTTGAAAAGGGACGTACCTTCTACACCTCAAATGCCGGACTCAAGGAGTTAAAGATTGAGATTGCAAGATATCTCGACAGAAGATACGGCATGACATATGATTACAACAAGGAGATAATGGTAACTGTCGGTGGCAGCGAGGCTATAGATATTGCACTGCGCGCCATGCTCGATCCGGGAGATGAGGTGATTATCCCGCAGCCAAGCTATGTTTCATATGTGCCATGTACTGTTTTGGCAGGTGGCACACCTGTGATTGTGGAGCTTAAGGAGGAAAATGATTTCAGGCTTACAGCCGAGGAGCTTGAGGCTGTTATCACTCCAAAGACAAAGATACTTATCATGCCTTTCCCTAATAACCCTACAGGCGCTATCATGGAAAAAGCAGACCTTGAAGCAATTGTTCAGGTGGTTAAGGAGCATGATCTGTTTGTGATAAGTGACGAGATTTATTCGGAGCTTACATATGTGGATAAGCATGTATCTATAGCATCGTTTCCGGGAATGAAGGAGCGCACAGTGCTCATAAACGGTTTTTCCAAGGCTTATGCCATGACCGGCTGGAGGCTTGGATATGCGTGTGCACCTGAAACAATTCTAAAGCAGATGCTAAAGATTCATCAGTTTGCAATCATGTGTGCGCCGACCACGAGCCAGTATGCGGCTGTCGAGGCTATGAAAAACGGCGATGAGGATGTTGCACAGATGAGGGAGGAATACAACGGCCGCAGACGATATGTGCTTCACCGCTTTAAGGAGATGGGACTTAAGTGCTTTGAGCCTTTCGGGGCCTTTTATGCGTTCCCAAGCATCAAGGAGTTTGGCATGACATCCGATGAGTTTGCCACAAAGCTTCTAAACAGCAAGAAGATTGCCGTGGTTCCGGGAACTGCATTCGGAGAGTGCGGCGAGGGATTTTTACGTATATCATATGCATATTCGCTTGATGATTTAAAGGAGGCGCTCGGCCGCATTGAGGAGTTTGTCACAGAGCTTCGCGCCGGGATGGATAATAAATAGTTTAAATTGACAGGAGACAAAATGGCAAAGCTGAACATAGTGTTACATGAGCCGGAAATTCCGGCAAATACAGGAAATATCGGAAGAACCTGCGTAGCGACAGGCACGAGACTTCATCTTATAGAGCCGCTTGGATTTTCACTTTCAGAGAAGGCACTAAAGAGAGCCGGAATGGATTACTGGAAGGACCTCGACGTCACCACATATGTGGACTGGGAGGATTTCCTTGAGAAAAATCCGGGCGCAAAGATATATTATGCGACAACAAAGGGCAGACATGTGTACTCTGATGCTCATTTTGAGCCCGACTGCTATATTATGTTTGGCAAGGAAAGCGCAGGCATTCCAGAGGAGATACTAAAGGAGCATCCGGATGAGTGCATCAGGATACCGATGATAGGTGAGACAAGGTCACTTAATCTGTCAAATTCAGTAGCTATCGTGCTCTACGAGGCATTGAGACAGAATAATTTTGATCATATGAGGCTTGAGGGAGAGCTTCATCACCTGAGCTGGGATGACTAAATCAAGCGGCAAAGCGCATATTTTTGGCAGCTATTTGGGCTTTAACAGCTATGATAATTGTAAATACGGTAGATTTTTAGGAAAAAGAAATGGGCATAATTAAAACAAGCAAATTAGTACATGAATTTATACGGAGAGACGAGGAAGGCAATGTAGAGTCAATCACTACAGCACTCGACAACGTAAACCTCGACATAAAAGAGGGGCAGTTTATTGCAATCCTCGGTCACAATGGTTCAGGAAAATCAACTCTTGCAAAGCATATCAATGCACTTCTTGCGCCGAGCGACGGCACCATATGGGTGGATGGCATGGATGTGTCAAAGGAAGAGAATGTCATACCTGTCAGGAAAAGTGCAGGTATGGTTTTCCAGAATCCCGACAATCAGATCATTGCCAATGTCGTGGAGGAGGATGTGGGCTTTGGACCTGAGAATATCGGTGTGCCGACAGATGAAATCTGGCAGCGCGTGGACTATGCGCTAAGGGCTGTCGGTATGACAAAGTACCGCACACATTCACCGAACAAGCTCTCCGGAGGACAGAAGCAGCGTGTGGCAATCGCGGGAGTTGTGGCAATGGAGCCAAAATGTATAGTATTTGACGAGCCTACAGCCATGCTTGACCCAAACGGCCGCAAGGAAGTCATAGCCACAGCCCATGAGCTCAATAAGAAAAAGGGCGTGACCATCATTCTCATCACCCATTACATGGAGGAGGTGGTCGGCGCAGACCATGTCTATGTCATGGAAAAGGGCAAGGTGGTCATGGACGGCACACCGCGTGAGATTTTTTCAAGGGTGGACGAGCTGAAGGAACACAGGCTTGATGTGCCGCAGGTGACACTGGTAGCCGATGAGCTCAAAAAGGCAGGCCTTGATATCCCTGATGGAATCCTGAAGAGAGAAGAGCTTGTAAATGCGCTTGTTGCGCTGAAAAACAGATAGGCGGGAGAAAATATGTCAATAATTCTAGATCACATAAACTATTGCTACAGTGCCGACTCAGCCTACAAGGTGCAGGCACTTAAGGATGTAAGCCTTGAGATAAATGATGGAGAGTTTATCGGAATAATCGGTCACACCGGTTCGGGAAAATCCACACTTATCCAGCATATGAACGGCCTTTTGAAGGCGACAAGCGGTCATATATACTACAATGGACAGGATATATATGACAATGATTATGATTTAAGCAAGCTGCGTCACAAGGTGGGGATGGTGTTCCAGTATCCGGAGCATCAGCTTTTTGAGACAACCAACTTTGAGGATGTATGCTTTGGACCGAAAAATCAGGGGCTCGATAGGAAAACAGTGGAGCTAAGAGCCTATGAGGCACTGCAGAATGTACATTTTCCGGAGGACCTCTACTATCAGCCGCCTTTTGATTTATCCGGAGGACAGAAGAGACGTGTAGCCATAGCAGGAGTACTTGCAATGCACCCTGATGTACTCATACTCGACGAGCCGACAGCGGGACTGGATCCGGCGGGCAGAGATGAGATACTGGGGCTGCTTTTACAGATGAAAAAGGATCTGGGTATCACAATCATACTCGTATCACACAGCATGGAGGATGTTGCGGAGTATGTGGACCGCATCATAGTTATGAATTCAGGAGAGGTGATGTTTGACGGAGTGCCAAAGGAGGTATTCTCACACTACAAGGAGCTTGAGGCAGTCGGACTTGCAGCACCGCAGGTCACATATCTGATGCATGATCTGGCAGAAAAGGGCATACCGGTTGATCTTTCGGCGACGACAGTTGCGGAGGCGAGGGATTCAATACTAAAAGCTTTTAAATAGCTCACCAATGCTGATATTTTGATACAAAACATGAGGAAGGAATACAAAAATGATTCGTGACATTACCATAGGCCAGTATTATCCGGCGCAGTCGCCAATACATAAACTGGACCCAAGAGTAAAGCTTTTCGCAACACTTATATATATTATTGCGCTGTTTTCCTACAAGGGAATAGCCGGTGTGCTGTTCATAGTTGCCGCACTTGCAGCAGTTATAAAGATTTCGAAGGTGCCCTTTAAGTTCATGGTAAAGGGACTCAAATCCATTATAATACTGCTTCTTTTTACAGCCTGCTTCAGTGTATTTTTCACACAGGGAGAGTACACAATCTGGGAGTACGGTATACTGCACATTTCTGACACCGGACTGATAAATGCAGCAACCATGATGATACGACTTGTGCTTCTTATTATAGGAACCTCGCTCATGACACTCACCACCACACCAAACCAGCTCACGGACGGTCTTGAGAAATCACTGGGCTTTTTAAACAAAATACATGTTCCGGTGCATGCGATAGCCATGATGATGTCGATAGCGCTTCGTTTCATTCCAATCCTTATTGAGGAGACAGACAAAATAATGAAAGCACAGATGGCAAGAGGAGCTGATTTTGAGCATGGAAATATCATAAAAAGAGCAAAGAGCATGGTGCCTCTTTTAGTGCCGCTTTTCGTATCGGCCTTCAGGCGTGCGGATGACCTCGCAATGGCCATGGAGGCCAGATGCTACAATGGTGGAGAGGGCAGGACAAAGATGAAGCCGCTCGTATATGAAAATGACGATAAAATAGCATATCTTTTCATATTTGCGTTTTTAGCGGTTGTGATAGTGCTTAGAATCCTTCTGCCGGTGAATCTGGGCAATCTTATTTTCAGATAGTGAAATAGATAGTGCAGCCATAACAGGAGAGATATATGCGTGTAAAAATGATTGTAGCCTACGATGGCACAAATTACTGCGGCTGGCAGATACAGCCAAACGGCATAACAATTGAGCAGGTATTAAACGAGCACCTGAGCCGCCTGTTAAAGGAGAATATAAAGGTCACGGGAGCAAGCCGCACCGATGCGGGAGTGCATTCACTTGGAAATGTGTGTATGTTTGATACCAATACCCGCATGCCGGCGGAAAAGATATCGTATGCACTGAATCAGAAGCTGCCGGAGGATATAGTGGTGGTCGATTCCTGTGAGGTAAGCGATGATTTTCATCCACGCTTCTCAAAGAGCCGTAAAACCTATGAATACCGCATTTTAAATGCGAGGTTCAGAAATCCGACACGCAGGCTTGACACATATTTCTATCATTATCCGCTTGACACAGAAAAGATGAGTGAGGCTGCAAAATATCTCATAGGAGAGCATGATTTTGCAAGCTTCTGCTCGGCAAACTCGCAGGCACAGACCACAGTCCGCACGATATATGACTGTACGGTGTCAAAGGCCGGTGACATCATCACAATACGTGTGACAGGAAACGGCTTTTTATACAATATGGTGCGCATAATCGCAGGAACACTTGTGAAGATAGGTGGAAGCGATATGCCGGCAGATGCGATGAAGGGCATAATAGCCGCAACAGACAGGGCTGCAGCAGGTCCCACAGCCCCGGCACATGGGCTTACAATGATAGGACTGGAGTACGAGTAACAGCTTTAGATTTTTAATATTATATTAAGATTTTTGGAATATCCGTTTTTAGCTTCGATAATAGGTTATAATGTCGTTACGGTTAAGACATGGTACGGTAAAAAGAAGCTTGGAGATGAAGATGGTTATGAGATTTACAGAAGTTAAAGAGAAAATTATAAAAAACAAAGCCATAAACAGCACAGACAAAGTAAAAGGCAGACACCGTAGAGTGATCCGTATAGGAGCGTTTGCCCTGATATTTGTAGTGCTGTTTTCGTTTGTCTCGACATTTTTTAAGATGACGGATGCTGTCAATATTGCGACTATAGAGGGCTTTTATAAGGAGCCGAAGGACTCAATTGATGTGATGATGATAGGAGCCAGCGAGGTATACGCTGATTACAGCGCAACAGAGGCCTGGAAGAATTATGGATACACCTCATACTCGCTGGGGGTATCCGGAGCGCCCGGCAGCCTGTACAAATCAATGCTCAGGGAAGCTCTCACCAGACAGCATCCGAAGGTTGTGGTGTTTGAGGTGAATGGCTTTTTACAAAAAGACAGCTACTACGACAGGACGGTAAAGCTGCACAGCTGGATAGACAATATCCACAATGAGGAAAACAGGCTTGATACAATAAAAGAGATTGTGCCAAAGGATGAGCAGGACAACTTTACAAATCCTTTAAAGCTGTATCACAGCAACTGGAAGGATATAGACAAATGTGCACACACCTTTGCTACAAGAGTTGGAATGTATTTTACAAAAACATCATGCATGAAGGGCTTTTCATCTATTGCTAAATATTCCGATTGTCCATCAGGCAAGCAGAAAACTCTCTATTTTACCGACAAGAGTAGAGCGTATATGACTGATCTGCTTGAGTATTGTAAGGCACAGGGTGTGGAAAAGGTGCTTTTTGCGAGGTTCCCTCATGAGAAGGAGATAAAGAATCCGCAGGTGCTTTGTGACGTGAAGGAGCTGGTGGAGTCCTATGGCTATGATTTTGCAAGCTTTGAAGGAGATAAGGAACTTATCGGAATCAATGAGAGGGATGATTTCTACAATTCAGAGCATCTGAATATAAATGGAAGCCGCAAATTCACTGCATATATGGGAAAATATCTGTCTGATAATTACAGGCTTAATGCAGACCACTCACCGGAGCTTCAGAGTGCATGGGGCGAGTGCGCAAGGCGCGCTGACAGGGTGATGAGTGCCTGCGCAAAGGATACGGATCTGAGTCTGGGAAATCATTATTTTGAGATGTCCGTTTATCTGCCTTATAATTTTTCGTCAAGCCTTGCGACAAATAAGGTAGCAGATACAAACAACGATGCAAAGCCGGTCAGGGCGAAATAAATACGGCCGATCATTCTGAAGTGTGGCGGCAGTATTACATTAGAAAATATATTTGGAGTAAATAAAATGGAACTCATTTCATTAAAATATGCGATATTTGTAATCGTATTGCTTGTACTATATTATTGCTTTCCTAAGAAATACCGCTGGTATGTGCTTCTGGCGGGAAGCATGGCATACTATGTGATTATATGTAAGTGGTATGTGCTTTTTATCATTTTCACAATATGCACCACCTATGGCTCGACAATATGGATTGACAAGCTGCTAAAGGAGCAGAATGCCATCGTAAAAAGCCATAAGGAGGACTGGGACAGGCAGACCAGAAAGGAATACAAGGAAAAGGGCAGAAAAAAGAGAGTGGCAGTCATGCTTTTTGCGCTGCTTTGCAATTTCGGCATATTGGCATTCCTTAAATATATACCATATGCGGGCGAGCTTGGACTTTTGCTTCCGCTTGGCATATCCTTCTACACCTTCCAGTCCATGGGCTATGTGATGGATGTATACAGGGAAATTGTCGAGCCTGAAAAGAATTTCTTTAAGGTAGCACTGTTTGTATCGTTTTTCCCTCAGATAATACAGGGACCGATAGCGATATATGATAAGTTTGCGGGACAGCTTTACGAGGGACATTCCCTGAGACTTGAAAATCTGCAAAAGGGTGCGCTTCTGGTGCTCTGGGGAGTCATGAAAAAGCTTGTGATAGCAGACCGCGCGGTAAATATCATCAATTTTGTAATGGATAAGCCGATGGATTTTTCGGGCACCTATGTATTTTTTGCGGCAGTAGTGTATGCGCTGCAGCTATATGCGGATTTCTCGGGAGGAATCGATATAGTGCGCGGTATTGCGGAGATGTTTGGCATAACAATGTCGACAAACTTCAACCACCCGTATTTTTCGCGCTCACTCACAGAGTACTGGCACCGCTGGCATATGACTCTTGGAGACTGGTGCAGAAACTATATTTTCTACCCGCTTTCAATCTCAAAGCGTTTCCTGAACTTTGGCAAATGGCTAAAGCCGAGATTTGGTGCGCATATCAGTAAGGTGCTGCCGGGCTGCATCGCGAGTGTCATCACATTTATCGTCATCGGAGTATGGCATGGTGCCAATATGAAATATCTGTATTTCGGACTCTGGAACGGCATTGTAATCATGCTTGCAGAGCTTTTTGCTCCGGTAAACAAAAAGGTGGCAGGAGGCTTTTTTAAGCTGACCGGCCTAAAGGAAAAGGGTACATTTGCAACGATTGTATCAGTGCTGTGGACCTTTATGCTCATACTGGTAGGCTACTATTTTGACATAGCTGCAAATGCGTCGACAGCATTTCACATGCTTTTTAAATCAGTCACAGATTTCCATATCGGCGAGCTTGGAATAAACAACATCATTTTGAATCTAGGAGCATGCGGACTGGACGAGTACGATATACTTTTACTTATAATATGTACGCTGCTGTGGTTCTTCATCAGCTTCGTTGAGGAAAATAAAAAGCTCGACATGCGCGATTTCATACTTTCAAGAAAGCTGCCGCTTCGCTGGGCAATAATATATCTTGGCATTTTTATAGTAATAATATTTGGTTACTACGGACCGGGAGTGAATCCGGCTGATTTTGTATATATGCAGTTTTAAAGAAAAAGTATAAACATTAAAGAAAAAACTTCAAGATAAAGTTTAAATAAAAAGTTTAAAGAAAAAGCCGGAAATAAAGGGTAAAAAACACTTGACAACAGCCGGTTACGCAAGTATAATATCTAGGTCTGTAAAAGTAGATAAATGGAAGCCAAAGCCCCGGCAACCATTTAGTATAGATAATGATAGTCATCTGAGATGGAACAGAGGACTATAAGATGTCAAAAAGGAAGTGGCGTCCGGACATACGCGATTTCAAGAGGCATCGGCATTAAAAGTAATCGAATCATTTAAGGAGGAAAACCGATGAAAACATTTATGGCTAGTCCTGCTACAATCGACAGAAAATGGTACGTAGTAGACGCTGAAGGTAAGACATTAGGACGTTTAGCATCAGAAGTTGCTAAAGTATTAAGAGGAAAGAATA